>Ga0207701_10006862_pt1 | contig 11353 bp, 9 predicted proteins | sample KBSSwiSSwithPhiX_FD_184294 | JGI IMG/M metagenome (GOLD analysis project Ga0207701, IMG submission 184294) | Switchgrass rhizosphere bulk soil microbial communities from Kellogg Biological Station, Michigan, USA, with PhiX - S5 (SPAdes) (version 2) | ecosystem: Environmental > Terrestrial > Soil...
AAGGGACGGCGACGCGATCTGAAGAAAATCGATGCGACAGTCGGTGATCTGCGGGAATTGATTGCCACGAAAGCCTCTCGTTAGGCCGGGCGCTTTGGCCATTCGCGCCCATAGCGAAGCAGGCGCCGCTCAAACGCGAGGGGCTTTTCGGCAAAGAAGCGCGCGCCAAGATCGAGAGCGATCTGCTCCAACTCTGGTTCGCGCGTGCAGATGAGCCCGAGCAGCACGACGCGTTCGTCGTCGCGACAACCCTCCTTGGCTTCCAGACGGTTTCGGAAAAGCGCGAGGTCGTGGAGGTCGCCCAACTCCTGGCCGAGGGTCTTCGCAGCGTCTGCCATCGCGCACATTACCGCCGGATTGAGACATCGCAGGATGCGCATTTGGTACCAGACCTCTTTCACCCGTTTGCGTAAGGAGTGGAAATTTTCAGCGGTCGATTCCGTGTCCGCGCGGCGCAAGCCTTTTCGGCCACGCCGATACGAGCGTCGTAACGCGCAGCAGAGATCGTCCATCCCTAGATCATCCAACGGCCAGCCTTCCAGCCGATCGCAGATCTCCTGCAAAGCCGTTCTCGCCTCGCGTTGCCGCGGGCCGAAGCGATCAGCATATGCCCCCATTTCCTTTTCCAGCGCCGAGCTGGTTTTTGAGAAGGCCGCACTGTCCAGGTGGGCTTGACGACCCAGTTTCTCGAGTAATTGCAGCTGCACGCGGGCATCGCGCGAGCCCGAGAAAGCACGCGCCACGCTCCGCGCACTTTGGTCTTCTTCCAGGAAAATCTCCTGTCCGATCTCTTGGCGAATAAGTCGGAGGACAGTGCGGATTTTTTTGATGTGCTTCCGGGTCGCATGGATTGCGGCGGCTTCCTTGCCATCCGTTACCTGGCTGATCTGGCAGAGCGCGCCTGCGAGCTGCTCGCGCGCGATTCGACGGATCCCCGACGCGACAGGCTCATCTGTTTGCAAACAATAACTCATAACGAGACAATTGAGTGGCGGGGACAGCGTCCCGTCATTCCACCGACAAGCCTACTGATTACTCGCCATTCGCGCCGGCGCCTGCATCCTGGGCAACCGCGCGTTGACTTGCTGAATTTGCGCTGCCTGCTCCTTGAGCGCGCTTTTGAGCGCTTCAATTTCCTTTTGCTGCTGCGTGTTGGTTGATTCTTGGCGGGCGACGGTGTCCTCCAGACTCTCCACCTTGCGATGCTCTTTGAGAAACTCGTTGAGCAACATCGCGTTGACGGCTTCATAGCGCACGGTGTAAGGCCTGCCCTGTTCGTCGCGGGCAACCAGATCAGGGTTCACCTTATCCACTTGTTCGGCCACGAGACCAAACTGAGGGATTCCATCGGGATCAAGTTCCTTCTTGTAGCGGAAAGTCACCGGTTGAAGTGCGAGGATCGCTTCGCTTGCCTTTGCCATCGGCTTGATCGAGTCCTTGTAGCGCTCCGAAGAAACAACCGTGCCCAGGTGCCCCTTGGTATCGATGATTACCCCTACTCCTTCTGGGACACTTACTCCGCGCGAAATCCGCTGCAAGCATTCCGCGCATACGCGCGCGCGTAGCGGCTACGAGGGCGAGCTAGGGTCGCACTGTCGGCAACTTGCCAATCGCGCTGCGAAGCGTCTCGATTTCGTGATGCGTGTTGTGCGCGTTCATTTCCGCCGATGCATGACCGGTAAACTTCTGTCGGACTTCTACGGGCACTCCGGCGTTCGCCATGATGCTCGTGAGGACTCGATGCCCTCCTCCCCGCGCGGGCGCGCGAGGATTGGTGGCAGATGAGGAAGGCGTATTGCAGGCGCAACCCCGCCACTATGTTAGGCAGCGCAGCTTCCGACTCAATTTCAACGATACTTAACGTGCAGAGGGCATCAGCGACAAGGTTGAAGATGCCGGCAAAAGGCACAGCTGCGCGCGTAGCGTGCGCGGATTGATTAGACCTTTCATGTGGCTACCAGAGAAGCCCACCAAACTAGCCGCAGACCCGGATCTAAGGCAGGTAAGTCGACGTCTTTGTAGTCTGTCCGATGCCAGATGGAGGAGTTTCATTCCAAACAAGGAGCACCCGGTCGACGTTATCAATCCACGGATGAGCATTGGAAAGGCCAGCGGAGGACGTCGATACTGTCACCGGAGTTCCCCACGCGGCCATTCGGCCGGGCCGGATTGTAGCCTGAAGAGACATCGAGCCATTCGCGTTGATTGTCGGCCACGTCGTTACCGCAACTCCAGCTCGATTCGTGCCGATCGCAGGATAGCCGGTGCTGACGCCGGGTTGCGAGATCCTTAGCGGCGCTGTCCAGGCGTTTGCAGAGACCTGGGCAGTGGCCATTAGGACGGAATTGGGGAAACCGCTCGCCCAGACCAGGGTTGCGAACCCTGAGCTATCCACCGCGACTGAGGGGTACCCGGCCTGTATTCCAGCGGCTGAAACGATCTCTAACGCGCTCCACGTATCGTTGTCGGCTGGAGAGGTCAGTGCTCCAAGGGTGAAGTTCGTGTCATTGTCCAGCCGTCGCCCGGCGACGACGGCGTTTCCTGTCGGATCCATAGCAATAGTCGCGGCATGGGAACCCGTAGGCGAAGTTTCAAGGGTGGTCAGTGGCACCGACAAATCGGCGATGGGGCCCCATGATCCGTCCCAGCTTTGCCGGCGCGACGCGTGAAGCACGATGTTTGTGTCAAACTCGTGGGCTTTGTCGTAGGTTTCCCAAATCGCAACCGCACCTCCATCGTCAGCCATCGCGAGGCCGGCAACTTCGCTGAAAGTTTGCGAGGCAATTACTTGAGGGCCACCCCACGAACCTCCCGCTGGACGATCGATTATCTGGACCGCGGTGGAGGTTCCCACGAGCATGGTCGCGTTTCCCTCCTTATCGAGTTCGAAACCGGCGAGCGAGACACCAGAGGCGATTAGCTCGGCGCTGGGCCAACTGCTCGCACCCGCGGGACGAACGACGCCGTAAACTGAACCCTGATCCTCCCACACGACGAAGATATTGCGGAAACGATCTATGCGAGCCATCAGCGGATAGGGGTTTGTGGTCGAAGGCCCTGAAAGAACAGATGCCCGCCCAAAGTCAAAGTTTCCGGCCTTCCGGAGCGAGGCATAAACCTTGTACCGGCTGGCGTCAGTCTGAAGCCAGGCGGCGACGGCATTGCCTTTGTTATCGACTCCAGCAGTCGCGACCCAGCTCGCGTCCGGAGCACCGAGTATTGCCGGCGTTGTCCAACCAGCGGCTATGGCGGAGGAGCTGCCTGCGGCAAAGATAGCGCAAACAGCCGCCAAGCTCATCCGAACCTGACTTGAAGTAGCAGTGACGTTCATATGTGTTTTTCCTTCATTATGGTTGGTGTGTAAAAATATTGACTATTCCGCCTTCCTCCAAAAAAATACTCGATTGCCGTTAGAGTCCCCTTCATCCTCTAGCTCCCCCCTCCCGGTGCCTGTTCAGGCCCAACTGAGCCCGGCCACATCTGTCAGCACGGGCGGGCCCGTCGTATTTTTGCTAGATCGATTTCAAGTACTCGATTAAGTCCTTCTTTTCGCCTGCCGTCAGTCCGAGTTTGAAGACGGTGTCGTAATGGTTCACCACATCCAGGAGAGTCGGGAAGCGACCGTCATGGTAGAAGCCGCCTTTGTGGATTTTTTGCGTATCAAAGAGGGCACGTAGCGGTTCGGTCCGATAGCGATTGTCCGGAGCGCGGTTCGCCTGGAAATCGTCGATGCCGATTTCTTCACCTGTATGCAAGTTCCACCCGGGTTCGGTAAAGATAGGCGGCACGTGGCAACTGGCGCAGTTGGCCTTGTTGTTAAATAGGTTGCGACCGCGCCGAGCGGCTTCATGATCGTAGCTGTTCGATGGTGCTTTCGGTGCCGGAATGGCTAGCTGGTAAAACTGGAGCGCGGGTAGTTTTTCGGTCGTCAAATCCTTGGCGTCCCTTTTGTGCCCAAAGCCTTCCCGCGCGGCGATTGGATACTTGTTGGCATTGTCCAAGCGCGGATCAAAAAAAGTTCCTTGACCATGCATCTCGAGATTGCCGACAAAGGCGTTCCAGTAGGTGACGGTTCCCCATGAGCCCGTCCAGGTGTGATTGTTAACACCCGCCAGGCCAAACGCCGATGGAATCAAAGTGGCCGCGGTGCTTCCGTCTGGGCGGAAAGCTTTGCCGTCGAGAATTAATTCAGCATCGAATTTTCCCGGCCCCCAGCTGTTCAAAACTTCCCGTATTGTCTCGTCGGGCAGGCGAAGCAACTCCTCAAACGCCGTCAGATCGGGAGCTGATGCGACGATGGCGCCAATATTCAGATCGCGATTCGCCCATCCATCGAGGCGGCGGCCGAGACCCGGGCTCAATGAGTCGTCCACCGTGGAATGGCATAAGGCACAATTAATGCCGATCGACTTTAGCCTGCCATCGGGGGCGAAAAAACCGGCGACCCCGACAACCGCTTTGAGTTTCAGGAGTAGGAGAGTGTTGGCCGGATCATCGAGATCGACCTCGCCGCGCCGTATGGCCTTGATCAGCTCGGCGGGCAGAGCATCCGTGTCGACTTTCAAGCCTAATGCCAGCGCGTCGTTAGGCGAGAGCTGCGCCACCGCCTGGTGCAACTTGAGCGTGTCGCCCCAGAAGGTTTCATCTCCAAACGTGTCGTAGCGGAAAATCTGCCTGCCACTGGTGAGCATCTGTTGTGCGTGACGATCGATTGTGTCGTCAGGCCCGGCATCCACGGCAGTCGTTCGCGTCGGCAGCGCCAACAGGCCGAGCACCAAGAACAAGGCGAACATCACGACGCCCGCCATCCATTTGTGCCGCTTAAAAAAGGAATAATAAGCGAAAAGGTTATTGTGTTTCATGGAAACCTCCTTCGACAACAAACTGGCTGTCAATGAGAACACCTGAGGTGCAGCAATAAGTCAAGAACTATCTAGACTTATTGTTGGATCGGATTTTTACCTAGAACTCTGCGGGAGAGGCTACGGAAGTGATCCAGCCAAATCCCGATGTGTTCGCTAGATCTTAGACGGCCTGACTGCCTAACAATGCGACAGGCTTACGCAGTGGGACCTGATTATCACATTGGACATTTCTCTCAGAGCGACCCCGGTTTTCCCATTAGTCTTCGCCCCTCGGCCACGCCGTCCTGCATGCGTCCCCGGAGCATGAGACCCGCGCATCTCTGGAGCGAAAAGCGAAATAATGATGTGGCGGGAAGAGTCCAAAAATGAAGGCAATCATGGAAGCATTTTGGGTAATGGCGTTCATCCTTCTCTGGCTAGTGGTCTTACCAGTCGCGGGACTGGTGGAAATCAGTCTCGTGGTTTCAGATAAGATCGACCACACGATGCACAGAACGAGTTCGTCCGCCTGAAGCACCGATCGGTGCAAGCGAGCAAACGCTTCGGCTGAAGCGTTTACAAATGATTACAATCACAGGACAATTTTTCCTGATTAAGAACTGTAATGGCGCTGGCATTTTTGGCACTACTTCGGGAGTGAAAATCGTTCTTAAGTTCCAGGACGCCGAAGGACGCTCGACGCCTGAGAAACAACAAATGGCAACCGATGAGATCAAGGAGCGCTGCTACAGGGTTGGATTCAGAGGCAAACCGGAGATTGTGTTTCCCGCTCCTCAGCCACAGCCGAAAGCCAAAGGTGGCAGGACAGTGTTCTGGTACGCCCCCTTTGCCCAAATTCCAGACGCCTCTTAGAAATTTAAGCTTGCGCTCCGCGCCCCGATTCTGCTTAAATCGTTGCTGTTCTGGGGGGAACACGGCCGGGCGTGGTCGGTTTCTCATCGCTGCGCCCGGCTTCTTTTGCGAAGTGTCGCACAATCTGCGATGCCCCAGCCGTGACAAAGCGCGATCCCAACCAGCAAGCAGCCCGCCAGGTTGAGAAGATCACCGGCTGCGAGCCAGTGCGCGGCAAGGATTTAGTAAGTTGGGAAGCATGTGCGTCCCTCGCGCGCGAGAGGGTCGGAAGCGATCAGCGATTGACCTCGCTCGAACACGCGCCGATCCCGACGAGCGGGCCGATTATTCCTAGCATGACGCGGGTTGCTGTGAGCTCGGCGTAGCAAACGGAACAGACTGGGCCAAGATGAGGATCGCCGAGGATGCCTGGGTGAGCTTCGCAGCAGCGGCAAAGCGGGCGGCGTTTAGACTCCGCATTCATGGAGGGAGACACGCTGACTAGCGTTCCATCGAGTGACGCGCCAATCCTTTATTTCGAACACTTCGGTTCTCGGCGAGGAAGCATTCCGCGCATAGGCGCATTCGAGACACGTGGGGGGCAAAATCATCGGCACCTGCCTTTTTCTCGACACCTGCGGCGGGAGCAAGCTATAAAATTCGAGCAACTTTGGTTGTTCCTAAATGGACGCCGAAAGTAAAAAAGAGATTGGGCTGGAGATCGGGCATGTCCTGTTCATCGACATCGTCGGTTACTCCAAATTGCTCATCACTGAGCAGAGCGAGCAGTTGCAAGCGCTTAAAGAGATCGTCCGGGCAACCGAGCAATTTCGGATCGCCGAAGCAGTGGGGAAATTGCTCCGTTTGCCCACGGGCGATGGCGGGGCGCTGGTCTTTCGCACCGATCCAGACGCGCCAGTGTTGTGCGCGCTCGAGATCGGCAAGGCGCTGAAGAATCATCCTGAAATTCGGGTGCGGATGGGCATTCACAGCGGCCCGGTCAATGAGATCAGTGATCTGAACGAGCAAGCCAACATTGCCGGCGCCGGCATCAACATCGCGCAACGAGTGATGGATTGCGGCGATGCCGGTCACATTCTTCTCTCCCGGCGTGTGGCGGAAGACCTGGAACAGTATCCGCGCTGGCGCGCCTATCTCCATGACTTGGGCGAATGCGAAGTGAAACACGGAGTGCGCATCGGCCTTGCCAACCTTTACGACAGCGAAGTCGGTAACTCGCAGCTGCCGAAAAAGCTGCAGGCGGTTAAGAAACATCACGCCCAAGTGCGTTGGGCGGCAGTGGCGATCGGGTTGCTGGTGGTGGCCGCGCTCGCCGCTGTGGTTCTCTCTTTTTTGCGCAAAGGACCGGCTCGTTCGCTCGCCAGCGCCGTGGAAAAAAGCATCGCGGTCCTTCCGTTTGAAAATCTGAGCGAAGAAAAAGCCAATGCCTTCTTCACCGAGGGCGTCCAGGACCAAATCCTGACCAACCTCGCGCAGATCGCTGATTTGAAAGTGATCAGCCGCAGCTCCGTGATGAATTACAAGAGCGGCGCGCCGCGCAATCTGCGTGAAATCGGCCAGCAACTCGGCGTGGCACATGTCGTCGAAGGCAGTGTGCAGCGCGCGGCCAACAAAGTGCGGGTAACTGCGCAGTTACTCGACGCGCGGACCGACGCGCATCTGTGGGCGCAAACCTATGATCGCGATCTGGCAGATGTGTTCGCCATCCAAAGCGAGATCGCCAAGGCGATTGCCGATCAGTTGCAGGCGAAACTCTCGCCTAACGAGAAGAAAGCCATTGAGCAGCCGCCCACCACGGATCTGGCGGCTTTCGACCTTTACAGCCGGGCGAAGTCACTTCTCCTGACGGCAACTTTCAGCGCGACGGGCGAGCCAGACCTGCGGAAGACAATTGAACTTCTGGATGAAGCGGTGAAGCGCGATCCTTCGTTTTTCGACGCTTACTGGCAGCTCGCCTGGGCCCACGAACGGCTCTACGCAACGCTCGGCACTGATCATACTCCTGCACGGCTGGCGCTGGCTGACGCTGCTCTCCAAGCCGCGACCCGGCTGCGACCGGATGCTGCCGAAACGCATTTGGCGCGCGCCCAATATCTCTACTACGGTCTGCGCGACTACGCCGGCGCCCTGGCCGAATTGGAGATTGCGCGGCGAGCATTACCCAATGATCCGCGTCTCTTCGAACTCACCGGTTTCATCCTGCGGCGGCGTGGCCAGCAGGAAGAAGGTCTGCAGAACCTGCAGCGCGCGGTAGAGCTGGATCCGCGCAACCTTTTTATTCTGCAACAGATCGCGCTCAGTTACCAATTTCTGGGGCGTTATGCCGAGGCGACCGCTGCGTGGGATCGGGCGTTAGCGATCGTGCCCGACAACGTCGAAACGCGGGCCACTCGTGGAGTATTTTACGTGTACTGGAAAGCGGACACCCGGCCGCTGCACCAGACGATCGATGTGATCCTCGCGCAAGGGGCGGGAGCCATCGCCAGCGCCGCGGACATCTGGTTTGCGTGTGCGCTGGCCGAACGCGATCCGGCTGCGGCCGAACGAGCACTCGTCGCGCTGGGCGATAATCGATCCTGGAACGAAGGGGTGATTAATCTGAGCCGCAGCTTTGGCGAAGGTATGCTGGCGCGCATGGTTAAAGATGAGGCAAGAGCGCACACTGCGTTTGAAGCGGCTCGCGCCCAGCAGGAAAAGATCGTGCAGGCGCAGCCGGACTACGGCCCGGCGCTCTGCGTCCTGGGCTTAATCGACGCTGCTCTTGGGCGGAAAGAGCTGGCCTTGGACGAAGGCCGTCGGGCGATCGCGCTCACGCCGCTGGAAAAAGATGTCAACATCGGCAGCCGCGTCCTTCAATATTTCGCTATCACGGCAGCGTGGGCGGGCGAGAAGGAGCTTGCCTTGCAGCAACTGGAAGCTGGACTGCGTGCTCCCGACGCATCAGTAATGCTGAGCTACGGTGCCTTGAAACTGTTCCCGGTCTGGGATCCGCTCCGCGGCGATCCGCGCTTTGAGAAAATCGTCGCCTCGTTAGCGCCGAAAGAATGATCTCGGCACTCCCGACGACCGCCGTCTAAGCTAAGGGAATGCCGCGGCCGAAGAACAAACCCGTTTGCAGATCGGGCATGTCTTGTTCATCGATATCGTGGGCTACTCCAAGTTGCTCGGGAATCAACAAAGCGAGTTACTGCGCGAGCTTAATGAAGTGGTCAGCGGCACGAACGAATTTCGCGAAGCCGAGGCCGAAGGAAAACTGATCCGGCTCCCGACTGGTGATGGGATGGCGCTTGTTTTCCGCACAAATCCCGAGGCGTCGGCGCAATGCGCCGTAGAAATTGCGCGGGCCTTGAAAGAACATCCGCGGATCGCCCTGCGAATGGGCATCCACAGCGGCCCGGTCAACGAAGTGGTCGATGTGAACCAGCGGCAGAACATTGCCGGCGCCGGGATCAACACGGCGCAACGAGTGATGGATTGTGGTGATGCCGGTCACATCCTCGTCTCCAAACATGTGGCTGAAGATTTGGAGCAACATCACCGCTGGCGACCGTTCCTGCACGAGCTGGGGACATGCGAAGTGAAGCATGGGGTCAGGATCGATCTCAGCAACCTTTACTCCGATGAAGTCGGCAATCCGCAACTGCCCAAAAAGCTCGAGTCGGTTAGGAAACATCGGGCGCATGTCCGGTGGGCCGCCGTGGGAATAGGGCTACTCGTCCTTGGAGCAATCGTCGCTGCCTTCATGATTGTTTCGAGTAAACCGACTACGTCGTTAACTGCCATTCCCGAAAAAAGCATCGCCGTGCTGCCCTTCGTCAACATGAGCGAGGACAAGTCGAACGAATACTTCTCTGACGGTATCTCGGAGGAACTGCTCAACCTGCTGGCGAAGATTCCGCAGTTGCAGGTGACGGCGCGCACCTCGTCGTTCTCGTTCAAAGGCAAAGAGGTTGCGATCCCGGAGATCGCACGCACGCTGCACGTGGCGCATGTACTGGAAGGCTCGGTGCGCAAGGCGGGCAACTCGGTACGGATCACGGCGCAGTTGATCAAGGCCAGCACCGGCACGCACCTGTGGTCGCAAACCTACGACCGCAAGCTCGACGACATCTTCGCGGTCCAGGACGAGATCGCGGCCGACGTGGTCAAGCAGCTCAAGGTCGCGCTGCTCGGCGCGGCGCCGAAGGCGCGCACGACCGATCCCGAGGCCTACGCGCTCTACCTGCAGGCCGTCCAGCTTGGACGGCAGTCCACTGCCGAGGCGTTCCAGCAGTCCGACGCGCTCTACCGCAAGGTGCTGGCGATCGATCCGCGCTACGCCCCGGCGTGGGCCGGGCTGTCCAGCAACTTCATGGGCGAGACGTACGCTGGCCCGCTATCCACCAATGAGGGGTACGCTCAAGCCCGCGAGGCGGCGATGAAGGCGCTCGCGATCGATCCGGAGTACGCACCGGCCCATGCCTGGCTCGGCGTCATCGCGGACAGGGACAACGACCTCGCCGACGCGGCGCGGCACTTCGGGCGTGCGCTGGCGCTCGATCCGGCGGACCTGAGCGTGCTAGGGACCAGCGCCGCGTTTCTCGAGTCTCTTGGCCGCCTGGACGAGGCGCTGGCGCTCGATGAGGCCCTCGTCCGCCGCGATCCGGTGAACATGACGACGCTGTTCAACCTGGGCCACCACCAGCTCCGCGCCGGCCGGCTCGACGCGGCGATCGCGACGTACCGCACCATGCTGAGCCTGAGCCCGGGCCGGGGCGGCGTGCGCTACCAACTTTGCGTGGCATTGTTGCTGAAGGGCGACGCGCATGGCGCACTGGCGGAGATCGAGCAGGAGACGACCGAGTGGTCCAAGAGGATCGGCCTGCCGATGGCCTACCATGCGCTCGGGCGCAAGGCCGACTCGGACGCCGCGCTCGCCGCGCTTATCGCGAAGGACGAGGAGGAGGCATCCTACAACATCGCTGAGGTCTACGCCTTCCGCGGCGAGGCTGATAAGGCGTTCGCGTGGCTCGACAAGGCGGTCGAGTACGGTGACAGCGGCCTCTCCGGCATCGTGACGGAAAAGCTGTTCGACAAGATCCACTCCGACCCGCGCTGGCTGCCGTTCCTGCGCAAGGTCGGCAAGGCGCCGGAGCAACTGGCGAAGATCGAGTTCAAGGTGACGCTGCCGCAATGAGCATGCGGATGGATTCGACCGTGGTCATCACAAGCTTACACGGATTACGCGGGATGGGTCTAAAGCTGAGTCTTCTCAGTGACGAACATGTCTAAATGAATCGGTATGCCCGCTGAGGTGAAGAAGGAGATCGATCTCGAGCGAAGTCGGCATTTTCGATGAGTTGTCTTTGAGATGAGAGGCCAAGATCTAGAGTTTTCGATTCGACGAATGAAACGAAATGAGATGGATTTCGCCATCCAGCTCGCGGCAAAGGAAGGATGGAATCCGGGGCTGCACGATGCAGAGTGCTTCTATCGGACGGACCCGGACGGCTTCTTCATTGGTTTGCTCGAGGAGAATCAGCCGGTGGGTTGTATCTCGGCCGTTTCCTATAACGGCACATTTGGGTTCATCGGCTTTTACATTGTCCCCGCCGAACATCGCGGCAAAGGATTCGGAACGGCACTATGGCGGCGGG
>Ga0207701_10006863_pt1 | contig 11352 bp, 8 predicted proteins | sample KBSSwiSSwithPhiX_FD_184294 | JGI IMG/M metagenome (GOLD analysis project Ga0207701, IMG submission 184294) | Switchgrass rhizosphere bulk soil microbial communities from Kellogg Biological Station, Michigan, USA, with PhiX - S5 (SPAdes) (version 2) | ecosystem: Environmental > Terrestrial > Soil...
TCGTAGCGCGGCTTGCCGCTCTCCGCGCACAGCGTGTCGAGGAACGTTGCGTCGTCGCGCAGGGCGCGGGCCAGCCGGCGCAGGATGCGCGCCCGTTCCCGGAATGGCAGGCCGCCCCAGGCCGGCTGGGCAGCCCGGGCCCGCGCTATCGCAGCCGCCGCCATCGCGGCATCGGCGGCGGGGACCTCCTGGATCAGCTGGCCGGTCGCGGGGTTCATCACGCGAAGCGTTTCCATGACCCGCGTTTCTACTACTGAAGGCACCTTAATGTAGACTCTCGGCCCATGCGTCGTTCGCTTCGCTTTGCTTCATTGCCCGCGCTGACCGCCCTGGTGATCGGGGTGGGGGCCTGTGGGCGCAGCGACCTTTTCAGCACGCGCCACCACAGCGGCGCGGGCGGCGACATCCCCGTCGAGGACGGCGGCGCCGGCCACGGCGGTAGCAGCGCGCGCGGCGGCGCCGGCGGGAGCATCGGCGGGAGCGGCGGCAGCATCGGCGACCGTGGCGGCACGACGGGCTCGGCGGGTCGCGGCGGCACGACGGGGACCGCGGGTCGCGGCGGCACGACCGGGACGGCGGGGCGCGGCGGCACGACCGGGACGGCGGGCCGCGGTGGGACGACGGGGACCGCGGGGCGCGGCGGCACGACCGGGACGGCGGGGCGCGGTGGCACCGGCGGCAATCCGTGCACGTCGCAGCGGGAGATCTGCAGCAACGGCATCGACGACAACTGCAACAACCTCGCGGACTGTCAGGATCCCGGCTGCTTCGGCGACCCGAAGTGCGCGCCGCCCGGCATGGAGATCTGCAACAACAACCTCGACGACGACGATGACGGCCGCGTCGACTGCGCCGACCCGGACTGCATGGGCAGCATCGCCTGCAAGCCGAACACGGGCATGGAGATCTGCGACAACGGCGTCGACGACAACAAAGACAGCCTGGTCGACTGCGCCGATCCGCAATGCACGACGTTCCCGGGCTGCCTCGCGGTCTCGTGCACCGTCGACGTCGACTTCGGGACGATCGCCGCCCACGGCGCGACCGTGAAGAAGGAGATGAACACGACCGGCGCCATGATCGGATACGCGAGCTGCGCGCCGACCGGCGGCGTCGGACGCGTCGGCCGGTTCCAGCTGGATGAGACCGCGGACGTCCGCATCGACTTCTTCCAGGGATCGACCACGGCGCACGTCGTCGGCCTGTTCCGCGCGGGGGCGAGCCAGCGCTGCGACCGCAACCCGGTCGGCACCTGCATCCCCGCCGGCGATCAGACCATGGCGACCAAGACGTTCTCGGCGCTGGCGCCCGGCGTGTACTACGTGATCGTCGAGTCGTATCCGAAGCTGCAGGGCAACACCACGGTCATCGTGTCGACCGGATCGATCACGACGCCCGAGATCTGCGCCAACGGCAGGGACGACGACGGCAACGGTCTCACCGACTGTCAGGACGCCGCCTGCAAGAACGACACGTCCTGCGTGGGCTTCCAGTGCAGCCCCGACGTCAATGTGGGCACGCTGGTGGTCGACGGCGCCGCGCGAACCGTGAGCGCGAACCTCGCCACCTCCAGCGACAGCTACCAGTCGACCTGCTCGGCGGGCCAGCCGGGCGGCGACATCGCGATCGGGTTCACGCTGGCCGAGGCCGCCGGGCTGGAGGTCGAGTTCAACCAGACCGGGAGCAGCATCTTCGCGATCTACCGGATGCCGGGGCCGGGGCTGGCCTGCGACGCCGACCAGCGCACCTGCTCGTTCGAGGACGACCCCGCCAACGCGGTCGCGTTCCTCAACATGCCCGCGGGCCGGTATGTGTTCGTCGTGAAGGCGCAGAAGGGCAAGGCCGGCTCGATCAGCCTGCGCCTGTCGGCCTTCAGCGGCCGCGGCGTCGAGATCTGCGGCAACAAGATCGACGACGACGCCAACGGCCTGACCGATTGCGACGATCCCATGTGCTTCGGCGTCGCGGGATGCCCGGCGCCGGCGTGCGCGATCGACATGGATCTCGGGTCGTTCTCGTGGGGAACGCGGCGCACGACCACCTTCGACACGCGCACGGGCGGCACGCTGTACCCGACGTCATGCAGCCGCGGCACCGGGAAGGAGATCGTGCTGCGGGTGAACCTGACGCAGCCGATGAGCCTCAGCCACGACTGCATGGACGGCGGCTCGCACGTGCTCGCGCTGGCGCGCCAGGTGCAACCGCTGGACGCCTGCGACGAGCACGAGATCGTGTGCGTCGATCCGGCCATCCTGCCGTTCGGGTGCGGATACTCGGTGCCCGAGCTGCAGCCCGGGCCGTACAACGTGATCGTTCAGGCGTTCCAGGCGGGCAGCGAAGGTAAAGTCACGCTGACGCTGACCGGTGTCCAGGAAATCGTCCGCGAGATCTGCGACAACGGCATCGATGACGACGGCGACGGCGCGGCCGACTGCGTCGACACGAAGTGCGTCACCGACAGCGCCTGCTCGAAGTTCGCCTGCACCCCCGACCAGAAAGCGGGCCTGCTGCCGCTGGACGGGACGCCGGCCTCGATCGTCATCCAGACGGCGATGGCCAAGGACGATCAGAAGAAGACGTCGTGCGCGGGGGTGCCAGGCGGCCAGGACGGCGTCGTCGACTTCCAGGTGCCGGCGGCGGCCGACGTGACGCTGCAGTGGGCGCAGGTCGGGAACCACGACTTCGCACTCTACGACAACAAGAACGCGCTGCTCGCGTGCGACGCCGGGAAGCAGTACGGCTGCGTGATGACCAGCGGCGCCGCCACCGGCACGTTCGTGTTCACGAAGCTTCCCGCGGGCCGCTACCACCTGGTGGTCGACGCCGACGCGCCCGGGAAAGAGGGCGGCGCGGTGTTGCTGCTCTCGGCCGTCGCATCGCCGACGCCGTAATCGAGTCCGGTCGGGTCCCGATCGGTGATCGCCGCGTCGCGACGAGGGCGGCGATCACTGGTAGACTTTCGCGCGTGAAACGGAAGCTGCGCATCCTGGTCGCGAAGGCTGGGCTCGACGGACACGACCGTGGCGCAAAGGTCGTGGCGCGGGCGCTGGCCGACGCCGGGTATGAGGTCATTTACAGCGGGCTACACCAGACGGCCGAGATGATCGCGGCGGCCGCACAGCAGGAATCTGTCGACGCGGTCGGGCTGTCCATGATGTCGGGAGCACACATGACGCATTTTCCGGCGCTGCTGGACGCGTTGAAGGCGCGTGGGGCGCGAGACGTGGTCGTGTTCGGAGGCGGCATCGTGCCGGACGAGGATGCGGCCGCGCTGAAGGCGCTGGGCGTCGCGGCGATCTTCACGCCCGGGACGTCGACGCAGGCGATCGTGGACTGGATCGAACGCGAGCTGCGGCCTCGGGTCGAGGGAGCCGCGGCGTGACGCGGGCGAAGCTGGGCATAGGCGCTCTGCTGCTGGTCGCGATCGCGCCTCCGCCGGCGCGTGGCAACGCGCGCGCGGAGACGGAAGAGGCACGCATCGCCGACATCCTGCAATCGGCGCTGGTGAAGCACGGCGGCGACGTGAACCGCTGCTTCGAGAAGGCGCTGGCCGACACGCTGGACGTATCCGGCAAGATCGAGCTGGCCGTCGACGTGGGCGAGGGCGGCCGAGTCACCAAGGCGGCGCCCGCCAGCGACGGCGTGAAGTCGCCGGTGCTGCTGGCGTGCCTGACCGAGAGCGCGGCGACCTGGACGCTGGCCGGCATCGATCCGGGCAGCACGGTGATCGTCCCGCTGGCGTTCGAAGGACAGGCCGCGCAGTTCTCCGTCAAGGTGAAGGACGCGCCCGATCACGGTCCGCCCGCGCCGCCCAGCAAGAAGGCGGGATCGCCGGCGCCGGTGCCGCCGTTCTCCGTCAAGCTGCTGGTCGACGAGGCGACGATGCGCGCGCAGAAGGCGGCGCTGACGCAGCTGACGATCGGCCCCGCCAACCGGATCGCGATGCACAAGCACCCCGGCAACGAGGTGCTCTACGTGCTCAAGGGCCACGCGCGCGTCCTCGGGCCGACTGGCCACGGGCCCGAGAAGCTGGACGAGGGGATGGCGATCCTGATCCCGGCCGGCATGCCACACGCGATCGAGAACATGGGCCGCACGTCATCCGCGGTGCTGCTGGACGTGTTCGCGCCGATGGGGCCGGAACGCGTCTACCGCGATCCGAAGGATCCGGCGGGGCGTGCCGCGTTCGAGGTGATTCGCGGCGTCGCGGTCGCGCCCGCGGGGACGAAGTTCACGGTCGGTTCGGCCGCCGACGCCGACAAGCTGTCGGTGTTCGCGGGCAAGGGGAAGATCAAGCCGCTGCTCGAGCCGGCGAAGACCGGCAACAACGGGGTTTACGTTGGCATCCTGGAGGCCGAACCGGGCGCCGAGGTCCCGCGCAACTCGCACGCCGGCTCGGCGGAGATCCTGTACGTGGTGTCGGGCGCGGGCAACGTGACGATCGGCAGCGAGAAGCTGACCTTCGGCGCCGAGGAGGCGCTGCACATCCCCGACGGCCAGCCGCACGCGGCGAAATTCACCGGCCCCGAGAAGACGGTCATGGTACAGGTCTTCGCGCCCGCCGGCCCCGAGGAGCGCTACCGCGCCGCACAGGCGGGAGGCGCGAAGCCCAAGACCAAGTGACGACGACCCGATGATCGATTTTGAACTGTCCGAGGATCAACGCGTTCTGCAGGCGGCCGTACGCGAGATGTGCGAGCGGCTGATCATCCCGAACGCGCGCCGCTGGGACGAAGAGGAACGCTTCCCGCACGAGATCGTTCCCGCGCTGGGCGAGATGGGCCTGCTGGGGATGCAGATCCCCGAGACGTACGGCGGCGCCGGGATGAAGTTCCACGACTACGTCATCGCGCTGGAAGAGGTGGCGCGCGCGGACGCGTCGGTCGGCCTCACGATGGCGTCGCACAATTCGTTGTGCACGGGGCACATCTACCTGGCCGCCAGCGAGGCGCAGAAGCAGAAGTACCTGCCGCGCCTGGCGAGCGGCAAGGCGCTGGGCGCATGGGGATTGACCGAGCCCGGTTCGGGATCGGACGCCGGCGCGGCGCGCACGCGAGCGGTGCGCAAGGGCGACAAGTGGGTCATCAACGGCACCAAGACCTTCATCACGCAGGGCTCGGTCGGCGAGATCTACGTCGTGCTCGCGTCGACCAGCCCCGAGAAGAAGGCCAAGGGCCTGACCGCGTTCATCATCGAGCGCGGAACGCCCGGGTTCCGCACCGGCAAGCGCATCGAGAAGATGGGCCTGCACGCGTCGGACACGACCGAGCTGGTGCTGGAAGAGGTCGAGGTCGGCGACGAGCAGCGCCTCGGTGAGATCGACGCTGGCTTCTTCGACACGCTGAAGATCCTCGACAAGGGTCGCATCGGCATCGGCGCGTGGTCGGTCGGCATCGGGCGCGCGGCGTTCGAGGCGGCACGGCGCTACGCGAAGGACCGCGTCCAGTTCGACAAGCCGATCGCCGAGCACCAGGCCATCCAGCACATGCTGGCCGACATGGCGACGGAGCTGGACGCGGCGCGGTTGCTGGTGTGGCGGGCGGCGTGGATGCAGGACCAGAAGCGGCGCACGACGGCGGAATCGGCGATCGCGAAGTACTACGCGGCGCGCGCGACCATGCGCGCCTGCAACGCCGCCGTCCAGATCCACGGCGGGTACGGTTACACGCGCGAATTCGACGTCGAGCGCTACCTGCGCGACGCCAAGCTGGCCGAGATCGGCGAGGGCACCAATGAGGTCCAGAAGATGGTGATCGCGCGCGAGCTCCTCCGCCAAGCCGCGGAAGCCGCCTAGGTGGCAACGTGAAAGATCCGGTCGCCAAGACGCTGGCGGGCGACCTGGGGGCCGCGGCGACGCTGATGCGCGCGCTCGACGACGACCTGCCCGGCGCGCGCGCGGCGCTGCGCGCGATCTACCCCCACGGCGGGCGCGCGTTCGTTGTCGGCGTGACGGGTGCGCCGGGGGTGGGGAAGTCGACGCTGGTCGACGCGCTGGTGGGTGCCGCGCGCGCCCGCGGCGAGCGCGTCGCGGTCGTGGCGGTCGATCCATCCAGCCCGTTTTCGGGCGGCGCGCTGCTGGGTGACCGCGTGCGCATGCAACGCCACGCGCTCGACGACGGCGTCTTCATCCGGTCGCTGGCCACGCGCGGGCAGCAGGGTGGGCTGTCCCGGTCGACGACCGCGACCGTCGCCGTGCTGGACGCCGTCGGATTTCCGTTGGTGTTCGTCGAGACGGTCGGGGCCGGCCAGGCGGAGATCGACGTCGCCGACGCGACCGACGCCGTCATCGTCGTGACGGCGCCCGGGCTGGGCGACGAGGTGCAGGCGCTGAAGGCGGGCCTGCTGGAGATCGCCGACGTGCTGGTGGTGAACAAGGGCGACCGCGACGGCGCGGACCGCGCGATCGCCGACCTGACGACGATGCTCGCGCTGGCGGCCTTTCCGTCCCGCCCCGGCGAGCCGCGCCGGACGCCGCCCGCGTTGATTCGCGCGTCCGCCACCTCCGGCACGGGCGTCGGCGACATCATGGCCGCCCTCGACGCGCTGCGAGCGGCGCCGGCGGCCGAGCGCGAGGCCCGCCGCCGACGGCAGGCGGTGCGTCAGATTACGGCGCTGGTGGGAGAACAGGCGCGTGCCACCGCGCGCGCTGCGATCGGGACCGAGGACGCGCCCGGTCCGCTGGCGGCGACGGTGAATCAGGTGGCCGCGCGAAAACTCGATCCCTGGAGCGCCGCCGAGGCTCTAACAACCCACAGCAGGTGAAGTGTTACTATGGAACCATGCGCAGACTAGTCGTCGCCTCGCTGCTGGCCCTTGGTGCCGGCGCTTGCGACAAGATCATCTCGTCCGACGTCGCGACGATCGCGTTCGACCTGCCGCCTCGCCACTACACCTTCAACGCCTCGATGGCCGGCGTCCCGTCGGCGCTCGCGCAGGAGGTGCCCTGCGGCGCGCCGCCCGTGATGGACTGCTGCAACCCGACGCCGCCGTTGCCGGCGCCTGACTGCTCGGCGAATCCGATCACGTGCGAGCAGAACGAGAACGGCACGAATGTCTGCATGGCGCAGGCGACCATCTCGCAGAGCCAGATGATGAACCTGGGCATGGAGGTCTCGCAGCTCTCCGGCCTGACGGGCGTTGTGACGATCTCGATAAAGCGGATCGGCTACCAGGTCAATTCGAACACGCTGGACGTCGACCTGCCTGACGTCAGCCTCTACCTGGCGCCCGCGGGCGTCACCGATGCCAGCGATCCGAACGCCCAGAAGTTCGGGACGATGCCCGCGATCTCCGCGGGCTCGACGCCCACCGGAGACGTCGTCCTGGAACCGAACGCGAAGCAGGTGCTCGCCAGCTTCACCAGCAACCTCCAGTCGCCCTTCAACTTCATCGCCACGACGACGCTGAAGGTGTCGCACGCGCCCACAGGCGCGATCGACATGACCATCAACGGCCAGCTGTCCGCGTCGCCCTGACGGCGGCGGTCACTGCTCCCAGCACCACCGGCCTTCGTGCTCGTCCGGGCACAGGAACACGTAGGCCATTCCGGCGGCGATATCGAACTTGTCGTCGGGCGCCGACGTTGGGGCGGGCTCCATGGAGTCCAGCTGGGCGACGAAGCGCATGGCGGCGTGGCAAACGGAACAGCTTGGCGGGGGCCGGTCGTCTTCCAGCCAGACCGGATGGCCGCCGACCTTTGGCTCGGCCCCGAGGGAAGGGGCGTTGTCCTCCTTGTCGGGGTCGGGCTCGAAGACGCGCTTGTACTTGAAGCCCAGGCCTGCGCGCGGCGTTTTTGGCAGGACCTCCTCGCGCAGCGGCACGGCCCACGTCGCGCCCTCGGCGCGGGCCACGGCGTCGCAATTCGCAGAGCAGAAGAAGACGCCCAGCGCTGCATGGTGCTTCAGCGGCAATCGTTCGGGATGCCGGTGGAAGGTGAGCACGTACCTGAGACGGGCGCCGCACTGGCACGTCGGCCACTCGCCCTCGGCGAACAGGGGCGGCGGTCCGCGGTACTGATCCTCTCCATTCTTCACCGGACCCGTGAGGTACCAGGCTGTCAGGCCCGGGATGGTGGCCGCGGCCTCGCCTTCGGGAGCGTGCTCGTAGCCTTCGCCCAGCTTCTTGCGAACCGCCTTCTCGTACTCGGCGATCGCGCGCTCGTCGGTCGGGAACGAATACGCCTTGCTCTGTTCCTTCGCGCCCCGTCGGCCCCAGCGCGCCCGATATCCCGCACCTTCCCGCGCCGCAAACCAGAACTTGTCGCTCGCGTCATCCTGATAGCGGAGCCACACGGCGGCCGCGACCGGCGGTGCCTCGGCGAGCGCCTCCTTCCCGGCTTTCTTTCGCGAACTCTTCGGCGCCGCGGTCTCCGCGGGGCGCGGGAGGTCGACGGTGTTCAGATCCCAGCGACTGATCTGATACGTTGCCAGCTTCGTCGTCGCGAGCTGATAGACGACACGGTCTGCGCCTGAAAACGCGTGCGCCGCAACGGTCTGCCAATCGGAAGATGCCACCAGCTGCCACCGGCCCTCGCCGCGGTGCGCGTAGCCGGACAGGCGCCTGTCCGGCCCTCCGGAATACGCGATGAGCAGGAGTTGATGCGAACCTGGATCCCACGCCAGGCAGGCGCCGTGGAGCCAGGGCTCGGGGCCGTCGAAGGTGGTCGGAAACGACTTCCATTTCTTGCCATCGCAGATCCAGGTGCGCTCGGACTCCTTGTAGTTCTTGAGCTTGCCGCCCAGGAAGACGATCTCCTCGGTGAGCGCGTTGACGCCAGCATGCCCTTGGCGCACGGCAGGTTTCCCGGTGGTCGAAAGCTTCTCCCAGCCGCCTTCTCGCCAGCGCCAGGTGTCCGTCGGAAACGGCGCCCCGAGCTCGTCGATCATCTCGCCGCCGACCACCGTCGCTTCTGGTCGCGTCGGATGCCAGGCGACGTTGGCACCGGAACGCTCCTTGAATTCGGGTGGCGCCTCGGCGATTCGCTGCCAGGCATCGCCGGCGAGACGGAAGACCTCTCCGCTCCAGCCGATCGCAAGGAGCCCGTCCGGGTAAGAAGCCAGCGACAGCAGCGGCGCGGGGAGGGCCGGGAGCGGTTCCAGCACGTCACCTCGCACCGCTGCCAGCCGTGGTACCGCGTCGGCCCGGTCCTTGGCTGACGTCGAAATGAAGGCATTCGTGGCGAAGAAGATCGCGGGACCCGCCGTCGACGTGCCGTCGTCCAGGTTCCAGTTGATCGGGCCCGTTGGCTCCAGCCGGTCGTCCTGCAACGCGACGAACAGCCGCTCGTGATGACCGGCGCCGTGTGACGGATTCCAGAAGACGGTCCGCTCGTGGACCGGATCGTGGGCGCCGCCGCCGAAACGGAGAAGGCCTGCGGTGGAATGCCGCCTCCAGCCCGCGTCCCCGAGAATCGCCAGCGACGTGCCCGGCGTCGTGTCCCGATTCGCCTGGAGGTAGACGAGACGCCGTTCACGAGGCGTCTGTGCCGTCGTGAAGGGCTTCCATGGCATGCCGGGCATCTCTTCGATTGGGGTGAAGCGCCGGCCGTCGTAGCCCGCGGTGTGCCCGTCGTCGTCGAACACGATCAGCTGGGAACGTGCTCCGTCCCATCCAGCGAAGAGCTCGAATTTCAGCGACGGCTCGACCAGTCCGCCGACATCCTTCCAGACTCCGTTTGAATCCATCTCGCGGACGATCACGCCACCTTGCTTCGCGCGCTCCGGATTCACCTCCGGCACCGTTGTAGCCAGGAAGTGCACGAAGACGCCGCGGGCGGGATCGAACGCGAACGCGTCGTCGTCGGTGGTCGGCACGCTCGCTGTTTGCTCGAGGGGACGGAAGCAGGCTCCGTCGTAGGCGAAGAGGTCAAGCTCCCCCGGGTAGCGGTTGACCCACAGGACTGGCCGCTCCGAGATCGTGTCGTAATAGAATCCATTTCCGTACCCGAGAAAGTCGACCTTGCCGGCGAACAGCTCGGGGCCGCTCTTCAGCTCCACGACCTGGTCGCCATCGACAGCGAGCAACGCGCCGCCCAGGCCAAGCGTGCTGTCGAGGATCCACAGGCGTCGATCCTTTGGATGAAAGATGACCAGCGACGGCAGGCCTGCGGACATGTCTCTGTGACTCCGGACGGCTAGCCCACGCGAACAGTCGCGTTTCGCAGCCGCGCCGGGCTAGGCCGACGCGCGTGCGTTCGTCGGCGGGTTCGCCGAGCCGGATTCGCTGTCAGCCGCCACAGGGCCGGTCGTCGCCGCGGGTGCCGCCGCCGTCGGTACGGCCTCGGTCTCCGTCGTGACGGGCGCGCGCTTGGCGGCGGCCCGCGGGGCCGCCAGGCGACCCTCGTTGACCCGTTCCTTCAGCTCCTTGCCGACCTTGAAGAAGGGCAGGCGCTTCGGGCGCACTTCGACAGCACTGCCCGTGCGCGGGTTACGACCGTCGTAGCCCCGGTAGCTGCGCAGCTCGAAGCTGCCGAAGCCCCGGATCTCGATCCGTTCGCCCCGTTTCAACGCCGCTTCCAGCGCGTCGAAGATGACATGCACCAGAAGCTCCGCGCGCCCCTTGGGCAACTTCTGCGTTTCGCACAACACGTCGATGAGGTCCGACTTCGTCATCGCGTCCCCTGAGTCCAGTGTTGCGAGCCGGCTCCGCCTACCGACGCCGCTCACGTGAACAGCGCACAACGGTAACCCCACGCCTCGAGCGGTGCAATCCAAAATGCACCGCGTACACAACGATCACGCCGGGCGGTATTCCCCGAAGGTGTTGCGCAACACGTCGGCGATTTCGCCGAGCGTGGCACGTGTCTTGACGGCCGCGAGAATGGGCGGGATCAAGTTGTCGGTGCCTTGCGACGCCCGCGCCAGCGCGTCGAGCGCGGCGCGTGTTTTGCTTCCGTCCCGGCTTGACCGTACGGACGCCAGGCGCGCGACCTGCGCCGCCTCCAGCGCCGGGTCCAGACGGTGCAGCGACGGCGCCGCGTGCGCCGCGTCCTCGTAGCGGTTCACGCCGACGACGATCCGTGAGCCGGTTTCGATCGCCCGTTGATGCTCGACGGCACGGCGCTCGATCTCGTGTTGCGGGAACCCCGCCTCGATGGCCGCCAGCATCCCGCCGCGCCGGTCGATCTCGGCGATCAGGGCCGCCGCGCGCTCCTCGATCTCCGACGTCAATTCCTCGACGGCGTAGGCGCCACCGACGGGATCGACGACGTTCGCCACGCCCGTCTCCTCGGCCAGGATCTGCTGCGTGCGCAGCGCGACGCGCGCCGATGCCTCGGTGGGTAGCGCCAGCGCCTCGTCGTATCCGTTCGTGTGCAGGGACTGCGCGCCGCCCAGCACGGCGGCCAACGCCTCG
>Ga0207701_10006864_pt1 | contig 11349 bp, 9 predicted proteins | sample KBSSwiSSwithPhiX_FD_184294 | JGI IMG/M metagenome (GOLD analysis project Ga0207701, IMG submission 184294) | Switchgrass rhizosphere bulk soil microbial communities from Kellogg Biological Station, Michigan, USA, with PhiX - S5 (SPAdes) (version 2) | ecosystem: Environmental > Terrestrial > Soil...
CGCGCTGCGCGACGATCTCGGCCTCAACACCCCGCATTTCGGCTGCGGCCTCGCGCAATGCGGCGCGTGTACCGTGCACTTGAACGGCGAGCCGGTGCGCTCGTGCGTGCTTCCGGTGTCGGCTGCGAGCGGCAAGCGCGTGACCACGATCAAGGGCCTGGGCACGCCCAAGAAGCCCCATCCGCTGCAGGCGGCGTATGTCGAGGAGCAGGTGCCGCAGTGCGGCTACTGCATCAACGGCTGGATCATGACCGCCGCCGCCGTCCTGAAGAAGAATCCAAAGGCGAGCGATGCCGAGCTGCGCGATGCGCTCGCCGGCCTCAAGTGCCGCTGCGGCACCCACGTGTCGATCCTGCGCGCTATCAAGCGTGCTCAACAGAGCATGGCGTGAGGAGGCGATCATGAACGCACCGATTTCCCGACGTGAGTTCCTGCAAGCGAGCGGCGCGCTGGTGGTCTCGGTTCTGGTTCCCTTTGAGGAATCGATCGCTGCGGGGCTTTCCGCCGCGAGGCAGAACCTGGTTCCGGGCGAGCTCGATTCCTGGATCGCGGTGCTGCCCAGCGGCCGCGTGCAGGCCTTCTTCGGCAAGATGGACATGGGCCAGAGCCTGGAGCCGGCGATCGCGCAGATCGTGGCCGACGAGCTCGACGTGCCGTTCGAGCGCGTGGACGTGCTGATGGGCGATACCGGCACGTCGTGCAACCAGGGCGGCGCTTCCGGCAGCACCGGCATCTCGCAGGGTGCGCGGCCTTTGCGCAACGCCGCAGCGGAAGCGCGCCGCCTTCTCGTTCAGGAGGCGTCGAAGCGGCTCGGCGTCGCCGAATCGGAGCTCGCGGTCGCCGACGGCGTGGTGTCGGGCGGCGGCAAGTCCGTCTCGTATGCGCAGTTGATCGGCGGCAAGCGCTTCAACCAGCAGGTCGAGTGGAACAAGCAGACCGGCAACGCCATGAACATCAAGGTTCAGGCGAAGCCCAAGGCGCCTGGCGCCTACAAGGTGGTGGGCAAGTCCTTCGCCCGGCGCGACGTCGCCTGGAAGGTCTACGGCACCGGCGACTACGTCACCGACCTGCGCCTGCCCGGGATGCTGCACGCGCGCGTGATTCGCCCGCCGCGCGCGGCATGCAAGGTGGCTGGCGTCGACGAGGCGTCGGTCAAGGGCATTCCCGGGGTGCGCGTGTTCCGCGAGCGCGACTTCGTCGCGGTGCTCGCGCCGCGCGAATGGGACGCGGTGCGCGCCGCGCAGGCGCTGAAGGTGGACTGGCAGGGTCCCGACAACGCGTTCCCGGAGATGGCGAAGCTGCACGATCACATCCGCAGCGCCAAGGCGGTGAAGCGCGAGGAGCCGGTCAAGGTGGGCGACGTGGCCGCGGCCTTCAAGCAGCCCGGCCTGCGCATCGTCGAGGCGGAATACGAGTGGCCGTTCCAGTCGCACGCCTGCATGGGGCCGGCCTGCGCGGTGGCGGAAGTCAAAGGCGACTCGTGCACGGTGTGGTCGGGTTCGCAAAAGCCGCACTTCGTGCGCGATGGCGTCGCGGCGCTGCTCGGCATGCCGCAGGAGAAGGTGCGCACCATCTGGGTCACCGGCCCGGGCTCCTACGGGCGCAACGACGCCGGAGACGCCGCGCTCGAGGCCGCGTATCTCGCCAAGGCGGTGGGCAAGCCCGTGCGCGTGCAGGGTATGCGCGCCGATGCCACGGGGTGGGATCCGAAAGGCCCGGCGAGCCTGCACCGCGCGCGCGCCGCGCTCGACGCTTCCGGGCGGGTAGTGGCCTACGAATTCGTTGCCAAGGGCTTCTCGAGGCAGCACATCGCCACCAACGAGTCGAAGCCCGCCGACAGCCTGATCGGGCAGGCGCTCGGCCTCGAGGCGAAGCCGACCTGGATCTTCGGCGAGCCTGTCGAGTCGTACGTCTTCGACAACAAGCTTCTCGCGTGGGAGACGATCGCGCCGCTCGTGGACAACTGCTCGCCGCTGCGCACCAGCCACCTGCGCGATCCGGTCGGGCCGGAGCTGCATTTCGCATCCGAATCGTTCATGGACGAGCTCGCCGCCGCCGCGGGCGAGGATCCGGTGGCTTTCCGCCTCAAATACCTCAGCAACCCGCGCCATGCCGCGGTGGTGAAGGCGGTCGCCGAAAAGGCGAACTGGAAGCCGCGCGCTACTCCGTCCAGGGACGGCAAGGGCCGCGGCCTTTCGTTCGCCGAGAGAAATGGAACCGCGGTGGCGGCGGTCGCCGAGGTGGAGGTCGATCGCGCGACCGGCCGGGTTTGGGCGCGGCGCTTCTTCATCGCGCACGACTGCGGCCTGATCATCAACCCGACGGGGCTGCGCCAGACCATCGAAGGCAACGTGGTGCAGGGCACCTCGCGCACGCTCTTCGAGGAAGTGCGCTTCGACCGCGACTCGGTGAAGAGCGTCGACTGGGCGAGCTACCCGATCCTCGAGATGCCCGACGCGCCCGAGTCGATCGAGATCGTGCTCATCGACCGCCCCGAGGTGGCGCCGAGCGGCGCCGGCGAGCCCTCCATCCGCGTCATCCCGTCGGCGCTCGCCAACGCGGTGTACGACGCTACCGGGGTGCGCATGCGCAAGGCGCCGCTCAGCCCGGAGCGGGTGAAGGCCGCGCTCGGCGCGACTTAAAACGAAAACGGCGCCCGGCCTTTCGGCGGGGCGCCGTTCAGGAATTCGTACTGCCGCGGCTTAGTATTCGAAGACTTGGCCGCGCGGGGCGCTGTCGGGAATGTTCGCGCCCGAGTACCAGTAGCGCACTTCGACCTGCGCGGCGTTCGCCGACGCAACCATCGCCACTTGGTCGGTGGCCTTGTCGCAGCCCGCCGCCGCCACCAGAACCGTCACCAGCGCCATCGCGTTGATCAGTTTCATTGTCGAGCTCCCTGTGTTTGGTTGGGGTTTAAACACGGTGCTCATCGTCTCAATGGTCGCTGCGGGGTACAAGCGAGTTGACAGGTCTTAACCCGCTCGCGCGGTCATGAAAGTTCAGCGCTGCGCACTATGTCGGACTCGCGCGCGCGAAGTGTGGAAAAAAACCGAATTCAACACTGCTTGCATTCCACTGACGAACGCTTGCGCACGTGCGTGTTGCGAGCAGGTAGTGTGGCGCGGCTGTTTCATGAAATCACCTAGCTACAGGGAGGCGTCATGAAAACGCAGTGGCCGCACCCGACACTGAACCACACGGACTTGCGTCGCGACGCGCGATCGCTCGACGAGCACACGCGCATGCGCACGCGCTACCAGCCTGCCGAGCGGAATGAAACGCTTCCGGCGCCGGGCGAGACCACGATGACGCTATCGCTCAAGCTGGTGCGTGGCAGGCTGGTGCGCGCCTGAGCGGCCTGCGATGCGTGCGGAAATTCACATCGACGCTCGCGGCAGCGTGAGGAATTCCTCGGCCGGCGCCGCGCGCGCGCTTGCGACTTCACTTGAAGTGAATCGCGAAACTGGATGGCGCGATAACAAACTTTGTCGCCCTGCACGTGACATTTGTTCTTGCCTCCACTTCATAGGTGGGTATCCTGCCACTTCAAATAAACGCACTAACGGCCTGATCCGCAATAACAAGGACGCAGCCGAGTGCGGACAACGGGGGCGGTAGCAATGCCAGAGGCGGCTTCGGGATCGATCAAGGTCCTGGTCATCGACGACAGCAACACGATCCGGCGCAGCGCGGAGATGTTTCTGCGCCAGGCCGGCTTCGAGGTCATCCTCGCCGAGGACGGCTTCGACGCGCTGGCGAAGATCAGCGACCACCAGCCGCGGGTCATCTTCGTCGACATCATGATGCCGCGCCTCGACGGCTATCAGACCTGCGCGCTGATCAAGCAGCACCCGCAGCTCAAATCAACGCCGGTGATCATGCTGTCCTCGAAGGACGGCGTGTTCGACCGCGCGCGCGGCCGGCTCGCCGGCTCGGACCGCTATCTCACCAAGCCGTTCACGAAGGAAGGCCTGATCCAGGCCGTGCAGGAAACGATCAACCTCACTCCCCTCGCCAGTTGAAAGGTCATGCCATGACGATCAAGACGATTCTCGTAGTAGACGACTCGCCGACGGACCGCCAGCACCTCACCGACGTGCTGACCAAGGCCGGCTACAAGGTGACCGGCGCCGCCAGCGCCGAAGAGGCGCTCGCCAAGGTGAAGCAGGCGAAGCCCGACCTCGTCCTCATGGACGTGGTGATGCCGGGCCAGAACGGCTTCCAGGCGACGCGCGCGCTGTCGACCGACGAAGCGACCAAGCACATCCCGATCATCATCTGCAGCACCAAGGGACAGGAGACCGACAAGGTCTGGGGGATGCGCCAGGGGGCCAAGGACTACGTGGTGAAGCCGGTCAAGCCGGCCGAGCTGCTCGCGAAGATCTCGGCGCTCGGCTAATGGCTGCCCGTACCTCCCTTCGGGATTACCAGCGCGGCCTCTCGGAGCGCCTGCAGAGCGCCAAAGGCGCGGCCAACGCGTCGCTGCTCGGCGTGCAGGTGGACGACGAGGCGTGGCTGGTCGACCTGCGGGAGGCGGGCGAGGTGATACCCGTGCCGCCGGTCACGCCGCTGCCGCTGACGCGCCCCTGGTTCAAGGGGCTCACCAACATCCGCGGCAACCTCTACAGCGTGATCGACTTTCCGGCCCTGCTGCAGAAGCGGCCGGTGGCGGCAAGCGACCAGGCGCGGCTGCTGCTGCTGGGGGACCGCTTCCGGCTCGGCGCGGCGCTGCTCATCGACCGTTCGCTCGGCTTGCGCAATCCCGCGCAGCTCGAGAAGAGGGAGGGGAAGCTGCCCCAGTGGGTCCGCGCGCAGTACACGGACGCCGAGGGCAGGGTGTGGAAGGAGCTCGACGTGGTGCAGCTCGCGCAGCACCCGGACTTTCTTGGAGTGGGGACCTAGACATGAAAAAGCTACTGCTCATCGTTGCGGCGCTCGTCACGCAGCCCGCGTTCTCGCAGGGGGTCACGTCGGACAAGATCCTGCTCGGCCAGTCGGTCGCGCTGACCGGCCCTGCGGCCGAGCTCGGCATCCAGATGCGAAACGGCGCCAAGATCTACTTCGATCATGTCAACGCCCTGGGCGGCGTGCACGGGCGCAAGATCGAGCTGATCACGCTCGACGACGGCTACGAGCCGACGCGCACCGTGCCGAACACCAAGAAGCTGATCGAGGAGAACAAGGTCTTCGCCCTGTTCGGCTACGTCGGCACGCCGACCAGCTCGGCGGCGATGCCGCTCTTCACCGAGGCCAAGGTGCCGTTCTTCGGCGCGTTCACCGGCGCGGAGGTGTTCCGCCAGCCGTTCAACCGCTACATCTTCAACGTGCGCGCGAGCTACTACGACGAGACCGACAAGATCGTCGAGCAGGTCGTGTCGACCGGCGGCAAGACCATCGCGGTGTTCTACCAGAACGACGGCTACGGCCAGGCCGGCCTGAAGGGCGTCGAGATCGCGATGACCAAGCGCAACATGAAGATCTCGGCCACCGGCGCCTTCGAGCGCAACACGGTCGACGTCGGCGGCGCGGTCAAGGGCATCAACGCGGCCACGCCCGACGCGGTGGTGATGATCGGCGCCTACAAGGCCTGCGCCGAGTTCATCAAGCAGATGAAGAAGGCCGGCGCCGCCTCGACCTTCTACAACGTCTCGTTCGTCGGCGCCAAGGCGCTCGCCGACGAGCTCGGCAAGGAAGGCTCCGGCGTGGCGATCTCGCAGGTGGTGCCCTTCCCGTGGGCGCCGAGCATCCCGGTGATCAAGGAATATCAGCAGCTTTCCGCCAAGGCGGGCCTCAAGGACTACAACTTCAGCGCGGTAGAAGGCTTCGTCGCGGCCAAGATCTTCGTCGAGGGCCTCAAGCGCGCCGGCAAGGACCTGAACCGCGAGAAGTTCATCGACGCGCTAGAGCGCATGGGCGACGTCGACATCGGCGGCTTCTTTGCCGGCTTCAGCCCCACCAACCACAGCGCGTCCAAATTCGTCGAGCTGACCATCATCGGCAGCGGCGGCAAGATCCTGCGATAGGGAGATTCACATGGCAATGAAGCTAGCTCTCAAACTACCTTTCGTCGGCCGCCGCCGCGCGCCGCTGGCGCACGCCGAGCCGGTGCGCTCGCGCTCGTGGCTCGCACGGCCGCTCCCGCTCATCGGGCGCCTGTCGACGGGAAAGCAGCTCCAGGTCCTGACCACGGCGCTGGTGGCGTTCCTGGTGATCGACGCGGCGGTCGTCGCGTACGACACGCGCCAGGGCACCTTCGCCACCCTCTACGTGTCGACGGTGGGAAAGATCCGGATGCTCTCGCAGCGCCTCGCGAAAGCGGCGCAGCAGTCCTCGCAGGGTAACCGCGAAGCCTTCAAGCAGCTGCGCGACAGCCGCGACGAGTTCGCGAAGTCGGTGAAGCTGCTGCTGGTCGGCGGCATCGCCTCCGGCGTCGACCTGCCGGCCTCGCCCCAGGCCGTGCGCACGCAGCTCGCGACGCTCGACAAGGAGTGGCAGAAGACCGAGAAGAACGCGGGCCTGGTCATCGGCGAGGAGCGAAACCTCGTGGCCCTGGGCGAGGCGGTGCGGCAGATCAACGCCAACAACCCCGCGCTGCTCGAGCTGGCCGACGAGATCGCCGCGCTCAGCGTGCAGCTCGGCGGCTCGGTGCGCCAGAACGCCATTACCGCGCAGCTCGTCATGCTGACGCAGCGGATGGCGAAGAACGCCAACACGATGCTGGCCGGCGACGTGGTCGACCCCGAGGTCGCGTTCCTGCTCGGCAAGGACACCAACACCTTCCGCGACACGCTGCAGGCGCTGCTCAACGGCAACGAGGCCATGCGCATCGGCAAGGTCAGCGACGCCGACATGCGCGGCAAGCTCGCCGAGCTCGAGACCGGCTTCAAGCAGTACCAGAAGGCGGTGGCGGAGATCCTCGGCAACATGCAGCGCCTGGTCAACGCCAAGCGCGCCACGCGCGACATCTTCAACGACAGCGAGACGCTGCTCAAGTCCGCAGACGCGCTGGACGAAGGCTACGCCGGCGAGGCCGCGGCGCGCCAGGTGAACTACGCGGTGATGGCGAGCGCCTCGCTGCTCGCCCTGCTCATGCTGCTCGCGATCGGCAAGGTCTGGATCGACGACAGCAGGAAGCGCGCGGAGGAGAGCGAACAGACCAACAAGTCCAACCAGGACGCGATTCTGCGGCTGCTCGACGAGATGGAGATGCTCAAGCGAGGCGACCTGACGATCCGCGCCAAGGTGACCGAGGACGTGACCGGCGCCATCGCGGACGCCATCAACTCCACGATTGAAGAGCTGCGCCGCCTGGTAACGGGAATCAACGCGGCGGCCACGCACGTGACGAGCGCGACCGCCGAGGCGCAGTCGGTCTCGGGCCAGCTCCTGCAAGCGGCGCAAAAGCAGGCGACCGAGATCCAGGGTACGGGCCAGTCGGTGGCGGAGATGACCGTCTCGATGCACCAGGTGTCGAAGAGCGCGGGCGACTCGGCTGCGGTGGCGAAGACCTCGCTGGCGGCCGCCGAGAAGGGCAGCCAGGCGGTGCAGAACGCGATCCGCGGCATGAACGACATCCGCGAGCAGATCCAGGAAACCTCGAAGCGGATCAAGCGGCTGGGCGAGAGCTCGCAGGAGATCGGCGAGATCGTGCAGCTGATCTCGGACATTACCGAGCAGACGAACGTGCTGGCGTTGAACGCCGCGATCCAGGCGGCCTCGGCCGGCGAAGCGGGCCGCGGCTTCACGGTGGTCGCGGAGGAAGTGCAGCGGCTGGCGGAACGCTCCGGCGAGGCGACGCGCCACATCGGCGCGATCGTGAAGTCGATTCAGCGCGACACCCAGGACGCGGTGGAGGCCATGGAGCGCAGCACCCGAGGCGTGGTCGATGGAACCAAGACCGCGGACGAAGCCGGCGACGCGCTGCGCGACATCGAGCAGATCTCGAACCGCCTGGCCGAGCTGATCGGCGCGATCTCGAACTCGACCCAGCAGCACGCGGGCGCGGCGGCCAAGGTGGCGGCGAACATGAAGGCGATTCTCGCGATCACCCAGCTGACCACGGAAGGCACGAAGAAGACCGCGGCGTCCTCGCAGCGCCTCACGGCGCTGGCGGACTCGCTGAAGAGCTCGGTCTCGAACTTCAAGGTGGCCTAAGGTCCCAATAAAGGAGCCGATGTTGAACCCCGATTCGACGCTGCTGTCGTGGATTACCGCCGAGGTCAGCCAGGCCCTGACGGTGGTGCGCGAGCAGATGGCGAAGTTCGGCGCCGACCCGCAGAACGGCGCGCTGCTGCAGCCCTGCCCGGGCCACATGCACCAGGTGAGCGGGGCGCTGCGCATGGTCGGTCTCGCCGGCGCGACGCGCTTCTGCGAGGCGATCGAAGCCGGGTTCAGCGGCCTGAACGGCGCGCTTCCCGACGCCGCGACCATCGCGGTGCTCGACCGCTCGGTGCTCGCGCTGAAGGAGTTCGTCGAAGGACTGGAGCGCGGCCAGCCGAACCAGCCGCTCGCGCTCTATCCGGTCTACAGGGAGCTCTCGGCGCTGCACGGCAAGAGCGCCGGCGGCGAGAAGGACCTCTTCTATCCTGACCTCGGCATCGCCGCGCCGGCGCATCCGTCTCCGGCCGCCGCCCCGAAGGAAGGCATCGCGCCGACGGTCCAGGCGAGCCGCGCGCTGTTCCAGCGCGGGGTGCTCGCCTGGCTGCGCAATACGCCGTCCGGCCTGGACGACATGACGCGCGCCGTGCAGACGCTTCACCAGCTCGCGGCGCACTTGCCAGAGCCGCGCGCCCTGTGGTGGGCGGCTCTCGGGGTGCTCGAGGCGCTGCGCGAGACGAAGGACGCCGAGTGGCTGCTGCTCGCGAAGCCGCTCCTCAACCGGATCGACTTCCACATGCGCGACCTCGCCGCGGGCGCCGCCCCGGTCAACGAGGCGCTGCTGCGCGAGCTCCTCTACGCGCTCGGGAAGTCGAGCGCGCCGGCGCCGCGGGCGAAGGAAATCCGCGCGCTCTACCAGCTCGACACGCTGTTCCCGGCGGCCCGCGCCGAGCGCGGCGGCGCGAGCCTCGGGCTCAACACCGAGTTTCTCGAGGCCGCGCTCTACGACCTGCACTCGAGGCTCGAGGCGGTCAAGTCGTCCTGGGTGCAATACATCTCGGGCGAGCAGAAGGCGGCGGTGCGCTTCCGCGAGCTGGTGGCGTCGTTCCGCACCAAGGCCGCTGAGCTCGGCAGCCACCACCTCATCAAGCTGCTCGACGCGATCGGGCTGGTGACCAAGCAGCTCCCCGACCCGTATCCGCGCCAGAAGCAGTACATGGTGATCGAGATGGCCTCGGCGTTCCTGCTGGTCGAGAGCGTGATCGACCAGTTCGGCAACCCCCCGGAGGACATCGAGCAGCAGATCGTGATCATGGGCGGGTGGCTCCTCGACTCCGCCAAGGGCAAGTCGACGAACGAGCCGCCCGCGGGGCTGCGCGCCGATCTCGTGCAGAAGGTGGGCGGGCTGCAGCTGCGCGCGCAAGTGGCGCGCGAGGCGCTCTCGAACCTGCAGCACATCGAGCAGGTGCTCGATTCGTTCTCGCGCGACGCGTCGAAGCGCGAGGGCCTCGACGGGCTGGGCGCGTACCTGCGCCAGGTCCACGGCGCGCTCAAGGTGCTCGCGTTCGAGCGCGCGGCCGAGGCCGTCGCGATCTGCGAGAACATGATCGCGGCCTGCAGCGTCGCCGCGCCCGACCAGGCCGCCGAGGGAATGGACTGGGTGGCCGAGGGCCTTTCCAGCGTCGGCCTCTACCTCAGCCCCTGCGTGCAGGGACGCGAGCCGAGCGACCAGGCGCTCGACCTCTTCTTCCAGCGCTTCAGCCGGCGCGTCGAGGCGGTCGACACCCATGTCGAAGCGGATGTCACCATCAAGCTCGAGGACGCCGGGCGCCGGCCCGAGCCGGCGGCGCCCGCGCCGCGGCCCGAGGTCGACGCCGAGCTCCTCGCCATCTTCCTCGAGGAGGCGGCCGAGGTGCTGCAGCGCATCGAGGCCACGCTGCCCGTGTGCCGCAAGCAGCCCGACGACCTCGAGTCGCTCACGACGATCCGGCGCGGCTTCCATACGCTCAAGGGCAGCGGCCGCATGGTCGGCCTGATGGACCTGGGCGAAGTTGCCTGGGAAATCGAGCAGCTCATGAACCTGTGGCTGGAGGAGAAGCGCCTGGCGAGGCCGGCGCTCCTCGATCTCCTCGCCGCGGCGTGCCAGTCGTTCTCGGCGTGGCTCCATCAGCTGGGCGACGGCACGCTCCAGGGCGAGATCCAGGCCGACGAGCTGGTGGAGGCCGCCCGAGCGCTGAAGTCGTCTTCTACATCAGGCGGATCTACCGAGACCGCAACCGCGGCCCCCGCGCCGGTCGAGCCGACGGTGATCGACCTCGACTTCGCCGTGGCCGCCCCGGCCGAGCCGACGGTGACGATCGGCACGACCACGCTCACGCAGGCGATGTTCGAGATCTACCTCAAGGAGGCCGCCGACCACGTCGAGGCCCTAGAGGCCGGATTCGCCGAGTGGCGCGCAACGCCGGGCGCGGACACGCCGCAGTCGTTCATGCGCGCCGCGCACACCCTCGCGAGCAGCTCGAGCACCGCCGGTTTCAGCCAGATCGCCGATCTCGCGGGAGCCGTCGAGCAATGGCTGCCGTTTGCCCGCCACACCACCGAAGCGGCCGATGTGCGCCTTATCCAGGACGCGATCGCCCGCCTGCGGGCGATGACCCAGGCAATGGCGCGCCACGAGGCGCCGGTCAGGAGCGCCGACCACACCGGGCGCCTGAAGGCGCTGACTGCGCGCCTGGAGTGGACCCCGGCCCCCGCGGCCGCCGCCACCGCCGCCGCCGCCACCGCAGCTACGCCGCAGAACGCGCCGGCGAGGAAGGCCGAGCCGCAACTCACGCCCTGCGCGCCCAAGGCCAACGCCGCGACGGCGATCCACAGCGTAAACAGGCCGTATCGCACGGCCCGGTTATGAATCACGCAGACTCTTCCTCACCGACATGGATCTGGTGCTCGAGCCTCGCGAATCCTTCCTGCGCAGCCGGCTCGGGTGCGAGCAGGGAGGTGACGATGCCAACAATGAATGACAGTGGAATGGTGAACAGCCCCGGATTTCTATACGGAAAATAGGCGGTCGAATGTTTCAGCAAGTCGATCTGAATGGTCGGCGACAACCAGATTAGCAGCAGCGTGGAGCCGGTGCCGACCAGAATCGACAACTGCGCACCGCGCGTGGTGAATCGCCTCCAGAAAATCGACAGTATCAGCGCCGGGAAATTCGCGCTGGCGGCGATGGCGAAGGCAAGTCCGACCATGTAG
>Ga0207701_10006865_pt1 | contig 11349 bp, 9 predicted proteins | sample KBSSwiSSwithPhiX_FD_184294 | JGI IMG/M metagenome (GOLD analysis project Ga0207701, IMG submission 184294) | Switchgrass rhizosphere bulk soil microbial communities from Kellogg Biological Station, Michigan, USA, with PhiX - S5 (SPAdes) (version 2) | ecosystem: Environmental > Terrestrial > Soil...
GTTGATTACGCGACTCATCGCCATCATTCCCGCGGTGCTCATCATCGGTATTTTCGGTGAAGGCAAGACCACGGAATTGCTCGTTGCCAGTCAGGTCGTATTGAGCATGCAACTCGGTTTTGCCGTCTGGCCGCTGATGCGGTTTACCGGCGAGAAGGCGAAAATGGGCGAGTTTGCCAACCGTCTTTGGGTGAAAATTCTGGGCTGGACGGCAGCCGGCATTATCATTGTGCTTAACGTGAAGCTACTCTTCGATATCTTTATGCCGGAGGCGTTTCGTAAAGCATTCTATGGGTTCATCGGTTTGCCGATGCCCGAATAATCACTCGTCATTTTTGAAATGTACCACCATATCCTCATCCCGCTCGAGAACAGCCCAGCCGATGAGACCATTCTCACGCATATCAAGTCTCTTGCACGAATGGCCGGCGCGAAACTGCTCCTCGTTCATGTGGCCGATGGCTGGGTGGCGCGCAATTTCGATCAGCTCAAGCTCGCCGAAAGCGAAGAGATGAAACAGGACCGTCTTTATCTGGAAAAACGCAGCCGTGAACTGACCGCAGAGGGTTTTTCCTGCGATGCTGTCCTGGCCTTAGGCGAGCCCTCGGACGAGATCATTAAACTCGCGCGCGAGAAAAATGTCGATCTCATCGCAATGACCACGCACGGCCACCGCTTCATCAGCGACATACTTTACGGAGCAACAGTCGACAAAGTGCGCCACGAAGTGGAGGTGCCGGTGCTGCTGCTGAAAGTGCAACGCTAGCTGAGGTATAGAGGGGTTCGCCGCGGCGAACGCCTCTGCTCGATTCGGCGCTTGACACAAGCGCCGCTACAACGAGTTAGGACGTTCGTGAAAATTCTTTTTCTAACAAACGAATATCCGCCGCACATTTACGGCGGCGCGGGTGTTCACGTCGGCTTTCTTACGCGCGAACTGGCTAAAACGATGCCGGTGGAAGTTCGTTGCTTTGGCGATCAGCGTCTTGAAGAAGGCAATCTCAAGGTCACCGGCTACGAAATTGATACGAACAATTTCACTTGTCCGAAACCGTTGCGCTCCGTGTTCGGGGCGGTGCGGCGATGCACCGATTTCAACACAACCAACATCGATGCCGATCTCGTGCACTGTCACACTTGGTATAGTCATTTCGGGGGGATTTTAGCGAAAAAGAATTATGGAATACCGCTCGTGATCACGGTTCACTCGCTCGAGCCGCTTCGACCCTGGAAGCGCGAACAACTTGCCGGTGGTTACGATTTCTCGCTTTGGGTTGAGAAGACTGCGCTGGAGATGGCGGATGCGGTCGTTGCCGTCTCGCGCGAGACGAAAGGCGATATCGTACGATTATTCGATGTGGATCCCGCGCGAGTGCATGTGATCCACAACGGAATCGACCTGGATCAATACCGGAAGGTCGATTCCACTGCCGCGCTAAAGCGTTATGGCATCGATCCGGATAAACCGTATCTGCTGTTTGTCGGTCGGATTACCCGCCAGAAAGGATCCCAACATCTGCTGCGCGCAATTGAATTCATGGATGGCGGTTTCCAAATCGTTCTTTGCGCCGCTGCGCCTGATACGCCGCAGATGGGGGAAGAAATGAAAGCCGCAGTGGATCGCGCCAAAGCACGGCGACCCGGAGTCATCTGGATCAATGAAATGGTGGATCAGGCAGCCACGCGCGAGCTCTATTCCCGCGCAGCCGTGTTCGTTTGTCCTTCGATCTACGAACCGTTTGGCATCATTAATCTTGAGGCAATGGCGTGTGAAACCGCGGTGGTCGCGAGCGCCGTCGGCGGAATCAAAGAGGTCGTTGTCGATGGCCAGACTGGATTTCTGGTTCCACTCGAACAAACAAAGGAAGGTTCGTTCGAGCCGACGGACCCGGAGAAATTCGCGCAAGATCTTGCCGGGCGGATCAATCAGCTGATGAAAGATCGACAGATGCGAGAAAAATTCGGCAAGGCAGGGCGCAAACGTGTGGAAGAACACTTTAGCTGGGCTTCGATCGCTCAAAAAACGAAAGCGCTTTACGAGACATTACTCCGTCGCGCAGGGTAACGCCGGCGAAAAACAAATCCGGTTTTTCCGAACTAGAGTTGCTCGATTTTGTAACCGCGTTTCTCCAGCAGCTTGATGACGCTATTTGGACCGGAGAAGTGCAATGCGCCTGCGACAATCGCCGTCGGCTTACCGGTTTTCAGTTCCGCTTCGATCCGTGGGATCCATTTGGAGTTACGATTATCGACAAACCGCGCCGCGATCCAGGGGGCCTGTTTGCGCAACCGGCTGTCGCCTGCCCAAAGCGCATCGGTATTGCCTTTACGCCAGGCTTTGTACATCCGGCTGAATTCTTTTTCAGCATTCCCGGGCTGGTCGAGTGTGTCGCGCAGAATGAACTCGCTATCGCGATCGGACAGCCCACCCATCACTGCCACGTGCTCCTCCACCGATTCCAGACCGGCGATTTCTTTTTTCTCTCTTGTCGCGCGATCGACAAAGTAATTGTCCAGACCATGTGAGAGCGAACTTTTGGTGTACGTCGCAGGTCCGACCAGATGTTGAGCAATCCACCAGGGCTTATAGGCGAACTCGCTTTCGAAATTGCCGCCGCGCTCCCGTCTTCCCCGGCGGTTGTCCGGCTTAACAGTCATAACATTCTGGCGAAGCCAGGCCAGAAGCCCCGGATCGATTTTGGAACGGATGTCCTGCCCCCTAGGATATTTGCCGGCCGCCTCAAATTTCTTTTCGAATTCGACATGCCGGTTCGGATCGAACTCGAAGAGGAAACGCCTGCTATCTCTTAGCGCGATTTCGTACGGAGCAGGGAGCGGATAATCTTTTTTGCTGAGCGCATGGATCGAGCCCACAAGGTAAAATGGCGCTTTGGCATTGGTCACACGCCAAACACAACACTTGGGAAACCTTTGAGCTCCGTGAGCGGAGACTGCAAACAGCAGCGTTAAACCCAGCAGCAGCGAGATACTCTGGGAGCGGCGGATACGGCGGGGAGAAAAAAACATTTCCCGGTCTTTAACGAAAAAAAACGGCAAGTCAATCGTCAGTTCGAATGAATTTTGGGCAGATGGGACGGGGTCGCGTGCCGGCGTTGAACTTCTTACCTTAGTTCCAGCCGCTTCGGAAGGGCGAACGCGAAAATCGCTGACCCCAGCTCATTTGAGATTGGACAAGTTTCCGATACAATTGCGCAGCCCATGGTCCTCCCAGTGAAACGTTGGTTCGCGGTCGCGTTCCTGGCCAGTGCCATCGCGATATCACAGGAAACGGCATCTGCCGCGGATGGTTGGAAGGTTATCAAAGTACGTGGCAGCGACTACCTGAGTGTCGAAAACGTCTCGCAGTTTTACGGACTGCCGGCAGGCATCGCGGCTTCCGCCGAGAAAGTGGAATTCGATTCGGCGAAAAATCCGCTGGAATTTGTCAGTGGCAGCCGCGAAGTGATGATCAACGGCGTGCGCAGCTGGTTGTGCTTTCCTGTTATCGAACAGGATGGAAAATATTTAGTTTCCCGCACGGACGTAGCCAAGACCATTGAACCACTGGTGCGACCGCATCGTGTTCAGAACGTTGGCAAGGTTCAGACTGTCGTTCTCGATCCGGGACATGGCGGTTACGACAGGGGCCAGGTGAGCCGCTATGGTTACGAGAAAGATTTTGCGCTGGATGTGGCGCGAAAGCTGCGCCCATCATTACAGGCAAAAGGATTGCGCGTGATCATGACGCGTGAAGGAGATTACTTTGTGCCGTTGGAAGTTCGCGCACAGATCGCCAACGCCGCGCGCGATTCGATTTTCGTCAGCATCCATTTCAATGCCACGAATGACGATCCCAACGCGACAGGATTTGAAATCTTTTCGTTTACCCCGCGCGGAGCGCCGTCCACATCTGACGGTGCTGTAGCTCCGAGTGCGCTCAGCACCCAACCCGGCAGCACCGTTGATGCGCAAAGCATGGCCCTCTCGACGTGCATCTATCATTCCCTGCTCGGTCACCTCCCCGAATACGACCGGGGCATCAAGCGCGCGCGGTTTGCTGTGCTTCGTCTTACAAAGGTTCCGGCCGTTCTGATCGAAGGCGGTTTTCTGACAGAAAAAGGCGAGTGCAAGTTGATTGCGCAAAAAGACTGGCGCGCACGACTCGCGCACGCCATCGGCGTTGGGATCGAAAGTTATCGGGCGCTGGGAATCAAGAAGCAGCCGCCATTGCTGGTCGCGGATTATCGCAAACAAATCAAGTCATCGCCGACCGATTTCATGGTTCCGGATGCGGAATTGAAGGAAGCAGACACAAGTCTGATGGAGCTCGTCGGCAAATCGAAATTTCTTCCACCGCCGCAGACGTCGGCTCCGAGAGCGTCCCTCGAGTCTGCTCCCATTGTTCCCTGAGGTTACTGGAGCGTCAGGCGTGTCGCTTGTAACTTCTAGTACCGCAGCCGGCATCCGCCTCAGGCGGACCTCTACAGTTGATTGGCTGCGCTCGTAAGCCGTGAGGATAGATTCCTTTGATTGACCTTGACTCTGCTCGACCGCAGCAGGCTAATCTTAGCGTTCAACCTCAACGAAAGGATGAACCCTATGAAGAAACTAATTACCTATACCGCGACGGCGCTCTTCGCGACGATTGCGTGGTCGATGGCCGGATCGGACAAGGACGCGATCGAAGCCAAAGAAAAAGCGGCCTGGCAATCGTTCAAAGACAAGAAAGCCGACGAGTTCAAGAGTGTCGTAGATAAGGACATCCGCTGCGTTTATGCAGATGGTGTCTCAAACCTTCAAAAAGAATTAGCCGACATGAAGAAGTGGGACATGAAATCGTTCACGATCAGCGACTATGACTCCTTCTCCGATGAAAAAGACGTCATCGTAACCACTTACACAGTGAAAGTTGAAGGCACCGTTGATGGCAAGGATGCTTCCGGCACATACAACTCCGGATCGGTGTGGAAAAAAGAAGGGAACGATTGGCTGGCGATTTTCCACACCAACATAAAACAGGAGACAGCGGCGAAGTAGCAACGTGGGGTTGCATCCAGTCCGCTAATACCGTTCGCGAGCGATCCCCGTGCAGCAGTTGTTGACTTGCTGCACGCGGGTCTTATTCTCGCTAGATATTACAGTGCGGGGGAGCCGCAATGGCTGAGAGTGTCGCCCCGGCGACAGACCCCTTGAACCTGATGCGGGTAATGCCGCCGAAGGGAGCGAGGGCCGATGCTGGACTAGCGATATCAGCCATGCGCGCGACTGTGCATGGCTTTTTTGTTTAACCACATGGACACGAATCGACCCGAAGCTTTAGCCGGAGATGGCGATGCGCCTCGCAGCGGCGGCCCCGGCCTAAATGGATCCACGGAAACCGCAGCCAACGGCAGCGGCTACAATTTTCCGAACAGCAAAAGAATTTACGTCGGCGCCGAACTGCATCGGGATGTTCGCGTGCCGTTCCGGGAAATCTCGCTCGCGCCGACAAAGTCGATGACCGGTGAAACCGAAGCAAACGAGCCCGTACGCGTTTACGATACGAGCGGCCCTTGGGGGGATCCAAGCGTGACGCTTGACCCACTAAAAGGACTTCCGCCCTTGCGCCGCGATTGGATCTTGAAGCGCGGAGATGCACACGAGATCGAGGGACGAGTCGTTAGGCCTATTGATGATGGCTATTTGTCAGACAAGCACGCAGCTGTCGCTGTAAAACGCCCAACGTTCAATGGAGCCGGCGCGCCCTCGCGCCGGAAACCGTTGCGCGCATCCGCCGGTCATCCCGTTACGCAGCTTTGGTATGCGCGCCAGGGAATCGTCACGCCCGAGATGGAATTCATCGCGATTCGGGAGAATGGCCGAGAAATCGAGAATCGAGAATCGAGAATCGGACAAAACGATTCACGGTTCACGAATCACGAATCACGCAACGCACTGGCGTTCCAACATCCCGGCGAATCATTCGGAGCGAAGATCCCAGTCCAAATAACACCTGAATTCGTGCGCGATGAAGTCGCTCGCGGCCGCGCGATCATCCCGGCGAACATCAATCACCCGGAGTCCGAACCGATGATCATCGGTCGTAATTTTCTGGTGAAAATCAACGCCAACATCGGCAACAGTGCCGTGGCGTCGTCGATCGAGGAAGAAGTCGAGAAGATGTGTTGGGCGACGAAATGGGGCGCCGACACGGTCATGGACCTCAGTACCGGCAAAAACATTCATGCCACGCGGGAATGGATCATTCGCAACTCGCCCGTGCCCATCGGCACCGTGCCGATCTATCAGGCGCTCGAAAAAGTCGGCGGCCGCGCCGAGGAGCTGACCTGGGAAATCTATCGCGACACGCTCATCGAACAGGCGGAGCAGGGAGTCGATTACTTCACCGTCCATGCAGGCGTACTCTTACGCTTCATCCCTTTAACGGCTAAGCGAGCAACGGGAATCGTGTCTCGTGGCGGATCAATAATGGCCAAATGGTGTCTCGCGCATCATCAGGAAAGTTTTCTCTACACTCATTGGGACGACATCTGCGAGATCATGGCTGCGTACGACGTCAGCTTTTCCATCGGCGACGGCCTGCGGCCGGGGAGTATTGCTGATGCAAACGACGAGGCGCAGTTCGCCGAGCTTTACACACAAGGCGAGCTCACCCAGCGCGCGTGGGCGCAGCACGTGCAGGTGATGAACGAAGGCCCGGGCCACATCCCCATGCACCTGATCAAAGAGAACATGGAGAAACAACTGGAGTGGTGCGACGAAGCGCCGTTTTACACACTCGGCCCGTTAACGACCGATATCGCACCGGGCTACGACCACATCACTAGCGCGATCGGCGCGGCAATGATCGGCTGGTACGGCTGCGCCATGCTTTGCTACGTCACACCCAAAGAACATCTCGGTTTGCCTAACAAGAAAGACGTGAAAGACGGTGTGATTGCCTACAAAATCGCCGCGCACGCCGCCGACCTGGCCAAAGGCCACCCCGGGGCGCAATACCGCGATAACGCCATCTCAAAGGCAAGGTTTGAGTTTAGGTGGGAGGATCAATTCAATCTCTCACTCGACCCCGAGACTGCGCGTTCGTTTCATGATGAGACCCTTCCGATGGAAGGAGCAAAATCAGCTCATTTCTGTTCTATGTGCGGACCCCATTTCTGCAGCATGAAGATAACTGAAGACGTTCGGAAATTTGCGGCGGAGCAAGGAATCGCCGAGGAGGAAGCGCTCAAGCGCGGCATGGAAGCGAAGTCGAAGGAGTTCGTGAAAAAGGGCGGAGAGATTTACGCGAAGGCCTAATTTTCAGGCGTTCACCCGCGACAAAAAATAAATCCAAAATCGCAGTTGACAATTTTGCTCAAGTAGTGTATATACACACAAAGATGTCAAAAGAACTGGATATGTCGGCGGCGGAAAACTGTGTGTGCTTCAACCTGCGTTGGGTGGCGCGGGCAGTGACGCAGTTTTATGACGCGGAAATGCGGCGGCATGGAATTCGCCCCACGCAAGGAACAATCCTAACGTCATTGCGAGCCAAGGATAGTTGGAACATGGCGGAGTTAAGCGATTGGCTGGGGATGGACCGCACCACACTGGTGCGGAATCTCCGGCCGTTGCAGCGGGACGGTTTCGTGAAGGCTGTCGGCGGCGGACGCGGCAATCGGGTGGAACTCACGATCACGACCAAAGGCCGCAAACAGATCGAGAAACTAACGCCAGCTTGGACGTCCGCTCAAAGGGCCGCGGTCAAGACTCTCGGTGGAAGGCGCTGGTCCGCCATTCTTTCCGATCTCGAAACGGCAGCGTTGGCTCTGAACAAATAACAAAAAACCTGAATGCTTCCAAAGGCGCGATAAATTAGAAACTAACATGTGTATATGCACACAACACTGAACAATACAACTAAACTGATTTGATGGCGGAAATGAACCAAATGAAAACAAGAAACAAATCGTGGGTTCTCGTCACGGGCGCATCGAGTGGCTTCGGCGAGGAGTTCGCCTGGCAATACGCCGAGCGAGGCCATCCGCTCGTTCTAGTCGCGCGCCGGCTGGATCGGCTGCAAACACTCGCCGAGAAAATACGCCAGCAGCACGGAATTGAGGTTGTCGTGGAGCAGGTTGATCTGGCGGACATTTCAGCGGTCATCCAACTGCACGAGCGACTCCGCCAGCGCAGCATTGCGATTGACATCCTCATCAACAACGCCGGGCACGGACTGCAAGGCCCGTTTCTAGATGGCCAGTTGGACGCGGCGCTGGCAATGGTGCAGCTGGATATCGCGAGCCTGACCGCAGTCACCCACGTCTTTGCTCAAGACATGCGCACACGAGGACGCGGGAAAATTCTGCTGGTCGCCAGCCTGTTGGCCTACCAGGGCGTGCAGAACTTCGCCGTCTATTCAGCCGCCAAAGCTTACGTATTGCGCCTGGGTGAAGCCCTGCATCGCGAACTCAAGCGCGATGGCATCACGGTCACGGCGCTTTGCCCGGGCATGTCGGACACCGGATTCGCCACGGCGGCACAACAGAAGATTACGCCCGCGTTGAAGCTGTTGATGATGCAGCCGGCATCTGTGGTGCGCGCCGGAATCCGCGCACTGCACGCTGGGCGCATGAGTGTCGTGCCGGGCTTGGCCAACAAGGCCATGGCGATCTTTACCTGGGCAACGCCACGCTGGTTGCACCAAGCCATGTTCTCTCGTGCCATGAATTCGTGAACCGCAAGGACTAACTATGAACACGCCGATAATGGATCATTCAACGGTCAAAGCGCATCAGCAAAGGCCGACGCCACCCGCAGACGCAATGGTCGCGGATGAAGTCAGCTTCGTGAAGAAGTATCGTCGGCCGTTGATGATCATAGGTCTGCTTGCAGGAGGGCTGACCGTTGCTTTGAAGGCGGGCTGGTCTTCCAAGCCGGCCGCGAAAGATCCACGCCAGCAATCTCCGATGGTGGAGGTTTTCAAGGCGGCAGCGGCTGGCTCGACTCACAGAACCTTCACCGGGATCGTGGAAACCAAGGTACAAAGCGACTTGGGCTTCCGAGTCGGGGGAAAAATCCTGGAGCGATCCGTCGATGTGGGACAGCGGGTCCAGAAAGGCCAGGTCCTGATGCGGCTTGATCCCGAGGATCTCAGACTCTCAGCCGCCGCGGAACAAGCAAACGTTGATGCGGCTCGGGCTAAATACAAACAAGCCAAGGCAGATGAAGCGCGGTCAGCCATGCTGGTCAAGTCCGGTGTAGTATCGCGTCAGGAGTATGATCAGGCGCGGGCGGCGCTGGACAGTTCCAAAGCACAGTTGGAAGCGGCGGAGGCTCAGGCAAGAGTCAGTAATAACTCCAGCGAGTATGCCGTCTTATTAGCTGATGCCGATGGGGTGATTGTTCGAGCGTTGAGCGAACCAGGTCAGGTCGTGGCAGCAGGGCAAACCGTGATCCAGTTGGCGCATGATGGTCCCCGAGAAGCCTTGATCAACCTGCCCGAGGGCGTGCGACCTGATTTAGGAACGACCGCCTCGGCCCGACTGTATGGGCAGGATCAAATGTATCAGGCCAGGCTGCGCCAGCTTTCCGATGCGGCGGATCCTGCGAGCCGAACTTTTGAAGCGCGCTATGTGCTCGAAGGTGAAGCCGCCTCGGCGCCGCTCGGCTCGACCGTCACCATCACACTGGCCTCCCAGCAAACCTCCGGTAACCAAGCCGTCGTGGTGCCCGTTGGCGCTGTCTATGATCGCGGTAGCGGACCGGGCGTCTGGATCGTAAACGACAAGTCGGAAGTGAAATTCCGGTTCGTCCAAATTGCCTCAATCGGTCAGGAGGAAGTCGTCGTGTCCCGCGGAGTCCAAGCCGGAGAAAGGGTGGTGGCGCTCGGAGCGCATCTCCTGCACGAGGGACAAGTAGTTAACTTGGAAAAAAAGGAGAAGACGTCCTATGCGAAGTTTTAATCTCTCCGCGCTGGCGGTGCGGGAACGCGCCATCACACTGTTCTTCATCTTTGCTTCCGCATGTGCAGGCATCTATGCCTATTTTCATTTGGGACGAGCGGAAGATCCCTCCTTTACGATCAAAGTGCTCACGGTGACTGCGGTGTGGCCCGGAGCAACCGCGCAGGAAATGCAGGATCTCGTGGCCGAGCCGCTGGAGAAGAGGCTCCAGGAGTTGCGCTGGTATGATCGGGTGGAAACCATCACGCGACCGGGGCTGGCGTTGATGACGCTGCAACTCATTGACAAAACTCCCCCCAAAGAAGTTGCCGATCAGTTTTACCAGGCGCGAAAGAAACTCGGGGATGAGGCGCGCAAATTGCCGCAAGGGGCGATAGGGCCTTTCGTTAACGACGAGTATTCGGACGTATCCTTCGCGCTCTACTCGGTGGAGGCTCCCGGTTTTCCGCTCCGCAAACTCACCCGCGTCGCCGAAGAACTCCGGCAGAGATTTCTCCACGTGCCGGGAGTCAAGAAGGTGGATATCGTGGGGGAACAGCAGGAGAGGATATTTGTCGAGTTTTCCTATCCGCGGCTGACGATGCTGGGCATCTCGCCCGCCGACATCTTTTCCGCTCTCTCGCGACAGAATGCGGTGACTCCTGCAGGGTCGGTTGATACGGATGGCGCACAGGTGTTTGTCCGCCTCGACGGAGCATACACCGACATCGATAAAATCCGCGATACCCCGATCGTGGTCGGCAAGCAAAGCTTCAAGTTAGCCGACATCGCGAATGTCACGAGAGGCTACGAAGATCCGGCAACCTTTGTCATTCGGCACAATGGAGAGTCCGCTCTGCTGCTGAGTATCGTTATGAAGGAGGGCTGGAACGGGCTGGATTTAGGCCATGCCCTGCGGGCGGAAAGCGACAAGATCTCTTCCAGCCTGCCATTGGGAGTCAGCCTGAAGAAAGTCACCGATCAGGCGCTCAATATCAGCTCGGCTGTAAACGAATTCATGGTCAAGTTCGCGATGGCGGTCGGCGTGGTGATGCTGGTCAGCCTGCTGAGCCTGGGCTGGAGAGTTGGAATCGTCGTGGTCGCGGCAATCCCGCTGACCTTGGGTGCAGTATTTGTGATCATGATGATCACGGATCGGGTTTTTGATCGAATCACATTGGGAGCGCTCATCATCTCGCTGGGGCTCTTGGTGGACGATGCCATCATCGCCATCGAGTCCATGGTGGTGAAAATGGAGGAGGGAATGGATCGCATCCAAGCCGCAGCTTACGCGTGGAGCCACACCGCAGCGCCAATGCTTGCCGGAACGCTTGTAACCGTAATCGGATTTTTGCCGGTCGGCTTTGCGCGTTCGACCGCGGGAGAATATGCCGGAAACATCTTCTGGATTGTCGGATTCTCT
>Ga0207701_10006866_pt1 | contig 11349 bp, 9 predicted proteins | sample KBSSwiSSwithPhiX_FD_184294 | JGI IMG/M metagenome (GOLD analysis project Ga0207701, IMG submission 184294) | Switchgrass rhizosphere bulk soil microbial communities from Kellogg Biological Station, Michigan, USA, with PhiX - S5 (SPAdes) (version 2) | ecosystem: Environmental > Terrestrial > Soil...
CGTCTTGCCCCACGCGGGTAGATCGTCGATCAGCGGCGTGGTGATCTTGCCGTCGGGCCGAACGGGAACGCTCATCGACAGTTCCGGATTGCGCCAGACGATTACGTTGACCGTGTCCGAAACGCCGATATGATAGTTGTAGTCGACACCGGCCAGCGTCGCCGGCGCGGGCGGATAGGCCGGCGTGGTCGAGCAGGCGGAAACCAATGTCAACGCGAGCCCGATCAACGCGCCCCGAAGGAGAGCGCCCCACGCGCACTGAATCTGTAGCTTCATCATTCCTCCGGGAAACACGGATTGCGGTAACGGGAAGCCGCGATCATAACAGTAGCGTTGGCGATGACGGGTCAAGGCGAGTAGCGCAAATAAGCATACTTCATGCCAGAATATGGAAACCGATTGAAAGAGGTCCCCAAACGGAAAAAAAAGCCGCCCAGACACGCGGCTGCTTCATACGCCGATGATAGCGGAGACGGGCTGTCCACAGAGGATGGGCTGATGAACGTTGCGAGGCGATGACATGCGGACGTTTAGTGCTCGCATCCGCGCAATTCGTGCCCGCGAAAACGCGCAAGACTGCATACAATCGGCGGCAATTCGTCCCATTCGCGCTGGCGCCATCGTTTCGACATCGAAGCGACCGACGCCGGCAACGCCATGACCACCCCTTTCGACTACGACAGCGCATTCGCGCGCAATCTGGGCTGGGTGACGCGCGACGAGCAGCGCGCGTTGCGCGACAAGCGCGTTGCGATCGCCGGTCTCGGCGGCGTGGGCGGCGCGCACCTCTTGACGCTCGCCCGACTCGGCGTGGGCCGGTTCAGCCTCGCCGAGTTCGACCGGTTCGAGCTCGTGAACTTCAACCGGCAAGTCGGCGCGGCGCAAAGCACGATCGGCAGTGCGAAGCTCGATGTCATGAGCGCGATGGCGCGTGACGTCAATCCGGAGATGGAAATCTCGGTCTTTCCCGACGGCGTCACGGCAGACAACGTCGACCGGTTCCTGGAGGGCGCCGACCTCTTCATCGACGGACTCGACTTCTTCGCATTCGAAGCGCGTGAACTCGTGTTCGCGCGCTGCGCGGCGCTGCGCATCCCCGCGACGACCGTGGCGCCGCTCGGCATGGGTGCCGCGCTGCTGAATTTCATTCCGGGACGGATGTCGTTTTCCGAATATTTCGGTTTCCACCGGTGCCGCCAGGACGAGAAGCCGCTGCGGTTCCTGCTCGGCTTGGCACCCGCGGCATTGCATCGACGGTATCTCGTCGATCCGTCGTTCGTCGACCTGGGCGCACAGCGTGGCCCTTCGACGGCAATGGCCTGCCAGATCTGTGCGGGCGTGGCGGGGACGGAGGCGCTGAAGATATTGCTCAAGCGACGCCGCGTCGTCGCGGCGCCACGCGGCGTGCACTACGACGCCTACCGGAACCTGCTCGTTCGCACGTGGCAACCGTGGGGCTACCGGGGTCCGGTACGACGCATGATCTACGTCATCGCACGGCGGCAGTTCGCGAAGATGAAGGCGAACGCCTCGAGGCAATGACGATCATCCGTCAAGTGCTGGAGCTGGCGCGATGGGCGCCGAGCGGCGACAACACGCAGCCGTGGCGCTTCGAGATCACGTCGGATTCGAGCGCGCTCGTGCACGCGTTCGACACGCGCGACCACTGCGTCTACGACCTCGACGGGTGCGCCAGCCGACTGTCGCACGGCGCATTGCTCGAAACGATCGCGCTCGCGTCGACGCGTTTCGGATGCCGGTCGATCGACGCCGTCGTCGATGAGGACGCGCTCGGCAACGTCACTTACAGCGTGCAACTCGAGCCGGCGACGCCGCGAGTCGCGGAAGATCCGTTGGTGCCGTTCATCGAGCAGCGCAGCGTCCAGCGCCGGCCGATGCGCACGATCGCGCTGTCCGACGCACAGAAGGATGCGCTGCAGCGCTCCGTCGCCGGCTTCAGCGTCCTGTGGTTCGAATCGGGTTCGAAACGACGCCAGATGGCGTTGCTCAATGCGCGCAATGCGCACATCCGCCTGACGATTCCCGAGGCTTATGCGGTGCACAAGGCCGTGATCGAATGGCACGCGCGAACGAGCGTCGATCGCCTTCCCGACGCATCGCTCGGCGCAGATCCGCTGCTGCTCGCGACGATGCGCTTCGCAATGGGCAGCTGGCGTCGCGTCGACATGATGAATCGGTTTGCCGGCGGCACATTGCTGCCGCGGCTGATGCTGGATTTCCTGCCGGGCGTGATGTGCTCCGCGCATTTCGCGCTTGTCGCATCCTCGGCGCCCCGGAACCCGGCGGACTTCGTCGACGCCGGACGCGCCGTGCAGCGACTGTGGCTGACCGCGACGCAATGCGGACTGCAGATGCAACCGTCGTATACGCCGCTGGTGTTTGCGCGTTACGCGCGCGAAGGCAGAACATTCACGACGTCGGCGCCCGCAATCGTGGAAGCGGCGAGCATCGCGCAGCGCCTCGACGATGCGCTTGGATCGTCGAGCGCAGCGAACGCAGTATTCCTGGGGCGACTCGGACCCGCAGCTCGGCAGACGGCGCCGGCGCGTTCGGTCAGGCTTCCACTCGACCGGTTGATCGTCCAACAGCGGCCGCGTGGCGCGGCCTTTGCGCCTACTACGTAGCGGAGCGAAGGCGCCGCTCGATTCCGCTTTCTTCCTTGGCGGCGAAAAAATACGGATAGAGCGAGCGCCGTGTCGCGGCAAGGTCGAGACGACCGCCCATCTCGTCGATCTGCTTCTCGGCGAACAGCAGGTCGAGCTTCAGCAGCACGGCCGGCGCGCCCACGCGAGGATCGATCTTCTCGGCGCCGCACACGGTGAACCCGAGCATCCGCTCGTAGAACGCCACGTGCCGCGGGTTGACTTCGACGACGAGATCCGTGCAGCGATTGATGCGCCGCGCATGAATGTACGCGATGTGGAACAGCGCAGCCAGGATCGGTTTCGAACGGATGCTCGCCTCGATCGCGAGCTTCGTGAACTCGCATATCCGGCGGTCGAGGGCGCGAATCCGATCGACCACGTCGCCGTACAGCTTGTCGACGAAGAGCCCTGCCGTCGAATCGAGACCGACGGCGATCGTCGCGACGACCTCGTCGTCATTCGAGGCCGATAGCGTGATGCGGTTCGGATGAATCCCGTGCGTTGCGCCGACCTGGTAGCCGCGCCACGCGTAGCGCCGCTGCACGAGGAGTCCCGCGGCTTCGCGGCGTCCCTGCTTGTCGGCCAAGCGGATTTTGAAGAGACCACGACCCGGCGCGATCTGGGTCTGCAGCGAATCGCCCTCCTCGACCACCAGCGATGTCAGCGCGGCGCGATGCGGTACGCTGATAATCGTGTCGCCGAACGCAGGCGATGCAGGCGGTGCAGACTGGCGCGCATAGCGCCCAACCTGGACCATCTCACTTCTTCGAATTGACATCGGTCACCTCGCTAGGCTCGTTCGTTGCGATTGCTGCACGTATCATCCGAACTTCGCACAAGCCCCGAAGCGTCTTGCACTCTAACTTTCACCCGTTCTCGGCCTCCGCTCACGTATCGCGTCGAACGACTCGCGGTTCAAGTACCACCGTCGCCCTCGTAGCGCCCACGCGCCGCGCGCATTTTCGCACCGTTTGCTCCGATGCGAAACTGTCTCCTGATGACGACAGCCATTCTCGAATGGCGACACCCGCGATCGAGGGCCGAAAAACGGGCTCGTATTTGCGCGCCGACACGGTCCGGGCGATGTCGGCTACATTGCAGCCTGCGTCAATTGGGCGTGCCCGCAGTCCCACGATCAAGGTCCACAGAGGCTACAACGCCATGCGCATTTTCGGTGGGTGGGTGATGACGTGGTTGACCGTCGCCAGTGCCAGTGCCGGGGCGGACGACGCGCTCTTTGTCGACAACGACAAGCTGCGCGGCATTCTGTTGCCGCGTCAAGTTGTCGCAGCCGACAACACAGCGCAGAACGACGCGGCTCCGTCGCGCGAATCGCTGTTCGACGACGACAAGACGCCCGCCTCGAAGGCGCCCGCGTCCAACGCGCGCCTGTGGCGGGGCTACTCGCAGGGGGAGCTTTCGTACACGTATGCCGACCCCAAGCACTGGTCGAACATCCTCGTGCGCACCGAGGTCGCAGCGCAGGGCACCGCCAGCGAGACGGTCAAGTGGAAGCTCGGCGCACGGCTCGACTACGATGCCGTCTACGATCTCACCGACTTCTATCCATCGGACGTGCGCAAGGACCAGCGCTTCGATTTCCTGCTGCGCGAAAATTACGTCGACATCGGCGCCGGCGACTGGGACTTCCGGCTCGGGCGCCAGCAGGTTGTCTGGGGCGAGATGGTCGGACTCTACTTCGCGGACGTCGTGACCGCGAAGGACTTGCGCCAGTTCATCCTGCCCGACTTCGAGATCCTGCGCATCCCGCAATGGACGCTGCGCGCCGAGTATTTCAAGGATGACGTCCACGCGGAGTTGATCTGGATCCCGGTGCCGAGCTACGACCTGATCGGCAAACCCGGCGCCGAGTTCTTTCCCGCCGCGCCGCCGCCGCCGCCGGGCTTCGCCACGCAGTACGACGCGGAGCAGACGCCCGAGCGCACGCTCGCCCACACGAACTACGGTGCCCGCCTTTCCTGGCTGCACAACGGCTGGGACATGTCGGGCTTCTACTACGGCAGCATGGATTCGTCAGCCTCGTATTACCGGCGGATCGACTTTGCCCCGCAACCGACGTACATCTATCAGGCGCGTCACGACCGGATCCAGCAGTACGGCGGCACGCTCGCGAAGGACTTCGGCGATTTCGTCTTCAAGGCCGAAGCCGTTTATACGCACGGCCGCAAGTTCAGCGTGCTGCGAGAGGACGACGCCGACGGTGTCGTGCCACAGAACACGCTCGATGCCGTCGTGGGCCTCGATTTCGCACTGCCCGAAGACACGCGGCTCAACGTGCAGCTGTTCCAGCGTACCTATTTCCACCACGATCCCGACATCATCCCCGACCGCAACGAGAGCGGGTACAGTCTGCTGCTGAACCACAAGTTCAGCGAGCGATTCGAAGGCGAGGTGCTGTGGATCTCGAGCTTCAATCGCAACGACTGGATGCTGCGTCCGAAGCTGGCGTGGCGACTCGACAAGAACTGGCGCGTGCAGGCCGGCCTCGACATTTTCGGCGGCGGTCCGCTCGGACTGTTCGGCCAGTTCAACAACCGCGACCGCGTGCACACGGAGATACGCTATGATTTTTAACGCACCGTTGCACGCGTTCCGCCGAAACGGAAACCGATGAGCAACCGCCGTATCCTGAAAGACAAGTGCGGCAGTGGCCCCGCGCAATGGTCGCTCGCCGCCGCTCTGGTCGCGTCGCTGTGCCTGACGGCGTCGATCGCCGTCGGCAACACCGTCAATCCGTTCGACGCGCCGGAAACGTCGGCGAGCGAATCGGTCGATGCGCGCGGCGTCGTCGATAGCCTGCGACAGAACGACTTAGCCGCCGCGCAGGAGGGCGCCAACAAGCTGATCAAGAGCGACCCGAAGAATCCCGTGGGTTACAACATGCTCGGCGGCGTTCAGGCGGGTCGCAGGGACTACGCTGCGGCCCGCAAGAGCTTCGAGCAGGCGCTGGCGCTCGACCGCGATTACAGCCCGGCGAGCATGAATCTCGCGCAGCTCGATATGCTGCAGAAGGATTACGCGACAGCGCGACGCCGCTACGACGCGGTGCTGGCGAAGGAACCCACCAATGTCAGCGCGATGCTCGGACTGTCGCGCATCGAGTTCATCGGCAACAACTCGCAGGATGGCGTGCGGTGGCTGGAACGGGCGAAGACGACGGACCCCGCTGCGTGGATGCCGCGCCTGCTGCTCGTCCGGCACCGCCTGGCGACTGGTGACCTGCAGGCTGCGATAAGCGAGTTGACCGACGCACGCCGCAAGCAGCCCGACAACCCCGCGGTGCTCGCAATGCTGGGGCAGGTTCAGCTTGCCCGCGGACAGAACGCCGATGCAGTCGCCTCATACCAGCAATGGGTCAAGCTGCAACCCGAATCATCGGCCGCACATGCCAACCTCGGGCTCGCGATGGAGGCAGCCGGCGATCTGCCGGGCGCTAGCGAACACATCAGCAGAGCAATCGCGCTGAAGCCCGACAATCCCGATGCCCTCTACGCCCAGGGGACGCTCGAACTCCGCAACGGGCGCACCACAGAAGCACTCGAGCTCGCGCGACGCCTCGAGAAGCGCGCGCCGAAATCGACCGTTGGATTCACGCTCGAAGGCGATGCGCTCACCGCGCAAAAGCAATACGCGGCTGCGGTGCTCGCTTACGAAAACGCGCTCAAAATTGCTTCGACAGGCTCGATCATCCAACGTCTTCATCATGCGCAGTCAAGCGCCGGCGACACCCAAAACGCCGACGAGCGCGTGCTGCAATGGGTCAAGGCAAATCCGCAAGACGCAGCAACCCGCCAGTACCTCGCCGGCGAGTACGTCAGGCGCGGGCGCGTTGATCTGGCGATCCCGCAATACGAGGCCGTGATCGAGCGGCAGCCGCAGAACGTCGTCGCGCTCAACAATCTCGCACTCATCTATCTAAACCAGAAAAACGTGCGCGGACTCGAGCTCGCGCAGAGCGCCTACAACTTGCGGTCCGAGTCGCCGGGTGTCATCGACACGTACGGCTGGGGGCTCGTGCAATTCGGGAATGCGCCGCGGGGCCTCGAGCTCATCCAGAAGGCGGCCAAGCTTGCGCCGACCAACGCCGAAATCCGCCTGCACCTTGCCGCAGCGCTGATCCAGACCGGCAAGAAAGATGAGGCGCGCGCCGAGTTGCAGCAGTTGCTGGCCAAGGCGAGCGAACCGCAGCTGCGGCAGAGTGCCGAGGCACTGCTGAAGAAAGTCCAGTAGGCGCAGGTGCGCGGGAACGGTCGGCGCCGGCCATGCCGCTGATCCGCATCGAGGGTGTCGGCAAGGACTATCGCCTGGGCCAGGAGACGGTCAAGGCGCTTCGCGACGTCACGTTCGACATCGAGGAAGGCGTGTTCCTCGCGATTGCCGGGCCGTCGGGCAGCGGCAAGACCACGCTGCTCAATCTCATCGGGTGCATCGACACCCCCAGCGAAGGTCGGATCAGCATCGACGGCGTCGACGTCGCGGGCAAGACATCCGACGAGCTCGCCGACCTCCGCGGCCGCGCGATCGGGTTCGTGTTCCAGACGTTCAACCTGCTGCCGGTGCTGTCGGCGGAGGAGAACGTCGAGTACCCGCTGCTGCAGATGAAGGGCTTGAGCAAGAGCGAGCGGCACAAGCGCGTGGCGCACTTTCTCGACGTGGTCGGCCTCGCCGCGTTCAAGCGACATCGACCGAACCAGTTGAGCGGCGGCCAGCGGCAACGGGTGGCGATCGCGCGCGCGCTCGCGATCCATCCGAAAGTGGTGCTGGCGGACGAGCCGACCGCGAACCTCGATCACAAGACGGGCAAGGGCATCCTGCGCCTGATGAAGCGCATCAATCGCGAGGCCGGTACGACGTTCATCTTCTCGACGCACGACCAGAAGGTCATCGACATGGCGGACCGGCTGATCATGATCGAGGACGGCCAGGTCAGGCGATTGGGGATCAATGACAATGGAACGTGGCTCTACGCCGAAATTCCGGACCGGCGCGTAGCCGAGCGGCGGGTCCGCGACTCAGTTCTGGCGCAGCGCCTGGACGACGGGGATCCGGGAGACCCTGCGGGCCGGCAGGAGCGCCGCCACCACGGCCGCCGCCACACCGATCACGAACGCAATCTCGATCACGACTGAGCGGATCTGGATGGCGGCCGTGTAGCCGACGTTCGAATTGGGCGGCGGAGGCATCGGAATGCCGACCAGCGATATGCCCCACGCCAGCAGCAGACCCAGCACGAGGCCGAGCGCTGCACCGATGACGCCGAGCAGGCCGCTCTCGAGCACGATCATCCGGAAGATGAAGCCCCGCCGGTTGCCGAGCGCCATCATCGTGCCGAACTCCCCGACGCGCTCGTGCAGCGCCATGTTCACCGTGTTCGCGACGCTCAGCAGCACCATGACCAGCACGATCAACTGCAGCACGCCGAACTGGCGCCGATAGAGCTCGACGGTCTTCGCGTAGAAATCGTCGAGGTCGTACCAGGCCTTGATGTCGAAACCCGGCAGTGCCAGTCGCGACGCCGCGACGACTTCGTCGGTCGCCTTCGTCTCGTCGAGCAGCACGACGACGCTGTGCACGGCCTTGGTCGACAGCAGCTCCTTGCAGGCGGCGAGATTGATCCTCACTGCGCGCGCGTCGTAGTCCTTGGAGAAGCTCTGGAAGACGCCGATGACGGTGAAGTCGAGCGTGTTGAGCGCGCCCGTCGTCGTGTTGAGCAGGATCGTCACCGTGTCGCCGGGCTTCAGGTCGAGCCGCTCGGCGACCCCCTGGCCAAGCAGCACGCCATCTTCATCGGTTGCGCGCATCGGGCGTCCCGCGATGATCTTCACCGACGTGCCGAGCCGCGTTTCTTTTTCGGGTTCCACACCCTCGCCCAGTATCGGCGTCTCGCCCCGCCCGTTGTTCAACAGCCCGGAGAACGCGATCCGGCGCGCCGTCTGGATCACGTGCGGCAGCGCGTCGAGCGCACGCGTCACCTGCGTGGGATCGTCGATCATGAACTTGTACGGGTCCGTGCGCCCCCCGCTCCGGTAACCGGCGTTGGCTACTTGCAAATGCCCGAGCTGCGAGTGGATCGTCGCTTCGCCAAGCTGCAAGTAGACGTCCTCGACGAAGCCGCCGCTCAGGATCAGCCCAGTGACGCCGGTGGCGATCGCGAGCAGCGTCAGGCCCGTCCGCAGCCATTGCCGGAAGATGTTGCGAAGCGCGAGTCTCAGCATGGGCCGCGGTCGGCGCGTTGCTCAGCGGTTGTGGCGAAGCGCTTCGACGATCTGCATCCGCGAAGCCTTCCACGCAGGGTAGACGCTCGCGGCGATCGTCGCGCCGACGGCAAGCAGGAACGACGAGAGGGCCAGCGGCCACGTGACGAGGATGCTGCCCGTGATCGCCGTGGACATTCCTGGCGGCGGCGGCATCGGAATGCCGATCGCGGAGATCACATGCGCCAGCAGGATGCCGATCGTGAGGCCGAGAACGCCGCCGGCGAGGCCCAGAAGGCAGCCCTCGCCGAGGAACTGGCGCAGGATCGTCGCGCGCCGCGTGCCCACGGCCAGTTGCGTGCCGATCTCGCCGGTGCGTTCGAGCACGCTCATCGTCAGCGTGTTGCTGATGCTGAGCAGGATGATGATCGCCGTGATGATCTGCACGACTCCGACCTGCCGCGAGAACAGGCGCACCGTCTTGAAGTAGAAATCCGCGAGCTCCGTCCACGGAACGAACTCGAGCTCGGTCTTGCGTGACTCGAAGTGGCGGCGCAGCTGGCCGAGCACGTCGTCCGTCATCTCGGTTCGATCCAGCACGACGATCCACGCATGCGTGCCGGACACCCGGAGCAGCTGGCGAGCCGCCCGGATCGGTAGCCGCAATGCAACGTCGTCGAACGCCTTGACCGACGTCCAGAAGACGCCGCGAACCTTGACTTCGAGTGCGCTGATGCCGCCCGCCGGCGTATTGACCAGCAGGACGACCGTGTCGCCCGCCTTCACGCCGAGCTGCTCGGCGAGCCCGGCACCGACGACGATGCCCGCCTCGTCCGACGACGCGAGGCTCTGGCCGTCGGTGATGATCAGGTAGCGGCTCGCCTCCTTTTCCTTCTCGGCGTCCACACCCTCGGCGACGAACGACACGGTGACGTCGCCATGGCTGGCGAGCCCCGTGAACGAAAGCCTCGGCGTGACGACCGAGACGCCCGGAAGCTTCTCGATGTAGTCAATCCCCGGCAGCGGCTCCGGCAGCAGGAAACGGTATGGATCGGCTGCGCCGCGGGTTATATAGCCCGGGCGGACGACCTGGATGTGCCCGGCGAGCGACTTGATATAGGATTCCCGAATGGCCATGAAGATCCACTCGATGAACCCGCCGGCGACGAGCAGCGCGGCCACGCCGAAGGCGATCGCCGACAGGGCGATCGCCAGCCGGACCCTGTTCCGGCTCAGGTTGCGCATGACCAGCCAGAGCATTGTCACGGTGGCGCGGCCCCTCTTTGCGGCTTTGTCGGCCCATCTTACAAGCCGGCGGGTCTACCCGACCAGCCGGCTGCAAGTCCATTCTCGCGGATGCAAAGCTCAACGACGACTCGTTTTACTCGTCGAAATCCTTTACAGCCGCCAGGGTCCCTTTTCGGCTCGATAACGTTAAGTACTTGATTGATATCTTTTAAATTTGCTGGCTCCGATCTTGCTTTTAACGGTTGCGCTCTCATGCAATAGCGCAAAGAGCTCAACGACACATATCTGATTGGAGCGGGAGAGAACGATGAAGAAACTTACGACGATCGCCCTGGCGCTGGGCTTTGCCATTGCTGGCAGCGTAGCGAGCGCGGCGACGCTTGACACCACTTCGGCGGCTGGGGGTGGCGATGGCATCCTCAACTTTACGGGCATCGACTGGCAGAGCAACGGCACGGGCTACGTTCAGGGCTTCGACCTGACCGCTGCGAATACGACGGGTGATACGGACGTGTTTACGTTCACGTACCAAGCGTTCGCCGGCAGCATCAACGGAGGGTCGGCGACGCCGAACCTGTACGTAGCGCCGCCGGGCTCGGCAACGGGTACGTACGAGTTGACGACGATCGCAACGATCAGTGAAACGGCCACGTGCCTGAATGTCGGGTGTTCCTCGATCTCCCTCACCGTCAACGGTGGTACCCAAAACATTTACTTCGATACCTCACCGGATGCCAATCAGGCGGCAGGAACTGGCTTCACGGACGGCACCGTGATCATTACGAGTTCGATTACCGCTGGTCTCAATGCGTTCATTGCAACGTGCCCGATTCCGGGTGCCGGTTGTCTGGGGTCCGGCGGCGGTCAGCTCTTTGGCACGGTTACCTTCACCAATAACGCATACGTGAACCCGAACCTGCTCGGCACCACCGTGCAAACGAGTCTCAATTTTCCCGGTGAAGCGACATATACCCCGGCGGCAAAGGTCGACAACGTCGCGACGATCAGCAACACCCAGAATTTCCAGATCCAGACGGACGCAAGCCAGAGCTTTACGGCAGCAACCGTTCCGGAACCGGCGACGCTGGCGCTGACCGGTCTGGCGCTGTTCGGCCTCGGCTGGGCGGAGCGGCGTTCGAAGCGCAAGTCGTAACAGGAGCACTGCGCTAAAAGCCTTCCGCTCTCACTTTGCTACACTGCGGCCGCCGGGACACCGGCGG
>Ga0207701_10006867_pt1 | contig 11348 bp, 12 predicted proteins | sample KBSSwiSSwithPhiX_FD_184294 | JGI IMG/M metagenome (GOLD analysis project Ga0207701, IMG submission 184294) | Switchgrass rhizosphere bulk soil microbial communities from Kellogg Biological Station, Michigan, USA, with PhiX - S5 (SPAdes) (version 2) | ecosystem: Environmental > Terrestrial >...
TCGACGGCGACGCCGACGCCGAGCCGCCTCACCGCGCGCGACGTCACCGGGCCGATCGAGGCCACAACGGTGTGGGCGAGCAGATCGGCGGCCTGATCCTCGCCGAATATCGTGGCAAAAGCATTCACCGCGGACGGACTCGTGAAGGTCACCGCGCCGATGCGGTGATCGAGCAGCTGACGATAGATGTCGGTCTCCTCCGAGTCGCGAATGGTCTCGTCGATGATCGTGCGGTAGGCGACCACCTCGGTGACCTCGGCGCCCGCCTCGCGCAGCTCGCTGGCGATGAGCTCGCGGGCGATGTCGGAGTGCGGCAGCAGGACGCGTGCGCCGGTCAGCGGTCCCTGCTGTTTCAACGCCTCGAGCAGCCCTTCGCCGTCGAACTCGTCGGGCACCAGGTCGGCGCGGATGCCGTAGTGCGCAAAGCGGTCGGCGGTCGTCGTACCGATGACGGCGAGCCGGGGTCCACTGAGCGCGCGCACGTCACGATGGGCCTGCAGCAGCACACCCATGAACGCATCGACGGCGTTCACGCTGGTGAACACGATCCAGTCGAAGGCCGAGACATCGGCAGCGGCGCGGCGCAGCGGTCCCGGGTCCGGCGGCTCGGTGATGCGGATCATCGGCGCCTCGACCGCCTCGGCGCCGAATGCCGACAGCCGTTCCACCAGCTCCGCCGCCTGTCCGCGCGGACGGGTGACGAGGACGCGCACGCCGAACAGCGGGCGGCTGTCGAACCAGCGCAGATGCTCGCGGAAGCCGACCACGCGGCCGATCACCAGGATGGCGTGGCCGCGGCGTGGATGCTCACGCGCATGGCTGGCGATCTCGCCGAGCGTGCTCTCGACGACGGCCTGCGTCGGCGTCGTGCCCTGATAGATCAGCGCGGCCGCCGTGAGCGGTGACCAGCCCCGCGTCTCGAGCTCATTCAGCAGACGCCCGAGCTGGTGCGCGCCGACGTCGAACACGAGCGTGCCGTCGAGGGCGCTGAGACTCGCCCATTGCGCCGCCGGCAGGCCGCGATGCTCCTCGTCGAAGCCGCGCACGATGGTCAGCGTATCGCCGCCGCCTGGATAGGTGACCGGAATGCCGGCATAGGAGGGCGCCGCGAGACCGGGCACGATGCCGGGCACGACTTCGAAGCGGACACCCTGTTCGTGCAGATAGAGCGCTTCTTCTCCGCCCCGCTCGAAGACGAACGGATCGCCCCATTTCAGCCGCGCGACGACGCGCCCTTCCCGGACCTTCTCGGCGAGCAGGTAGCCGATGGCCGCCTCGGCCGCCTGCTGCGGCCCCGCGTTCCCCACGCCGATGATTTCCGCATCGGGTCGCGCCCATTTCAGAATCGCGGCCGGCACTTGATCGTCGTGCACGACGACGTCCGCGAGCTCGAGGCATTCGCGTCCGCGCACCGTCAGCAGACCCGGATCGCCCGGGCCGGCGCCAATGAGATACACCGAGGTGTTGTCGTTCACGGTTGCAATCCTTCGACCGCGGCCTGCGCGCGCGTGACGTCTGCGAGGATATCCTCGGCTCCAGCCAAACGGAGGCGTTCCGCTACCTGCCTGCCGAGGTCTCCGGGATCCGATGCGGGCCCCTCGGCCGACGTGTGCGCCGCGCGGGCGCCGTCGAGCGAGACCACGACGGCAGTCATCTGCATTTGATCACCGTGCACCTCCGCATAGGCGCCAATCGGCATCTGGCAACCGCCGCCGAGACGCACGATGACGGCGCGCTCCGCCGCCAGCGCCGTCGCCGCACGCGGATCGGAGATGCGTGCGGCCGCCGCCGTCGCGGCGTCATCACCGACGCGCGTTTCGATGGCGATGATCCCCTGCCCCGGCGCCGGCACACAAGCGTCGAACGGCAAGGCCGAGGAAATCCGGTCGCCGCGGCCGAGCCGCAGCAGGCCGGCGGCAGCCAGCACCAGCGCATCGTACTGGCCCTCGTCGAGCTTGCGCAGTCGCGTGTCGAGGTTGCCGCGTACGGGCAGGAAGCGCGCGGCCGGCCAGAGCCGCCGGAGCTGCGCGCTGCGGCGCACGCTGCTGGTCCCGATGCGCGGCGCGCGCCCGAGCACGCGCGCCAGCCCTGCGATCGATCCGTCCGTGACCGCGGCGCCTTTCGCAGCGGAGAGCACGACGGCGTCCCGCGCATCCTCGCGCGGGAGCACGGCCGCGATGTGCAACCCTTCGGGCAGCACCACCGGCATGTCCTTGCTGCTGTGTACGGCGAGGTCGATGTGATTGTCGAGCAGGGCGTCCTCGATCTCCTTCACGAACAGCCGCTTGCCTCCGATCTCGGACAGCGTGGCCTCCGCCAGCCGATCGCCGCTCGTCTTGATGATCACGATCTCCGTGGATGCTCCCGAGGTCTCGTGCAGAAGCGCGGCGACGGCATTCGCCTGGAACCGCGCGAGCTCGCTCCCGCGCGTGCCGATTCGAAGTGGAGTCATGACTCTGAGCGAAGGACGGTTGACATCATCGGCGATCCGGTAACGGCCGTCCGCTTTTCGCCGGAGCAGCGGACGCGTCGTCGCTCTCGAGCTCGGAGAGCCGGAACAGCCGGTTCAAGGCCTCGGTGTAGGCCGCCTGGGTTTCCTGATCGGGAAGCGCCTTCAGCTGTTCGGTCGGCTCGTGCAGCAGTTTCTCGAGCATGAGGCGCGTAACGCGCTCGAGCAGCTCGCGGTGCTCGGGGGAGAGGCCGGCGAGCTTGCCTTCGAGGCGCAGCAGCTCCGAGTCACGGACCGCGTAGAAGTGCTTGCGCAACGCCTTGATGGCCGGCACCGCACTGAGCGAACGCTGGCGCGCGAGAAAGCGCACGACCTCCTCGTCGACGATCGCCTCCGCCAGTTCGATCTCGGCGCTGCGTGACGACAGGTTCTTCTGTACGAACTTCTGCAGGTCGTCGATGTTGTAGAGGAACACCTGCTCGATGTCGCCGACGCTCGGCTCCACGTCGCGGGGGACGGCAAGGTCGATGATGTACAGCGGCCCGGATCGCCGCCGCGTCACCGCCTCGACGTGCGCGCGCGTGATGATCGGACGCGAGGCACCCGTGGCGGTGATGACGATATCCGCGGTGCCAAGTGCCGGGATCATCTCGGTCCACGGCACCGCGAAGCCATTCACCTGTTCGGCGAGTGCCTGTGCATGCGCGGCGGTCCGGCTGGCGATGAGGATTTCGCCAACGCCGCCGGCGCGGAGGTGCTGCGCCGTCAGGGTGCTGATGTCGCCGGCGCCGACCACCAGCACGCGCCGGCCATCCAGCCGATCGAAGATCTTGCGCGCGATGGCCACCGCTTCGAAGCTCACCGACACCGCGCCTTCGCCGAGCGCCGTCTCGGATCTGACCCGCTTGCCGACGAAGAACGACCGATCGAACAGGCTGCGGAGAATCGGACCGGTGCAATGCCGCTCGGCGGCGCTGTGGAACGCGTCCTTCACCTGCCCGAGGATCTGCGGCTCGCCGACGATGGCGGACTCGAGCCCGGCGGCGACGCGGAACAGGTGGGCGACGGCGTCCCGTCCCTCCAGCGCGAACAGATGCGGGGCGAACAGCTGGTGCGGAACGCCGTGGAACTGGCTCAGGAAGTCGATGACTTCGCGGCGAGTCCGCTCCAGATCGTCGTTCGCCACGTACAGCTCGGAACGGTTGCACGTCGACAGGACGACGCACTCGGGCACCGATGCGCGCGCTGCGAGCTCCTGCACCGCCGCGCCGACGTCGCCGCTCGAGAAGTCGAGCTTCTCGCGCAGTTCGACGGGAGCGGTGCGATGGCTGACGCCGATGAGGAGCAGGTCCATCAGAACGAGTGACTCGTCTTGAGCAGATAGCTCACGGCGAGGAAGTTCAGCAGCACGATCCCGAAGCCCGACGCCGACAGCAATGCCGCACGGCGTCCCGTCCAGCCCATCATGCGTCGCGACAGCAGCGCAAACGAGTAGACCGCCCAGGTCACGACCGAGATGAAGACCTTGGGATCGCCGAGCGACATCGCGGCGAGGTTCTTGTTGTCGACGAACTCTTCCCGCGCCTGCCCGGCCCAGACCACGCCGACCACCACGCCGATCGTCAGGAGGGTCCAGCCGATGGCCACGGCGCGCGAGTTCATCGCGTCCAGCGTCTGCAGCGAGGGGAGCCGCGTGTAGAAGTATCCCAGCTGCTTCTTCTTGATTTCCTTGAACTGGAGCACGTAGATCAGCCCGAGCACGCCGGCGAGGCCGAAGCTGGCATACGCGAAGAGGAGCGACGCGACGTGCACGCCGAACCAGGCGCTGTGCAGAACCTGGTTGTGCGAGGTCTCCATGTCCGGCAGCAGCGCGGTCATCAGCTGCAGTCCGAACACGATGGCCAGGATGAAGACGCCCATCGCCCGCTCGTTGGTCGTGACCTCGACGTAGAGGTACGACAGCGCCAGCACCCAGACGAAGGCCGAGACGGCCGCGGTGTTGGTGCTCGGGAACTGCCCCGCCTCCATCGTCTGGGTGGCGATCACGAAGGTGTGGACCAGGACCGCCACCATCAGCAGCGTGGTCGCCGTCCGGCCGGCGCTCGGTTCGCGGCGGGCGAAGTGGAGGCCGTAGGTGATCGCGGCGCCGGCGTAGAGCGCGAGGAGGAGGAAATTCACCGGCTGGTCGGGGCGTAGTAGCCCTGCTTGGTCCGCGACGTCAGGTTCGGTCTGGACACCTGCACCACGATACGTCGATAGGAGCCGTCGTGGCGCGCATTCTTCGGGCTGTAGGCGAGCGCGTACTGGCTGGAGAGCTCGTCGGCGATCTGGCCGTACACCGTGGCCAGATCATCGAGCGAGTTGGGAAAAAAGGAGCGGCCGCCGGTTTCGAGCGCGAGCTGGCGCAGCACGAATTCAGAGTCGCTGAACCCGCGCACCTGGGCCTGTGCGTCCCGCAGCCCGATGGTATAGATCGCCGTCTCCGAGCGTTTGGCGAGGTCGAGGACTTCCTCGTAGGGGATGAGGCTGGCGGTGTCCTGCCCGTCGGAGAAGACGACCAGCGCCTGGCGCCGGGGATTCTCGTCGGACGGTGCGGTCTGCACCTTCTTCAGCTCCTTCAGGGCGACGTAGATGGCGTTGTGCAGTGAGGTCGACCCGCCGGCGTGGAGCATCTGAATCGCCCGTTGCAGCGCGGCATGATCCGAGGTGAAGGCCTGACGCACGTTCTGCGTGCTGTTGAATTCGATGATCTGCGCCGTGTCGGTCGCCTTCAGGCGATCGACGAAGCTCGAGGCCGCGGCCTGCAGCGTCGACAGCTTCGACTCCATGCTCGAACTGCTGTCGAGGAGCATGGACAGCGAGATCGGCGCCTGGCGACGTGTGAAGAACGAGAGGTCCTGTTTGACGCCGTTCTCGAAGACGAGAAACTCGGCTTCCTCGAGATCGGTGACGTAGCGCCCGGTTCCATTCGTCACGGTGACGTTGAGCGAGACCACGTCGACGTTCGAGCGGAACGTCTGCGCCGCCCCAGGCTGTTGTGCGGCCGGCGGTGTTTCAGGCTGTTGCGCGGTCGGCGCCGTCGTCTGGGCTGGCGCAGCCGGCGGTGATGGCGTCGGCTGCTGCGCGAACGACGCCCCGCACCAGGCCGCGATGAAGCCGGTGGCGACACACAGCGCGCGTCGGGTCACGTTCATGCCCCTTTCTTGATCTTGCGGGCCGGCGTACCGCGTACGCTGAGCCCCTCGCGCGCCGACGTCACCTCGACGGACTTGGGTGGGATCGTCTCCTGCGGCCGTCCGTAGACGACCTTGTACTGCGACAGGAGAACGTGCGCCACCTTGTCCAGATTCTGCGCGAGGCCGTTGGGCGACAGCATCGTATAGATGCGTCCGCCGGTGGCGGGCGGGGCGTCGGTCAGGAGGAAGGAGCGCTCGCGGATGGCGTGCTCATCGCTGTGCTCGAAGTGGCCGATCCCGACGAAATAGACCGAGGCGCCTGCCCGCACCGCAGCCGTGATGACGTCCTTCGAGTAGCGGTTGGTGAACTCGGTTCCGTCGGTGATGACGGCGACAATCGCCGCGCGCGTGGCATCCCGGCTCTCGAGGCCTTTGGACACGTCGAAGATCGCGTCGAGGAGGGTGGCGCCGGTCGACGGGCGCGCGAACAGCCCTTCCGCCTGCTTGATCAGCTTCTTGGTATCGGTCGTCGACGGCGTCAGGATCGTTGGCCGATCGGCGAGGCCGATCAACGCCACCGGGTTGGCCGGGCTCACGGCCTGAATGAAGGCGGGCACCGCCTTGCGCATGTGCAGGAGCGCCTCGGTGGCGGCGGAGCTGTTGTCGATCAGCAGCCTGATGTCGATCGGTTCGATGGCGCGGGAGACGTGCAGGATTTCGCGCCGCACGTCGTTTTCCTTCACGATGAAGGCGTCGGGCCCGAGGCCTTCGACGGGGGCGCCGTTCTTGTCGACGGCGCTGACGTACAGCGTCTGTTCCTGGGAGCCGGCCTGGGCGGACGTATCGGTCGGCGGCGTGCACACGAGAGCGGCCGTCACTGCGAGGGCTGGCGCGACTGCCGCCCGAAGCCATGGGGTGAGGCGCATGGGGATCTCCTGAGGGAGGCGACCGACTCTCGCAGTATAGGTCCCGGGAGAAGACAGGGTCAAGGCACGCGCCGCTGAAGCCATTGAAAATAATGGACTTGAAGGCCGAGCCGGCCGCTTGGTGAACTTTTTCACAAACCCGGATATACTGACGGGCGGTACCGGTGCGCGGGGAACGCACATGGCCACGCCGTGAACGTCCGGCACCGGCCTCACGTTTGCTCACGGGTGTGTCATGGCCAAGAACGATCGCCGTTTCCCGTTTGCGAATTCGACCAAGGTGCTGCAGGACAACGTGGAGCGTGCCGGGCCCGCCGCTGGCGCCAGCTATACGCTCATCGGCTCGATCATCGTGCTCGGTGGTCTCGGGTACGTCGTGGATCGATGGCAAGGCACAGCGCCCTGGTTCCTGGTAGGCGGCCTGATATTGGGCATCGTGGTGGGGTTCTACGAGCTGGTGAAGGCAACCTGGCAGCGATGACGCCTGTGTGGTGGATGTTCGCCGTTGCGGCGGGCACGTGTGCGGCGGCAGCAGCGGTGACGCCGGACAACGCACGTTTGGAACTGCTGCTCGGCATGCTGGCCCCGTTGTTCAGTGCCGTCGTGACGTGGGTGGTGACCGTCCACACTCATCAGTCGGCCCCGGAACGGATGACCGGCGTGATGGTGACAGGGTTTGCGGCGCGGATGATTTTCTTCGGTGCGTACGTCGTCGTCATGCTCCGCGTCGTGGGTCTCAGCCCGGTGCCGTTCGTGATCAGCTTTACGAGTTACTTCATCGCCATGTATGCGATGGAGGCGGTGTTCCTGAAGCGCCTGCTCGACCCTGGCGCCCAGGTCGCTCCGCGCCCGTAGTCGTTCGAGAAGCCGAATGCCGCAACCGCACCTCGAAACCGCCACTGAAGCCGCCAAGGGTGGCTTCAACGCCGGCGAGACCATCCTTGGCCACGTGTCCGACAGCTCGATCGAGCACCCGCTGATTCATCTTCCCAAGGTGCTCGGCGTCGACATGTCGGTGACCAAGCACGTCTTCATGCTCTGGTTTGGCGCCGCGGTCGTCCTGCTGCTGGTGACGGTCTCCGTCCGCCGCTATCTCCGGCAGGACCGGAAAGTGCCGACGGGTTTTGCCGGTCTCCTGGAGTACATCGCGCTGTTCGTCCGCGACGAGATCGTCGAGCCGAACGTCGGACGCAAGTGGGTGAATACCTGGACGCCGCTGCTGCTGACGTTCTTCCTGTTCATCCTCGGAATCAACCTCATTGGGCTGGTTCCGCTCGGCGATACGCTCGCGCTGCTCAATCACACGGTGATCCACCCTGCGGAGGGCTCGTTCCTGGAGCGCCTCCCTCATGGCGGTTCGACGCCAACCGGCAATTTCAACGTGACGGCCGCACTGGCGACGATCAGCTTTTTCGCCATCATCCTCGCCGGCACGCTCGCGCACGGGTTCGTCAAGCACTGGAAGAACCTGGTGCCGAGCGGCGTCCCCAAGGCGATCTACCCGCTGCTGATTCCGATCGAGATCATCGGGATGTTCGTGCGGCCGTTCGCGCTCACCATGCGACTTGCGGCCAACATGACCGGCGGTCACATCGCCATTCTCGCCATCATCTCGTTCGTCTTTCTCTTTGCCGAGATGACCGGCTCGGCGATGGTCGGGGTCGGGATCGGCGTGCCGTCCCTGGTGATGGCCTCGCTGATTTCAGTGCTCGAAGTGATCGTCGCGCTGGTGCAGGCGTACGTCTTCACACTGCTCACGGCCGTGTTCGTCGGCATGGCCATCCATGCTCATCACTGAGTCAACGTACTGGAGGAAATTGAATGGGTAATGCGATTGGTTTCATGGGCGCGGGCATCGGGCTCGGCCTGATCGTCATCGGGGCCGGACTGGGCATCGGCAAGCTCGCGGCAGGGGCGGCCGAAGCGATCGGACGTCAGCCCAGCGCGACGGCGCAGATCACCGGCGCGGTGCAGCTGCCGCTCTTCCTGCTCGAAGGCGTGGCGATTCTCGGCGAAGTGTTCGCGCTGCTGATCGTGATCCTCAAGGATTGATTCTCCATCAGCGTCCCACGGGGCGGCAGTCGATCGCCGCCATCCGGATCCAAAGGATGTGTCGACATGAATAACCCGCTGGTCGCGGCTGAGCCCGGCCTCTATATCTGGACCATCCTCACGTTCTTCGGCTTGCTGTTCTTCCTTCGCATGCTTGCGTGGAAGCCGCTGCTGGCCATGCTGCAGGAGCGTCAGGATACGATTGCCCGGTCGCTGGACGACGCGAAGCAGGCGCGGCTGGAGCTCGAGCGCCTGAACGTCGAATCGCAGCGGATTCTCGCGCAGGCACGAACGGAAGCGGAGTCGATCATCTCGCGTACCCGCGACGATGCGACGCGGTTCCGCGAGGAGCTGAAACAGAAGGCGCAGGCGGAAGCGGCCGGAATCGTGAAGAACGCCGAGAAACAGATCGCGCTCGAAACCTCACGCGCCGTACAGCAGATCCGCCAGGAGGCGGTCGAGCTGTCTGTCGCCATCGCGTCGAAGCTGCTGCAGCGGAATGTCTCCCGTGCGGACAACGAACGTCTGATCGAGGACACGTTCCGGCAGCTGGAAGCGACGCAGCGTCCCAGCTAGAATCAGGTCGCGCCACAGCGACACGCACCAAACGATGAACAAACAGCGCCGCCAGCAGGTCTTCACGGCCATCGCCGCGGCGACAGGTCTCGCACTGTTCGTCTATTCAGTGCGCGACGTCTGGGAGGAGATCCTTACCGGCGTCCATCGCGTCGGATGGGGCCTCCTGTTCATCCTGGCACTCGCCGGGTGCCGCTTCGTTCTGCGCGCCGAGGCATGGCGGCTGTGCACGCCGGTCAATTCCCGTCTCCGGCTCTCGCAGGCCTTCCTCGCGTTCCTCGCCGGTGATGCGCTCGGCAACCTCACGCCACTCGGGCTGATTGCCAGCGAACCGACCAAGGTCCTCCTCACACGACAGCATCTCGCCACGAGCGAATCGATCGCCTCGCTGGCCATCGACAATCTGGTCTACGCCCTCTCGGTGGTGACCATGATCGCCGTCGGCGTCATCGTGATGCTGTTGACGGTCCCGCTGCCGTTCGAGGCGCAGGAGTGGGGGATGATCACGCTGGTGGTGCTCGGCGCGATCGGCGCCGGCAGCCTGCGCCTGTTTCGCGGGCGCGAACGGTCAGCGCCCTCGTCGGGCAGGACCCTGCTCGCGCGCCTGTCGCGCCTGCGCGAGACGATCATGGCGTTCTCCGCCGGGCATCCCAGCCGCCTGTGGCGCGCGTTCGTGCTGGACGTCCTGTTCCATGCCGCCGCTGTCCTGGAGGCCTATCTCACGCTGAACTGGCTGCTCGGCGATCGCAGTCCGACGTTTGCCCAGGCGGTCATGTTCGAGTCGCTGAATCGCGTCGTGACCGTCGTGTTCAAGTTCGTGCCGCTGCGCGTCGGCGTCGATGAAGCGATCTCGCGTGCGTTCGCCCCGCTCGTCGGGATCAACCCGGCGGCAGGCGTGGCGCTGGCGGTCATCCGCAAGGTGCGGAGTCTGTTCTGGATGGGTATCGGACTGGCGTTTATCGCGTTTTCACACGCGCGAGTCGTCCCAGCGCGGACTCCGCCGGAAAGCGTGTCCGCGCATCGGCTCTGACCTCGGCGGCCCGCGCCGTTTCCCCGAGCAGCATCCAGACCTTCGCCGCGGCGGCGTAGCCATCGGGCGTGGGCGATGCGATGAGCAGCGCGTCGGCGAGCGTCGCGGCCTCATCGTCGCGGTCGGCGGCGTGCAGCAGCTCGGCGAGCTCGGTATACGCCGCAATGCTCCGCGGAAAATCCTCCAGCTCCGACCGGAATGCCGCCTCCGCCGCCTGCGCCTCGTGCAGCGTGACCAGAACCTGACCGAGGGCGACCTGCAATCCTTCGAGCGCGCTGTCGTGCTGCCGCACCATCGCCGCCGCACCGCGAAGCACGCGCGCGGCCTCTTCGGTCTCCGCGCTCTTTGCCAGGATCTGTCCCTGCACGAAGGCGCGCATCGGGATCGACGGGTTCGCCTTCTGGACCATGTCGGCGTGCTCCAGCGCGGCGTCGGGCTGATCGCGGGCCAGGGCGATGCGGGCGGCGACCGCGTGCGCGGCCGCGATCTCCTCGGCGCCGAAGCGGGACGCCGATTCGATGGCGGCGGCGATCTGGGTCTCGGCCTCGGCCGTTCGGCCGGCGCGCAGGAGCGTCAACGCCAGGGCGCGGGTGATTTCCGGAGCATCCGGCCTCGAGGCAGCGGCTTCTTCGAACGCGGCGACCGCCTCCGACGTCCGGCCAAGCTCACTCGAGATGCGGCCGATCTGGAACTGCACCGGCGCCAGCGTGCGATCCGATTTGACGATCTGCTGCAGCGCGCGAAGGGCCGAAGACAACCGGCCCGCTCCGATGAGGCGCGCTGCATCGCGGTGGGTCGCCGCGATCGCGTCCTGCTGCTCGTGCGTCAGCCCACTGGTGTCGGCGATCGTCTGCAGGCCGGGCAGCACGCCCGCGCGCGCGAGCCGATCGCGATCGCGGGCAGCCACCGGAGCCGCACGGGCGAACGGACGCGTGGCGAGCATCCGCTTCGACAACGAAACGTACGAAGCGCTGGTCACGCTGAACCTCGAGGCGAAGTACCAGTTCCCGCGCGACACCACCGCCAAGATCCTGACTTCCGGCATCCTCGGCGAGCAGTACGTCGGCCTCGAGGCCGGCGGCGACGGCGTGATGCTGAAAAGCGGCGACCGGCTGCGCCTCACCCAGTCGGCGGTAGTG
>Ga0207701_10006874_pt1 | contig 11339 bp, 8 predicted proteins | sample KBSSwiSSwithPhiX_FD_184294 | JGI IMG/M metagenome (GOLD analysis project Ga0207701, IMG submission 184294) | Switchgrass rhizosphere bulk soil microbial communities from Kellogg Biological Station, Michigan, USA, with PhiX - S5 (SPAdes) (version 2) | ecosystem: Environmental > Terrestrial > Soil...
GCCGAGCACAATCTTCGGGCGCGCGTCGCTGGGATGCGCACGCGGATTCAGTTTCATGAAAACGTGCGCCGCGGCGCGGCCGAGCTTGAGCGCAGTCTCGGCGGTAACGGGCTCGACATTCGCGACCCCACGCACACCGTCCGTTCCAAAAATTTTTCGGTTCTCGCTCATCCGGCTTAATTCAACTTCTCGATCCGGCGTTCGTAAACCGGAAAAACTGTGACTGCCCAAGGCTATGGATTGAGAACATCTTAGTGTCGGTCGCGATCACAGTAAAAAACGCGTTCATCTTTCTATACCCAGGCGCGACCCACCGCAGTGGAAAGTTTTTCAAATTGACATTGTGCAGAATAAACCGGGCCCACTCCCTCTGTTCACCTTTGATGACATTGCCCATTTTGTTTTCGGTCCCGCTAACGGGAGTCAGATAAATTCCATTGAGGGGGCCACCTAAAGTCCCAAAGTCATGAAATTCGTTGAGTCGTTCCACCGTGTCGGGAAGCCAGAGGCTGCGACGATCGGCAGACCAGGCGACCGCCCGTGGCGTATCGGAAGCGATGATCTCATTCGGCTCCATCCACTGGTTGCGGATGGAAATATATGGCGGGAGATAAGGGAGCGTGTGGACGGCTTTTTGTACGAAATCAGCGGCACCAGCCATGACTATTTCGTGCGTTTTTTGGCGCCGCGCGCTTGTTCGCGCACATTTCGACCCTGCGCGTTCATTTCGTTTAGTTTGCGATGTAGAGTGCGGCGGCTGATGCCCAGCTGGTTTGCGGCAGCGGTAATGTTTCCGCCGGTGGAAGCAAGCGCCTGGGTTATCAATCGCTTTTCCGTTTCTGCCAAATCAAGCGGATTAACTTTTTCTGCAACGGTGCTGGCACCGCTGGCGTTCCCGGCCGATTCCCGGATCGCGCGCGGCAGATCGCGCACCGTTACCTTGGGTCCACTTGTCATGACCACTCCGTGTTCGATTGCAGTCCGCAGTTCGCGGACATTTCCCGGCCAATCATAGGCCAGAAGCGTATTCATGGCATCGGTGGTGATGTCGAGCAGCGGCCTTTCATTCGCCTTGGAGAAATGCCGCAGGAAGGACCTAACGAGAAGTGGGATGTCCTCCTTGCGGGAGCGCAACGGCGGCATGGTGATGCGGACGACGTTGAGGCGAAAATAAAGGTCGTCCCGAAACTTTCCTTCCCGCACCAGTTGCTCAAGGTTCTTGTTTGTCGCCGCGATCACTCTCACATCGGCGCGCAGGGTCTGGGTGCCGCCGACGCGTTCGAATGATCGCTGTTCGCTCATTATCCGTAACAACTTCACCTGCGTGCTCGGGTCGATATCGCCGATTTCGTCCAGAAAAATGGTGCCGCCATTCGCCTGCTCGAACCTTCCGATCCGCCGTTCGTGCGCGCCGGTGAACGCGCCTCGCTCGTGCCCGAACAATTCGCTTTCCAGCAGTGTCGGCGACAGTGCCGCGCAATGTACCACGACAAATTTCGCGTGGTTCCGCCGGCTTAAATTATGAATCGCGTGGGCGGCCAGTTCCTTACCCGTGCCGCTCTCGCCTTCGATCAGCACGCTGGCCGAAGAAGGCGCGACCTGCCGGATGGTATCGAGCACCTCGCGCAGGGCGAGCGATTCGCCGAGAATATTTTCCAGACCGAAGCGTTCGTCGATTTGCTGACGCAGGGTCCGGTTCTCCTGCTCCATCCGCCGCGATTGCAGTGCGCGCGCGATCAGGATCTCGACCTTGTCGAGGTTGAGTGGTTTGGTCACGAAATCGTAAGCGCCGCGTTTCATCGCTTCCACGGCGGTATCAACCGAACCGTAAGCCGTCATCATGATGCAAACCGGCGGGTGCGGCATTTTCAATGCGCGCTCGATCAATTGCATACCATCTTCGCCGCCCAGCCGGAGGTCGGTCAGGAGCACGTCGACGGTTTCGCGTTCGAGCACGCCGATGGCGCCGCCGATGTCCTCGGCGACATAGACATCGTATTCATCCTCGAGCAAACGTCGCAACCCATCGCGGGTATGCTTTTCGTCATCGACGATCAGGATCGTTGGCTGCATTCCTTGGGAATAAGATGACCGAGTTCTAGGAGACGACAATTCGTTAGGACAGGATTTACACGATTAAACAGGATTTTAGAGCCACAAGGAGCGGCGAAGGGAAGCTTTCGCCAGTCCATTCGATCCGAATCCTGTTAATCCGGTCAATCCTGTCTAGTTCGGTCCGAATTGCGATCGCCGGCCTCCAACATTCGTACTCGTTGTTCCCTCAACGGCAGGCGAATGGTCAGGGTCAATCCCTTGCCTTCCGTGCTTTCGATTGCGAGCTCGCCGCCATGTTCGCGGACAATGCGTCTAACGATTAATAGACCAAGACCGGTCCCGGTCGCCTTGGTCGTGTAGTACGGCTCGAAGACGTGGCTTAAGGCTTCCGCTGACATTCCGCCGCCATTATCAATGAAACTGACGCGCACATGCGATTCGTCCCGATCGGTCCGGATCCGCAAGATACCGCGCCGTCTCATCGCTTCGAAGCTGTTTTTGATGACGTTGTAAAACGCCTGCTTCATCTGGTCGCGATCGAGTTGGAGTAATGGCAGGTCGGAGTGCAATTCCGTTTCCACGACAATGTCGCGCGCTTCGATTTCGGCGGAAAAGAAGCGCACCGTTTCCTCCACGATGGTGTTGATATTTTCCGGCCGGAGCTGTGGACGGGACGGCCGAATGGCCCGGAGGAATTGACTGACGATAGAATCGAGCCGGTTGATTTCGGCGCGGCAGATGTCGATGGAGTGCTGGAGTTCTTCGCGGCCTCTGCCTTTTATTTTGCGTGACTGTCGCTTCATCAACTGCAAATGGATGTTTAGGGAGTTGAGGGGATTGCCGAGTTCATGGGCGACACCCGCGGCGAGCAGGGTGAGCGCGTTCAACCGCTCGCTCTCGATTGTTTTTTCCGCTGTGCGCCGGCTCTCGGTGATGTCGCGCATAATAATGGCGTAGCCGACCTGCTCCGTTGTCACCGCGACTGTCGATCCCGGGTCCGAACCGGGCGGGCGGTTACCGGAATCATCGGCTACAGAGGCATCGCGCGGCTCGATCACGAGTGGCACGATGTAAAAGTTGATGAACCGATTTCGCGGATAAAAAATTTCCAAGTCGCGCGTGACAGGACCGCCGCTGTGGGTCAATGCGTTCCAATCGAGACCACGCACTCGTTCGTCGAGTTGTTTGCCGATCGAATCTTCGCCCGCGAGTCCAAAAAGCTCGCAGGCCGCGTCGTTCAAATAAGTAATTCGGCCGGCGGAATCGGTGACAATGATTCCCTCCTGGATGGCGTTGAAAACCGTCTCGAGAAATCCTTTCTCCTGAGCCAGGCGCAGCAAATAATTCTGCACCTCTTCCGGCCCGATCTTACCGAGCCGCCCGATCAATTTTTCGAGAAAGCCGGCTTTCATGGCCATTCTTCCAAAAATTCAACGCGGCCCAAATAAGGCCAATGATCCGACGACGTTACGAGCCCGGCTCGCACCGGATTGTCGCGCACATAATTCCATTTCTCGGCATAGCTCTCTTCTGAACGCAGAACATGATCAAAGAACTCGCGTTGCCACAGAGTGGTCTCGGCGCTCGTCTTTGTAGCTGCGGTCGCTGGCCGCGGCAGCACCGCTCGAATCCTGCCGCTCGTCCATGATTTCCATTCGCGCATAAAGTCCGACAGCGTCTTGGCGTCGCGTTCCGGAGCGCAGAAAAAATGCACGTGATCGGGCATGATGACGTACGAACCAACGGCCCAGCAATGGCGCGCACGCGCATGACGCAGTTCGTCTACTAGAACATCAGCCACCGCATCTCGCGCCAGGATCGGTCGGCGCTTAAAAGTACAGACCGTGACGAAATAAATTGGAGACTCAATCCATACGCGATCGAGACGCTGCAGATGCTTGTGCACGGAGATTCTGTAGCCGAGGTCGTTGGCCTCGGCCAGTCTAAGTGCCTCGTCACAAAAGGCCGCGCCCAACGACCGCGGCTACAACGCAGGCGTGAAGCAAACGTCCTTAACGCTGCGCGCCGTTGTGCACGGGCTCGGGAACCTGGCCGGTCTCAGCTTCGGAGCGTTCTTTCAACGCCGCCTTGCGCGAGAGCTTAACCCGGCCCTTGTCATCGATGCCGATGCATTTCACCCAAATGACGTCGCCCACTTTGGCCACGTCTTCGGTTCGTTTGACTCGGAAATCGGCCAGCTCGGAAATATGCACGAGCCCGTCCCTGCCCGGGAAAACCTCGACGAACGCCCCGAATTCCTTGGTTGAAACGACGCGACCCTGATAGGTCTGGCCGATTTCAATCTCTCGCGTCATCCCGCCGATGATCTCCTTCGCTCGCGCCATCGATTCTCCACTGGTGGCGTAGATATGCACCGAACCGTCGTCCTCGATGTTAATTTCGGCGCCGGTCTCGGCCACAATGCCCTTAATCGTTTTGCCACCAGGGCCAATAAGCGCTCCGATCTTCTCCGGATTGATCTTGATCGTCTCGATCCGTGGCGCGTATTTCGAAAGCTCCGCCCGCGGTTTGTCGAGCGCGCCGCGCATGATCTCGAGAATTTTGCTGCGTGCTTCCTTCGCCCGCTGAATCGCTTCGCCCAGGATTTTCAGACTGATGCCCGGCAATTTTAGATCGAGCTGGTATCCAGTGACACCTTTGTCTGTGCCACAAAGTTTAAAGTCCATATCACCGAAATGGTCTTCGGAACCAATGATGTCCGTGAGCAATTCGTAACGTTTGAGTTGATCGCCGTCGTATTCGGTCACAAGGCCGACCGAAATTCCCGCGACGACATCTTTCATTGGCACGCCCGCGTCCATCAGCGCGAGCACCCCGCCGCACACACTCGCCATCGACGTCGAACCATTCGATTCCATGACTTCGCTGGAAACGCGGATTGCATAACGAAATTCATTTTCGCTCGGCAAGACCGGCTCGATGGAACGTTCTGCTAACGCGCCGTGACCGATCTCGCGCCGGCTGGCGCCGCCAAATCTTCCCGTTTCACCGACAGAGAACGGCGGGAAATTGTAATGAAGCAGAAAGCGTTTCGATTGTTCGCCACCGCCGTAGGCATCAATCATCTGCGCTTCTTCGATGGGAGCGAGGGTAGCCAGCGCCAGGGCCTGCGTTTCACCGCGCTGGAAAATGGCCGAGCCATGCGCGCGTGGCAGCACCGCCACTTCACAGGTGATCGGACGCAAATCCTGGTAACCGCGCCCGTCCATTCGCTTCTGCTTTTCCAGAACGCTGACACGGAAGGCCTTTTTCTGGACGTAATCGAATGCCTGCGAGATCGCGAAGTCGCCCGCCCCCGGGTATTTTTCCAGGACCGCCGCTTTTACTTCCTCGCGCAGCGCATCGACCGCTTTCGAGCGCGCAACTTTGCCCTGCGTATAAAGCGCGCCCTCGATCCGATCGCCCGCCACCTGATACGCAATCTCCAGCAGCTCCGGTTTCACGCTCAAGAGCGGCATCTCGCGTTTTGGTTTTCCGACCTGCGCGGCCAATTCCTTTTGCGCGCGAATCATCTCTCGCGCGTGCCCATGCGCGAACTCCAGCGCTTTCAGGAACTCCGCCTCCGGCAACTGGTTGGCGGCTCCTTCGATCATGATGACGTCGTTTTCGGTGCCGACGTAGACCAAATCGAGATCACTGTGCACGCGATCGGTGTGACTGGGATTGGCAACGAACTGGCCGTTGACCCGGCCAACCCGGACTGCGCCGATTGGTCCCTTGAATGGAATGTCGGAAACGCACAACGCCGCGGAAGCGCCGTTGATCGACAGAATATCCGGATCATTTTCGCCATCGGCGCTGAGCAGAATGGAAATGACCTGGGTGTCGTAAAAGTAGCCCTGGGGAAAGAGCGGACGCAGTGGCCGGTCAGTCATGCGCGAGGTGAGCGTCTCCTTCTCCGTGGGACGTCCTTCGCGTTTGAAGTAACCGCCCGGAAATTTTCCTGCCGCCGCCGCTTTCTCGCGGTAATCGACGGTGAGCGGGAAGAAATCCTGGCCTTCCTTAATGACGGTAGCCGAGACGGCGCTCGCCATTACCATGGTTTCGCCGCACGAAACTACGACCGAACCGTCGGCCAGTTTCGCGATCTTGCCTGTTTCAATATTTATCGAATTGGCGCCTATTTGCGCCGTGACCTTGTGTTGCATTTTTTAACTTTCTGGATGTGCGAGAATCCAGGCCGGTCACCCTGATTGTAGGTGTCAATGCCGAAACGCGTTTCGGCTCTGAAACCTAAAACCCAAGGTGTCTTTTCGGCCTGGTCTTGCAGTTTTATTTTCGTCCCGCTTCGAACTACTTCCGGAGCTTCAGCTTATCGATTAACTTCTTGTAGCGATCGCTTTTCGAGCGACTTAGGTAATCGAGGAGACTGCGGCGTTGCGCGACCATTTTCAAAAGGCCGCGCCGCGAAGAATGGTCCTTCGCGTTGGTCCTAAGGTGTTCGGTCAATTGCGCGATCCGTTTCGTCAGCAACGCGACTTGCACGTCAGCGCTGCCCGTGTCCTTCTCATGCAATTGGAACTCCTTGAGATCCGCCGTTCCGGTGTTCTCAGCCATAAACGAGGCCGCTATTGTAGAGTAAGTCCGTAGAATCGCAAGTTCGCCTTCGCCGGCTGTGCTGCCGCAATTTGTACAACACGTCGAGGACCTTCCTTTCAGGGGCCGCGGCCAACCACCGCGGCTACAACTCCGGAACGAAAGCGTGACATTCCCACTGTCAGTCCGGCGGGGATCCACGGAGCGACGCGCAAGATCGTCTTTGATGGCATTCGCGAATTATTGATGTCACTCTGACGAATAGCGGGTTTTATCCATGATAACGGCGGATCAACAGGTACACGACGAGCACGGCCCATTCACTTACCGGGACGCGCGTCGTCTTCTCGTCCTCATCGTGCTCCTTATCGCTGGCTGGCTGCTGTTGCGCGCGCTGGTGCCAGTATTGTTGCTTTTTGGGATCGTCATCTTGCTGGCGATGGTATTGAACCCGCTCGTTATCGCCTTGGAACGCCGCCGCGTTCCGCGGCCGATCGGTGCTGCGCTCGTCCTGATCGCGCTGGCAGCGATCGCGGTCTTGGTTGTCGCGGTGGCAGTTCCCACGTTTACCAATGAACTGCAGTCCCTGATTCAGCGTCTGCCCGGCGCGTGGCAATCGATCCGTGGGCAGATCGCTGACTTTGCCGAACGCTATCCGGCGTTGCAAAACGCCTTGCCGCAAGCCGATCAAATCGCCACCACTGTCGGCAATCAGGCTGGCACCATGGCTAACGTGCTCCTGCGTTCGACCCTCGGGGTAGTTGGCGGTGTCTTTGTTTTCGTCTTCTCCCTGCTGGTCCTGATTTTTGTTTTGGCGAACCCAAAGCCGCTCGTCACCGGCTATCTTGCACTAATCCCCGACCGCCATCGCGAGAAAGCCCGGCGCACTCTTATTCGAATGATGGACCAAATGACGGCATGGGCGCGAGGCGTCGCGATCAATGGCGTGATCACGGGCGCCTCGACCGGCATCTTGTTGTGGGCAGTGGGGGTGCAGCCGGCTTTCGTCTTTGGTGTCCTCGCATTTTTTGGCGAGTTCCTGCCGAACATCGGACCGGTCCTGGTCGCATTTCCTATCCTCTTCGTCGCTTTGAGCATCAGCCTGGCGAAATTCTGGCTCGCGCTCGCCGCGATCCTGTTTGTGCAGCAGATCGAGGTAAACTTCCTCGTCCCTTACATTCTCGGCAGAGAAATGCGATTGAACCCGGTGATGATTCTGTTTTTCACGGTTTCGATGGGCTGGCTCTTTGGATTGGCCGGCGCAATTCTGGCGCTGCCCGCGGCGGCGCTGACCAAAATTGCGATCGAAGAATTCTATTTACGTCCACGACGCATCGATTATGCCCCGCTCGAACGCGAAGCTAGTCGAATTGTGCGGAGCGAGACAGCTCACGATACTCTTCATTTATGAATCGAATTGCTCTTCTCCTAATCGGCTCGGCTCTGGCGAGTAGCGCCTTCGCTCAGAAAACGTCGCTCGTCGGCGGCACGGTAATTAACCCGGCGGATGGCAAAACGATCGAAAACGCCGTTGTTGTGGTCAACGGCGACAAGATTGAGAGCGTTGCCAGCCGCAAGGAGAGCGGTGTCCCGGTTGGATCTAAATGGGTAGAATGCGAAAAGAAATTTATTCTTCCCGGCTACATCGACACGCATGTGCACTTTTTCCAGTCGGGCGATTTGTTCACACGGCCGGATGGGGCGGATTTCAACAATGTGCGGCCGTACAAGGACGAGGTCGCATGGATCAAATCGCATCTAACCGACACATTCGCGCGCTATCTCCGGTGCGGCGTTACCAGCGTGGTTGATGTCGGCGGGCCGATGTGGAATTTCGAGGTCCGAAAGATTGCCAATTCAACTGCGAAAGCGCCGCGCGTCGCCGTAGCCGGGCCGTTAATTTCCAGCGTTTCACGTGAGAAACTTGATCTGGGTGATCCGCCCATCGTCAAAATCGATACTCCCGATCAAGCGCGCGAGTTCGTGCGCAAACTGGCCGCGCAAAATGCAGATCTCGTTAAAATCTGGTACATCGTCGATCAGGATCATCCGGTCGACTCGTTTCGGCCGATCGTTCGCGCTACGATCGAAGAGAGTCACGCCCACAAAATTCGCGTGGCCGTGCACGCGACAGAACTGGAAACGGCGCGCGCCGCCGTGGAAGAAGGCGCCGATGTGCTCGTCCACAGCGTCATCGACAAGCCGGTCGACGACGCGTTTGTGAAGCTGCTGAAAGATCGACACACGATTTTGTGCCCCACTCTGGTGGTGTTCGAGCGCTACGGCCGCGTCTTCGCCAACAAATTAAATCTGACCCCGGAAGAAAAAGCGTGGGGTGATCCCGAAGTGATCGCGTCGCTCGATGTGACGAAGATTCCGTCAGATAAACTGCCGGATCGGATCAAGACGGCGCTGGCCAAGCCGGAAGACGCGCTCGATCGGATCAAGAAAACCTACGATGTCGCGCTCAAGAACCTGAGAACGCTGGAGGATGCCGACGTCACAATCGCGGCCGGCACCGATGCAGGAAACATCGGCACCATTCACGGCCCGGCGTTATTCCGGGAGTTTCAGTTGATGAAAGAAGCTGGATTAACGCCGATGCAGATTCTGCAATGCACGACCGCGAACGCCGCTCAATTGTTCGGCGGCGAGACCGGCGCGCACATCGGCAAGATCGAAAAGGGATATTTCGCCGATCTCGTAATCCTGAAATCGAACCCAGCCGAAGACATCGTCCACGCATCAGACATTGACAGCGTAATCAAAAACGGGGTGTTGTATCCGGCGGCCGAATTGTTACCGAAGTAAACTCAACGCGAAGGAATCAAATCATGGCTGAAGTAACCATCGAGACAATCAAGAACGGTCCTTACATTGTGAAAGGGCCGGTGGAGTTAATGGATGCGGACGGGAACAAATTTCCCGTGGAGAAACGGATGGCCCTTTGCCGATGTGGTGCGTCCACGGAAAAGCCGTTCTGCGACGGAACGCATTCGAAGATTGGATTTCAAGCGGCGGAAAAAGCAGTGCCCGAATCTGCCGAGAAATAGGCGACAGAAGCCGAGATCTGCTAAATATCCGCTTTCGTCCCGGAATCGCGGGGCACGGGCACGGTGGGCGCTAAAAACACGCTAAAGGTGATTCCCGCCACTGCGGGACCGGGCGATGCTAAAGGAAGGGCGGCTTCGGCGTCCAAATACGACTCGGGACCGGGATGCCAGGATTCAACGAATGCCGTTGAACGCGCTGGCGAGCACGTATTCTGTATTTACATGAGAATTTCGTTACTCGTTTCCGCCGGCGCGCTCGGCGTCATGACTTTGCCGAACCTATTCAGCAGCGAGCCAGTTAACCAAACGCCGAAGAAACCGGTGACGGATGAATACCAGGGCGTAAAGGTTCAGGACGATTATCAGTGGCTGGAGAAAGATGATGATCCGGCTGTGAAAGCGTGGTCGGACGCGCAAAATCAGCGAACCCGGAAGTATCTCGACAAATTGCCGGATCGTGCGGCAATCGAAAAGCAACTGACTGATTGGTACGCCAAAACTTCGCCGAGTTATTCCGGAATTGTTTCGCGTCCGGGCGTTTTGTTTGCCTTCAAGTTCCAGCCACCGAAGCAGCAGCAAATGCTGGTGACCCTGTCATCTGCCGACGATTTGAAATCGGAGAAAGTGGTGCTTGATCCGAACAAGCTGGATCCCACAGGCAAGACAGCAATCGATTGGTTCGTTCCGTCACGCGACGGCAAATATGTCGCGATGTCGATTTCGCAAGGCGGCAGCGAAGACGGAACGCTGCGCATTTACGAGACCGCCACCGGCAAAGCGCTGAAGGATTCGATCGCGCACGTGCAATATCCAACGGCCGGCGGCAGCGCAGCGTGGAACGCAGACGGGACTGGGATTTATTACACCCGATTCCCGCGCAAAGGCGAACGGCCGGATGCCGACCTGAATTTTTATCAGCAGGTTTATTTTCACAAACTCGGCGCTAACGACTCCGAGGATACTTATTCGATCGGCAAAGATTTTCCCCGCATTGCCGAGATTAATCTTCAGGCGTCTCACGACGGAAAATACATTCTGGCGACGGTCGCGAACGGCGACGGGGGCGATTTCGCGCATTACCTGCTCGGGCCGGAGGGAAACTGGAAGCAGCTGACGCAGTTCAGCAACCAGATTAAGTCCGCGCGTCTCGGTCGCAACAACGCGCTTTATTTGCTTTCCCGGGCCGATGCGCCACGCGGAAAAATCCTGCGGGTATCGCTGGATGCACCGGAGCTGGCCAATGCAACCACAATCGTTGCGGCTGGCGAGGCGGTAATTCAGTTCATCGAGCCAACGGGTGACGCGCTTTACCTCGGCGATCTCCTCGGTGGACCATCACAAATCCGTCGTGTCGGCCTCGATGGCAAAAACGAAACGATCGTTCCGATTCCGCAAATCTCGGCCGTGACGGAAATGGAATCGCTGGAAGATAATTCGCTCCTCTTTCGCGATGTCAGTTACACCGAACCGGCTGCGTGGTTCCATCTTGTAGGGAATGAGCGGCCCAAGAAAACCGCATTGGTCAACAACTCGCCAGTTTCGCTTGCCGACATCGAAGTGAGCCGCGAAATGGCAACTTCAAAGGACGGGACAAAAGTTCCGCTGAACATCATTCGGAAGAAAGGAACGAAGCTCGACGGGAACGATCCCACGCTGCTTTACGGCTACGGCGGG
>Ga0207701_10006877_pt1 | contig 11337 bp, 9 predicted proteins | sample KBSSwiSSwithPhiX_FD_184294 | JGI IMG/M metagenome (GOLD analysis project Ga0207701, IMG submission 184294) | Switchgrass rhizosphere bulk soil microbial communities from Kellogg Biological Station, Michigan, USA, with PhiX - S5 (SPAdes) (version 2) | ecosystem: Environmental > Terrestrial > Soil...
CGCGGGTGCCGTTGCAAGCCGGCGCGAGACCGTGCGTTCTGAGAGGTCAGAGTCGACGCCTGACGGCGGAGCCAGTCGCGATGCCACCGCTCGACGTTGTCCGGCTGTACGAGTACCAATGCCGTGCGCCAGTTCCCCCGCATTCGGCCACGGCGATCCAAGACAGGCGGTTGCGTGTCTGAAGGCGCAAGCGCTTGGTCATGCGTTGGAGCGTCGTCAGCTGCTGCCGCAGCGCCAGGGTTCTCGAAGACCAATTCCTGATCTCCGCGAAATGCCAACGCCAGGGCGCGGCCGATCCGATGAACAGCGCCAGCATCCCCTTCATTCACGGAGCACCTCCCATTTGATTGGCTAATTGGCGCGTCGCCGGGCCTAGCATCACAACCGAGTGCAGGATCTCAGCGCATCGCGTCCGCTGGACGCCTTCCTTCAAATCTCGAATCTCACGTCGCATCCGGGGCGGGCCAAGTACCCGTTTGGCGACCAACCGCGGATGCATCGCAGCGTCGCCGCCGTGACAATGAAGGATCGCCAACTCGTGCGCGGCAAGATTCGAACCCTTTCTACAAGACGTGCACGGTGATGAACTCAAGAAGCCACCGGAGCAAGACGTGAGAGAGCGGAAGGAGCACGGCCCCCTGCGTAGCCATCAATAGAGCACAACACGACAACAATCAACATACCGGTTCCGGTGCTGTCCGGCGAGAACGCCACGAACTTCTGCCAGAGTGTTTACAAGCCGTGCGCCGTACGTTTACGGTCGCGCATCAGCCACAGCCAGCTGGGAAACGCTTTGAATTGGCCGCCCACGAGCAAGAGACTCCATCGACGTCATTGACGAACCTCGTTTGCGTTTAGGCGCTTGTCGGGAACCGCGGGCCGACCAAGGCGCCCGTCGACAGCAGGTTGGTCACGCGTTCGGTTCGGAACCCGCCCAGCTTCGCAACTCGTCCCCGGCATCGCGACAGCGAGAAGCGAAGCGTGCTTCGCTTTTCGTCGTGCGGTGGGGCCACGTTCCGAAGGTCAGTTCGCACTGGCGCGGTGGGAACGCAGTGAAACGGCTGTCACCGTGCGTGGCGCATCCGTTGCACCGCGCTCGGTCCATCGCGAAGGGAGCTAACCATGCACGACATCGATCGAACGCAGCTCGAAGCGTCCGAGCGCGAATACGGTGAGCTGGGCGAGGCTGGCGAGTTCGCCGAACAGGAAGTCCAGGAAGCCGCGGAAAGCCCGCTGAACGAACTGCAGGAGATCGAGCTTGCTACCGAGCTCCTGGAAGTCACCAACGAGCGTGAGCTCGAGCAGTTTCTGGGCAACGTCCTGAGGACGGCTGGCCGCGCGGCAGGCGCCTTCATCAACTCCGACACCGGACGTGCGCTCGGCGGCATCCTGAAAAGCGCGGCCAAGCAGGCGCTCCCAGTCATCGGTCGCGGCGTAGGCCAGTGGATCTCGCCAGACCGTGGTGGCGATATCGGCGCCGACGCCGGACGGCTTGCCGGAAAGGCGCTCGGTCTCGAACTCGAAGGCCTCAGTCACGAGGACCGGGAGTTCGAAGTCGCACGCCAGTTCGTGCGGTTTGCGGCGGCCGCGTCGCAGCGGGCCTCACAGGCGGGAGCCGGTGCGTCGCCGCAGGACATTGCGCGGCGGGCCGCTGCGGCCGCTGCGCGATCGTACGCGCCCGGGCTCTTGGGGCGGCTGAAAGGCCGCTCGTCGTGGGGCTGGCCGCGCGCGGGTCGATGGGTTCGGCGAGGCCGAACCATCGTCTTATACGGCCGATAGGCCGAACTAGAGGAGCGGTAACCGAAGGAGTGTTTCCATGACGAACGCATACACGGAAACGGGTTACGAGTACGGGGAAGCGGGGCACGAGTTCGGCGAACAGGAGTTCGGCGAGACCGGCGAACAGGAGTTCGGCGAGTTCGGCGAGAGCGGACACGAGTTCGGAGAATTCGGAGAGCAGGAATTCGGCGAACAGGAGTTTGGCGAGCAGGAATTCGGCGAGGTTGGCGAGTCACAGGAAAGCGAGCAGTTCCTCGGCAGCATCCTCGGCATGCTCACCGGCGAATCGGGAACCCTGGGCGAGGCGCACGAAGTGGAACTCGCGACCGAACTGCTCGAGGTTTCCAACGAACAGGAGCTCGAACAGTTCCTGGGCAAACTAGTGCGAGGTGTCGCCAAAGGCGTCGGCAACTTCGTCAAGTCGCCAGTTGGTCGCGCACTGGGCGGTGTGCTGAAGAGCGTCGCGAAGAAGGCGCTGCCGGTGGTCGGGGGCGCGCTCGGGTCATTCGTTGCACCGGGTGTCGGCACCGCCATCGGGTCAAAGCTCGGATCGCTGGCGAGCGGGCTGTTCGAAATCAACGCCGAGGCCATGCCGCAGGAGCAGGCGCAGTTCGAAGTCGCACGCCGCGTTGTCCGGCTGGCGACGTCGGCCACGCGCAACGCCGTCGCGGCTCGCCCCAATCCGTCCATCAACCCGAGGACGATCGCCCGCGCGGCTGTGGCCCGCGCCGCGCGGACCCACGCCCCCGGTATCTACCGATCGCTTATTCAATCGCTACGCACCGGCGCGGCGGTTCCGCGTGGTGGCGCGACCGCCCCGGGCCGCCGGCCGCAGCCTCAGGGTGGCCGGCGTGGCGGAGCCCAAGGGCCGCGTCGCCGCGGATCGTATGGACGTCCATATGGCGTTGTCTACGGAGTGCCTGACGGCACCCCGGTCGCACCGGCCTACGCTGACGATAGCAACGGTGGTGGATTCCAGGACGCACAGGCAGCCCAGGGCGCCGCACCGTTCCAGGATCAGCCGCCTCGCCAGGCCGTCAGCGCGCCGCCGACGGCAAGCTACGGCAGTGATGGCCGTGCCCTGACCGGCCGCTGGTTCCGACGCGGTCACAAGATCGTCCTCGTCGGAGTGTGACCGTGGCTGCCTCCGCTGCGGCCCGTCGTGCCACGCCATCGCCGATGTCCGCGCGCGCAGTCTGGCTCCTCGAACAGGAGGCGCGTGCGTTGCGCACGCGGCTGGCAATGGTGAAGCCATTCGTGCTCGAGGAGACGATGGTTCCCGCGGCGGCACTGTCACCGGCGGCGGTGGCCGCCATCGATCGCTACCTGATGCGCGGCCGCCGCGTGCTCGACGGCCAGGCCGTCGCGTATCTGGCGTGGCTGCGCGGCCCGGGCCGGGCGGCGACGCCGGCGGAAGCGCAGCGGCGATTCGTCGCCGTGAAGTTGCACTTCAACACGGCGCTGGCGCAGCTCGATCTGTTCGCGGAAGCGATCACTCAGCGCAGCGGCCAGGAGACCGGCGTATGGCTGGCAGGCCTCGACGTCGCGGCACGCGACTCGCTGATGCTTGACGACAACTACTACGACGTGCCGCCGGTGGTCTGCCATCTGCATCGCGGCATGGGCGGGGCAATCCGGCGGGCGCGGACGCGCCTGCCCGGCGGCGGCGACAACCCGGTCTCGCTCATCAAGATCCCGCGCGAGCGCATGATCGGACACGGGATCGCCTCCTCGCTGGTGCACGAGGCTGGACACCAGGGCGCGGAACTGCTGAACCTGGTGACGTCGCTGCGGTCGACGCTTCAGGGCGTCGTCGCGGCCTCGCCGCCAGGGCTCGAGGCGTGGCGCCTGTTCGAGCGATGGATCTCGGAGATCGTCGCCGACTTTTGGGCGCTGGCGAAGATTGGCATCGCCTCGACGCTCGGGCTCCTCGGGATCGTGAGCCTGCCGCGGCCGTTCCTCTTCCGGATCGATAAAGACGACCCTCACCCGTTCCCGTGGATCCGCGTTCACTTGAGCTGCGCGCTGGGCGACGGGCTCTATCCACATGCACAGTGGCGCCAGCTGTCGGCGAGCTTCAACACTCTCTACCCGCCGGTGCGACTGGCGCCCGCAAGTTCGGCCCTGCTGCAAACGCTGCTCGACTCGATGCCGGAGTTCGTACGCCTTATGCTGAACCATCGGCCGGCCAGCCTCAAGGGACGCTCGCTGGTCGAGGTCTTCCGCATGGCCGATCGCGATCCGGATGCGTTGCTGCTCCAGCACGAGGCCTGGCGGCGCCGGCCGTCGCGGATGTTCAACGCGCGTCCCAACCTAGTGTTCGCGGTATTCGGTCGTGCGCGCAGCGCCGGCCGCATGACGCCTGAGGAAGAGAGCCGACTGCTGCGACGGCTGATCTCTCACTGGGCACTGCACGGCACGCTCGCCGACCTCGAGACGTGCGCAGTCAGGTGAGCCCGCAGATTCGCCCGAACGAGGAGGAATCATGGATCGCGAGAAGCTCTACAAGGATCTCCGTGACGTCCTGTCGAAGATCACGCTGCTGTTGAAAACTCTGGAGGGGATGCAGACGCCGAAAGCGGACGCCCGGTTCGCCCGCGCCCATTCCGACGAACTCGCGGGTGATGTCAGGGCGGTCGAGGAGGATATCAAGGCTCACAACACCGAGTCGCTGGCGTGGCGTGTCAACGAGCTTGCGCTCGACGTGCGGGCCGAGGCGGCGCGGCAGGAGCAGGCGGCGCGAACCATCGACGCGCAGCTTCCGGGTACCCCCCGAGTGGCCGGCACCGCTGCGGCACGGCGGCAGCTGGCCGAGGACCTGCGCCACGCGGCCGAGCCGCTTGACCCACTCGCGAAGGCGGCGGAAGACCTGCTGGTCTTTCCTCTGGGCCCTGCGCCCCATCCGACCGGGGATCCGGTCATCGACAACCTCCTGCAGAGTGCGACCAAGGACATCGAGCACGCCGCCGCTGACAAGACCGGCATCCTCCGGGAGCACGACGAACAGGCAGCCGGGCGGAACGCCAACTACAAGACCTACGCACCGACCGCGCGGGAGACGCTGTCCGCCGCTGCGGATCAGGCGATCATCGGCGCCGCGGAAACCGGGCTCGCGGCAACCGAGCTGATCCGCAACTATCTGGAAAACCCCGTCGGATCGCCGACGCGCCCGCTGCGCGTGCAGATGAAACGGGCCGACGTGGCCTGGACACCGGATACCGCCTTCCAGATGTATATCCGCGCGTCGAGCGAGTCGATGGAGTACAACGCCTACGACCGCTTCATGGAGCGGGTGCTGTGCGGTACGAAAGGCGACGGAACCGAAGAGCGTGAGCGAGTGCGGCAACGGCCGCTCCGCCTGCCCTTCCCCGATACGGACCCCTATCGATTCCTGAAGGTCGCCACAGAAGTGTTCATGATGGCGAACTGCGGGACGTGGGGCGCGTGGGAACGGAACGTAGCGAACGGGAGGAACATGCCGCAACGGCGCGAGCTGGAATACGCCGACCGCCGGCTCGGCATGACCTTCACCGAGTCAGAGATCATGGAGCAGCTCGATGAGTACCTGCAGCCGCACCCCGAAGACACGCCGACGTTGCCGTACCTGGCGTTGATCCGCCAGAAGCTCGGAGACGTACCGCTGGCTCCAGTGATCAACACAAGCGACCCGGTCCACACTCCGGCGGCGCTCGCGGCGTGCTCCGGCATCATGCAGGAGCGGCTCCGGTATCCCTGCCTGGTGGAGCTGATCTGGTCGTACTGGATGGAAGAAGGGATGCTGGTGCAGACCCTGAATGCGATCAGCCGCCGATTCCAGAACATGCGGGCGCCAACCGACCGCGATCCGCTGGCCACCCTCGAGCTCGATCCGCTCCGTCCGTTGAACAACTTCCTGTGGGGCTACATCCAGGACGAACAGCACCGGCTGACGGTCATCCGCCGAGCCTACGAGTACGACCATCACTACGGCCTGGCGCTAGTCGGGCGTGCGGTACCGCAGGTGAAGGCCGCCGACAGCCGCAAGCGATTCCTCGAGGCGTTCCATCAGCTGTTGCACCTGTGCACGATCTTCTACAAGGAAGACGACGACACCACGGTGATCGCCGACGCGTTTCCGCTGGTCAACGCGCTGCGCGAGGTCCACATCATCCTGAGCCAGGGCGCCCACAATCAGTACGGCGATCTGCCGTGGACGGCACGGCAGGAGATGCTGATGCAGCAGTGGCTGCTCTCGCGCGGCGAGATGCGCGAGTTCCTCCCCGGCCGGATCATGGTGGCCTATCCGGAGCCGTGGATGGACCGGGTCGAAGCGATGAAGGGGCTGATGGGGTGGACCGACTCCTCGATCCTGCACTTCCGCGAACTGGCGATCTTTGGCGAGCGCATCCTGCTCGGCATCCGGTTCAACGACTGGACGCGTGTGATCGAATCGGAGCGGGCCGGCAACTGGGCGCGCTATTGGCGTCCGGAGATCAGCGGCTACATCCATGCCTACCGCGCGGTGACCGGCGTGGATCTCGCCGACCGCGTCGACGCGACGATGCCGTCGACCCTGTTGCGCAACCGGCTCGTCGCACAGCGGCTGCCCGCGCGGTGAGCCGTGCTGGACTTCACCTCGGCGCTGTACCTGGGCATGCGCCATCCCAGTACCCAGCTGCGGCCGTGGACGTCACTGACCAGTGGCGTCCCCGCCGCGCTGGCCGAAGCGCCAGAGGCGGCGCGGATCGGGTCGGCACTGGCCACATTGATGGGCGTGGAGCGGGCGACACTCGCGCGCTCGACGCTGCACGCCTTCTGGGATCTGTTCGCAACGTTCGGTACCGAGCCGCGACGGATTTACGTGGATGCCGGCGCCTATCCGATCGCGCGGGCGGGCGCCGAGCGCGCGATGGCGCGCGGCGTTCACGTGCAGTTTTTCCCGCACCATGATCCGGACGAGCTGCGGAGACGCCTGCGCCGCGACGCCCGGCTCGGACCGCTTTGGGTCGTCGCCGACGGCTACTGCACCGGATGCGGTCGGGCCGCGCCGATCGTCGACTTCGCCGCGATCGCCGCAGCAGCGGGCGGCCGTCTCGTGATCGACGACACCCAGGCGATGGGAGTGCTGGGATACGGTGCGACGCCGGCAATGCCGTACGGGTACGGCGGCGGCGGATCGCTGCGGATGGCGGGTGTCGGGTCCGGCGTGCTGCTGGTGGCTTCGCTTGCCAAGGGGTTTGGCGCGCCGCTCGCCGTCATCGGTGGTCCGGCCGCCCTCATCACGCGGTTCGAGCAGGCGAGCGACATGCGCGTACACGCCAGCCCACCCACGGTGGCTGACCTGCGGTCGGCCGAGCGTGCGATTGCCATCAACGCGAGCCGTGGCGATTCACTCCGGCATCGCCTGATGTCGCTCGTGAGGCAGTTCCGCCATGTTGTCCGCGACGCCGGAGGGCAGCTCGGCGGTTCGCTTTTTCCCGTGCAGTGGATCGCCGGGATGGTCCAGCGCCGCGCCATCGCGGTTTACCAGCGCCTCAGGCAGCTTGGCGTCGCGGCTGTGCTCCGCCGCTCGCCCTGTCGTGCGGCGGAGGATCTGGTTTTCGTCATCACCGCCACCCACTCGAGGATGGACATCGAACAGCTTGCCATCTGCCTGCGCGCAGCCTCGATGGGGATCGCGTGACCCGATGCGATCACGAGCGTCAGCTATCGCGTTTGCCCGCACGCACCGCGGGCGTTTCATCGACGAACTGTCCGCGTTCATCCGCTACCCGTCAGTGGGATCAGATCGTCGTCACGCGGGCGATGTGGCGGCGTGCGCACGCTGGCTCGCCGCGCACCTGACCGGTCTCGGCCTGCCCGACGTCCGTATCCTGCCGACCAGGGGTCACCCGCTGGTGTTCGCATCGACGGCGTTTGAGCGAGGTCGACCAGTGATCCTTGTGTACGGTCACTACGACGTCCAGCCCGCTGGGCCGCTGCAGGACTGGCATACGCCGCCGTTCACCCCTGTACGCCAGGGACCGTGGCTGTTCGGACGGGGCGCGTCGGATGACAAGGGTCAGCTGTTCGCTCACGTCAAGGGCGTCGAAGCGTGGCTCCGCAGCGGCGGGACCCCCGTCACCGTAAAGTTCATGCTCGACGGTGAAGAGGAGATCGGCAGCCCGAGCCTGCCTGAAGGCGTGGCGCGCTACCGCGCGCTGCTGAAAGCGGATGTCGCGCTGGTCTCAGACTCGCCGATGCTCGGGACCGGCCGGCCGGTGATCACGACTTCGCTCCGCGGGTCGCTCGGATTCGACGTAGACGTGCGCGTTGCCGAGGCCGATCTTCACTCGGGCATCTTTGGCGGCGCCATTCCAGACCCGATCCAGGCGCTGTGCCGTGCGTTGGCGTCCCTCCAGGACGAGCGCGGGCGTGTCGTGGTCTCTCGGTTTCACACCGGTGTTCGCCGCCTGCCGCGCGAAGAACAGCGTGCTCTCGCCGCCGTCGCGCCCACTAACGCCGCGGTCATTAACGCTGCGCGCGCCGACAGTCGCTGCCAGGATGACGGCACCAGCCTGTTCGAGAACACCACCGTCAGGCCATCGCTGACGGTCACGGGCATCAGCGGAGGCCACGTCGGTCCCGGGGACCGCACTGTGATTGCCGGCGCCGCTCGCGCGCGCATCAACGTGCGGCTCGCGCCCGACCAGGATCCTGATCTCATCGCCACGGCGGTGGAACACCATCTCGTGGCTGCGATGCCCCGATGCGTGAAGGCCTCGATCCACCGAGGCCGTTCGGTGAAACCGTATCGAATCGCGCTGACCCATCCTGCGGTCCGCGCTGCGATCGAGGCGTGCCGGCTCGGCTTCGAACGCGCGCCGGCTCTGCTGCCAATGGGAGGCTCGATCGCGGCGGTCCCCGTACTGCAGGACCTGCTCGGCATTCCCAGTGTCCTAATCGGCTTCGCCTTGCCCGACGACGGGAAGCACGCCGCGAACGAACGGCTGCATTTGCCGACGCTCGAACGCGCCATCGAGACGTCGATCCATTTCCTCGCGGAAGTCGCATGATCATCGATGCGCACTGTCATGCGGGCAAGGGCGACGGGCTTACGGGGCCCTGGGATACGGATGCCTCGCTGCACCGCTACCTCCGGCGGGCGCGAAACGCCGGCATCACGCAGACCGTGCTGTTCCCGGCCTTCCACTCGAACTACCGCGAGGCGAATCGGGCGGTGGCGCAGGTCATCGCCCGCGCAACCGGGTCGTTCCTCGGCTTCGCCATGGTCCATGCTGTGCGAGACGAAGGCCGCATCGAGACGATTGTCGCCGAGGCGGTGGGTGACTACGGCTTCAGGGGTATCAAAGTCCACCGGCACGACGCGCGGATCACGCGCGAGATCTGCGATGTGGCACGGGCATTCGGATTGCCCATCCTGTACGACGTGATGGGAGAAACGTCGGCAGTCGAGTTGCTGGCCACGGAGTACCCGGACGTCACGTTCATCATTCCGCACTTAGGCAGCTTCGCGGATGACTGGCGAGCGCATGTCTCGGTCATCGATCAGCTCGTGCGCTATCCGAACGTGCTTACCGATACTGCGGGTGTGCGCCGGTTCGACTATCTGGTCGAGGCCGTCCGCCGCGCGGGTGCCGGAAAGGTTCTGTTTGGCAGTGACGGCCCCTGGCTACATCCCGGAGTCGAACTCGCGAAGATACGGGTGCTCGGGCTCTCACCGTCGGACGCAGCGCTGGTTCTCGGCGGCAACCTGCTGCGGATTACGGCGAACGTCCGCCGCCGTGAGCCCGTGACGTTTCGGAGACTGCGGCTGTCCTCCGCGGCCCGCCAACGGGACGGCACGATACGTGACCCATGGTCGCCCCCGGACGAGGCACAGCCCTGAGATTACGATTGCTTTTTGCGTGCGGCGGCCCGGCGCAGCTGGAGGGCACGATCCGTGACGTTCAGCCGCAGCGAGGCGCTGTGCAGGTTTCCGGAGGCCTCTTCCAGCGCCATTTCGATCGCGGTCTCTTCTGCTGCCCTGCGGATGTCCCGCAGTGTGGTGGCGCTCCGTAGCGCTCCCCGCACCCACCGCCTCAACCCATCGTCGGACAACGGCCTGATCTCCTCGCCGGTGAATGGCCGCTCGTCGAGCGGTACGTCGCCGACGGTGATCGGCGCCGGGCCGACGTGGCGGCCGCAGAGACGGCCGACCACCTGCCGCAGCTCGCGGACGTTGCCTGGATACTTGCGACGCTGAAGAAGATCATCGACGGGTCTGTCGATCAGGGGATCCTCAAGGTCCGGGCGGAGCTGGTGTACGAAGTGCCGCACGAGCTCCGGAATGTCATCCGCACGTTCCGCCAGTGGGGGCAGGCGAATCGTCCATGCCGCGATACGGTGGTACAGGTCGGCACGGAAGCGGCCATTCTCCGCGTCTTCCTGAAGATTGCGGTTGGTCGCGCAGACCAATCGGAAGTGACTCGATCGCCACACGTTGCTGCCAACGCGCTTGTAGGTGCCCTCTTGCACAACCCTGAGGAGCTCAGCCTGAAGACCGAGCGGCAACTCGCCAAGCTCGTCGAGAAACAATGTTCCTCCATGTGCGGCGGCAACAGCGCCCTCGCGCGCGACGACCGCGTCTGTGAACGCGCCGCGCTCGTGACCAAACAACTCGGACCCGGCGAGCGTCGGCACGATCGTCGTGCAGTCGACAATCACCAGGTCGCGCTTGTCCGCACGCCGATCGAGGTTGTGAATGAGTCGCGCGGCAAGCTCCTTGCCGGTGCCGCTCTCACCGGTGAGCAACACCGACATGTCGGGCTGCCAGGCGACCTCCACTAGTTGGCGCAGCACGCGGACCAACGCCTCACTGTGGCCGACCAGTTGCCCCTGCACCATCGGCGAGTCCACGAAGCGGTCGACCTCTCTCCAGCGCCGCAAACGCTCGGCAATCGACTGGCCGAGATGCTTAGCGCGTGCATCGACCCATGTGATCACATCATCGGCCCCTGCACGCAGCATCTGCCACATGCCGGAATCGATACCGGATGCGACGGACGTGACAACCACCACGCGTGTCCGCGTCCGGGCCAGCCGGCTGACGGCTGCTGCTGTTCCGGCCGACGTGTCGCGCGCAAGGACGACGCACGCGCAGCAGCCCCTGTGCTCCGCCGACGGGATTAGATCGATTCCCGCATCGGACATCTGTGCACCGATCACGGATTGAAGTGAGGCATCGATACCATCGAGGCAGACCAGCGAGACGGAGACGGGCGGCATCATCGACATCACAGCACCGTGAGCGTGCATCTTTCGGGCAGTATGACCAGCGAGGTCGACGCCCTGTCGTGCATAGAGCCCTGTAGTTGCCGTGGGGGAGCGAATAGCTTAACCACTGACAAGGCCGCGATGCAATCGGTGATGAACGCCTGTGACTAAGAAACGGCGTAGTAACTAAGAACCGCGGACCAGCAGCAGGACCCGAACCCATGCCGTGTTGGTCTGACGCTCCGTGCACGATTACGATTAGTTTGGAGGACGTTCGCGTGCGCCCAGGAGAGCCTTCAGCACAAAAACTAACCGCGCCTCGAG
>Ga0207701_10006878_pt1 | contig 11337 bp, 11 predicted proteins | sample KBSSwiSSwithPhiX_FD_184294 | JGI IMG/M metagenome (GOLD analysis project Ga0207701, IMG submission 184294) | Switchgrass rhizosphere bulk soil microbial communities from Kellogg Biological Station, Michigan, USA, with PhiX - S5 (SPAdes) (version 2) | ecosystem: Environmental > Terrestrial >...
GCCCGGCGGGCGAGAGATGACCTTGCCGCCGAACTCGGCCTTGCTGTTCTACATCCAGAGGCTTCGCGACGAAGCCCACCGCTTTGCAATCGGTACGCATCGGCAGAAACGCGCCAAGAGTTTGACGACCTCCAGTCTCGACGACGTCCCCGGCATCGGGCCCAACCGCAAGCGAGCACTGCTCATGCATTTCGGAACTGCCCGCTCGGTCAAGGGCGCGGCGCTTGAGGACCTGGAGCGCGCGCCCGGCATCAGCAAGGCGATGGCGCGGCAGCTCTACGACTATTTCCATCCGGCCGGATGAGGATTGAGACCCAGGCCATCGTCTGTGCCCTGCTCGGCCATGGCGAGCACGGCGCCATCGTCAGGCTGATGACTCCGGAGCATGGTTTGCAGGCAGCCTATGTCCGGGGCGCTCGCGGGCGGCGGATGCGCCCGGTCCTAATTCCCGGCAACCTTGTCCAGGCCCGCCTGTCTGCCCGAAATGAGGCGCAACTCGCCCAGGCCGAGGTCGAGTTGGCGCACAGCCGCGGCCCGTTGCTTGGAGAACCCTTACCGGCGGCGGCAATCGAATGGGTGACTGCGTTGACCGCGACGGCCCTGCCGGAGGCGCAACCGAACCCGCGGCTTTATCAGGCCCTCGACGGCCTGCTTGCGGCCATTGAAGCCGCGCCGGCGGCCAGCGGCTGGGGCGCGGCGCTGGTGCGCTACGAACTCTTGCTGCTGGCAGAGCTAGGTTTTGGACTCGACCTCCAGTCCTGCGCGGTCACCGGTGTGAACGACGCGTTGGTCGCCGTCAGCCCGAGATCGGGACGCGCAGTCAGCGCCGCCGAAGCAGAACCGTACCAGGGCAAGTTGCTGCCGCTCCCGCCATTCCTGATCGAAGGCGGCTCCGCTTCTTGGGCAGACATCATCGGCGGATTGCGGCTCACTGGGCATTTCCTGATGCGAGACTTGCTGACCGACCGCGCGGCGACATTGCTCGGCGGCAGGGACAGGCTCGTTGAACGCTTGCGCCGTGCAGCAGGTGTAGCCTAGCGTCGGCTCATGAGCGGCTCGTCAAGCTTCGACACGATGGCGATGATGTTCCCGCATGTCGCAACCACTGGCGACATCCAGGTTCGAGTCGCCGTTTCTTATTTGCCTGAACAGAGTGCCCCAAACGCGGGCCGCTGGTTCTGGTCCTATCACGTGCGGATCGAGAACGATGGCGAGCGATCGGTTCAGCTGCTCTCGCGGCACTGGATCATCACGGACGGCCGCGGCACCGAGCACGAAGTGAAGGGCGAAGGCGTGGTCGGGGAGATGCCGCTAATTCCGCCGGGCGGCAGTTATGATTACGTTTCCGGCTGTCCCCTTGCTACCGCGACTGGGGGAATGCGGGGAAGCTACAAGCTTGTCGACGAAGATGGCGGCACGTTCAACGTCGCCATCCCACCGTTCCAGCTGCTCAGCCCTGTCGAATAAACACGCTGCAACTTTGATCGTCCGAATGGGTTGTCCATTTCGGCGAGTCGTTCGTGCCGCCGGAGAGAGGGGTTTGCCATGCTGAGGCCCAAACTTACCAGCCTGCTTGCTGCCGCCGCGCTTCTGACGCCCGCATCTGCCTTCGCCCAATGGGTGCCGGGCTCCGAGATTGTCGGCCAGACCCTGCAGGTCCAGAAGAACGGCGTGACCAACTCTGTCGTCTTGAGCCCTGGTGGACAAGCCCAGATCACCACGCCGGGCGGCAATGTCATCCCGGCGACCTGGACGGCGGCTAACGGCCAGTTGTGCCTGAATACCGGCGCCGCTCAGGAGTGCTGGGCGTACACTACCGCCTTCCAGCCCGGGCAGCCGCTGACGCTCAGCAGCAATTGCGGGACTGCAACCTGGCTCGCGAATTCGACCAACGCACCGTCACCGCCACCGGTGCAGGAACCGCAGGGCGAACGCGGCTAGGGCACACGGCGTCCGTCGATATTGCCGGCGGGAGCGTAGCGGCAGACCAGAAAATCGTAATTGCGGCTGCTAGCGATGGCGCAGCCGAGCTGCGTCGTCGTCGGCCAGATTATCTGACTATAGTGTCCGACATCGGCCCAGTTTTCGGTGCGGCTGACCGCTGGGAATATTCCGGGGCGGAAGGAGGCCTTCTCCGACGCCCAACTGGCGACCATTTGGGCGGGTGAGTACGCACCGCGTGTTCCCATCCACAGGTTCTCGCCTTGGCCCCGACGGACTTGGCGTGACGAATGCCGGAACTGTCCGGTAGCTGCCAGTTCATTTGCATATAGACCTGCGGACGCAACCAGCTGCGGGCTCCATGTAATAGGCGGTACGCCCGCTGCGGCACGCTCATTGTTATGTGCCGCCAGCATCTCTCTGGGAATATCGTTGAAAGTTAACGGCACCTTGGCGACTTGCCGCGGGGTAGTAAGAGGCGTGCAAGCGCCGACGAGCATCGCGAGGGTAAGGGAACGGGCGATCACTCTACATGAACGAAGGCGGCTGCCCGATTGCTCCTGAGCAAATGAAAATGGACGCCGACGGCGGCCATACCATGCCTTCCGGTGAGATTGATTAGCTCGGGCTTGCCGGTGAATCGTTATCGTCCCCGCCGATCGCAAGGAGCGCGGCGAGTGCGGCGATGCCCAGCAGACCAAGGATTACCGGAGAAATACCGAAGCCGCTGGCCTGTGGCGGGGGGGGCACGATGGGGGGCGGAGGGGCATCGACGGCCGGAAGGACACATCCAGTCTGGCCCTGAGCAGCAGCGGCTGCCCCGGCAGCGGCCGCGGTGTTGGCGGCGCTCGTGCATACTGTTTGGGCCGAAGCCTGGGTCCCAAAGACGCTGACGGCAACGAGAGGATTGAGCGGTGCGATCGGAGCGGAAGTCGCGGCTGCGGCCATGCTCGGGCTCACACACAACGCGAGGGCCACACCAGCGCCAGTCATCTTCTTGATAAAGGACTGCATCTCGAACTCCCACGCAACTCGTTGGACGCCTATACAAGCACAGTTCGGCGTTGTTAAGGGATATCACCCGCGCAGCACATGAACGTCCCATCTTGCAGGAAGTTTCAACATTCATGAGCGAGTCCGCGCATTACCCATCAGATGTGGATAGAGTGTGACACCTGGGGTTACGCTGCTACCGCGAACACTCGTCATCGGCGCCAACTGCGCGTGGAATATCGTTAATTTCAGAAAGCCTATCGTTGAGGCCCTGGTGGCCAACGGTTGGCGGGTCGTCGCTGCTGCGCCACCCGACGGCCATGAAGCCCGGGTCGCAGAGCTTGGCGCTGAATATGTACCGATCGACATGAAACCGGGCAGCGCGTCGCCATGGCAGGACATTCGGCTATTCTTTGCATATCTGTCCCTCTTTCGCCAATCACGACCGTGTGCTTTCCTGGGATTCACGATCAAGCCGAACATTTACGGGTCCATGGCGGCGCGCCTGCTCGGCATCCGCACAATCAACAATATCAGCGGCCTGGGGACGGCGTTCATCCGGCCCGGACTGCTTAGTCGTGTGGTCAGCGGTCTTTACCGGCTGGCGCTCGCGCGCTCTTCAAAGGTCTTTTTTCAAAACCGGCACGACCGCGACCTTTTCATCCGCCAAGGCCTGGTGAGAACCGCACAGGCCCAGGTCATACCCGGATCGGGGATAGACCCTTCCCACTTTGTCCCGGCGCCGATCCGGGATCTCGGGAATGGACCGTTTCGTTTTCTCTTCATCGGCCGTTTGCTTCGCGACAAGGGGTTGGTCGAATATGCCGATGCCGCCCGAACTCTTCGCTCGGTTTGGCCGGAAGTCGAATTCGGGATTCTCGGTTCGGCCGGAAGCGACAACCCGACGGCGGTGCCGATCTCAGAGGTCAAGCGTTGGCAGAGAGAGGGAATCGTGAACTGGTTTGGTGAGACAGACGACGTACGGCCTTTTCTGGCGCAGGCGGATTGCATTGTGCTTCCGTCCTATCGAGAAGGCTTGCCCCGGTCTTTGTTGGAGGCAGCAGCCTCCGCAAGACCAATGATTGCAACCGATGTCCCGGGCTGCAACGATGTCGTCGAACCGGGAGTCACCGGCATGCTCTGTGGGGCGCGATCAGCAACGTCTCTGGCGGCGGTGATGGACCAAATGCTGCGTATGTCGCGGGACGAGCGGACGGCAATGGGCGACCGCGCCCGTAGCAAGGTGGAACGCGAATTCGACCAGTCTCTGGTCGTCAAAGCCTATCTTGAGGCATTGGAATGAGGCTTTTGCAGCGCTTGTTCGGAACGCGGCGTCCCGCTGCCCTGCCATCCGTGCCGGGGGGATACCGCCTCTATGCGGTTGGGGACGTCCATGGCCGCGAGGACCTGTTGGTCGACCTGCTGGGGAAGATTGAGGCTGATCAAAAAATGCGCGGGCCCGCCAAATGCGTGCTCGTCTTCTTAGGGGACCTGATCGATCGGGGGCCTTACTCGGCCCAGGTCGTGGAGCGGCTGCGGACGCTGTCTATACAATCATCGAGACTGGTCTTCCTTGCCGGCAACCACGAGGAGGTCCTGCTGCGGATTGTTGGCGGCAATGCGGGCCTGCTCACCGACTGGCTCAAGTTTGGCGGCGCGGAATGCCTTCGCAGCTATGGCGCCGATCCAGACCAAATCCGCCGACTGAGTCCCAGGAAGGCGGTGGAGGCTGTCCGCTCGGCTATCCCGTTCGAGCATGTGGAATTTTTGCAAAGCTTTGACGACACGTTTCGGGCCGGCGATTTCCTGTTTGTCCATGCCGGCATCCGTCCCGGCCTTCCGTTGAACGAGCAGGCGCCGTCCGACCTCCGCTGGATCAGGGAGCCGTTCCTAAGCGATCCTTCCGACCACGGTTTCGTCATCGTCCACGGTCACACGATCCGGCAACAAGTGGAGGAGCGCATCAATCGTATCGGGATTGACACAGGCGCGTATCGGTTCGGCGTGCTTACCGCGCTCGGCCTTGAAGGGACGAGCCGCTGGTTCCTGCAATCGGATGGTACCAGCAGATTCGTGCAAGACGTGCGGAACGAACCTAATTCATCCGTATTGGACATGGTTAGTGGTCAGTCCGGATAGGCCTTGCTAATGGCAGCCGGCTGCATTCCGGTATGGAGAGCGTTGCTGTGTGTGAATTGCAGTTTCCCGCTAAGCCTGGGGTCTTCCGCCGGGCCTTTGCCATTTTGGCGGTTGCCGCCGCGCTTACGGCCTGCGCGGACAGGCGCGGCGGGCCGATTCCCTATGACGTCCAGAGCTTCGGCCTCCCTGATGCGCCTAAGGTCGTACCGCTTGAACAGAATTACCGCATCGCGCCGCTGGATGTGCTGAGCGTTCGGGTGTTCAAGATGACCGACCTGACCGGCGACTATGAAGTCGACCTTACCGGCAGGATCTCCATGCCACTGGTCGGCGAAATCTCCGCGATTGACCTCACCACCGCAGAGCTCGACCAGCGGCTGACCGCGAAGCTTGGTGAGAAGTACCTCGAAAGCCCTGACGTCAGCGTCGGGGTCAAATCTTCCACCCGGCGAAGCGTCACGGTGGACGGCTCGGTCGGCAAGTCGGGCACCTTCCCGATCAACGGGCCCACCAGCCTGATCCAGGCCATTGCCGCTGCGGGCGGGGTGTCGGAGAACGGCAATGCGCGCCGCGTCGCGATCTTCCGCCAAATCGGTGGCCAGCGCCAGGCCGCCGCCTTCGACCTGATCAGCATCCGGCGTGGCGAGGCGCCAGATCCGCCAATCTATGCAGGCGATATCATTGTCGTCGATGGGTCGGCGACTAAAGCCGCGCAGCGCCAGATCCTCAATACCCTGCCGATCCTTTCGATCTTCCGGCCATTTTGACAGGAACGTGATGACTAACGAAGCGGGATCAGCCCTTGGGAAATGACGTCGCCCTGACCCCGTCGGAACGGCAGTCCCTGGTCGACCCGTTCACGTCAACGCGCGGCTTCGGACTTCATTGGCAGGACGGCAATAGCCGCAGCCAATCGTTGGATTTTTCCGCGCTCATTCGCATCCTGAATGAGCATCGCTGGATCATCGCGGGCGCAGTCGGTCTCGGATTGATCCTGGCTGTCCTCGCGACGCTGATGACAACGCCCATGTACCGAGCTGACGTCACGCTCGAGGTCAGCCCGCCCAATGTCGAGATCATGAACGAAAGCCAGAGCAAGAATGCCGGCACTTCGGACAGCACCTGGGACCAGGTGGCGACGCAGGTCGGGCTCCTATCTAGCCGCACGCTCGCAGAGCGAGTTGCCCAAGATCTCAACCTGGCCGCCGACCCTGCGTTTGTCGGAACAAACGGCGACGCCCCGGCCCGGCTTCGCATCGCTGCCGCCAAAGTCCAGGGCGGCCTGAAGGTCGTCGCCCCTGAAGAGGGCAGGCTGATCAATTACTCCTACGTCTCGACCTCTCCGGAACTGGCCGCCAAGGTCGCTAACGGCATTGCGGACAGCTTCATCGATTCCAACCTCCAGCGCCGCTACGACGCCTCTGCCTACGCGCGGAAATTCCTGCAGCAACAGATCGCCAAGACCCGCGGCGACCTCGAAAGATCGGAACGCCAGTTGGTCGCCTATGCCCAGGCTGAGGGCATTATCAACACGGGATCGCAACCCGGCGAACAAGGCGGAGACACGTCATCGCTGCAAGGTGAATCGCTCGTTGCGCTGAACAAGGCCCTCGCCGATGCTACCGCAAGGCGTGTTCTTGCCGAAGGAGCTTATCGGCAGGCCGGCTTGGCAGGCTCGGTCGAGGCAACGCAGAACACAAGCGCGCTGCGTCAGAACCGCGCCACACTCGAGTCCGAATATCAGGAGAAACGGACGCTGATGAAGCCGGATCATCCGGACATGCTCAGCCTGCGCTCACGCATCGACGAGCTCGACCGCCAGATCGCCCGCGAGGGGTCCCAGGCGGCGGGCGGACGCTCAAATGCCCTGCTCGCTGAATATCGAGCCGCATCGGCGGCGGAAGCCTCGCTTCGCGGCCGCGTCGCATCGCTCAAAGGGTCCGTTCTAAATCTGCGCGGACGGAGCATACGCTACAACATCCTGCAGCGCGACGTCGACACGAACCGTGGCCTCTATGACGCTCTGCTGCAGCGCTACAAGGAGATTGGCGTCGCTGGCGGCGTTGGTGCCTCGCCGGTTTCAATCGTCGACAGGGCGTCCGTCCCTGGCGGGCCGTACAAGCCGAACCTCATCTATAACATGCTAGCGGGCATCGCCCTGGGCCTACTGGCCGGCATCGCGGCGGCGCTTGCGCTCGAGTTCCTCCACGACACGATCAAGACCAGGGAAGACGTTCGCAACAAGCTCGACCTTGCCTGCCTCGGCGTGGTCCCGCGCAGCGGCAAGATCGGAGTCGTGGAAGACCTCAAGGAGCCGACGTCATCGGTTTCCGAAGCTTATTCCGCCGTGCTTGCCGCCCTTCGATTCAGTACCGAGCACGGGGCTCCAAAAGCGCTCCTCATCACAAGCTCGGAGCCGGCCGAGGGTAAGTCCTCGACCGCCTTTGCCCTGGCGCAAAACTATGCCCGCCGCGGTGAGAGCGTCCTCCTCATCGACGCAGACCTTCGTCGTCCCGCATTCCGCGGTGCATCCAATCGCCAGGGACTGACCAAGCTTCTGACCAACGATGAGCCGTTGCGCGGACATCTTCTCGAGACCCAGTTCGAAAATCTCTCGCTTCTTCCTTGCGGGCCGACACCTCCCAATCCGGCCGATCTGCTCTCCACGGGCAGGTTCAACGAAATCCTCGCCGAGGCCGTCGACCAATTCGACCGCGTCATCATCGATGGCCCGCCTGTCCTCGGACTCGCCGATACCTCGCTTTTGGCGGCGGCTGCCGGATCGGTAATGATGGTCGTTGAATCCGGTCGCACGCGGACGCGAGCCGCACGAGAAACCATGGATAGGATTCAGGCAACTGGCGCTCATATCATCGGCGTTACCCTCACCAAGTCGGCCGTGGGAGCCAGCCAGTACGGCTATCGTCTGTACAAATACGGCTACAGGCAGGTCGGCGAAAAGCGGAACGAGATCGTCATGATTTCGCACCAGTCCGAGGGCTGATGCCTGGTCGGGGGGCGCTTCATCCGGCGCGCGCCGCCGCCGTCGCGCTCGTTTCGCTTCTCATAGGTGCTCAAATAGTCCGGTCGGCGGCTGTCGCCGATCGTCAACGTCACCCGTCTTTCGCAGCGATGCTTTGGTCCGGTCATCCTGCGATGCTTACCGAGAAGCTATATCTTGAGGTTGCGACTGCGGCAGCGACCGGCGGCGACGTGGCGGTGCCGGCCCTCGCCGATATCCAGCGCATTGCGAGGCGAGCGCCATTGTCGCCGGAGCCCTACCTGATCCGGGCCGCAATTGCCGAAACTCGTGGTGACGGCGCCGCTGCCGAAAAGCTGTTGCTGGCAGCGCGCGCGCGTGATCCGCGTTCGCGCGGCACGCGTTACCTGCTTGCCGATCGCTATTTGCGGACGGGAAGGGTGGCTGATGGATTGAACGAAATCCGCGTGCTGGTCGGCCTTCACGGAAAAGGCGGGGACCCGTTCATCCCCATGCTCGCGACCTATGCCAGGACGGCCGGCTCGGCGGAGCACCTCAAGCCCTTTTTTCGAAAATACCCCGCGCTGGAACAAGGCGTGCTGACGCAACTATCGGCCGATATCGGCAACGCGGACCTGGTCCTTTCGCTAGCGCATCCGGGCGTCCGCAATCCAGGATGGCTTGGCCTCTATGCGGGAACCCTCGCTGCGAACGAGCAATATGCAAAGGCATTCGCGGCCTGGGCCGCACTGAGCGGAACCGGTCGCAGCGGGGCCGGGCTGTTCAACCCGGGGTTTGCCTCCTCAAAGGCGCCGCCGCCATTCAACTGGAATTATCCACAAACTCCGGAGGGCGTCGCCGAGCCGGATGGCAGGGGCGGGCTCGATGTCCTGTACTACGGCCGCGCGGACGCGGTTCTCGCCGCTCAGCTGCTCATCCTTAGTCCCGGTCCCTACCGGCTTTCGCATGGCGTCGCCGACGCAAGTGGAGACCCATCCAGGCTGCATTGGCGGCTGCGCTGCGCCAAGCCGGAGCGTGTCCTTGCCGACCAGCCGCTTAAAGCCGGCCCAACGAGAATCGACCTAAGCGTTCCTGCGGGCTGCGAGGCCGTATGGTTGGAGCTCCAGGGGCAAGCGGGGGATATGCCGCAGACCACTGGCATGACCATTCGCGGCCTGCGGCTGTGGAGGATCGGGCAATGACCCAGGCGCGCCAGTTCATCCTTCCCGGTTACCTCTTGCTTTGCCTTGTTGTTGGCGGCAGCAGCCAGGCGGTTTGGGGCAATGCCGCGTTGCAATTGCTGGGGGTCGGTATCCTTTCGTGGGCAGCGCTTGCACCTGATCCGCAGCTTCTGACACGATCCGCTCGACGGCTGCTGTGGCTGACAGCAGCGCTCGTCCTCCTGATTTTGACTCAGCTCGTTCCACTGCCACCGGCAGTGTGGACATCGATTGCTGGACGCCAATTCATCGCAGATGGATTCGGGCAGCTGGGAACCAACCTTCCGTGGATGCCTATCAGTCAGGCCCCCTACGACACCATTACGACCGCGCTAACTCTGCTGCCGCCGCTCGCCCTTCTCATTGCGTTGCTTCGGGTTCGGGACTGGAATGTCGGCTGGATGCTCGCCGCCATCGTCACCGGTGCAATCCTCTCGGTCCTTTTCGGCTTACTGCAACTTACCGGCGGCGATGGCGCCTGGTATTTTTACAAGGTCACCAACATTGGCGTGGCGGTAGGGGCTTTTGCCAACGGAAACCATTTCGCGACCCTGCTGCTTGTGGCCATTCCGGCGCTGGCCGCGCTCGCGGCCTTGGGACTAAGGAAGGAAGACAAGCAGCAGCGCATGCTCGTCAGCGCGGTTATACTGGCTGCTGGCGCGGCCATTTTCGTTGGCGCAATCATGACGAGTTCCGCCGCCGCCTTGCTGATTGGACCGCCAGTCGTTGCCAGTTCGATCCTGCTCGCCGCCCGTCTGCCGAAGCGTCGGGTCAAGCAAGCCGTGCTCGGCATCATCATTCTCCTGGTACTCGCGGCCGGGTCGCTCGCGACTCTTGGCAACCGGTTTCCAGGTTGGGGAACGAATGCCTCAATCGAAACACGAACCGGCTTCTGGAAGACGACCGCGACAGCCATCAGAACCGAAGGGCTGACTGGTTCTGGTATCGGGACTTTCGAAAAGGTCTACAGCCGCTTTGAGGACCCATCGGCGGTCGACCGGTTCTACGTCAATCACGCGCACAGCGATTATCTTGAACTGGCACTCGAGGGTGGAATACCGGCGATCGTCCTGATGTTCCTGTTCCTGATCTGGTGGTCTGGCAGGGCCCGGGAGGCATGGTTCCAGCCAACCGGGACGACAGAGCAGAAATCCGCCGTCATCGCCTCTGCCGCCATCCTCATTCACAGCGTGTTTGACTACCCGTTGCGCACGGCCGCGATCATGGCGGTGATGGCAACATCGCTCGCGGTCCTCGCCGGAGCCAAGGGGCGCATCCGACCAGCTCCACCGGGTGAACAATTGGCCCGGCACGCCACGCTTTAGGAAGTCGCAGGCCCTCCAACTGAAACCGCACACGCCGTGCGTCGTTACCTCTGCGAGTGAATGTGAGGAGATTGGCGTGGCGTATTGGATCAAGGGCTTGTGCCTGGCCGGAATGGTGCTGACGGGCGCGGCGGCGGTCGCCCAGAATGCGAACCCATCGGCATCTCAAAAAGGATTGACGGAGGCTCAATGGGTGTCGCCGGGAACGCCCGGGTCGCCGATCAACGGTGAAATTTTCCACGCCCAGGTGCTCCTCGACGCAGCCGGTTTTCCGGCCGGCGTGATCGACGGAAAGAAAGGCATGTCCTTCAAGAAGGCAGTGCAGGGGTTCCAGGAATCGCGTGGGCTGCCGACGACTGGCGAACTTGATACTCCTACCCGCCAGGCCTTGCTCAAGCTCGGGCGTATATCGACCAGGTACCTAAAGCTGGACTCGGTAGTGTTCGACGGCCCTTTCACGAACCCGCTGCCTAGGAAGCCGGAAGCGCAGGCCAAGCTCGATTTCCTCGGTTATCGCAACCAGCTCGAGAAGCTTGCCGAAATGTTTCACACGACGCCGGACACAATCGTCGCACTTAACGGCCCGGATAAGAAGATGAGCGAGGGCGAGGTTTTGCGATTGCCGAATGTCCTCCCGGCCTCGCGCAGCTACGGCGACAAGCTTAAGCCTGAATATGCCAAATGGTTCAACGCGCTGAACGTCGACGCCAACCAGCCGGAAGGCGACCACGTCCTCGTC
>Ga0207701_10006879_pt1 | contig 11336 bp, 14 predicted proteins | sample KBSSwiSSwithPhiX_FD_184294 | JGI IMG/M metagenome (GOLD analysis project Ga0207701, IMG submission 184294) | Switchgrass rhizosphere bulk soil microbial communities from Kellogg Biological Station, Michigan, USA, with PhiX - S5 (SPAdes) (version 2) | ecosystem: Environmental > Terrestrial >...
GTCGCGCTTGGATCGGTGGACTTGATCGTCTGCTCGCCCAGCACGAACCACTTGTCATCAGCAGCTCTGGCGCTGCCCAGTGCGCCCATGAGGGTGACGGACGCGACAATGAAAGAGGCCATCAAGGCACGGAATTTGGTCTTCATCGAAGTTCCTTTCGGATGATGTGCGCCTACCACTGCCAGCCATTTCAGCGCAGCGGTAAGACGAAGGCTTGAACACAAAGTATGGACGACCGTCCGCGGCCCCACAAGGAGAGGGGCTTCAGACTTCCATGGTCCGTCGGAGACGCATACAACGTTAATGACCTGGAGTGGGTTCGCCAGTCTCGAGTGCGAACTGATGCCGACTGGAAACCGAGCAATTCAAGACAGCGGCGTCCTGGGATCGAAACTTGGCATTGGAGAGAATCGCGTAACTTGGCAGGGTCCCGTAACCGATGATGCCCTTTGATCGGATCGAAATTTCACTGTCCTTTTTGAGAGCCATTGAACAGGCAGAGCCGGTCGGCCTCAACACCGAAAGTGCCACTCAGGCCCTCGGAACTGTTCACCGCAATAGCATCGGCAGCAAGACGCCCATCATCAAGCGCCAGTTAACGCGGCACGGCTACTCGCCCGACGAGGTCTATAGAAGAAAACGCACCCCTGGTGGAAACTTTTGGCATCCGGGGCCCAGAATTGGAGAGGCGATTGCCGCGTTGGAATCGGACAGGAAGCTTCTGCTGGCGCACCCAGAGAGCCGCTCAACAAGATCCTAGCGGGCGGGCCACGCTATTGCGAGGGCTTGCCCGCCAGCGTCGTCTTAATCCGCAACATGATCTCGTAACCCGTCACCGGGTCGCCCTTCGCCCACTGTTCGTGCGTCGATAAGCCGGACAGCCACGCATTGCGGACGTAGCCGCCGCCGTACCCGCGGACGCTGCCCGCGAGGCCCGCAGCATAAGCCGCCAGGTTGAGTGATGCTGCCTGCGGCATGGCGAGTGTGTCGAGGATCATCCGTTCCCATTCGAGGGCGTCGGCCTTCGAAAGAAACGCCTCCTCGTGCTGGAAGCCGTTGTGGTTAATGTGAATGACGGTCGGGCGGCGAGGCATGATGGCCGGCCTCGTAATACACGCGATCGATCAAAACCGGATGCATCGTCGCGCCGACGTTGCATCTGACAAACGCATTTGTGGGGACGTTCGCTCAGGCGAGCGCCGCGACGAAGCGATAGCCGTGGCCAGGAATCGTCGAGACGACATCCGAACCAATGATCTTGCGCAGCGCGGAAACCTGCACTTTGATGTTGGTTTCCTCGACGACAAGGCCAGGCCAGACCACACTCAGGAGCTCGTCCTTCGTGACGACGCGGTCACGTCGCTCGATGAGCGCTAGTAGCAAATCAAGTCCACGCGTTCCGACGGAGACCGGGTGACCGGATACCAGGATGCGGCGTTCGGCAGAGCGAACCTCAACCTCTCCAAATTGGTAGACGCGATCCATCCGATTTCCTTCGAAGTCCAACGAGGGTCTGGGTGTGTCTTTGCAGCGGCCGAGCCGCATCGGGCCAGCACGCCGAAAGTCTCCATCGGCTCCGAGATGGAGCTGCCACAGACCGGAATGTGATCCGAATCGAGGTGGTCCTTGTCGTGGTCCCAGTTGCGAGAGTGCGGGATAAAGCCTTCATCGAGTGACGCGTCAGGGCACCTTCTGCCAGCCCGGACCCGGATCGAAGTGAGTCATCTTCGGGGCGAGCTGGGCAGTCGCCCGGCCGAGGTCCTTCTGGTATACGACCCCATCGTGGCTGATGAGGAACGTCATCACACCGGAGGCGGCGTAGGCAGCCGGGTACGCGACGATCGCGAACCCGCCGATCATCACGCCCTTGGCCACGTAGTCGAACGTACCTCCCGGGGCACTGCTGCCCTGTCCCGTGAGGATGCGGAACAAGTACCCGTGGTAGGGAGTGAGATTCGCCGTCGTGTAGCCCTCCGTGGCCGCCTGCGCGACCAGCGGTCCGAGCGGACTCATTGGCTCGCCGTCGATCACCGGCCAATAGAGACCGTTCTTCTTGCCGGGGCTGCTCGCGAACTTCTGCGCATAGGCGGGCTGTCCGGTTCCGATCCAGTCCGCGCGTGCGTACTCGATCTGGGCGTCGACCATCGCTTTCAGGACCTGGATGGTGTCGAGCTCGTTGCGGCCGATCCGCCGTGCAAGCACCTCCTCGCGGCCGGCCGCTGCATCAAAGCTCCATCGCACGCCCGTCTTGAGGAGCGGAACGGGCATCGGCCAGTCGTCGACGCCCACGGTCAGCACGGCGCGCGATGCGCCTTCGTGCCGGATCTTGTGCTTGGCGTCGTAAGCCGCGACGAACCGCGCGGCAGCAGCGCGATCGGCAACCTCGTCGCGGGAGAGCAGCCAATCGCCGGATCCCGACCCGACGATCGTCGTGACGACGCTCAGCGGGCCGTTGCGAAGTGCACCGACCATGGCGGCGACAGCATCCTCGGGCGACGAGAACGTCTTCTGCGGAGTCTCTGCCGTTGCGGCGTGCAAGCCGGTCGGGAATAGAAACGCCAGCAGGGTCAGGGCGACGGCCGCCTTGATCGCGCGCTTGAGCCATGCGTTCTGCCTCATCGTCTTCCTCCGCCGCCGCGGCCACCGCCTCCGCCCCCGCGCGAGAAGGCTCCCGAAGAGCCCGCTCCCATGCTCTGTAGGCTCGCATTGCCACGGCTGCTGATGTCGCGCGTGCCGGCGCCGTTGCCCACTCCTTCGAAGCCGCTGCTGCGGCCGCCACTGAAGTCGCCCGAAGCGCCGCCACGATCCATCGTTCCCGTCGATGTGCCATCGCGCGCAGATCCGGCGCGATCGAGTCCCCCGGCTGAGCCGCCCACGTCGCCGCGTTGCGTCGCTTGCCGGCCCCCATCGCCGCGGCCGCGGAACTGCTCGCGCGTCTGGGCATCGCGGTTGAAGTCACGGTTGTACTGCCTCGCCGTCGCCTGGTCGCGGTAGGCGACACCTTTGCGGTGGTCAACGTTGTGCCGCCAGTTGCTGTCGCCGCCAATGTTGCTGCGGTTGAAGTTGTTGTAGCTGTGGTGGTTGATGTAGACGCCGCCGCCGCCCCAGTTGCAGCCGCCCCAGATGGCCGCGCCCACCAGCATCCCGGTGCCGAACCAGAACAGTCCCGCGCCCGGGTAGTAGGCCGGCGGGTAGTAGTAGTACGGCGGGTAGGCGGGATAGGGCCAGGGGCCGTAGACGACGGCCGGGTCGTACGTCGGCACGTACACGACCTGCGGGTTGGCGGGCTCGATCACGATGACGCTCTGGCTGCCCTCCTGCACGGTCGATACCTGTTGCTCGGGGGTCGACTTGAGATTGCCTGCGGCAGACGCCTTCGCCCGTAGCGCCTGCACCGTCTGCATGACCTGCGCCTGCTGGGCGAGGAACGCGTCGCCGAGCCTTTGCGCCCAGTCGATCTTGGTGTCCATCATCTCCAGGACCTGCGGCATCGCGGTAAGTGACTTCACGCTCGGATCCCAGCGTTGCTTTTGCATCGCGTCCTCGAGCGCCTTGCCGGTGACCTTCGGGTTGGCTTTCAGCCAGCGCGCTGCCAGCACGATCTCGAGCGGATACGTGGACGCCATCAGCATTTGCGCAAGCAGCGAATCCGGATAGAGCGCGATCGGCGCGAGCAATTGCTCCAGCTCTTCCTGGCGCAAGGGCACCTCGGTAGCGCTCTGCGCTGGCGCAGCGCCTTGCGTGGCGGTGGGGGTGGTGCCTTGCGCCATGACGACGCTCGGCATGGGCATGGCAATTGCGGTCGCGACGGCCCAGACCAGAGCCTTGTGGGGAAGTGCCTTCATCGAAGTTCGCGGTGACGATCTTACTAACCGACCGGCGGCTGACCATTGCACCTAAGGGCAATTTCGACGACGGAGATTCCTGCGGCGTACTTGGTAGCGAGATCTTCGAGTTGCAGCCAACGCACTTCGCCGCGTTGGATCCGCTCCCGCTCCGTTCTGTCGATGAGCTACGGCTCAGCGTTCGTTCGTTGAAAATTTTAAAGGCCGAGAACATCTGCTACATCGGCGACCTGGTGCGGCGCACCGAGACTGAATTGTTGACGGCGCCGAACCTCGGCCAGGCGCAGGCGTACCCCAGCGTACCTTCTTGACAGCCGAGGTCATTTCGGAGTCGGCTGCCTTCGAGGCCGCGCTGGACGCAGGTAAGGAGACGCTGATCTATTCACCGCACTCGACATGGCACGTGCATGCGTGCGGGCACCGAATTAGCACGAGAATCGTCCGGCAACTCGACGACATCACCCTTGAGAGGCGGCTTATGGACAGTGGTAGAGAGAGTGGAAGCACCACGAGAGGCAATGAGCAGCAGCTACTCGCCACAGCGAAAGCGCTCAGCTCCTCCGTGTACACGAGCAAGACTTTCCGCAGTCTGCAGGCTTGGGACGATGAGGCCGAGAAGACAGTCGCCGAATTGGAATCGCTCTTGCCCGACTTGATCGCTCGTCGGGACATGGCCCACGCGCTCTACGCGGAGAAGCGGGCGGAGTGGAAATCCAAGGGCTATTTTCGAACGCTTTTTCGCTCAAGCAACCCCCCGGTCGAGGAGGCGCGGGCCCTGCATTCGATTGAAGATACCGCCGATGCGATGCAAGCTCAGACGCGCACGCTTCTCGAACTTATGGACATGACCCCAAACAACGACCAAGAGCGGAATGCGTTCATCAAGTCGGTTCGCTTGGGTATAGAAGAGCTGCAACTTCAAGAGCGTGAGCTTGCGACCTCTGTCAGACGAAGCAATCAAGCCGCATGCCAGATGACACTCGACGCAACGACGAGCCTTTGGAATCTCACAAAGACGGGCCGCATGATGAAGCGAATGGAGAAGGTCGGCGTTCGTTCGGCCAAACAACAATCCAGTGTGCCGTTGCATGACGAACGGACCCGCCTCGAGAGGCAGATCATCGAATTTGAGCGCGTCGTGGCTTGGGCGCAGAGCCTTCAGTAGAAGGTGACGTCGAGAATCGATCGGCTTCAGGTCGGAACATGCCTGCAGTGGTGGATGTAAGCCGGGTGCGCCCTAGAAAGTCCAATCGGATCGGCCAGCGCGAAGAGTCAAGGCCGAGTCCACGCGCTGCCGATCTGCAGGAGCACCGCGGTCGTCCCCGGGCTGTGCGCCAGGTCGAGACCGACATGCATGCCGAACTTGCGCGCAATCTCGTATCGGACCCCGACCCCTCCACTGCCGACACCCTGCGTAAAGGTCTGCCCGTCGCGATCTGTCCTGGCGCGGCCGGCGCCGCCGAAGCCCACCAGGCTCCATCGGCCTTGAAGCTGCCAGCGCGCCTCGACCTCGGCCGCGATCGCTCGCTCGCCCGGATAGCGCAGCGCCGGCACGCCTCGCAGTCCGACGAAGGGCAGCAGGAAGAACGGTGTGCCCGACGAGGCGCTCTGGACATCGGCTCGCGCACCGAGCGTGACCTTCGGCCCGAGCGGCCACCATCCCATGAGCGTTTGCCGGAAGCGCTCGAAATCGTCGGTCGAACCGAGGGCCTCGCGCGACACCGTGTAGGAGGTCGCGGAATAAACGCCGCGCGTCGGCGTGAGGACGTTGTCGCGGGAGTCGTAGGTCAGAGTGGCGGCCGGCGCCGAGACCCTGACGTGCACGCGGTCCGGCAGGCCGGCAGAGAGCGGTGGATCGCGCAGGCGCGGCTGCACGTCCGCAGCGACATAGCGCAGGCCGATCCACCAGGGAGATCGCGGCGCCAACTGCCAGTCGGCTTGCGCGATGGCAGCGGCGACGTCGAGCGAATAGCGCACGGCCTGGTGGAACGATGCTTCGTCGCCCAGCCCGTAGAAGTCGAGATTGGCCTTGGCCGCGACGGCCCCCACCAGCGTGCGCAGCCGACCATCTGCCCAGCGCCTGGCATCGCCGCCGAATGCGGCCCATGTTCCGTTCTGAGTGGTGATAGCGCCGAGTACCGACACGTCGGGCCGATCCCAGCCTTCGTCGCCAGCCTCCTTGCGCGGCTGCAGGAACAGCGCCGCGCCACCCAGACCGTAGCCGACGGCGGGCTCGGTGACGACGAGCGGCAGTGGCAGAAAGGCACGCGGCTTCGCGAGAAAGGAACTGAGATCGATTTGGCCGTCGGCAGGGTCGGTGATGCGAGACCGCAAGCTCTCGGCCGTTCCGGATGACTCGGCGCTTTGCCCTCCCTTTGTTTCCCCGGGAGGAGGAGGCGTTGTGACTTCGGCGCCGCGAGCGAAGGGCGCAGCGAGAAGTAATGCAAGCGACGTCGACAACAGCGATCGGAATCTCATGTGGGGGCTGAAGGTAGAGTTCACCGACGCCCGATCGGCAATCACATTTTGAAGGGGAGGGACGACGAGACGCCGGCAGGAAGACCAAGCAAGATCAGCGCCGTCGAGATGGCCAGGACGATCAGAGCCCCGCAAGGCCAGCCGAGTCCCTTGTTGTCGAGCCGAAGTCCATTCCGAGGGCCCGCCCATATTCCGAGGGGCGGGGCGGAGCCAGGCCATGCGGGTGCTCCCCACCGGCCGGCTCAAGCGCCGTGATCTGCGGCGCACGTCCGCTGCGCAAGATGTGCGTGGTGCTTGGCGCTAACGGCCGGAACCGCTGCTGTTTTTGACACCAACGGTACAGGCTAAAACTGCTCCCCGTGGGCCAACGAGCGGTCTGGCGGTGAAGACGAAGCCGGTGCCCGCTGCTCCGGACGAAGTGTCGGGGAACAATTGATCCCGACATCTGGCACGTCAGGCTGCTGAATACAAGATCAGGCCCTCTAGCGTCTCCGCAAGAGGGCCCTTGTCCGCCGCGTGCAGTGAGGTCGGGCCAGGAATTCGCCCCGGTACTGGCTGCACCGCGCACTGTCGGGGTTTCGCACGGTGGTTTAAGCGTGCCGGGCACTCGCCGACTAATCCCCCGTCAAACGGTGACCGTCCGTATTGACAGTTACTTTGACTACTTACGGCGGCGTGCCACCGCGCCCATGACGCCCAATCCTGCCATCATCAACGCATAAGTTTCCGGTTCAGGAATCGGCTGTGAGATGCCGACCGTGGCCCATTCTTCGAAACCGTCATTGCTGGCGTTGATGCTGCCGAACTGCGAGTACAGATAGAAGTAGTCGCCGGCTCCCGTCACCGGGATGTAGGCGAACATGTCACCGGCGCCGCTGCCCGGGTTCAGGTCGTAGTTGAGGCGGATGAATGCATCGCCGGCGCCATCAAGGTTGTAGATCTGATTGGTCAGGCCAGCGAGCGTGCTGATGTTTCCGGTGGCCTGGCGATAGACCTTCAGTTGATCCAACGATAGAAGTGGGTTCGCACCGGTCTGGTTGATGTCCAGCAGGACCTGGAAGTAGTTGGTTCCGCCGAGGTTGACGACCGGCACGTCACTCACGAGGAGCGAGTGCGTCCAGATCCCGTCTTTGTTGTCCAAGACGTTGTTGACCGAAGTGTTGAACCCTTGCTCTGTGCCGTTTGCTTGCAGCCGAAGGAAAGGCTCGATGACACCCGTTCCGGTGCTCTGGTCGGCAACCTGCTGGAAGAACGCGCCATTGACAAAACCGCTGTCCCCAGCATTCACCAAGTCGAGCGCGCTTGCCGGCATCGACGCCGCAAGAGCCGCCGCGCCGAGCAGAGTGGGTAAAGACCGTTTCAACATGATGGCTCCTTCTGGGTGAACACAGCATGCGAGAGGTCGGCCCTCGCCTGCCCGATGTACTAACCTCGCGCTGCTTAAAGCGTCCGCTTGGTGAGTGGCTTGTGGGAAGTATTTCCCAAAGATCCGTTGAAAGGAATCCTGTAATCAGGGGGGCCAATGGATCGGAAGGGCGAAAAGTTGCCAACGGTGTGACGCAACCTTCTTTTTTCCTCCGGCAAACAGAGGTCAAGCAGAGCGGACGCGCGACCTGCCCATCCCCTGAACGGTGGTGTCAAACGTACTTCACCGACGACAACGACGAGGCCGAATGGATCGAGCAATGGGAATGGGCGCAGAGGTGGACACAAGCCGACGAGATAGGCCGCGCGTCGCATGGCTCGCGGCGAGATCGCGCCTTGTCGGGTCGAAAAAGGGCCTTCCCGCGGCATCGACGATGGCGCGCACGTCGATTGCTGAAGCTTCTTACGACAAGGGGCCTGCCGTGTCCGACAACGCAATTGAACGCCTTGCGATCCTCGACCGTCGGATTGATGACTGCGTATCGCGGCCCGGCGGATCGAAGGGCTCGATGTCTCGGTTATGGATGCTTCACTGCGCGCGTCGGTTGAAACCCGGGAGGCGCTTCGAGCCTCGACCGTTCGCCCGGACTGTCTAGAAGCCAGAACCTCGGGACCCGACGTCGAACAACCTCGGCGGTCGCATCAACGAACGGGCGGTCAAACCGGCGTTTCCGGGTCGAACAGATCGTCACCGAGATAAGCCGAGTCGGTTATCGGAAGTACGGACATTGATCTGAGCTGCCGCCTTTGCTCCGTCACTTCCCTGAAATACAGAAAACTCGACCTCGTCTCGGTAAGTAGCGCCCGGCGCTGTTCCATCAACTCAACTCGCTCCTCGGTTGCCCTGCGCAGCAATACCTCGGACGTCCTGAAAACCATCACCGCATTCCCCTGCGACCGAATGCGGTCGATCCCGGTTCATCAGCATCGCCCGTGCCCGACATGACGAGAGAAGCCTCGCGGCTTGTGAACTATTTGGCGGGCAAGCGTACGGCGGTAGGGGTGCGTCCGATCTCTAAAACCTACGGGTGCGGAAACCGCTGCGAGCATCTTTTCTTACGTCCTCAAAAGGACTCAAGCCATGCTTTTCCGCAAATCACTCGATCGCCGACGGTTTCCCGCCTTGCGCGCCGGGGCGGTACATGCCAAGGTGTACGAATGGAAGGCGTTCGCCCCGAATTCGCCCTGTTGCACCTCAGGCAGGAGCGTTTACGGCTCATGCAGGAGCGTATTGACCTCCTCAAGGAGCGGGGTGCTGGGGCCGAGCATTTGGTCAACCTCGTCTTGGATCATCGCGCATTGAAAGCGTCGATCGATAGGGAGATCGACGAAGGTGGCTTGGGCCGGCGCAGGAACTCGCCGCAATGAGTGCCGCCGACTTCATCCCCGCCGCCAATCCGAAGGCCTTGTCTGTCCTCGCCGCGGCGGCCCTCCGCTCGAATGGCGCACTGATGGGCGAGCTTTTGCTGACCCTGCCCGACGACAAGCACGCTGCAATTGGCGCGCTGCTCGCTGGCGGCGGCTCGATCGGGATCGAGACCCTCGTCGATCGTCGGCAATCCTCACGGGTTTTGTTGATCGGGATCGAGCGCGAGGGCCGGCGACTCGTCTTAGCCGAAGTGTCAGCGTCAACCGCCGACTAGTCGTAAAGCGAATCCTCGAAACGCCGGGGGGGGGTCGCTTCGAGCCGCGAAAGCAATTCTTTCAATTCGGCGATGCGCTCGGCAAACCGTACCGGGTCATCCGCGTAGATCGCGACGCGATCTTTCAGAAGTCCGATTTGCTTTCGCCGGGCGTCATTGAGCGCGACGATGAGGTGTTTCCATGAACTCATCAGTCGGACGGTTTGCAAACCGCCGCGACCGCGTTTGTTGCGCCGATCGTCATCGCGACCCCGACGCCGATCGACACGCTTCGCCTTGCGATCGATCAATTGGAGGTCGCGAATTATGATCCCAACGGGATCGTGCTGCACCCGAACGATTGGGCCAAGGTCGAGCTTACGAAGGAATCGACCGGCGGCTACATCAAGTCAGACCCGGCGCTCGCCAACGTGCGGACGCTATGGGGTCTAGGCGCAATACTCGTCACTTAGGGCATTCCGGCGTATCCTGTCACTTTCCGTGGCAGGAGAACCGGCGATGGCACGCACGCTTGCGACTCTTCCCGAGGGCAGTCGGATCACCGACTACGTCAGCCTTGGCGTGATCGCCAAGACGTTTCCACTGGAGCGGGTGCGCTCGGTGCTTGCCGCCACCGGCAAGGCGAGCGAGCGCGAGCGCGACCTGCCCGCGCACGTGGTCGTCTACTACGCCATCGCGTTGGCGCTGTACATGCAGTCGTCCTACCGGGAGGTGCTGAGGTGCCTGCTCGAGGGGCTGCAGTGGCTGATGGATCCGGCAGTCGCGCCGCGGGTGGCGGGCAACTCGGGGATCTCGCAGGCGCGCACGCGCCTGGGCTGGGAGCCACTGCGTCGACTCCACGATGAATTGGTCAAGCCCATCGCGGTGGCGGCCACCCGCGGTGCCTGGTACCGCGGCTGGCGCCTGGTGAGCCTGGACGGCAGCACGATGGATGTGGCCGACGAGCAGGGCAACGAGGAAGCGTTCGGCCGCCCCGGGGCAAGTCGGGGCAGCAGCGCCTACCCCCAGTTTCGCTTCGTCTCTCTGGTGGAGAGCGGCACGCACGTGCTGTTCGGCACGCGCATGGGCCCGTACGCCACGAGCGAGAACACCTTGGCCAAGGACGTGCTGGGGGCCCTGGACAGCGGCATGCTGTGCCTGGCCGACCGCGGCTTCTTCGGCTTCGAGATGTGGCAGCAGGCACTCGCCACGCAGGCACAGTTGCTGTGGCGGTGCAAGAAGAACATGCGCTTTGCCTGCGAGCAGCGACTTGCCGATGGCTCCTACCTGAGTCGCACCTATCCATCCGAGCGAGATCGCAGACAGCAGAGCAACTCGATCCCGGTGCGGGTGATCGAGTACCGCCTGCAAGGCGTGGCCGATGCCGAGCCGATCTATCGCCTGGTGACGAGCGTGCTGGATGCGCAGCAAGCCCCGGCCGACGAACTCGCCGCGCTGTACCACGAGCGCTGGGAGATCGAAACCGCGCTCGACGAGCTCAAGACGCATCTGCGCGGGGCCCGGATCGTCCTGCGCAGCAAGACGGCGGAGCTGGTGCGCCAGGAGTTCTACGGGCTGCTGATGGCGCACTTCGCGGTGCGCGCGCTGATGCACGAGGCCGCGCTCAAGGCCAACGTCGATCCCGACCGGCTGTCGTTCTTGCACGCGGTGCGCGTCGTGCGACGCAAACTCCCCGCCTTCAACGCTATTCCCCCCTCAGCAGAAGAAAGCGTTCCATGAGCGCGTGCTCGATGAGATCCTGCAGGAGCGCGTCGCCTGCCGCCGCGGGCGGCGCAATCCGCGCGGCGTCAAACGAAAGATGAGCAACTGGCCGCTTCGCCGACGTCATGCCAAGCCGATGCGCCCGGTCATCATCGATCGAGCAATTCGGATCGTTAAGTGACGAGTATTGCGGCTAGCCCGGATATTTCACCAGTTTGTCGGTTCATGCGGGACTGAGACTTGA
>Ga0207701_10006880_pt1 | contig 11336 bp, 9 predicted proteins | sample KBSSwiSSwithPhiX_FD_184294 | JGI IMG/M metagenome (GOLD analysis project Ga0207701, IMG submission 184294) | Switchgrass rhizosphere bulk soil microbial communities from Kellogg Biological Station, Michigan, USA, with PhiX - S5 (SPAdes) (version 2) | ecosystem: Environmental > Terrestrial > Soil...
TGTCGCCGAGCGCGGCGATCTCGCCCTTGGCGTTGACCTGCAGCTTCTCGCCCAGGTCGCCGTTGGCCACCGCGGTCACGACCTTGACGATGCCGCGCACCTGGGTGGTCAGGTTGGACGCCATGAAGTTCACGTTGTCGGTGAGATCCTTCCAGACGCCCGACACGCCCTTGACGTCGGCCTGGCCACCCAGCTTGCCCTCGGTGCCGACCTCCTTGGCGACGCGGGTCACCTCGGCCGCGAAGCTGTTCAGCTGATCGACCATCGTGTTGACGGTGTTCTTCAGCTCCAGCACCTCGCCCTTGGCGTCGACGGTGATCTTCTTCGACAGGTCGCCCTTGGCGACCGAGGTCGTCACCTCGGCGATGTTGCGCACCTGCGCGGTCAGGTTGTTGGCCAGCTGGTTGACGTTGTCGGTCAGGTCGCGCCAGATGCCTGCGGCGTCAGGCACCTCGGCCTGGCCGCCCAGCTTGCCGTCGGTACCGACCTCCTTGGCGACGCGGGTGACTTCGGCGGCGAACGAGCTCAGCTGATCGACCATGCCGTTGACGGTGGTCCCGATGCGCAGGAACTCGCCCTTGACCGGCTGGCCCTCGATCTGCAGCGCCATCTTCTGGGTGAAGTCGCCCTCGGCGACCGCGCTGATGACGCGCGCGACCTCGGTCGTGGGTTGCACCAGATCGCCGATGAGCGCGTTGATCGATCCCATGCTCACGCCCCAGCCGCCGCGCATCTCCTTCAGCGTGGCGCGCTCGGTCATGCGTCCTTCGCGGCCGACCACGCGCTCGACGCGCACCATCTCGTTGGCCAGCGCCTCGTTCAGCGCCACGGTGGTGTTGAACTCCTCGGCGATGTCGTGCAGCAACGACAGCGTGGTGTCGCCGGCGCCGCTGGCGGCCCCGTTGCGCAACGACAGGCGCACCCGAAAATCGCCCTCGCGCACCGCGCGCAACGCCTTGAGCAGCTGCCCGAGCTGGGCCTCCTGGCGGGCGCGGATGCGCGCCGGGTCGGGCGCCCGTTTTCCCTTGGCTGACCCTCCCCGCGCAGCGGCCGTCCCTCCGTTGCGTCCCGGCTCGTCCCGCTCTCGGTGCCCCTTCGCCCCGTTGTTCGCTCCGCTGTTCGGTGTGCGTTCGTCGAGTTCCACGATAGTAGGCTCCTGCCGCCTCCGGCACGGGGGCGGTGCTGCTGGTTATTCAGTTGTGGGGAGCGGATCGGGCCGCCGGGCGTAACTCGCCCCTTGGCGGGGGCCTGCCACCCCGGCGCCCGGTCAGACCGCCCTACACCTTCTTGTGCCCGTTGCCGTTCATCAGCTCGGGGCCCGCAGGGGCCACCGATTCGGGGGGGTGCGCATGGTGATTCCGGGCCGCAGATTGATGCGCGCGCTCTGCAGCGAGGCGGTCGACATCGCCCCGCCGGAAGAGGCGCCGGCCGCTGACCGTGCGCATCGCCGGGAGGCGGCCGCTGTCTGAGAGGACCCGTACGGAGTCGGGCGATAGGCCCAACACCCGGGCGGCGTCGCTGGGGGTGAGGAGATCGTTGGGGTCGGCGACGGGGATGCTGTCCACCGCGCCACGTCCGGTTTCCTGGAAGGCCATGAGCTGGTCAGGTAAGCACCGGACACCTAAGCGCAAGGGGGTATGCCCGCTCGACGATGTTTTTTTCGATGTGTCGAAATGGTTTTGTCACCCACGACACGCGTCGGGACGGGACCGTATTTCCATCCCGAATCCGTGTTAAAAAGGGGCCTTACCTTGGCGTCCCGACTCGATCGCCGCCGTCCGACCCCGGACAGTTCGACATTCGCCCGCCGCGCGCCCCCCGAGAATTGTCATCATGAATGAGCCAAACTCGCGTTTGTCTTTTCTTATTTGCACGCCCGCCGTGGCCGCCGGCACCCCCGATAGGATCCTGCGCCGAAACCTGCGAGGGGGCCTGCGCCGGACGGTCGCCACCGCCACCCTGGCCGCCGCGCTGCTGGGCGTCGTTGGAGGTGCAGGTGCGCAAGCGCCCGAAGAGGCCGACACCATCGCCAAGGCGACTCAGCTCAACAAGGACGCGATCGCCGCCTACCAGGCTCGCAAGATTGACGACGCCAAACGGCTGCTGAAACAGGCCCTGGACCTGTGTGACGCTTCCGGTCTGGATCAACACCCGGTCAAGGCGCGCACGCTGATCCACTTCGGGATCGTGCTCATCGGGGGATCCAAGCAACGCGAGCTGGGCATCAAGCAGTTCAAGAAGGCGCTGGGCATCGAGCCGGAGATCGCGCTCACCAAGGCGCTGGTCACGCCGGAGCTGCAGGCCGCCTTCGACGAAGCCAAGACCGAGTTCAAGAAGAGCGAGGCCAAGGCCGACAAGCCCGAGGCCAAGACCCCACCCACTACCCCCGAGCCGAGCCTGGACGCGCCCGGCGACGACGCGACCGCGCCCGCGGCGACGACGGCACCGGAGCCGACCACGCCACCGGCCGCGCCGCCGGCCGCGGCAGCGACCCCGGCGGCGGTCGAACCCGGTGAGCCAGGCGTCCCGTCGACGGGGCTGGATCACGAGCCGGTGACCCGCGCGCGCCCCGGAACCGCCATCTCGATCAGCGTCAACGTCGAGGCCGGACTCAAGTTCAATAAGCTGGTGCTGGCCTATCGGCCGAACGGCGCCGCCAATTTCCTCGGCCGCGAGATGACCCAGGTCGATCCGGGGATCTACTCGGCGGAGATTCCGGCGCGAGCGACCAGCGGCACGATGGTGGCCTACTACATCGAGGCGCAGGACGAGAACGGCGAGCCAGTCGCCGCGCGCGGGTCCGAGGCCAAGCCGCTGGTCATCATGCTGGGCGAGACCCGGGTCACCCGCAAGCCGGCCGGCGCCGACGACGAGGATGACGACGAGGACGACGACGAAGACGAGAACACCTCGAAGTTCTTCACCGCGGTCACGCTGGGCAGCGGCGCGGGCTACGCGTCGGGCAACGGCGATCGCGACCGCAATATCCAGTACTCGTCGGGGGGCGTCGCGCTGGCGCAGGCGGTGCACATCGCGCCCGAGGTCGGCTACTGGCTGCGGCCCGAGCTGATGCTGTCGCTGCAGATGCGCTACCAGTACATCACCGGTCCGACGGTGCGGGTGTTCCAGGGAACCACCTACCGGCCGGCGAACTTCGCGCTGGCCTTCTTTGCCAAGGCGACCTGGATGCTGGGACATGGCAGCCTCCACCCGCTGCTGTCGCTGGCGCTGGGCGGCGGTCAGATCCGCCACGTGGTCAAGCACCCGATGATGCAGACCTGCGGCACCGACGGGCGCACCGACTGCATCGACACCATCGCCGGCGGGCCGGTCCTGGCCGGCGCGGGCGCCGGCATCATGTACACCCTGACGCCCCACATCGCCCTGCTCGCCGTCGCCAACACCCAGATCGGCGCGCCCGACTTCACGGTCAACCTCGACGCCAACATCGGCGCCGCGTATTTGTTCTAGCCAGATCTACGCGTCGGGCGTAGGCGGGTCCCCCGCCGGAGCCCATCCCCTTCGGGGATTTCGGGACGGACAGCCCACCCTGCCAACCCCGCCGCGGACGGCGCCCTCATCGCGGGGGGCTCGGGACCCTCTCAGGGTCCCGAACTAGTCGATGGCCACGTCGGTCTCGACCGGCTGGCTGTAGTCGATGCCGGGGACCTCGAAGCCGAACAGCGCGCGGAACTCCTGCTTGAACCCCGCGTAGTCGGTGAGCTGGAACAGGTTGTCGCTGGTGATCTGGGACCACAGCGCCGACACCGCGCTCTGCGTCGCCGGGTCCATCTCCAGGTCGTCGATGCGGATGCGCCCCCCGCCGTCCAGCGCGGGCACCCGCCCCGGCGCCAGGTGGTCGCGGTAAAGGCGCGCGATCTGCTCGGCGGTCCCCTCGTGGGTTCCCTTGGCCTTCATGATCTTGTAGAGGATGCTGATGTAGAGCGGGACGACCGGGATCGCCGACGAGGCCTGGGTGGTCAGCGCCTTGTTGACGCTGACGTAGGCGGCGCCGCCCAGCTGGGCGCCGAGGCGCGCATGCAGGGCGCGCGCGGTCGCCTCCAGGTGCTCCTTGGCCTTGCCGATGGTGCCGGAGCGGTAGATGGGATAGGTGAGCTCCGGCCCGATGTAGCTGTAGGCCACGGTGCGGCAACCCGGCGCCAGCACCCCGGCCTGCAGCAGCGCCGACATCCACAGCTCCCAGTCCTCGCCCCCCATGACCTTGCGGGTGGCCTCGACGTCGGCGTCGGTGGCGGGCGCCAGCTCGACCTCGGTGATCTGGTCCGAGCCCAGACTGATGCTCTTGCTGCGATAGGGAGCGCCGAGCGGCTTCAGCACCGAGCTCCAGGTGGTCCCGGTGGCCGGATCGGTGCGCTTGGGGCTGGCCAGGCTGTAGACCACCGCGTCGAGCTTGGCCCCGCTGGCCTGCAGGTGCTGCACGACCTGATCCCTGATCGCCTGCGAGTAGGCGTCGCCATTGAAGGTGGTGATCGGACGACCGGCGGCGCGCGCCAGGCGATGAACCGCCGCCAGGTTGTACCAGCCGGCCGAGGCGGTCTTGTCCCCCTGCGGGGGGCGTTCCAGGCACACGCCGACCGCGCGCGCGCCGTAGCCGAAGACCGTGGTGATCAGGCTGGACAGGCCGTAGCCGGTGCTGGAGCCGATGACCAGCGCGTCGCCGATCCGCCTCTGGCCGGCAGCCTGGCCCTGCCCCAGGACCCGCGCCACGGTGTCGACCTGACCCTGGACGTTGGCGGCGCACCCCCCGGGGTGGGCGTTGAGGCAGATGAACCCCCGGATGCGCGCGTTGACCACTTGGCTGGGCATGAAACCCCTTCCTGCCGCAGGTCGGGCGGCCCCGTCAAGCCGGCGCGCAGCGACCCACGCCTCAGCTTTGGCTTGCGCGCCCTGGGGGCGTGCGTACGTTGCCAGGGATGGACCCCCGCGCCGTCCGGAAGATCTTGGTACCCACCGACTTCTCCGACGCCTCCAGCGAGGCGGTCAGCACCGCGATCGCCTTCGCGCGCGCGTTCTCGGCGCGGGTGGTGCTGGTCCACGTCTTCGTCGAGCCGACCTACGTGCTGCCGCCGCCGGTGGAGATCGCGACCTTCCCCTTCGACATGAGCGAGATCCTGGCCAAGGTGCAGGCCAGCCTGGATGGGGAGGTGCAGCGCATCGAGCAGGCCGGCATCCCGGTCGAGGGCGAGACCATCTCGGGCCGCCCGGCGCCCGAGATCGTGGCCCACGCCAAGAAGGTAGGGGCCGACCTGATCGTGATGGGGACCCACGGCCGCAGCGGATTCCAGCACGCGCTGCTGGGCAGCGTCGCCGAGCGGGTGGTTCACCACTCCCCCTGTCCGGTGCTGGTGGTGCCGGCCCCGCGGCCAGGCGTCTAGCGGTGGACTAACCGAGCTCGATGACCGTGACGCCGTCGCCGCCCTGGCCTTTTTCGCCGGGCGCCCAGCGGCGGACGTAGGGCGAGCGCTTCACCAGCTCGCGCACGACCTTACGCAAGGCCCCGGTGCCGTGGCCGTGAATCACGAACACCGGCGAGTTCCCCTCCAGGGCGGCGCGGTCGAGATAGGCGGTCACCTCGTCGGCGGCGTCATCGGCCCGAAACCCGCGCAGATCCAGGGTATTGGCAGCCGAAGGGCGGGTGAGCGCCATCAGATCCGCCGCCCCTTCGACCCCGGCTCCCCCCACCGACCCGGGGGACGAGGCCGGGGCCCAGGCCGAGGCCGGTTTGGACCTGGACGCCGGCGCAGGCGCGGACACCGCCGGCCCCCCCACCCCGCGCCGTCCGCCCTCCAGCTCGCCCAGCGACACGTCCACGGTGAGCGCGCCGACCGCCACCTTCACCCGTCCGCGCGCGTCCGGCGCCTGCACCACCCGCCCGTCGGCGGACAGCGAAGGGACATACACCTTGGCCCCCACCTGCAGCGTCGCCGGCGCCGGCGACGCGGGCGCCGGCGCAGGCGCGGGGAACTTGTCCAGCGCTTCCCGGGTGGTCGCGTCCAGCCGCGCGCGGGCCTCCTCGGCGGCGCGCGACGTCCCGGCTTGCTGGGCCTCGCGCACGATGGCGCGGATCGCCTCGCGCGCTTCGCGCGCGGCCTCCTCGATGGCGGCGCGCGCGTGGCGGCCCAGCTCCCGCTCGCGCCGCTCCAGCGCGGCCACCGCCTCGCGCTGCTGCTCATCGCGCTCGGCCAGGGTGGCGCGCGCGGCGGCCAGCTCCTCGGTGGCGCGCCCCAGCTCGGCTTCACGCGACTCCAGCGCCGCGATCACCTGCTCCAGGCCCAGGTGCACCCCACCCGCCAGCTCGCGCGCCCGTCGCAGCAGCGGTTCCGGCAGCCCCATCCGGGTCGCGATGTCCAGGGCGTACGAGCGCCCTGGCGCGCCGTCGCGAAGCCGGAAGGTCGGACGCAGCCGCTCCGGGTCGTACTCCATCCCGGCGTTGCGGAAGCGCCCATCCCCCTCGGCCAGCGCCTTAAGCGCGTCGTAGTGGGTGGTGATCACGGCCAGGCCGGCGCGCTCGGCCAGCGCTTCCGCCGCGGCGCGCGCCAGCGCCGCGCCCTGATCGGGGTTGGTGCCGGCCATGATCTCGTCCAGCAGCACCAGCGTGGCGGTACCGGCGTCGTCGTGGCGCAGGATCTGGCCCAGGTTGGCCAGGTGCGCCGAGAAGGTCGACAGGTCGCCCAGCACCGACTGCTGATCGCCGATGTCGGCCAGCACCGACGGGAAGAAGCCGACGCGCCCGCCGGGCTCCGCCGGCACCAGCATGCCGGCGCGCGCCAGCAACGCCGCCAGGCCCAGGGTCTTCAGCAGCACGGTCTTGCCGCCGGCGTTGGGGCCGCTGATCACCAGCACCTTGGTGGGGCGCCCGTCGAGCACCACGTCGTTGTCGACCACCTTGAAACCCTCGCGCCGGGCCCGCAGGGTCAGCAGCGGATGGCGCGCGCCGCGCAGGGCGATGGCCGGCTCGGCGACGATGGCCACGCGCTCGCCGCCGTAGGCCACGCCCAGCCGGCCCTTGGCGGCGACCAGGTCCAGGGTGGCCAGCAGGTCCAGATCGGCGCGCAGCGCGGGCACCGCGCGCGCCACGTCGCGGGTCAGCTCTTCCAGGATGCGCCGGATCTCGCGCTCGATCTCCAGCTCGGCCAGCTTGAGGCGGTTGTTGAGCGCGACCACCACGGTCGGCTCGACGAACACCGTCTCGCCGGTGCGGGAGGTATCGTGCACGATGCCCAGGCCCAGCGACTTGGCCGATGCGCGCAGCGGCAGCACGTACCGATCGCCGCGCATGGTCCAGAAGCGATCCTGCAGCGCCGAGGCGTACTCCTCCGACTGCATCAACTCCTCGATCTCGCCGCGCACGCGCAGCGACAGCGCCTCGCGCTCGCGCCGCAATCGCGCCAGCTCGGGCGACACCGAGTCGCGCACCGCCCCCGATGAATCGAAGGTGGCGCGGATGCGCGCCACCAGGGGGCGGCAGGGATCCAGCCCGGACATCGCCTCGGCCAGCAACGGCGCCAGATCCCCGGGCGCGCCGCGCGCGGCGGCCCCCGAGGGTTGAGCGCCGCCGGCATCGGCGTCGTCCTGGTCCTGCCCGGAGCGACGAAAGAAGCGGCACACTCCGGCGGTGACCTCGCCCAGCTCGGCCAGCGGGCGCAGCTCGTCGGGGCCGAGGGTGATCTCCTTCTCGGCCGCCTCCAGCAGCGGTTCCACCTCTGGAAAGGCCAGCCCGGGCAGGACGTGGCCGCCGTGCAGCAGGGCCGCGATCTCGGCCACCTCGGCCAGCCGCGCCGCCGCCTCCTCCGCCGAGGAGCACAGCGACAGCGCCTCGCAGGCGGCGCGCCCGCGCTCCGAGCGGGCCTCGGCCGCCAGCCGCGCCAGCAGCTCCGGCCAGTCGAGGAAGCGCTGCGAACGGGCCTCCAGCTCCGCGGCGTCGGCCACCCCCTGCGTCGACATGGTCACGGACAGCCGTCCCGGTGGGCGCTAGCCGGCCGCGAGGCCGCGCACGTATTCCAGGAACCCGTCGGCGGGCTGGAACATGAACGCGTAGCGGCCCAGGGTGACGATCTCGCCGCCCTTGAGCCGGGTCCCCTTTTTGGGCTCGAGCTTCTGCCCGTCCAGCAGGGTGCCGTTGGTCGAGCCGCAGTCGAAGATCGAGATCTCGCCGGGCTGGAACTCGAAGAAGCAGTGACGCTTGGAGATCGAGTACTCCGGGATGGCGACGTCGTTGTCACCGGTGCGCCCGACCAGCACGGGCCCGCGCGGGGAGAAGGGAGCCTTCACGATCGGGAACACCCGGTGCATGAGGGCCAGCGACTTCACGTCCCCGCCCCCCGGTTTGGAGAGCATGGTCACCTCACGCGAGGAGCGCTCCCCCACCAGCTCGGCCGCGCGCCCGGTCACGATGAGCACGGGCGCGGCATGGCGCCTGCGGAATACCACCTCCCCGGCACGCTTGAGCTCCTGTACGTAATCCGTGAGGTAGACGGAAGCCACTCTATTGATGATTAACACTTTTCGAGCGGCTCCGACAGGTCCAGGCGGCGGCTCCGGGCGGGAACCGCGCCGCCGGTGCGAGGCGGATTCCGTCGCCCGCAGGGTGACCTACCTCGACGTCAGCTGGCTCCGTGGCCGTGCGGCAGCGTCAAGCCGCGCTGGACGCCGCCCGTCGCCCTCCTCCGGCGCGTGCCGAGGCGCCGCACACCAGCGCGCGCTCGATCGCCCACAGCAGCTCCTCCGGGTTGACCGGCTTGGTCAGGCATTCGACCGCCCCGTAGCGCTTCGCCCCGGTGCATAAGTCCCGGGTCTCTGCCCCGGTGACCAGAATGACCGGCGTCCCCGGGTGAAGGCCCTGGATTCGACGGATCAGCTCCAGCCCACTCATGCCCGGCATCTGGAGGTCGCTGACCACCAGATCCGGACGCATCTGCTCCAGCCGCGCCAACGCGTGCGCCGGATCCGCTGCTGCCTCTACCGCATACCCCGACTGGTCGAGCAACCCCGAGATCGCCTCGCAGGCGTCGTGGTCGTCGTCCACCACCAAGATTCTGTCGCGCTGTTTCATGACCACCGGAGGGGGAGCAAGAACGACACCAAGCTGGTTCCTGCGGCCCTACACGGTCGCCAGGGGGATTCAGGCCCGGCCGAGGTTACACCGGGGTAACCCTGGTTGGCGGGCCGTTACGGGCCCGCTGACGGGTCAGGATCGGAGGCAGGCTCTTGCTTGGCGTCCGCGGCCTCTTGCTCGGCGATGCGCTTGCGCACGTCGTTCATGTCGAGGGCTCGCACCTTGCCCAGCAGATCGTCGAGCACGGCGCCCGAGATCATGCCGGGATTGGCGAACAGCAGGACCCGATCGCGGAAAACCATCAACGTGGGAATGGCCTGAATCTGAAAGGCGCCGGCCAGGTCGGGCTGCTCCTCGGTGTTGATCTTGCCGAAGGTGACGTCGGCGTGCTTCTCGGAAGCCTTGTCGTAGATGGGCCCGAAGGCCCGACAGGGGCCGCACCAGGGAGCCCACCAGTCGATCACCAGCATGCCGTCCCGGTCGACATACTCGTTGAAGTTTTCTGCCGTCAGCGCGACCGTGGCCATGCGTTCCTCCGCGATGCAGTATACAAAGCGCAAGGAACCATAGCGGACGGACCGGGTCCTTGCGAACGTGATCGCTGTAAAGAATCTCTCGAAGATCTACCGGGTCCACCGGCGGCCGCCCGGCCTGGGCGCCGCGCTGCGCTCGGTGTTGCGGCGACGCTATGAGGAGGTCAAGGCGGTCGAGGATCTGTCCTTCGAGATCGCCGAGGGCGAGCGCGTCGGCTTCCTGGGTCCCAACGGCGCCGGCAAGACCACCACGCTGAAGATCCTCTCGGGGCTGCTGCACCCGAGCGCGGGCGAGGTGCGGATCGGCGCCTTCGTACCGCAACAGCGCGATCCGCGCTTCTTGCAGCTGATCACGCTGGTGATGGGGCAAAAGCAGCAGCTCCTGTGGGACCTGCCGCCGACCGAGACCTACGCGATGAACCGGGCGATCTACGACCTGCCGCGCGCCCAGGCCGAGGCGACCCAGAAGGCGCTGGTCGAGCTGCTGGAGATCGGCGACCTCATCAGCAAGCCGACGCGACAGCTGTCGCTGGGCGAGCGCATGAAATGCGAGCTGGTGGCCGCGCTGCTGCACCAGCCGCGCATCCTGTTCCTGGATGAGCCGACCATCGGGCTCGACGTCTCGATGCAGGCCACCATGCGCGAGTTCATCCGCGACTACAACCAGCGCTTCGGCGCGGCGGTGCTGCTGACCAGCCACTACATGGATGACGTGACCGCGCTGTGCCCGCGCGTGATCGTCATCGACCGCGGCCACCTGGTCTACGACGGGAATCTGCAAGAGCTGGTGCGCCGGGTGCGGCCCGACAAGCGGGTGTCGATCCGGCTATCGGCGCCGGCCGACCGCGGCCTGCTCGACAAGCTGGGAACGGTGGTCAGCGCCGACGCCGCGCAGGTGGTGCTGTCGGTCCCCGCGGGCAAGGTCAACGTGGTGGTGCGCGACGCGCTGGCGGCGCTGGCGGTCGTCGACCTGACCATCGAAGACCCGCCGCTGGAGGAGGTGATGCGCGAGCTGTTCAGCGCGCAGCGGGCCGACGCCGGCGCGCACCGGCAAGCCGCGCCATGACGGCGGGCACGATGCGCCGGGTGCTGCGCGCCTATCCGACGCTGCTGCGCGTGGGGCTGTCGGAGGTGGTCGCCTACCGCGCCGAATTCCTGATCTGGATCCTGACCACCAACATGCCGCTGGTCATGCTGGCCATCTGGCACGCGGTCGCCGCCGACGGGCCGGTGGGGCGCTTCGACCAGGAGCAGTTCACCGCCTATTACCTGGGCGTGCAGGCGGTGCGCCTGCTGACCAGCACCTGGGTGGTCTGGCAGATCTCCATGGAGATCCGCGACGGCACCCTGTCGGCCAAGCTGCTGCGCCCGCTGCACCCGCTTTACGCCTACAGCGCCGAGCACCTGGCGGCGGTGCCGCTGCGCGCGCTGGTGATCTCGCCGATCGTCGCGGTCCTGGTCTATGCGGCGGGTGACCGGCTGGCGTTCCACGACCCGGTGCTGGTGGCGATCTTGCTCGCGTCGTTGCTGGGGGCCTGGCTGTTGATCTTCTTCACCATGGTGCTGCTGGGGGCGCTGGCCTTCTATGTCGAGAGCGCGATGGGATTGTTCGAGCTGTGGCTGGGCATCCACGCGATCTTCTCCGGGTACCTGATCCCGCTGGAGGTGCTGCCGGCCTGGATCCGCGGCGCGACGCGCTTGCTGCCTTTCCGCTACATGCTGGGATT
>Ga0207701_10006881_pt1 | contig 11335 bp, 7 predicted proteins | sample KBSSwiSSwithPhiX_FD_184294 | JGI IMG/M metagenome (GOLD analysis project Ga0207701, IMG submission 184294) | Switchgrass rhizosphere bulk soil microbial communities from Kellogg Biological Station, Michigan, USA, with PhiX - S5 (SPAdes) (version 2) | ecosystem: Environmental > Terrestrial > Soil...
TCGACAACGTGAACGCGGCCGACAACAAGAAGGACAATCACCTCGCGGGATCGGTCTACGACCTCTACGCGGCTCCCAAGGACGCCGCGCGTCCGGCCAACGAGTGGAACCAGACACGCATCGTCGCGAAGGGAAACCACGTCGAGCACTGGCTGAACGGCAAGAAGGTCGCGTCGTACGACGTGGGCAGCGACGACTGGAAGGCCGCCATCAAGGCCAGCAAGTTCAGCCCCGAGAAATACCCCAACTTCGGGAAAGCGCCGAAAGGGTACCTCGGCATCCAGGGCGACCATCCTGGGACGCTGGAACTGCGCAACATCCGAATTCGCGAACTGCAATAAGAACCCGTCGGGTCTCGCCCCAACGGGTTCCCCGTTCTACTTCTATCGTTGAAGGTGCGCGGGTAGCGGTTTCGGCACCAGCTTCGAGCGGTCCTGCCAGGGCAACACCGGCATCGTCGGGTGATCCGGGCCGAACGTTCGCAACGCGACCAGCTCCGTGTCGCCCGTATTCTCGATGGTCACGCTGCCCGCGGTTCCGGCCGGCACGATGAAGCACCAGTTGCCCAGATCTCCCGGCTTCAGTGCACGAGGCGCGCACGCGAGATGGGATCCGATCTTCCCCATCCCCTGGACGACGATCAGATCGCTTCCGACCGGATCCTGCAGCTGATATTTGACACCGGGCTGCATCACCAGCCGCTTGGAGGCGAACACCTGGTGATTGTTCTCCCGGCCGAAGGCCCCGTAGACGATCCAATGGTCGGTCACATCCCGTCCGTCGCACGTGTCCTGGTCCAGCAGCGGCTTGCAGGTGTGCCGTTCGGCATAGCGCGGGTCGTGGATCGACTCCCAGTCGAGCGCGTCGTCGGAGACCAGATAATCGAGCAGCGCTTCGCGATCCCCCTCCGCATCCGCCTCGGGATCGCCCCGGAGGTGTTCCGGGATCTCCCGGCCGACGAGCAGTGAGCGCGGAATCTTGGGCATCGGTTCATACATCCGATACCCGTCGTCGTAGAACTGCGGCTCGTAGTGCGGCAGGTACGCCGCGGGCCCATGAAGGATCTGAGTCTTCATGATCATCGCCGCGCCTGGATGCATGTACACCCAGCGCGCATGCCGCTTCAGCACCTTCGCCGGATCGTCCCAGCCTTGACGCGTCAGGTATTCACGCAGCTCCTTCGGCCCGAAGTCTTCGTGCAGGCCCACAGCCATGAAACACAGCTCGTCGAAGAGGTCGTAATCGACGACCATCGCCGGCTCTACCCAGTACGCCTCTTCCTTGAAGTTGTGGGTGTGATGCGGGAGCCGGCTGCGATTGATGAAGAACTTGCTGTACCGCCGCATGCCGTGACCCAGTGGTTTCAACCGCGGGCCGAGAATCACGTCGGGACACAGCTGCACGAAGTCTTCCAGGGCGACGAGCTTCTTCTCGCCGCCGTCCGCGACGGCGATGTAGCAGCGGCCGGAGCCGAAGAAGCCGTGCGAGCGAAGAAAGTCCTCCTCGGAGGTGAAGCCCTGATAGCCAAACCAGACCTCATCCCACTCGTAGCCTGGAAATGGCGAGCGATTCGCCGAGATGATGGGATTCCCGGCACCGGATGCACAGAACGGCCGGCACATCATGGCGGTGTTGGTCGCCAGGACACCGCCGCCGGCAGCGATGGCGCCCTCGCACAGCGCCGTGAGACCGTCTCCCTCGAGAATCTTGAATTCGCGGCCGTACATCTGCTGACGCGTCATGGTCATATCGTGGATTCCTCGGCGATTCCCGGGTGAGAGGCCGGCGTCGCTCGTTTGATGGACTGTCAATCTTAGCGCGGCGCGGCTCGATCCTCGGCCGCTGACGATGATCGCTTTCTCGTCGGCCTCTCAGCAGGTGTGCGATACATTCTCTGCGAATTCGCATTCACCGTGTGCGAGGCCGTCATGTCCACGTCCGCTCGTGCCGCCGGCGCAACCGCGTACGTTCGGCGCATCTGGTTTGCCCTCTGCAGTCTGGTGGTGCTCCTCGCAGCCACGACGCCCGGGCTCAGCCAGGACGCCGCGCCGCCGAACATCATCGTCATCCTCGCCGACGACCTCGGCTACGGCGACCTTTCGAGTTACGGGCATCCGACGATCCGTACGCCGAACCTCGATCGCATGGCTGCCGAGGGTCAGCGGTGGACCAGCTTCTACTCGGGTGCGCCGGTCTGTTCGCCCAGCCGCGCAGCGCTCCTGACCGGGCGATTGCCCGTGCGCATCGGTGTCTACCGTCGTGAGGCCCTGGACACCGGTCCTGGCAGCTCACCCGGCGTCTTCACCGCCAATGCAGCTGCCGGCCTGCCGCACGACGAGGTCACGATCGCCGAGATGCTGAAGGAACGCGGGTATGCGACCGCGATCGTCGGCAAATGGCACCTCGGACATCTGCCCGAGTACCTGCCGAATCGCCACGGGTTCGATCTGCACTTCGGGCTTCCCTATTCGAACGACATGGGGCTCGCGGCAGGCGTCAAGGGCGGCCGCGAGACCAACATGAATCCGCGGGTCGAGTTCTGGGCCGGCACGCTGCTGCGCAACGGCGACGTGGTCGAGAGTCCTGTTCAGCAGCAGACGCTGACGAAGCGGTACACGGAGGAGGCGATCCGCTACATCCGGTCGAATCGCGGCAAGCCGTTCTTCCTCTACGTGGCGCACGCGATGCCCCACGTGCCGCTGTTCCGATCGCCCGCGTTCGAGAACAAGAGTGCCGCCGGCATCTACGGCGACGTCATCGAGGAGCTGGACTGGAGCGTCGGCGAGATCCTGAACGAGCTGCGATCGTCTGGTCTCGATCGGCGGACCATCGTCGCGTTCACCAGCGACAACGGACCGTGGACGGTCTACGACCAGCACGGCGGCTCCGCCGGACCGTTGCGGGAGGGCAAGGGATCGACGTGGGAAGGCGGTTTCCGCGTGCCTGCGATCTTCTGGGGGCCGGGTCGAGTGAAACCCCAGACGGTTCCTGGCATCGGCGGGATCCTCGACATGACGCCCACCATCGCCGCGCTGACCGGCGCGGCGCTGCCGAACGATCGGCCACTCGACGGCGTCGATCTGTCGCCGACGCTGCTCAGGGGCGCCGCGAGCCCGCGCGACACGTTCGCGTTCTGGCGCGATCAGGAGTTGTATGCGTTCCGCAAAGGGCCATGGAAAGCGCACTTCATCACCCGCGGCGTCTACGGCCGCGGCACGCCGCGTGTCGTGCACGACGTCCCGGAGCTGTACCACCTCGGCAGCGATCCCGGCGAGCGGTGGAACGTGGCCGCGAACTACCCGGATGTCGTGAACGAGCTGACGGCGCTCGCCGAGGCGCATCGCAAGAGTGTCGCGCCAGGCGAGCCGCTGATCGAGCGCCTTCTCAAGCCGGCCGCCGCCATTCTGCCCTTCCGGCAGTGAGACCGATTATGCAATCGTGCCCGTTGCGTTCGTTGTGCGCGACGTCGTCCGTCGCATCTGCCGCGTTTGGTGGGCGGCCACCGACCTCGGTCGCAATCTTGCTGCAGGTAGAATCCTCAGGGCCGCAGACGTCGGGCCCGTATCGAATTCGGTGATCTTCGTTGCGCCTTCGTAAGACTCTCCAGGCCAAGGGGCACACGCATGGGAGCAAAAACGTGGATGCTCGTCTACGCGGACGGTGACCCGGGCGCCGCGCTGAGAGTGAAGCCATCGCTCAGTCGAGAAGCCACGCTGCGCCTCGCCGGTTCCCTGTTTCCCGCAGACAGATTCCAGGAAATCGGGCGGGGTGATCTGTCGTTTACCAATCCCCCGGACGACGAGATCCGCATCGGGTGTTTCCCGGGCGTCGCGGTCGTCGCGGCCCAGGAGTTCGGCAACGACTATCCGTCGAGGCTCCCACCGCACTTTCTGAACGCGGCCCCTTTCCCGAAGGCCTATCTCCACGCCATGCACAGCGTGGTCGACTGGTTCGCTTACGCGCACTGGTCGGATGGCACGCTGGTTCGCTCCCTGAGTCTGTCGCCCGACAGCGGCGTCATCGAGGATATCGGGAGCCGTCTGCCCTTCGAGGAGCCGTATTGGTCAGGCCAGTTTCCTCCGCTCGAACCCGACGAGGATCCGAACGGCTATCCATTTCCTTTTCACCCGCTCGAGTTGGGTGAGGCGGCGCTTGGTGCACTGTTCGGGTATCAGCTCGAGGGGGCGCTCGATAACGCACTGCTGGAGCCAGAATCGATCGAGCTGCTTCGGCTGAAGCGGTCGCGTTCCAGATGGAAGTTCTGGCGCTGATTCCGCGCTTTACCCTCAGGAAGCTGCGCGGCCTGGTCGAGCCGTCAGGAATCCCGACGATCGAGCGCATCAGGCTTGCAGCGGCTTCGAAAGATCGTGTACCGACGCTTGCCACCGGGCTCTCACTTCCCGCATCAGCTCCGTGAATCGCAGATCGGAACGAACGCTGGCCAGGAACGGGTCGTGGGTCGCGAGGTACTGGTAATTGATGAAGCCCTGAGCGAGCGCGGTTCGAAGCCAGCGTAGTGAGCTGTCGTGTTGTGCGATGAGCGCGTAGCCGTCGGCGAGGAAGAGCGCGAGATACTCCGTCCAGGACGCGGCCTGCTCCAGCTCCGGCGTCACGTGCGTAACGGCGCCATCGGCGTCTCCGTGCAGGGCCCGGCCCAGGAACAGACTCACCGATCCATACGGCGTTCCCTGCAATGCCAACCCCTCGGCCTCGAACACCGCGATCGCTTCCTCGCGTACGTTGGCGAGGGCCAGATAGTAGGCGGCATAGACCCTGGCGGGATTGCCCCGATCCGTGAGTTGGAAGATTCGTCGCGCGGCCTCCACGGCCTCATCGTTGCGCCCGGCGCTGAAATGCTGCCAGGCCGCCTGAGCCCAATTGAGCGGATGCAGAGGATCCATCCGCAGCGACTCTTGGAGCGCCGTCCGCGCCGCCTCGCTCTGTTCCTGTCCCGCGCTGAAATAGTGACGAACCAACTCGTTCAGGACTATGGCGTCGCCCGGCTTCCGCTCGTGCGCCGCTCGAAGAACGCGTATCGCGCTCACGATGTCGCCACGTTTCGACGCCACCAGCCCCTGCAGGAACATCCCGACGTAATTGTGCGGATCCTGATCGAGCGCTCTGGCCGCGCAGGCGGCGGCCTCGTTCAGGTAGCGTTCCTCGGGCCGAATCGAAAAGTTGAGGTAGTACCAGGCAACCATCCCTTTGGTGGCGAGCAGCAGCGCGTTCTCGCCGATGAGCGAGAGCGCGTCATCCACGAGTTTCTGCGCGCGGTCCAGCCCGCTGGAAGTAAAGCGATACACCTCGTGGCGCGCCCGCATGTAGCAGTCGTATGCCGCGGCGTTGTCGATCGGCCGGTCGGCAATGCCCCGGGCTTCGGCGTCGGTGAGCCGGAGTTGCAAGGCGCTCACAATCTTGCGCGAGATCTCTTCCTGGATCGCGAAGACGTCGTCGACGCTGCCCGAGTACTTCTCGGCCCACAGGTGCGAATCGTTCTCGGCGTCGATCAGTTGGGCGGTGACGCGAAGGCTCGTGCCAGCCCGGCGGACGCTCCCTTCGAGCAGGTAGCGGACGTTCAACTCTCGCGCGATGGCTCGCAGGTCCTTGTTCGTTCCTCTGAAATGCATCGCTGAGGTTCGAGATATCACGCGTATTGCACGAATGCCTGACAGATCGGCAATGACTTCTTCGGTCAGTCCGTCGGCGAAGAATTCGTTGTCCGGATCCGGGCTGAGATTCCCGAACGGCAGGACGGCGATCGAGGGTGAGGTGCCGGTTTGAACGACAGCGGTTGGCACATCCGGTCGACCCGGAACCTGCAGCCCCGCCTTGCGCAGACCGGCGATCAGCTGTTCGACCAGTTCCGGCGGGTACCACTTCCCGAACTCGTCGCGGGCAATCAAGGGGAAATCCGGCTTGAGCGCCAGCAGCTCTCGCACGCCGTCTTCCGCCGCCTGGCGCTCGTCCAGCTGGCCGTACAACGCCGCGAACAGTGCCTCGGAGAAGAACTGCCCCGGCATTTTGGCCTTGACCGCGAACGCGCGCGCCGCCGCGTAGTCGGCCTTGCGATACGCATCGAGGAACGGAAGGGCCCAATACCACGCCGGGTGATGCGGATTGAGATGCCGCGCCTTCGCCGCCAACTCGCAGCCTCGGTCCCAGTCGCCGGCGAACGCCAGCAGGTGGCTCAGGTACTCCACGCTCGACCCGTCCATCGGGTTCAATGCGATGGCTCGCTCGGCCGCGTTGCGAAAGGCATCGAATTCCTTGCGGAAGAAGAGCGCCTGCGCCATCGCGAGATGTGCGTAATGGCTGGAGGGCGCGGCCGCTGTCGCCCGCCGCGCGGCCTCGAGTGAACGCCCGAGCGGATCCGGCGCCGCGTTGAACCCGAAGCGATACTCCTCCCCGTACAACATCGAGAGCATCGCCCAGATCTCGGCATCGCCTGGCGCTTGCTGGACCGAGCGCTCCAGCGCGGACCGCGCGGCGGCGTGCTCTGCGGGGACGACGCGCTCGAAATAGCCAAAGCTGCGCAGCAGCGCTTCATAGGGCGTCAACTGATCGAGCGGCTTGAGTCGAACCGCTTCGCTCATGCTGTGCGGCAGGACGCCGTACCAGTCGGCAACGGTCGAGACGATGCGAGGCACCAATTCATCTTGCAGCGCGAACACCGCATCGGGGCTGAAGGCGCGGTCGTAGGTCTCGGCCCAGAGATGCGCGCCGGTCGTCGAATCCACCAGCTGCACCGCGACGCGCAGCGTCGAGCCCGCCTGGCGCAGGCTCCCCTCCATCACGTAGCGGGCGCCGAGCTCTCTGCCCACCGTGCGAATGTCCGTGGTTTCGCCGCCGAAACGCCGCGCGGAGCTGCGCGAGACCACGCGGAGATGGGAGAACCGCATGAGGCCCATGACGATGTCTTCGCCGAGGCCGTCGGCCAGCGCTTCGAGGCCGGGGTCGGTGCCTCGGTGCCTGAACGGCAGCACCGCGACCCAGAACCCTTCGTCCGCGCGACTGGCACCGGATGGGGTCCTCCCGACGGATGGCTGATCCGAGGACACCAGGCGGGTCAGGCTCTTCAACTCCTGACGAAGGTCGTCGACTTCGATCGCCACGTCCTTGATCGACTGGTAGCGCCTCGCCGGATCCTTCGCCAGACACCGGCCGATCACCCGCTGCAGGGCCTCGGGCGCGACCGGGCTGACGTCCTTCACCTGGGGTGTTGGCGCGTGCACGATCTTGTGCAACGAATCGAGCGCGTCCTTGCCCTCGAACGCCTTCTGTCCGGTCGCCGCCTCGAACAGCAGACAGCCGAGCGAGAAGATGTCCGATCGATGATCGATCTCGTGGACGCGTCCGCTGGCTTGCTCGGGCGACATGTACCCGATCGTGCCGAGCACCATGCCCGGCACCGACTGCGGCACGGTTTGGACGGTTCTCTCCGATCCCTGCTGGTCAATGCCGAACAACCCTGGTGATTCGACCAGCTTCGCCAGCCCGAAATCGAGAATCTTGGCGTAGCCGTCGCGCGTGATCATCACGTTGTCCGGCTTGAGATCGCGATGCACGATGCCGGCGTGGTGCGCCTTCGCGAGCCCTTCGGCCACCTGGCCAAGGTAGCCCAGGAGCGCCGACAGCGGCTCCCCGGAGTGATGGATCTTCTCGCGGAGAGTCACGCCGTCTACATACTCCATTGCGATGAAGGGCGTGCCCTCGCTGTCGCCAATCTCGTAGACGTGGGCGATGTTGGGGTGATTGAGCGCGGCCGCGGCTTTGGCCTCACGGACGAAACGCTCCATGCGATCGGGATTCGTGGCGACGTCGGCAGGCAGGATCTTCAACGCCACTTTTCGATCGAGCGTCGTATCCTCGGCCAGATACACTTCGCCCATGCCGCCCGCGCCGAGGGCACCGATGACCCGGTAGTGTTTGAGCGTGCGGTGGATCATGAGAGGCGCGGCGCGTTCCAGAGCCGGACCGCCAATTGTATGCTGCGTTGACCGGCGAGGGCTTGGCTACGCCATTACGGGATTGCGGCAGGAACGCAAGTCTTCTACCGTTACGCCATGAGCGCCGATCTTCGTAGTCTCGTGGCCAGTCTCAACTCGTCGGCTGGTGCCTTGGCCGTCCTCGGGGCGGTCATCGACGCCAGATTGACCGGCACGCCCCTGGATCCCCGACTCGTGCCGCATGCCACCGAGCTTGTAAACGCGCTGGGGGCATCGGCCGCGCTCGAGGCCGCGTCTGACACGGAGCTGCGTGCGGCGATGGGACCGATCCGCGCGTTCGCGCTGATGAACGCCAAACTCCTCTCTGCGTCCGGACGTGTCCCGGGGTGGAGGCACGCCGAAGCTGAGATCCTGCAGTCGCTGGGTGGCATGACCCACGGTCTGGCGGGCGCCCTGCGAGGAGACCTCTCCTCGACGCTCGACGGGCTCGGCTCACGGCTCCAGGCTCCGGATGCCGCCTTCCTGGACGTGGGCGTCGGCGTTGCCCGGCTGTCGATCGAGATCGCCCAGGCATTTCCGCAGCTGCGGATCGTTGGCGTCGATCCCTGGGCGCCGGCGATCGCGCTGGCCCGCCAGAACGTCTCGACCGCCGGCCTCGGTGATCGGATCGAGCTGCGGGAGATCGGCGCGGAACAGCTCTCCGAAGAGAGCGCGTTCGACCTGGCGTGGATCGCGAGCGTGTTCATGCCGCCGGCCGTCGTTCCCGCCGTCGTCGGGGCAGTTCGCCGCGCCCTCAAACCCGGAGGCTGGGCCCTGCTCGCGCTGTCGAGGCCGCATTCAGGAGATCCCATCGCCGATCCGCTGTGGGATTTTCGGATCGCCTCCTTCGGCGGCGCAGCGATGTCATCTACGGAGGGGTGCGCGCTGCTGCGGCACGCAGGCTACACGGACACCAGGACGCTCCCCACGCCGCCCGGCGCCGTCGCCGCGCTCGTGGCGGGGCGGCGCTGAGGAACGGGCCGGTGAAAGCCACCGCCTTGCGCAGGCAGTGTTCGTTATGCGAACGTCTCGCAGCCGTTCAATCCGGCAGCGGTCCCCGCGAAGGAGCACGCAGATGGCTGATTCCGAGAACCTGCGGCAGGCTGTTCTACGGTACGCCCAACGAAACAAGCACAAGAAAGTCGGGCGTGGTGAGTGTTGGGATCTCGCCCATCTAGCTCTGACCGAAGGGGCCAAGGCCAAGAGCGCCGCAGATTACGGCTCCGTGACACGCACGTCTGACGACCGATGGGGCGAGTCGATCGACGTCGCCAGTGCTCAGCCGGGCGATATCGTCCAGTTCAAGGATCACAAAGCGACCTTGACCACCCTGACCACGACGAAGCTCCGACTTCCAGACGGCAGGACTCTCACCTACAGGGACAGCCATGAGCGCACGCTCTCTCGAGGTCATCACACGGCCATCGTTCTCTCGAGCCTCAAAGACGGAAAGATGACCGTCCTCGAACAGCACGTGCGTCGCGGATCGAGCAAAGTCGACGACACCGTCGATGAAGGACTGATCTATCTGGAAGATAGCAGCGCCCCGCCGCGCACACGCACGGATCGGATCCACATTACTCCGCACTGGGTGCATGAGAGGCGATCCAGCCTCGATGACCAAAAGCAGAAACAACTACTCGACTCCACGTTTCGCCCCCTGATGGGCCAACTCCTGGAGGCTGAGATAGAGACGACTGAGAGTATTACTGTAAGTGGCACTGTGAGGGCGTACAGGCCACAGCCACAGTAATATTCCACTCGATCACAACCGGCCCGACCCAGCAGACGCAATCGTGATGGCGACAGCTACTTGATCGGAATCATCAGGTGCGCGTAGGGCGTGTTCGGGAACATCACGTACGGCACTTTCGTGTTCTCCGCCGTCGTCGGATAGCCGCCACAACAGGGTGGCTGGGCGTCATCCTCCTGCACGCGTGATCATCTGGACGGCGAACGCCGTCGCAATCAGCGGATCGTCCTCCTTGACGCGGCCATCGGCGTTGCGAAAACTGCCATCATCTGCCTGCTCAGGCAGCAGGACGCGCTGCTGCGGCCGCACGCGCGCGATCGCGGCAGCGTAGTAGAAGCGCAGTCCTGATCCCCACGGAGCTTGCGGACTCTCACCCTCGTCGAAACCCGGTACCCGGTCCGGCCGGTGATTCCGGTCGAGCCATGCGATTGCCCTGGCAATCCGGTCGTCGCTGTCCGGAACTCCAGACGCCCTGAGTGCCAGGACTCCATCGGCCGTGGTCGTACCGTAGCTGACGAACCCTTCGGCGCTCCGGCCCGCCTTATTGAGCTCCGGCGTCACGGGCGAGAAGAAGAATCCGCCATCGTGATTCTGTGACCGCTCGAGAAACACGTGCGCTCGAATCATCGCCGGATCCGAGCCGTCGACACCAGAGGCGCCGAGCGCTTCCAGGACGAACCGGGTCATCGACAGGTCGACATGGCCAGCGTGGGGTGGACGACGAATGCCGCCGCCCATTCCCCAACCGCCGTAGGCGGGGTGTTCCGGTGTCCAGCCGTTGGCCTCGCTGAACTGCTGCGCTCGTAGTTGCGCGACCATCGGCGCGATATCCGCCGTCCGCTGCGCCGCCACCAGGGCATCGACGGCGAGCGCAGTGGCGTAGTTTGGATAATCCACATCGCCGCCTGCGACGCCCAGGGTCCCGTCGACGCCCGTACATCCTTTAATGAACGCGATTGCGCGATCGACGGCGCCGGCCGGGGCGGGCGCGACGGCATCGGGAACGCGCAGCAGCGCGCCAAGTACGAGGGGCGTCAGCGACTGGCCGGAACGAAGCAGGCCGTAGGTGGCGCTGTGGAAGCCTCCATCGACTGCCTGCTGTGCCCAGAGATATTGCGCGGCCCGCGCAAGCGGGCTGCGCTCGCGTTTCCACGAGCACGCGGCTGCCGCCGCCGCGGTCAACAGGAAGGCGCGGCGGTCAATGCGCACGATCCACCGTGAGGTTCAGGATCGCCGCACTGGTCATCGCTACCCTTCCCGTGATGCAGTGGTGACCGGCCCATGTGCCATCGTTGTTCTGCAGGCCGAGAATTTTCTGCGTGATGTTCGTATGCCACTTCGACCAGCCGTCGCCGCCGACCCGCTTCATGCTGTCGCTGATGTTGAGATAGGAGAACAACTCCTCGCCGCCCATCGATCCGAATCCACCGACGAAGTCGGCATCGGCGAGCTGACCCTGAATCGCGCGGATCTCCCGGGCGTTCTTCGCTCGATCCGCCTCGGTGCGGCTCAACTGCTCCAGCGCCTGCGCTTTCTGATACAACGGGACGCCTGCGGCTTCAGCGGGCGCGGCGGACGAGGCAACGAACGTTCCGCC
>Ga0207701_10006883_pt1 | contig 11333 bp, 15 predicted proteins | sample KBSSwiSSwithPhiX_FD_184294 | JGI IMG/M metagenome (GOLD analysis project Ga0207701, IMG submission 184294) | Switchgrass rhizosphere bulk soil microbial communities from Kellogg Biological Station, Michigan, USA, with PhiX - S5 (SPAdes) (version 2) | ecosystem: Environmental > Terrestrial >...
AGGATCGCTCCAAGACCATCCGCCGCCTTCTCAAACGCCTTCAAGATCTCGGCTGCGAGGTGCCTCAAATGGCTCATGAAACGTAGAGCTTCCTAGTAGGCAGACGAGGCATCCACGGCAGGAACCACGACAGGGACCGCATCATCTGCCGCTGTATCCGCCCAGTGCGCGAATAAGTGGGTTGGGGTCGGCTTTGCGATCGGCGCGACTGTCTCCCTGGCGCTCGGTGGTTAGAGTTGCGGGAGACTCGCTAAGGCGATGAACGAGCTTGAACGTCAGGGCGGACGGCTGCTTCACTCAGCCCTAGGACGGACCTCTCTGCTTGAGTCAAACGTGCGACCGTCGCCTCGGTAGCGAAGGCTTCCTGGTCTAGTTGGGGATTGACCGCAAGACCGACAAAATAGCCTTGCAGGACACGCCTTCGTCGAGGAGTCCGGTTCCTCGTCCCCCCGTGCCAGACCTGGCCATTCATGATCGCCACGCTACCCGCTGGGGCACATATCAGCCGCTCGTCTGGATGCGCGGCAAGCCGATCGGCGAGAGCCTCTGAAGGCGTAAGGGGGTTGAACTGCGAGCCAGGCACCACCCGAGTAGCACCGTTCTCGGTAGTCAGGTCATCCAGCATCCATATGGTGTTGCAAGCTGCAACCTGCCGCTCGGGACGTGCCTGCTCCCAGTCAATATGCAACCATTGGAGACCGCCGCCAGGTTCCACCGCTCGACAATTGAGCGACGACAGCTTGAAGTCCGTCGCGATCACTTGGCCTACTGCTGCTAAAACGCGAGGCTCGGCAAGACAGACATCGAACACACTTCCTTTGTTGACTAGGTTGGTCATTCGTACAACGCCAGGTTCTTCCATAGCGGCGACATGCAGCATGGCAAGAAACTCTGTGTGGATGGCACGCCACGATGCTTCGGGAACCGGCCGGCGACCGTTCATTCGTTGCAAGCGATCCAAGAAGTGGGGGGCGAACCGAAAGACCCACCTGTGCGCAGCCGCCTTCACCACCTTGAACACAAATGTGTAAATGACGGAGAGCAACCTGTGAGAAAGACAGGCGCTCGCCGACAAGCGACTCTGCCAGTAGGTGGGATGGGGACTACCGACGCCGTGCCCCTCCTCTTTCTCTATCTCGTCCAATCGATTCCGGATCAGATCTAACTGCCGTTGATCCAAGCAATCTGGAATCACAAGATAACCTTCGCGACTTAGAAAACTTCGTTGCTCCGAACTAAGAACACTCATTTCTGATCAACCATGTGGACTCGGTGTCTCCTGAACCGGTAGTAGTGTGTGATGTCCGCCTGCGGCCCGATGACATCTGTCTTGACGGTGTAATCCCGGCTCGCATCAGTCGTCAGGCTGGTAGGGTGCGCAGTCCTCGGACGGAGCAAACCACGTTCCCACAAGTGGGCAAGGGCCCTACGTGATTAAGTTTCGGGACTGTGGAACTTGCTGAGAAGAGGCGTTGAACCCGCAGCCCGCTGACTCGCGACACCGCCTTCACCACCTTTGCCCTTTGCCGCCCTTTCAGCCGGCGATCCCGCGAAAATGGCGCCCGCCCATCCCGCTCGCAATGTTCAGTTCCTGCTACCCCCTCCCCCCACCGTTGAGTCGAAGTGGGAAAAGTGGGTTTTCCTTCAGGGGGTGGGTCCATAGAGGGAAGCATCAAGACTGCAGTTGATGATGTATTGCCTTTCGCTTCGTGTTCCCCGGCCCTCACGCATTCGCCACTTTTCCCACCCTACGTCCGAGTTCGGCTGATCAGACTCTCGAAACGCAGCGGTGAATCGGACTGACGACTGGTCGAAGCGGTCTCCTTGGCGTTTCCGCGTTGGCATCGCTGGCAGCTTCTCTACTGCCCTTCAAGGAGGCTTCTTTTCGTTTGATCGTCGCTGGTCCATGGCCGCCAACATAGGGACTCTGCTATCGGTTGCGAGGACGCGATGAAGACGGTCGAGTATTGGCGGTGGCGGTACCGAAACGTGGAAACCGGCCGCATATGCCGGACTGTGTTCGCTTGCAGCGCCGAGGAGGCAGCCAGGCTGTATCCCGACGCCGAGCCGATTGCAGGGACCATGGTGCTGCGCGAGTTGAGCGACGTCGAACTGGGTACAGCCTCGAGCCGGAGAGCACACGGGTGACTGCACTGCCGAACGCGCACGCGGAACTGATCGCCGCGTAACTCGAATGGGAACGTGCGAGCGACGCCTGCCTGCGAAAGCTCGCTCGGCGCAGCAAAGCGTCTCCGTTCGACCGTAAGGACGAGCCGGATCTGCCTCACTTGCGCCAGCTCTACTGCGAGTGGGTCGCGAGGCTCGAGTCGCTCAGTTCTCCGCCGGACGGAAAAGCAATCAGCGCCTGAGTCCTCGAGCACCCTAGCCTGCTGCGGCGCCCTCTGCCCGGTTGGTCCTGAAGCGCATCGCCGTGCGATCCCCTGCAGCGCCGGCAGATCCGATTCTTGCTGAGTGGGAAAAGTGGGCTTTTCTATGGGGGGCGGGCTCCTTAAACCAGGACTAAGGCTGTTCGCCGTCAGTGCGGGACTCTTCTCCATTGCGCTCCCTGCTCCTGGCGTTTTATTCACTTTTCCCACTTCGCCTAAATCGGCCCAGTCTTGAACTGCGGAACATGGAGCCCAGCCCTGGTCAGACTGGAAGGCGATGAAGGCGATGAAGGCGTGAAGCCAGCGTCACCAAGGCGACCAGCCGTATCACTTGCCCAACTGTCCGGCCTCCATCGGATCTAGCGTGACGCCAGTGCCAACGACCTTTCCTTCTTTGTCGAAGGTCACGGAAAATACCTTGATCTCCTGACCATCCGCGAAGCGCCAGTCCCAGACCTCCTCCTCCTTCAGCGCGAAGGACTGTGCCTTGGCGGGTCTCCCGAGCAAGCGGCGCACTTGGTGTTTGTCGAGCCCGGGCGTCACTTGAATGAAGCTGGTTTGCGTAAGGACTTGGCGCAAGGAGCTCATCTTGCCGTTAGGCCCAATGGAGATCATGTAATTCACATGACCGGCCGGTTGTCTGGGGTACTCGAGCGTGACCTCGCCGTTCGCATCTTCGTAGACCGCGGCCGGCTCTCCAAAGCGCTTTCGGACGTCGGCCTCTGTGGAGACGCCTTCCTCAAGCTCTGAGATCTTCTTCAAATCGCATCCCATGAAAAGCGACAGACTAGTCCATGCAATAAGACCGGCGAAGAGTCGGCGGTTCATCGTCAATGCGGGTTGGTCGACGTCGTGGACGAAATGGCCGCCGGGTTTGCGATCGCCGAGATCGTCTGCGTCATGAATCCCCGAAGTTCGAGCATTGCAGCCTGTTCACGGTGCCCCTCCTGGCGCTCCCAGAATTGCGACCCACACACAGCGCGGCAAATCGTGAACTTCAGGTACCGAGTGTGACGGCCCTGGGGATTTGTCGCCCGGCCCGCTTGCAACATGCCACACCCCGGCAGCAGGGCGTGGAACACCCTTTCCGCTCAGATTCACGGCCGAAGCGGTACCCCCCACCGCCTTTTCCATCTTCCAGCCGGCGCGTTGGCACTGTCGTTGCCCGGCTCATTTGTATTCAGCCGACAGTTCTCGGGATCGGAGGCTCGAAAGGCGGCAAAGGCGGTGGTCGCGTACGTCAGTCAACAGAGAGCCCCGCCAAGTCGCCTCGACGGGGCCAAACGAGAGGAGAAGTTGCGGGTCAGTGTGCCATTGCAGCGGTTAGCCAGCCTTGCGGCGCCTGGCAACGGCCCCCAGCATACCCAGCCCCGCCAACATCAGGGCGTAGGTTTCAGGTTCAGGAATCGCGGTCACTTGCAGGTTCAGGTCACCGGTGCTCGTCCCGGCCGTGGTGCGATTGACGGCTACTCCAATCGTCAGCGAGTAGGGGTTGACAGCGGATGAGAAGCCACCTGCCACACTGTTCGAGAAAGCGACACCGGACTGAGCGCCTGAAGTCCCGAGCAGGTTTGCACCGGAGAACGAGAGCGCCGTGTTATTGGTCCCGCCCCACGCTCTTCCCGTCACTGTTCCGCTGCCGCCCGAGTTGGTGCCACCAAGCGCAAGGATGAACGATCCGCTCGATACGAAGTCCGTGTCCGAGGCGTACAAGAAGACGTTCCCGCCACCAGCGGCGCTCGTGGTCGCGGTGAACGTGAGGTCGAGTTGGGGAGCCGTTGCGCTTCCCAGCATCGGCTTGCTCTGGGACGTGTTGACAAGCAGCGAATAGCCGAATGCAGAGGTCGAAAAGCTGATTCCGCCCAGCGCGCCGATCGTGTCACCGGCACCATTGTCCTGAACAGTGATGTCGTTTCCGCCGCTGCAGGCGAGGTCATCGCAAATGGACGCGACGAATACGGCGTGAGCAGGTGAGCTGGCAACCGTTGCTAACGTGAGGAGGGCGGTGCCGATCAACGAGCGGTTCAGAGACTTCATGCAAGGATCCTTGGTGGGCAATGGGGCTGGAAGAGGTAGCAGTGTTTCTGCCCCGAGCGCGTCGAGCAAGCCCTTGTATGCGGGGGTGTGGGAACGAGGCGTCTCGCGATCACTCGCGCTGCGCGCAGCAACAACGAGACACCGGCATTGACGCTGGAGCCTCATAGCGACTACCCCGAGCGAGCCGAGCGTCGCAGCGAATGGGTGGGGGTGGGGGCGGCAGAAAGGACGAACTCGTTCGGTCGATCAGCTGATCTAGCAATGATTCTTAGACTCAGCCGCAGTCATCGACTTGCGCCCTGGTGAAACGCTTCCCCTCAAGAGTTATCGCGTCACGGCCGATAAGCCGTTCACGTCTGCTTCTCTCGAGTTCATGGAAACGGTCACGCATCATCAAGGCTATTGCATCGTGGCAGTTGCCAGCGAAGAGCCGTACTCCGCGACGTACCACATCACAAAGCATGATTGGTGCGGACATGACGCCCCTGTAAAGGGTCTCTGTCCTGGTGCATACACATCCCAGGCAGAGGCCTTGGCATCGGCAGTAAAGGCGGCAACGAGGTACATCGACTCGCAGCCCAACTACTCCCAACTCCGCATTGGTGGGGATGCGGCACCCCTGGCGGATGAGTGATGTACTGCGAACTGAGGCATGGGCAACCGGCTTCGAGGCGCTGAACCCCCATTCCGCCGACCCACGACCTGGGTGACACCGCCTCCACCGCCTTTGCCGCCTTCTGGCCGGCGGGTACTGGCGTTGCGGCGACTCACTTCAGCCGACAGTTCTCAGGATTGGCGGGCCGAAAACCGGTAAAGGCGGTGGGGAACGGTGATCGCACCCTAGACAGGCCAGATCGCCCGCTGGAACGCGGTCAAAGCTGGCTGACATATGCGCCTAGCTGCTTGCAAGGTGGTTAGATGCTTGGCTCTGGCGACCTGCTGCCGAGCGCGTTGCGATCGAGATGGCTGTTGCGCAAGGCCAGCTAACATGGCTCACCGCAAATCACAACTCAAACCTCCGCATGATCAACCGACGGACCTTGATCGGTACTGCTGCTTTGACCCTGTGTGGTGCAACAGCGACCGTTCGTGGACAGGTTCCCAGGCCTCGACGGATCGGCTTCCTGGCCAACGGAACGCCGGAGGCTGCCAAGCCGCAGCGGGAAGCGTTTCTGCAAGCTCTCCGCGAGCTCGGATGGATTGAAGGTTCAAACGCCGTGGTTGAGTATCGTTGGGCACAAAGTGATCCCGATCGATTGCCGGGACTTGTTGCCGAACTCTTGCAGGCAAACGTCGAAGTGATTGTTCTATCTGGCTCGACCGCAATCCGCGCTGCACAAAAGGCGACAAGGACGGTTCCCATTGTCTTCGTGGTGTTGGCAGATCCGGTCACATCAGGCTTTGTGAAGAGCCTAGCCCGTCCCGGCGGAAACATGACTGGGGTCGCCTCCCAGTATGAGGAACTCATCACCAAGCAGCTTCAACTTCTGAAGGAGGCATTACCCCGTCTTTCGCGCGTTGCCCTGCTTTACTACACGGACATCTCATCGGCCATCGTGGGAGCCGCCGAGGTAGCAGCGCACAGTCTTGGTTTGACGACACGGGTATATGGAGTCTCCGGCGTTGCCGACTTCCAAAAAGTCTTTGAAGGAGCAAGCAAGGAACGAGTTGGCGCCATCCAGGTGCTGCCCTCCCCGTGGTTCAACGGACAACGCGCCCTCTTGATCGATCTTGCGGCCAAGCACCGTTTGCCGGCCTTCTACGAGTTCAGTAACTATGTTACGGATGGCGGCCTGATGTCGTATGGACCCAGCATCAGCGATATGCATGGACGAGCGGCGACCTATGTCGACAGGATTCTCAAGGGTGCGAAGACCGCGGAGCTGCCGATTGAACGTCCGACGCGGTTTGAATTGGTTATCAATCTCAGGACAGCTGATGCGCTAGGGCTAACGATTCCGCGTTCGATTCTCCAGCGGGCAGACAGGGTGGTCGAATGATTACTCGCTTGGGTGCGGCACAGGGTGAAGGAGCTGAGAGTCGAGTGGAGGCGGGGGCAGCAGAAAACGAAGGTCGGCCGACCTCATTGACCAAGTTGACCCAGCACCTGATCCTCGCAATACTTCCATCGACTTGCGGACGCCCTTCATGGCCTCACGACCGATGCTGCAACGGCTACGGATCCAATCAAACGAACGTTTCTCTTTGATGGACAGCACGTCTCCGGCAACGTGAACGTTCTTGAGGGCGGTGGCGATGTGATCCATGTCCAGCCGGATCATGACGAAGTGGTGCTGGTTCTCGAAGGTGAGTGCGGGTTCCGAGTTGGAGAGGAATCCAGGCGAGTAAAGACCGGGGACCTGATCTTCATTCCTCGGAATACGGTGCATGGGCCGATCACCGACAGTGGCCGCGTTGCGCTGCTTTCGCTTTTCGCACCGTTCTTTGACCGCACGAAGAAGAACATTCGGTGGTCACGGGATGCGTTTGCCTGACGGTGTGCGCGAGGTCCCCTACTTGCCCGCGGCGGCAGGCCTTTGTCGACGACCTTCTTCGCAGCCGCCAGCGCGGCCTCGAGGGCAGCGACCTCGGTGGTGTACTCGGCCGTCAGGTAGGTCCACTGGGAGCCAACCCCACCTGGCGGGGTGAGCTTGTAGTGAGCCTTGTACCGCGGCCCTTCAGAACAGAACGGGACGATGGTGTGGCCCTTGTAGAGTGTCTCCGGCTGCATCGCTTGACCTCAGCTGTCGAGTCCCCAGTGGGAGCGCCACCGCCTACCCGCTGGCCTGCCCGTCCGGCGCTACACCAACCTCTGCAGACCGTCGACGTACGCACGAGCGGCCTTCTCTGCTGCCGCCCGGGCCGATTCCGGATCGGAGTACGACTCAGAAAGAAACCCTTGGTGGATCAGCACATCGCCGGTCGCTGCGGGACGAAAGATTGTGAAGTTGGCGGTCTGTTGGTATGTGTGCCAGCCAGGCGCGATGCGATAGCCCTTGTATTTGATCATCGGCCGCTCCAGCAGCCAGGGGACCCTGCATCTTGCGCCCCCGCAAAGACCACAACCCGATCGTTCGTTCCGCGGTCGTTAAAAACCCTGTCAGCCTTCGGAATGAAAGCGGCTGATCCGATCGACGCGCTGAGTCATGGCTTCAGTTCTTCCCACGTCTGGCGCGAGACCAGCCACTTTCCGCTGGCCTGCTGCTCAAAGACCGCGAGCCAGCGCTCCTTCGTTCTGGCGGACACACCCGTTGCCTTCGATGTCTGGACGCAGGCGTCGATCCCCCAGGCGACCGCGGTGTTGCCGACCTGGCGAAAGGCCTCGAAGTGACCTTGACACTGGTAGCTCGCCGACGAAAACGCCCGGGTCAGGCTGGCCGCAATGGCGCGACGGCCACGATCTTCGCCAAGCGTTGCGTCTTGCTCAAAGAAACTGCTGACCGCTTCTGCATTGCCAGCGTTGTACGCGTGATACCAGGCGGCTAAAAAGTCATCGGCCCACTTCGGGACCCCGACGGTCGGTTCAGCACCGGCCACTGCGTGCGCCACTGCCACGCCAATCCCGACGACATGCAAGGCTCGACAACGTGAACGCTTCGCTGACATTCCATCACCAGCAGCAGGCGTCGACGCAAAGGTGCTGATCGACTTCGCGGCAGCATACGCCCTACGGGCCGACAGGTCAGGACGCACGCAGCGGGCAGCGTCGAAGAGGCTCTCCCCGACGCTTAGTTGGCTCTTCGATGCGCGTTCGATCACTTGATTCAACGTCGGGTCTCGGGGCCGGCTCAACCGCTCCCGCGTCGGAACCAACACAGTTAAATGAAATGTCTCCCGACCACCGCTTTACCGCCTTCCGGTCGGGAATCTCGCGATGTTGGCGTCCACGCACCGGGCAGTTAGATGTCCCCCGACATGCCGGCGGAGCCGTTCAGTAGGGTGTACTGCTTCGTTTCAGATCTGGCTTAGCTTAGAGGTAGCATTACCGACGATCATTCGTCTAAGAGGCAGTCCTGTGATGGACCGGCGAGCGTTCATCAGTGCGGCGGGGGCCAATCTCCTCGCTATATTGCTTCATGCCGAAGCTCAAACGGCGGAAAGGGTCTACCAGGTTGGCTTTGTCACGCTGGGGGCTCCGCCGCCCCGGCGAAGCCGGCTCTTGGATGCCTTCATCGACGCCATGCGCGATCGGAGCTATGTGGAGGGCCGCAACCTCGTCATACGAGGCGCCTTCGCAAATGGAGAGGTCGATCGCCTGAACCTGCTCGTCGCGAATCTCGTGCAGGCAAAGGTGGACGTCATTCTCACCACTTCCAGCGCCGAGACACTGGCGGCCAAGCGCGCAACCTCCACGATCCCCATCGTCATGACTCTTGCGCCCGATCCAGTCGAGCAGGGATTGGTGGCGAGCCTTGCAAGACCGGGCGGCAACGTAACCGGCCTGACAAACCTCAGCCGAGGCATCAGCCAGAAATACGTTGAGTTGCTGCGACAGGCCGTGCCTTCGGCTACGCGTTTCGTCGTTGTGGGAGGACCGGGCGCCCCATTTCCCGAAATTCGCCGCGAGTTGCATGCCGCGGCAAGACAGCTCGGGCTCACTGTGACGTTCATCGAAGTCAAAAGCCCCGATGACTTCGGTCCGGCACTTGCGCGAGCCAAGAGCGACGGCGCAGCCGGCATCATCGTCGCGCTAGACATCCTCACCTATGTGCATCGGCGCAAGTTGGTGGAGTCAGCCCTCGGACACGGGTTGCCCGGAATTTACTGGGTCCGGGACTACGTCGAAGATGGCGGTCTCATGTCATACGGCGTCAGCTTCGCCGAGCAGGGCAGGCGCGCCGCGTACTTCGTGGACCGATTGGCTGAAAGGTGCGAGACCTGCCGACTTACCTGTCGAGCAACCAACGAACTTCGAGTTGCTGATCAACTTGAGGACCGCGCATCCACTCGGCTTGACCATCCCCCCTTCGCTCCGACTGCGAGCGGATGAGGTGATTCAGTGATGGCTCGCTGCGGCGCACTTGCCCTGGGTGACCTCGGCCCTCACCAACTAGACGCCATCGAGGTGGGAAAAGTGCGTTTTCCTTCAGGGGGTGGGTGTCTCCGTCCTTGAAGCCGACGAGCTCCATCGTATTGATCGTACTGATTTTTTAATTCTGCTACCCCTCCCCCCACCGTTGAGTCGAAGTGGGAAAGTGGGTTTTCCTTCAGGGGGTGGGTCCATAAAGGGAAGCAATGAAGGAGCCGTTGATGGACGGATGTGATGCCTTCTCTATTCGCGGTCCCCTCCCCCTCACGAATTCCCCACTTTTGCCACTTCGATCGTCTTCCATCAGTTGCTACGACAGATGGATGGCTGGCAACACCAAGCGTCAAAGGTTGAAGACTTGACACGAATCGCTGGAAACGGCGAAAGCATCGACCGTGACACGCGCACGCCAAACCACCGACGGATCTAAGATCACCGCCTTCACCGCCTTTACCGCCTTTGATCTGCGACAGTGCTCGGAATCGCACCGTCCACACCGGGCGCACGCACCGGGAGCGAACCCGTCCTGACAGTTCTCACGATCGGTCGGATGAAAACCGGTGAAGGCGGTGGCGGTGACTCCCTCATGGTCGGCTTCTCGATACCCTCCCGGTGGGAATGCGTCGGTCCCTGGTTCGAGCCCAGGTCGAGGAGCCAGGAATTTCAAGCGCTTAGCGGTGAACCTGCTGAGTGCTTTTTTCTGGGCGGTGGTCGGTATCAGGGCAGTGGAGTCGGCATCACCGTGCCCAGATCACTTCCGATGAGAATGCCGCCGAGGCATCCACGGCAGGGACTATGACGAGGAGCGCGTCAACGGACGACGCTCAACGGCCATGAGCCATGGGTGTACTTCAAGGATGTGCTGCATCGGCTGCCAACGCACCCGAATAGCCGCATCGAGGAATTGCTGCCGCACCAGTGGAAGGTGGCGTCCGACCGCTGACATACTGCGCGGTCATGAACATCGACATCAGCCTGCTCGACGAGGCCCAGCTGGTCGAGCTAAACCGGCGGATCGTCGCGCGCCTAAAGTACCTGCAGGAAGCTCGCACGCATCACCAGATGCTGAGGTTCAACGTCGGCGACCGCGTGAGCTTCCACCCGCCGGGGCACGATCCGAAGACCGGCGTCATCGTCAAGTACAACCGCAAGACCGTCACCGTCGTCACGGACGATCAGCACCAGTGGAACGTCGCACCGGTGTTCCTCAGCCGGGTGATCGAGGCTAGCTCAGGCGAGGCCCGGAGCCCGGCGCAGGTCATACAGCTGCCGAGCAAGCCATAGCCTGCCGTCTCCTCGTCAGCAACTCGGGGCCGCGAGACGCTTATGGACGCACGTGTGCGGAAACCCGATCTGCCGGTGGCGGCGAAGTCAGATCCTCGGAGCCGCTGTCCTCGCTGGTCAGGCTTCGTACTTGAAGGACAACGAAACCTTCGCGCGGAAGGCGACAACCTTGCCGCCCTCAATCTTCATGTCGAGCTTGGTGACCTCGGCAACCCGCAAGTCTCGCAGCGACTTGGCAGCAGTCTCCACGGCGGTCTTCGCTGCGTCCTCCCATGACACGTTGCTGGTGCCGATGATCTCAGTGACACGGTAGACGCCGGAGTCATTCGTGGCCATGTCGTATCTCCTCGTGTGGGCGGGCAGACATCATAGGCGCGCGGTTGAGGCTCGCGGTCACCCCGGGGTGACGCCGGGCACTTGCACTTAGGTGTTCTTCTCCTACCATGCTCGGATGACCGGATTACTCGACGACCAACCTGGCGAAGGGCGGACCGGTCCTCACACCGAAGAAGATGAGAAGGCTTTAGGCCCGTTTTGGGTCTTGGTGGCTCGTCTGACTTGGCCGGCCTACGGCGCCCTTGTTCTGTCGCTGGTTG
>Ga0207701_10006884_pt1 | contig 11333 bp, 7 predicted proteins | sample KBSSwiSSwithPhiX_FD_184294 | JGI IMG/M metagenome (GOLD analysis project Ga0207701, IMG submission 184294) | Switchgrass rhizosphere bulk soil microbial communities from Kellogg Biological Station, Michigan, USA, with PhiX - S5 (SPAdes) (version 2) | ecosystem: Environmental > Terrestrial > Soil...
GATGGTGTCGCCCCAGACGATGGTGTCACCCCAGACGATGGTGTCGCCCCAGACGATGGTGTCGCCCCAGACGATGGTGTCGCCCCAGACGATGGTGTCACCCCAGACGATGGTGTCACCCCAGACAATGGTGTTACCCACTGTCGGCAATCCACTTGAGGGTGAGTTCGAACTGTTAACTGACGTTGCGAAGCCGATGCCCGATGTCGTGACAACTTCACCGGCAATCTTGGTGTCGCGGAAAGTCTTTTCCCCCGACACCAGCCCCAGCGCCGCCACGACGTTGAGCTGGCCAGCGCCCGCTTCAATCAGCCCCGCCCCCGGCAGCCGTGAGCTCGTCACCTGCAGCGCCAGTTTCACCGCCGCCGGGTTCAGCTCCGGCTTCGCGCCGAGCAGCAGCGCGACCGAGCCCGACGCCACCGCCGTCGACATGCTGGTGCCGCTCATCTCGATGTAGCGGCCCTGGCCGGCCCCAAGAACCACGCGCTCCGGGTAGGTCTTGGTCAGGTACGCTGCCGGTGCCGCCGTGGCGACGATGCGGTTGCCGGGAGCGACGAGCTCGGGTTTGAGCAGGCCGTCGATGGCGGTGGGGCCGCGCGAGCTGTAGGTCGCCATCACGTCGTCCGATCGCTGCGCGGTTCCGCGCGTATTGCTCGCGCCGACGGTCAGCGCCGACGGGGTGTTGCCCGGCGACACGATGCCCCCCACGACAGCCTTGCCTTCCGCTGTTTTCCCAAAATTGCCCGCCGCTGCCACGACCACCATCCCGGCAGTCACCGCGCGCTCGACCGCCTGGCACAACGGGTCATCACGATAGCTTTCGAACACCGGGTGTCCGAGCGATAGGTTGATGACCCGCAGGTTGTAGCGGGCGCGGTTCTTCACCGCCCAGTCGATCGCCGCGATGACGTCGCTCGTGTCGCCCGAGCCGTCCCCCTTCAGCACCTTGAGGCTGACCAGGTGCGCTTCCGGCGCTACCCCCGCATAACCCGAATCCCGCGAGGCTGCGATGATGCCGGCCACGTGGGTGCCGTGGCCGTACTCGTCCTGGGCGGCACCTCGCGAATCGGTGAAGTCGACGGCGGCCACGATGCGGCCTCGCAGCGCCGGATGCGCCGCGATTCCCGAATCGATGACGGCCACGCCAATCCCGCGGCCAGTCGCCCCCGCGATGCCCGCCAGAGCGCCGTCCCAGGCCTGATCGGCGCCGATCGCCGCGGTGGTCACGCTCATCAACCGCCGGACTGGAACATCGCCGGACAGGTGCGCGACGTCAGCGTCCTGGCTCAGCGCATCGAGCGCCCGCTCGGACACCTCGAGCACCGTCGCACCATCCAGGCGCTTGGCCACGCGGGCTCCATGCCGCGCCGCCAGCCTGTCGATCATGGCGTCGTCGCCCGACACGATCACGCGAACGGCGCGCTCCTGCGCCGACCCAAGCCGTTCGATCAGATCGCGCGAGAGCCGGGCACGGCCAGCGGCCTCGACATCGAGGCCGGCCAGCGCCAGCAGAGCGATCACGGCGAACGATTGGAACAGGCGCGAACGGAGCGTTGTGGTGTCAGTCATAAGAACTCGAGTCGACGACCGCGTCGATCAGCAACGCGGCTGGTTAAGGTGTTTTCTTTTGTCGGGGAGCGACGTCCTCCTCTAGAGCACGGCACATGCCACGGCCGAGCTTTTGAACGTGATGGCGAGAGGCGGTGGTTCAAGAGAGTTCAGTAAGTGACATAGAGGGACTCCTGTTGCCATCGTTGTCACCTTCACGTACGATCGAGGCACAAGGATGTCCTTCTCTCTCAGCCAATCGGTTGGCTGAGGACGCGCTTCGGGCCGGGAGGGTAGGCCCTACCCTGTCGGAATTTGCAATTGACGGGCTTTTTTGCGTCGGCCAATAAATTGGCCGGTCAGGCCGCCAGTGACCACCACACCCAGACGCCTGCTCTTACTCGCGGTTGTCCTGTTGACTGGCGCGGCCTGCCGCCGCCAGCCGGCGCCGGCCAGCGGCTCGGAAATCGTTGATGGCGGCGAGCTGATCGCGTCGCTTCGGAGCGAACCGGCCAACTACAACCGCTACTTCGACGCCAGTGCGGCGGCCGATGTCGTGGCGCTGCTCACGCAGGCACGCCTGGTGCGAGTCAACCGGGTCACCGACGCGCTCGAGCCCGCGCTCGCGGAAAGCTGGGAGGCCTCGCCCGACGGCCGCTCGCAAACGCTGAAGCTCCGGAAAGGCGTGATGTTCTCGGACGGCGCGCCCTTCACCTCCGCCGACGTCCTGTTCTCCTTTGCCGTGGCGTACGACGCGCCGGGTAGCCAGCTGGGCGAAAGCATCACGCCTGCGGGACAGCGGCTCGAAGTCACCGCCCCCGATGCGACGACGGTGATCGTGACGTTCCCGGCGCCGTTCGCGCCGGGCATCCGGCTGCTCGACAATCTGCCGATCCTTCCCCGGCACAAGCTGGAACCGGCGTTCCGGGAGAAAACGATTCAGAAAGCGTGGACCGGGTCGACGCCGCTCTCGGAGATCGTCGGGCTCGGGCCCTTCGTCCTGTCGGACCATGTGGCCGGCCAGCGGCTGGTGTTCACGCGCAACCCGCACTACTGGCGGAAGGACCAGCACCAGAAACCTTTGCCCTATCTCGATCGGCTGACCCTCGAGATCATCCCCGACCAGAATGCCGAGGCGCTCCGGCTCGAGTCAGGGGCAACCGACCTCATGTCGAATGCGGATATCAGGTCGGACGACTACGCCCGTTTCAAGCGGCTGGCGGACCAGGGACGGCTGAAGCTGCTCGATGCCGGTGTCGGACTCGACCCGAACGTCCTGTGGTTCAACCTGAAGCCGGCGGCGTCGAAGGACGTCAAGCCCTGGTTGCGCCGCACGGAGTTCCGGCAGGCGGTGTCGTTCGGAGTGGACCGTCAAGCGATTGCCAACACCGTCTATCTCGGCGCGGCGGTGCCCGTCTTTGGACCGATTACGCCGCGGCACGGGGCGTGGTATTCGACCGACATCCCGGGCTATGCCTACGATCCTGCGAAGGCCCGGCGGCTCCTGGCAGCCTCCGGTCTCACCGACCGGGATGGCGACGGCCAGCTCGAAGATGCCGCGGGCGCGCCGGTGCGGTTCTCGGTGCTGGTTCAGAAGGACGCCACGATTCGAGAGCGCACCGTCGCGCTGCTCCAGGAACAGCTTCGCACGCTCGGCATCTCCCTCGACGTCGTCGGACTCGACCTCGGGAGCATCGGGAAACGCTGGTTTGGCGGCGACTACGACAGCATCTTTCACGGTTTCCAGGCAAGCGCGATCGATCCGGCGATGAACCTGGATTTCTGGCTCAGTTCCGGAAACAGCCACTTCTGGAACCCCGGTCAGGCAAAGCCCGCGACGCCGTGGGAGGCGCGGATCGACGACTTGATGCGGCAGCAGGTGCAGACGCAGGATCAGGCCGAGCGGCAGCGCCTGTTCGTGGAGGTGCAGCGCGTGTTCGGCGAGCACGTTCCGGCGCTCTATTTCGTCGTTCCCAAGGTGACCATTGCCCTGAGTCCGCGAGTGGTGAATCCGACCCCGGTGCCGCAGATTCCACAGCTGCTCTGGAGCGCCGACACGCTGGCGGCGTCCGGCCCGCGCGGTACGCGGTAACGCCGTCTCCACCAGACGCCGAAACAATCGGCCGTGACGCCGCACCTGGGTTCCTTCATCCTCCGCCGCGCGGTCTCCGCCGTCGTCCTGGTGCTCGTCGTCTCATCGGCAGCCGTGCTGTTGGCGCGGCTGGCTCCAGGGGATCACCTTTCGGAGTTCGAGCTCACTCCTGCCCAGATTGCCGCCGAACGGCACCGCCTCGGGCTCGACGCCCCCCTCCATGTGCAGTATTTCGCCTGGCTGCGGCGTTTTGCCCGCTTCGATCTTGGCGAGTCGACCAGATACCCGGGGCGTCGGGTGAGCACCCTCATCGGCGAGCGAATCGGGAATACGGTCATCCTCGGAGGTGCCGCGCTCGTCGTGGCGACAGCGCTCGGGATCCCGCTCGGCGTGATCAGCGCCAGGGGCCGCCGTGATCCACTCGCCTTGACGACCCGGAGCCTCTCGGTCGTGCTGCTCGCGCTGCCGCCAGTTGTCCTCTCGCTCGCGCTGCTGTTCCTGGCCTCGAAGACGGGATGGTTTCCCGTCGGCGGCCTGCCGCCCGGCGGTGGCGCCGGCGTGATGCTCCAGCATCTGGTGCTGCCGGTGCTGGCGCTCGGACTGCCAGTCGCTGCGACGCTCGAGCGCGTGCAATCGCGCGCGATGATCGATGCGCTTCGCCACCCGTCGGTGCAGGCGGCGCGCGCGCGCGGCATCCCGCGGACCCGGCTGGTATGGTCACACGCGCTCCGTCTCTCGTTGACACCGGTGCTTGCCGTTTACGGCATCATCGCCGCCACACTCGTCAGCGGATCGTTCGCCGTCGAATATGTGATGACATGGCCCGGCCTCGGCCGGTTGCTCTATGACGGACTGATCGCGCGCGATGCCAATGTCGTCGCGGGCTGCGCCGCGACGGGCGCGGCCGTTCTCGCCATCGGCATCTTCTTCGCGGACGTCGCGCTGGCCGCCGTCGACCCGCGGGTCGCGCATCCGCGATGAAACGGACCCGCGCGATCGGTGCGGCGCTCTTGTCAGGCCTGGTCCTGGCTGCGCTGTTCGCGCCGCTCCTGACGTCGCACTCTCCGCTCAGCCAGTTCGCCGACTACGAGAACGCACCACCGATGCGTCCTTCCATCGTCGCCTCCGACGGACGGTTCGTGCGGCCCTTCATCCGGCCGGTGAAACTCGTCGATCGCCTCGAGCGGCGGTTCGAGCCGACAGGCGAGGAGGTGCCAATCCGGTGGTTTGACGGCGGGGTGTTGGCCTCGATCGATGAGTCACGCGGACCGTGGTTTCCTCTGGGAACCGACCCGCTGGGGCGCGACGTCTTCTCACGCTTGCTTTTTGGTGCGCGGCTGTCCCTCTCAGTAGCGTTCGTCGCATCGCTGGGCGCGCTCCTGGCGGGGCTGGCGATCGGCGGCGTGGCAGGATTTGCCGGAGGACGGATCGAAACGGCACTCATGGCGGTGGCTGATTTCGTCCTGGTCCTCCCCGCCATCTACGTCGTGTTGGCGCTGCGCGCAGCGATGCCGCTGGTGCTTTCCGTCTCGCAGGTGTTCTGGACACTGAGCCTGGTCCTCGCCGCTGCCGGCTGGCCACTCGTCGCTCGCGGGGTCCGGGGCATCATCGCCGCCGAACGGCCGAAGGAGTACGTCGAAGCTGCGTACTCCCTGGGGGCGTCCCCTGCGCGGATTCTGCTACGTCATCTCCTGCCTGCGACCGCCGGCTTTCTCTTCTCAATCGAGACGATGATGGTGCCGGCTTTTGTCGTGTCGGAGGGAACGCTCACGCTGGTGGGGCTGGGATTTCCTGTCCCTGCAGCAAGTTGGGGCGCCATGCTCCGGGAGGCCTGGCAGGGGTCGGCGTTCACCGACGCGCCCTGGTTGATGTCGCCGGCCGTTGCGCTCGCCCTGACGGTTCTGGTCATGCGCATGCTGGCCTCAGCGACAGGCGCTGAAACCCCCGCCATTCGCGCAGACTCCTAAGTCGTTGGTCCAACGTCCTTTGGGGCACAACCTCATGTGTTCCAAAGCCGAACTGCTGGCTCACTCTGGAACAGTCGCGCGTACTCAACAGGTTTTTCAAAGAGTTAACTCGGGTCCGGACTCGAAAACGTGTGTGGCATGTGCCAGAACGAGCCACGACAGCCGCACGCGTGTGCGCCACCTCAGCTGACATCAAACCCATAAACATTGTGATTGCAGGAGTTTAACGGATCAGGCGCAAGCCCGTCCGTGCTGGCCCTGCCCTTGCTCAGCCATGCGCCGGCAGTTTCTGTCCATCGTGGGCGAGGGGCTGTTCGAATCGGGCGTTGAGGTCCGTGGCACCACTGCCGGTCGGCACCCGGCAGGTATCGGTACGAGAGACGTGCTCGCTCCCGCAGTCGCGGGAGGTATCTGCAGCGAAAGGAAACAGCAATCGTGATTCGATGGCAACGCAATCTGACGAGAGGGGCCCTTGCGCTCGCTCTCGTGGTCGGGCTCGGAGGGCCGGTACTTGCCAAGTCCGGCGACTCCGAGAAACTCGACAAGCTCCTGAAGGAACGTGCCGGGAAAAGCGGATGGTCACGAGTCATCGTGATGCTGAAGCCCGGTGCGGACGCTTCTACCGAAGTCAAACTTCTCGGCGGCAAGCTGGGACGTCGACTTGGGCTCATCAACGGACTGGTGATCGAGCTTCCGAATGGGGTCATCCGGAAGCTGGCCAATCATCCGGCCGTCGAGAGCCTCCACTACGACCGCCCGACGGGCGGCGAAATGAATCGTGTCGCGGTCACCGTCGGCGCGCGCGCCGTGCAGGCGGACTATGGGTATACCGGGGCGGGTGTCGGCGTGGCCGTCATCGACTCGGGCACGACCAGCTGGCACGACGACCTCACTTACCAGGGCTCGTCGTCTCTTGTTCGCGTGAAGAACGGACAGCGGGTCGCAGCGTTCGTTGACTTCGTCAACGGGCGGACTGCGCCGTACGACGACAACGGGCATGGCACGCACGTCGCCGGCATCATCGCCGGCAACGGGGCGGACTCGCTCGGCGCGCGCGCCGGTATCGCGCCCTCAGCTCACCTCGTGAGCCTGAAGGTGCTGGACGCGCAGGGTCGCGGCGTGATCAGTAGCGTCATCGCGGCGCTCGACTGGGTCGTTGCGAACAAGGCCTCATACAACGTTCGCGTCGTCAACCTCTCAGTAGGGGCGGCGGTGACCGAGTCGTACAACACTGATCCCCTCGCACGGGCCGCCAAGCGCGCCGTCGACGCCGGAGTCGTCGTGGTGACCGCCGCGGGCAACCTGGGGAAGAACGCCAACGGTCAGCTCCAGTACGGCGCCATCAGTGCCCCGGGCAATGCGCCCTGGGTGCTCACTGTCGGTGCGTTCAGCCACGAGGGCACCGTGTGGCGCAGCGACGACGTGATGGCGGATTACAGCTCGCGGGGTCCGACGGCCTTCGACTTCGCTGCGAAGCCTGACCTCGTGGCTCCCGGCACCGGGATCGTCTCGCTGTCGGACCCGGCCAGCCTGATGTTTGTGACCAAGTCGGCCTATCTCCTGGCCGGCTCGCTGCTGCCAGGTGTCAAGCCATATCTCAGTCTCACGGGGACGAGCATGGCCTCACCGGTCGTGGCAGGAACCGCTGCGTTGATGCTGCAGGCCAATCCGGCACTCACCCCGAACATGGTGAAGGCCATCCTGCAGTACACCGCGCAGTGGGACTCCCAGTACAACGCGCTCACGCAGGGCGCGGGCTTCCTGAACTCCTACGGTGCCGTGCAGCTCGCGAAGTTCTTCCGGACCGCCCAGCCGGGTTCGAAGCTGCCGATGCCGAAAACGTGGAGCAAGCAGGTCATCTGGGGTAACCATCGCATCACGGGCGGAGCGATTCGGCCGAATGCGAACGCTTTTGAGCTCGGAACCACCTGGGGCGCCGCTGTCGATCGCGATGGCGACAACATCGTCTGGGGCACGTTGCTCAAGAACGATGGCGAGAACCTGGTGTGGGGCACCGCGGACCTGTTGAGCGCTGACAATCTCGTCTGGGGAACCGTCCTGGATCCGAATGGCGACAACCTGGTCTGGGGCACGATGCGCTCGGGCGACAACCTCGTGTGGGGCACTCTCTCCGGCGACGACAACATCGTATGGGGCACCGACTGCGGTGGTGCCAACTGCGAAAACCTGGTGTGGGGCACTGCCATTACCGGTGACAACCTGGTCTGGGGGACGGCGCGCTCGGCGGACAACCTCGTGTGGGGCACCGCGGCGCTCGGCGACAACCTGGTCTGGGGAACGAGCGGGGACGTTGACAACCTGGTTTGGGGAACGTCCAGCGACGGCGACAACATGACCTGGGGCACGTCGGGTGAAGACGCACCGATGTTCGACGACCCGATTGCCGAACCCGTCAACTTCGATCAGAGCACGTTCGACAGCCTGTTCGGAGTGCCGCTCGTTACGGTTCCTGTTGCAGAACAGAACGTCGTCACACAGCCGGTAACTTCCATCGCTACAGCGGTGGGCATCTTGGGAGGCCTCTAATCATGGAAAAGATGCCTTATCGCGACGGCGAACAGCTCGACGTGCAGGCCGCTGTCGCAGGCAACTTTGGCACGACCACTTCGTCGGACTGGCGCCAGGCGCTGCCAGTACTGACGGGCACGCTGGTGACGCTGCGGGAGCTGCGGCTCTCCGACGCACCTTCACTCCTCGCGATGCTTTCGACCGAAGAAGTGTCGCGTTTCATCTCGCCACCTCCGACCACGGTCGAGGGGTTCGAGCGGTTCATCGCGTGGACGCATCGTGAGCGGACGGCGGGCAACTACGTCTGCTTCGCGGTGGTGCCGCACGGGATGGACACGGCGATCGGGATCTTCCAGGTCCGGCAGCTGGAGCCGGGCTTCTCGACGGCCGAATGGGGCTTCGCGATCGGCTCCGCGTTCTGGGGCTCGGGCGCGTTCCTCGACGGTGCGAAGATGGTGCTCGACTTTGCGTTCGACGTGGTCGGCGCCCATCGACTCGAAGCACGCGCAGCGGTCGCGAACGGTCGCGGCAACGGCGCGTTGCGGAAGATCGGTGCGGTGCAGGAAGGTGTGTTGCGCAAGTCCTTCCTCCGCAACGGCGAGTACCTGGATCAGACCCTCTGGACGATCCTGGACGACGACTGGCGTCGTACGGCCTCGGCCTCGGGAATCCGGGTCCACTGAGGTAAGCATCGCGGCCGCGCAGGCCGGGATGTGCACCAGATGGAGAAGGCGGGGCAGTGGCTGCTCCGCCTTCTTTTTGCCGTGACCGTCCTCGTCACGCCGCCGGCAGGCGTAGACTGCAGGCGATGAGGAAGTTCGGACGCGTCGTGGCGGCGCTCCTCGCCATTGGGTTTGCCGCCGCGGCCTATCTCTATCTGTCGCTGCCGGACGTGCGGTCGCTGCGGACGCGTAATCCGGAAACCACCGCGTTCATCGAATTGCGGCTGCGGGAGGCGCGCGCAAAAGGACAGACGCCGCGGCGTGTCCAGCAGTGGGTACCGTATGCGCGCATTTCCACGAATCTGAAACGGGCCGTGCTCGTCGCCGAAGACTCAGGGTTCTGGCAGCACGAAGGCGTCGACTTCGAGCAGATGAAGGAATCGATCGAGGTGAACATCGAGCGGCTCGAGTTCGCGCGCGGCGGCAGCACGATCACACAGCAGCTCGCGAAGAACCTGTACTTGTCTCCCTCGAAGAATCCGATCCGGAAGATTCGCGAGATCCTGATCGCGAGGCGCCTCGAAGCAGAACTGACGAAACAGCGGATCTTCGAGCTCTATCTGAATGTGATTGAGTGGGGCGATGGGATCTACGGCGCGGAGGCCGCGGCTCGTACGTACTTCGGCAGGCCCGCGGCGGATCTCGGAGCGTTTGAGTCCGCGCTGCTCGCCGGCGCGATCGTCAATCCGCGGATCTTGACGCCGGGACGGCCGACGGCGCGCCTGCGCCGCAGGCAGCAGATGATCATGCGCCGCATGGGTGCGGCGAGCCCGCCGGCGGCTGTTGTCGAAACGCCGACTGGAACGCCGCTCGCCCCGGATGGCGGCACGGCGGAACCGATCCCTGTGCTGCCCCAATCTGCTGCTCCGGCGGGCCTTCCGGGCGAACCCGTCCCATCCGCTCCGGCGCCTCCCGTTCGTCCCTGTGATCGCCCTCCTTGCGGCTAAATCACTGACAGCTCGGCCTTTGGTCTAAAGCTCACCTTGACACTTTTGTCGGATCCCCGTATAGTCACAAACGTTTCCTGCTTCACATAGCTCCCTTACGAAGCGGCAAGGACGCGAGCCGGCCAGCGTAGCTGTGCGGGCCGGTTCGGCGTGTCTCGATGATCAACTACACGGAGCGCATTGCGCTACTGATGGAGGATGTCTGCCGCCGCACGCCGCGGCTGTCATTCATCGACCTCAAGGAGGTCCTGATTTTCGGGAGGTTCGGCCGGTCGCATACGGAGGGAGCCTTTGCGACCTGCCACTGCCTGACGCTTCCCGAGAGCGAGCCCGGCTACTACTTCTGGCGCGACCGCGCGACCGGCCAGCTCACCAGGCGCTCCGAGTGGTTCGTGACCAAGTCACCTGATGTGCGGATCGCCGGAACGAGGATCAAGTACCTGATCTCGTTCGTGCTGCCGAGATTCTGTGATCAATCGCTCGACCGTTCGCGCAAAGCTGATCTCTATCCGGCCGACGCTCCAGGATGGCTGGCGAAGCTCGACACGGTCATTCACGAGCTCTACCACATCGATCCCGACGCTGCTGGTATCCGGAAGCTGATTCGCGCCGACGGAAGCGATTCCCCGCATTCGCACGGGCCCGAGTTCTATCAGGAAGTCGCCGACATGGTGCAGGCGTATGTCGCTGGCGACACCGATCCTGCGCTCTACGAATTCCTCCAGCACGACTTCAACACGTTGACCGGCCGGTTCGGCGGCGTGGTGTCGACGACGTTCAGGAACTTTCCGTCGTTCCCGCAACGCTACATGGAAGCGATCGAGATGCCGATCGATCCGAACGTGCGGATCGAGCGCATCAAGTCGCCGTCGCAACCGGTGGTCTACACCGCCGACGATCTTCAAATGCGCCAGTTCCTGGAACAGACGACTCGGCGGCTGACCAGGAAGGGCGCGCACCAGGCCGCGTAGGCTCCGCCTTCGGCCGCCTTCGCGCTGCGCGCGCGAGCCAGGCTCACTGCTACGGCGAGCCAGGCTCACCAAGGACGGCAAACACTGGAAAGCCGATAAGCAGGGCAGGATGCGTTTCACCGTTCCGGTTCTGCTCACCCTGCTGGCCAGTGGGTGTGCGTCGTCGGGCGCCGTTCCGGCGCCGTTTCCCACTCCTGCTCCTCCTTCCGCGCCTCCGTCCGCTCCAGCTCACGTCCCAGAGCCCGTGCCGGCCCCTGGCGAGAGTGCCCGGGATGTCCCTCTGCCACCGGTCGTCGGGACGGCCTTGTCGCTCCAGGGCGCCCCGTACCGAAATGGCGGCAGCGATCCGTCGGGGTTCGACTGCAGCGGCTTTGTGGCGTATGTCTTCGCGCAGCAGGGCCTCGCCGTGCCGCGGACCGTTTCTGAGCTCTACGTTGCCGGCCGGGAGATCTCCGCGGATGCCCTCGAACCGGGGGACCTGGTCTTCTTCAGCACCGTGGCTCCCGGGCCCTCGCACGTCGGGATAGCCGTCTCAGCCGATGAGTTCGTCCACGCCC
>Ga0207701_10006885_pt1 | contig 11333 bp, 12 predicted proteins | sample KBSSwiSSwithPhiX_FD_184294 | JGI IMG/M metagenome (GOLD analysis project Ga0207701, IMG submission 184294) | Switchgrass rhizosphere bulk soil microbial communities from Kellogg Biological Station, Michigan, USA, with PhiX - S5 (SPAdes) (version 2) | ecosystem: Environmental > Terrestrial >...
TCGGGGTTGGCCGGGTCGCGCTCGATCTTGTTGCGCAGCCGGTTGATGTGCGAATTGACGGTGTGCTCGTAGCCGCTGTGGCTGTAGCCCCAGACCTGGTCGAGCAGCTGGGTGCGGGTGAACACCCGGCCGGGGCTGCGCGCGAAGTGGGCGAGCAGCTCGAACTCCTTCGCCGTCAGCTCGACCGGCCGGCCGCCGACACGAGCCTCGTGCCGCTGCAGGTCGATGCTCAGGCCGGCAACCTCGATCATCTCGCTCGCCGTCGGCGCCGCCGCTGCCGCGAGCTTGGCCGCGGCGAGCTGCTCGGCGCGGCGGAACATGCCCTTCAGCCGGGCCGCGAGCTCGAGCATGCTGAACGGCTTGGTGAGGTAGTCGTCGGCGCCGAGCTCGAGGCCGAGCACCCGGTCGAGCTCCGACGACTTCGCGGTCAGCATCAGGATCGGCGTGTGCTGCTCCGCGGCGCGCAGCCGCCGACAGACCTGCAGGCCGTCGAGGCGCGGCAGCATGATGTCGAGGATGACGAGGTCGAAGCGACCTTCCTGCGCCTCGGCCAGGCCGCTCACGCCGTCGGCGACCAGCCGGCTTTCGCAGTCGAGCTCGGCGAGCTGCAGCGTGATCAGCCGGCCGATGTCGGGGTCGTCCTCGATCACCAGGACCCGCGGCCTCATGCCGTCTCCTTCGGCGCGAGCGACCAGCGGCGGAACGAGCCGAGCGCGAGATGCCGGCCGAGCGTCGCGCCGAGGTCGAAGGCAGAGTCGACGGCCAGCGCGGCGGCGCTGGCCGCGCCGAGCGTCCGGCCCTCGGCGAGGGCGCGCAGCCAGGCGTCCTCGGCCGCGCCGAGGAGGCGGAACTCGACCTCGAAGCCGCTGCGGCCGACGAGCAGACGCACGCCGCCCGCGTCGAGCGACAGCGTCGCCGCCGCGTCCGCCTGGTTCGCCTGCCAGATGGCGAGGACCGGCCAGGCCGAGGCCACGAAGCGGGTCGCGAGCTGCAGGTGCAGGCGCAGCCGGGCCTGGTGCTCGACCGGCAGCGCAGCGAGCGCGGCGGCGTCGAGCGAGACATCGTCGGCCTCGTGATAGACCTCGTGGCCGGCCCACTCGAGCGCGGCGACGTCGGCGAGGTACGGCAGCCCGGCCAGCGCCGGCTGGGCGGCGAGGAAGCCCGGCAGGCGGCCGCCGAACTCGTGCAGGTTGCCCGAGCGCGAGGGGAAGCGCTCGACATAGCCGCGCGCCACTTGGCGAAAGCATGCGTCGCCGACGAGGCGGGCGACGACCGGATAGACCGCGGCGAGGGCCGCGCCGAGACTGGCCTCGAGGTTGTTGCGGTAGACCTGCAGGCGGCGCTCCGGCGACAGGCCGGCACTGCGGCGCAGGAGCGGCACCGCCGGCGAAGCGTCGGGCCGGCGCAGCAGCGCGCCCATCAGCCGGGCCTGGGTGTCATGCAGCGAGGGCATGGTCGTGGCGGCGGTCGGTCCATTCGAGCGCCGCAAGCATCCGGTCGGCGCGTGCCGCCTCGGCCAGCAGGGTGGCGAGCGGCGGCAGGTCGCTGTCCCACTCGATCAGCGTCGGCACCGCGCCGAAGCGCGCGAGCGCGGCCTCGAAGAGTCCCCAGACGGCGTCGCACACCGGCTGGCTGTGGGTGTCGATCAGGATCTCCTCGCCGCTGGGAAAGCGCTTGGCCACATGGCCGGCGAGATGCAGCTCGTGCACGAAGCGCGGCGGGATCTGGCGCAGGTAGACGGCGGCGTCGAAGCCGTGGTTGCGGGCGCTGACATGGATGTTGTTCAGGTCCAGCAGGATGCCGCAGCCGCTCCGGCGTGCCACCTCGGCGAGGAACTCGCCTTCGGGGATGGCCGAGTCCTCGTACTCGAAGTAGCTCGAGACGTTCTCCAGCAGGATCGTCCGGCCCAGCGCCTCCTGCACTTGGAGGACGCGCGTCACGACATGGTCGAGCGCCTCCTCGGTCAAGGGCAATGGCAGCAGGTCGTTGGCGTACGTGCCGCGATGCGAGCTCCAGCAGAGATGGTCGGAGACGAACGCCGGCTGCAGCCGCGCCGCGAGTTCGGCCAGGTGCTGCAGGTGCGTCGGGCTGAGCGGATCGGTCGAGCCGATCGACAGGCCCACGCCGTGCAGGCTGAGGGCGTGGTCGCGGCGCGCCTGCTCCAGCAGGTCGAGGGGCCGGCCGCCCCGGCCGAAATAGTTCTCGGCGTGCACCTCGACGAAGCCGACCTCCGGCTGGCAGGCGAGGAACTCGACGCAGTGCTCGGCGCGCAGGCCGATGCCGGCGGGCAGGGCCAGCGCCGGTCGCGCCGGGGCGATGGATGCGAAGGCAGGCATGGGCGGATTGCGGTGTCGGGAAAATTCTAGGGAGCGCCGCTTCGGTCCGGACGGCCGTGATCGAAATGTGAGAAGTGCTCAGGACACGCCGTGGCCGCCGGCCGGCGCCGCGTGGCGGCGGCCGAGCAGCATGGCGGCGGCAATGGTGACGCACATGGTGGCGAAGGCGACCCAGGCATAGGGCCAGAGCAGCGGCATGCCGACCAGGATCAGGCCGTCGTTGCCGCCCGGAATGAGCAGGCTTCCCCAGCCCATGAGCAGCCCGCCGACGAAGCAGCGCAGCACCTGCGCGGCCGCGATCGGGGTGTTGCGATAGCGCCCGGCGGTCCAGCCGCCGAGGGCGGCGCCGCCGAGGAGCGCGAGCAGCAGCAGGCTTCGGGCGGCGAGGCTGCCCGCCATGCCGCGCGCCAGCTCGACCAGGACGTCGGTGTAGGCCCAGGAGCCGACGAGCAGCAGCAGGACGACGAAGGTCACGCCGATGATGGTGGTGGCGGTGTGCGGCGACCAGGCGCGGGCGGCGAGCATCGCTACCGGCCGCCCGGTGCGCACGCCGTCGAGCAGCGGCCGGCCGAGGCGCCACAGCGCCAGCGCCGCGAACAGCAGGGCGACCCATGCCGACGCCTGCAGCACCGGCGAGCCGTAGGGCAGCGCCTGCGGCGCGGGGGCGCCGAACACGCGGCCGACGCTGACGCAGCCGACGTAGAAGCCGAGCGGCGTGACGAGATAGGCCCACTCGCCCGAGCCGAAGCGGGCGATCGCCCCGAACACGCAGGCGCGATTGACGTAGGCGCCGAGGCCGAGCAGGGCGCCGCCGAGCACCGTCCACGGGCCGACGGCGTAGCCGGCCGGCATTTTCGGCAGGACCTGCAGCCCCTGGGCGACGAGCAGCCCGCCCGCCACCCAGAGGGCGGCCTCGAGCAGGGCGGCGAGGCGGCGGACGCCGCGTTCGCGCACCACCTCGTCGACCGCAGCGACGGTGCAGGTGGCGCCGCGCTGGATCGCGAAGCCCATCGTGCCGGCGCAGAGCAGGGCGACGAGGAAGGCGGCACTGGCGACGACGATGTCCATGGCACGTCGCGTCGCGGCTCAGGCGCCGGCGCCGTGGAACTTGCAGACCTGGTGCATTGCCGCGTCGCTGTCGATCATCGCCGTCTGCGGGTGGATCAGGCCGGTCTTCAGGTCGAACACCCAGCCGTGGATGAACGGCCGGCGGCGGCGCTGCCAGGCGGCCTGGACGATGCTGGTCTTGCCGAGGTTGTAGACCTGTTCGATCACGTTCAGCTCGACCATCCGGTCGAATCGCGCGGCGGCGTCGAGCGGCGCGAGCTGGCCGTGGAAGTACTGCTCGGTGTCCTTCACCGTCCGCAGCCAGTTGTCGATCAGGCCGTGCCGCGCCTCGCCCATCGCCGCCTTGACGCCGCCGCAGCCGTAGTGGCCGCAGACGATGACGTGCCCGACCTCGAGCACGTCGACGGCGTACTGCAGCACCGAGAGCAGGTTCATGTCGGTCTGCACCACCAGGTTGGCGATGTTGCGGTGGACGAACATGTCGCCGGGCTGGGTGCCGGTGATGCGGTCCGGCGGCACCCGGCTGTCCGAGCAGCCGATCCAGAGGAAGGCCGGATGCTGGCCTTCGGAGAGCGTGCGGAAGTAGTCGGGATCGAGGGCGAGCTGCTGCTCGACGAAGCGCTCGTTGTTGCGCAGCAGGGCCTGGATGCTGTCGATCACGGGCGGCTCCTCAGGCTTCGGATCGGTGCTCGATCACGCCCTCGATCGGATCGACCGGGGCGGACCACGGCGCACGCGCGATCATCCGTTTCGTGTCGGCGTAGCCCGCCTCGCGCCGCATCCGGATGCCGGCGGTGGTGAAGTCGATGTCCTTGGTGTGGTCCTCGTTGTCGATCCGCGGCGCCAGCATGTGGGCGACGTGCATGGTCGTGCCGCAGCCCCAGGAGGCGAGCTCCCGGATCTTGTCCTCGCCATGGCGGCTCGCCGGCAGCTGCTTCACCAGCTCGCGGATCACGTGGCGCAGGCGATGGTTCTGCTTCTGCCGCGCGATGTGGCTGTCGGCGCGGCTCGCGAACTGGATGTCCTTGGTGCGCGCCATCACTTCCCAGATGGAATCCGGCTCGGCCGCGGTCTGGTGCCAGACGTTGACGGCGAAGATCAGCGAGTCGCGCCGCGGCTTGTCGTCGAGCACCGCCTCGATCGGCGTGTTCGAGTAGATGCCGCCGTCCCAGTAGGGCTGGCCGTCGATGCGCACCGCGCCGAACGCCGGCGGCAGCGCGCCCGAGGCCATCACGTGGTCGGCGACCAGCGGCTCCTTCTTCGAGTCGAAGTAGCGCATCTCGCCGCTCAGGGCGTTGACCGCGCCGACCGTGAGGCGGGTGTGGCAGGCCGAGAGGTAGGGCCAGTCGACCAGGGTGTCGAGCGTCTGCCGCAAGGGCGCGGTGCTGTAGTAGGAGGCGGCCTCGATGCCGACCTCGGCCTTGGCGCCGCGCAGCGCTGCGAGGTTGGGGGTGAAGAACGACGGGATGCCGCGGAACACGGTGTTGAGCGTGCCCAGCATCGGATTCAGCCCGAGCCAGTCGAAGGCGTTCGTCGCCGGCGCCTTCTGCTCGACCTCGCTCCAGAAGCGATCGAGCCGATCCATCCGCGCGCCGGGCGCGTTGCCGCAGATGAGGGCGGCGTTGATCGCGCCGATCGAGGTGCCGATCACCCAGTCGGGCTCGATCCCGGCCTCGTGCAGCGCCCGGTAGACGCCGACCTGGTAGGCGCCGAGGGCGCCGCCGCCCTGGAGCACGAGCACCACCTGGCCGGGCAGGCCGTTCGTGGGCGGCGCCTCGCGCGGCGGCCGGGACGGGTCGGCGCCGGGCAGCGGCGGTCGGCTCTTGCGCCGGGCCGGCGCCGGACGGGTAGACAGGGTGGCCATGGAATAGTCTCCGTTCGCTCGGGATTCAGTGCTGGGTCCAGCCGCCGTCCATCGCCAGGGCGCTCGCGGTCATCGACGCGGCGGCGTCGGAGGCGAGGAAGACGGCGAGCGCGGCCAGCTCGTCGACGCGGACGAAGTCCTTTCTCGCCTGGTGCACCAGCATCACGTCGCGCACCACGTCGGCCTCGGAGATGCCGTGCGCCTTGGCCTGGTCGGCGATCTGCTTGTCGACCAGCGGCGTCTTCACGTAGCCCGGGCAGATCGTGTTCGCGGTGATGCCGAATTCGGCGACCTCGAGTGCCACCGTCTTCGCCAGGCCGATCAGGCCGTGCTTGGCGGTGACGTAGGCGGCCTTGAACGGCGAGGCGGTGAGGCCGTGCGCCGAGGCGACATTGACGATCCGGCCGAAGCGGCGTGCCTTCATTCCCGGCACCACCGCCTTGATCAGGTGGAAGGCCGACGACAGGTTGATGGCGATGATCGCGTCCCACTTGGCTTCGGGGAACTCCTCGATCGGCGCGACGAACTGGATCCCGGCGTTGTTGACGACGATGTCGACCTTGCCGAAGGCCGCCTCGGCCTCAGTCGCCATCGCGCGGATCTGCGCCGGCTGGCTCATGTCGGCGCCCGAGTAGCGCACCTTGACGCCGTAGCGGCGCTCCATCTCGGCGCGCGTCGCCTCGATCTCTTCGGCGTTGCCGAAGCCGTTGAGCATGACGTCGGCGCCCTGCGCCGCGAAGGCGTGGGCGATGCCCAGGCCGATGCCGCTGGTGGAGCCGGTGACGATCGATGATTTCTGCTTGAGCATGTTCGTTCCTTGAGGGGTGGGTGAGGAGTCAACGGGTCGGCGCGGCCGAAAGCGGCGGCGTGCCGGAAAGGGATCGGCTGCCGGCGTCGGCATCGACTTCGTGGGTGCGGGTGAAGCGCAGGTGGGTGACGTCGGCGGGGAAGAACATCGCCCAGGTCCATTCGACCCAGATGCGGACCTTGCGACCGAGCGTCGGCATCTGCAGCAGGTAGTAGGCGCGCCACAGCAGCCAGGCCGGCAGGCCGGCGAGGTTGAGGCCGAACAGCCGCGCCACGCCCTTCAGATGGCCAGTGGTCGCCATCGCGCCCCGCGACACATGGTGGAAGTCGCGCGTCGGCCGCCGGGCGATGCGGGCGGCGATGTTGGCGGCAAGGAAGCGCGCCTCGGCGACCGCGAACTGCGCCGTCGGCGGGGCGAAGGCGAGCGCGCCGGTCGAGGCCGTGGCGGTCCCGCGCGACGGCGCGACGTTGTGCACCAGCGCGCAGTCGCCGAGCGCCCAGACGCCGGCGGCGCCCGGCACCGAGAGGTCCGGCGCGGTGACGATGCGGCCGCGCTGCAGCGGCAGCCCGAGCTCGGCGGCGAGCGGGTTCGGCCGGGTGCCGATCGTGCAGATCACGGTCGCGCTGTCGAGGACGGTGCCGTCCGCGAGGGTCACGCCGTCGGCATCGACCGATGCCGCCCGGGCGCCGAGGCGGACCTCGATGCCGCGCTGGCGCAGCGAACGCAGCGCGGCGCGACCGAGCGATTCGGGCAGCTCGAGCAGCAACCGCTCGGCCCCTTCGAGCAGGCTGATCCGCAGCTCGTCGGCCGCGACCCGCGGGTAGTAGCGTCGGGCGTCCCGGAGAAAGTCGGCCAGCGTGCCGGCGACCTCGACACCGGAGAAGCCGCCGCCGACGACGACGAAGTGGCCGAGCCGGCGGCGCAGCAGCGGGTCGCACTCGAGCTCGATCCGGGCGATGCGCTGCAGCACGCGGTTGCGGATGAAGAGCGCGTCGCCGATCAGCTTCAGCGGCAGCGCGTGCTCGGCCAGCCCGGGCACGAGGTCGAGGTTGGCGCGGGTGCCGAAGGCCAGCGCCAGGTGCTCGTACTCGATCTCCTGGCGGCCGGCGAGCGTGCTCGCCGTCAGCACCCGGCGCGCGGCGTCGATGCCGGTCACCCGGCCCATCACGAAGCGGCTGGCGGGGCTCAGCATCTGCCGGATCGGCGCGACCACGTGCTCCGGGAACACCGCCGCGCCGACGACCTCGGCCAGCATCGGATTGAAGGTGGTGTAGCTCTCCTCGCTGACCAGCACCACCCGGTGCCCGGCAGGCCGCAGGCGCTCGAGCGTGCGGGCCAGGGTCGTGCCGGCGAAGCCGCCGCCGACGATGACGATGTTGCGGGTCGCGCTCATGTCGCTTCGCCTCGCCTCAGGTGCGCGCCCGGCGGGGCGCGAACACGCGGCCGAGCAGCCGGTCGAGCGAGAGCGCGCCCGGCCCGTGCAGCAGCGTCACCAGCAAGAGCAGGCCCCAGGTCTGGTGGTCCTTGAGGCCGGCGGCGCCGAGGTCGGGATAGGAGGCGACGGCGACGATGTTGAAGACGAACAGCACCGCCGCGGCGAAGCGCGAGCCGAGGCCGAGCGCCAGCAGCACCGGGACGACCAGCTCGACGCCGGTGCCGGCGAAGGCCGCGAGCTCGGGCGGGAGCAGCGGCACGGCGTACTCGTTCTCGAACAGCGCGACGGTGCTGTCCCAGTTCGCGATCTTGGTCAGGCCGGACTGGAAGAACACGCCGGCGACGAACAGCCGCACGCCGAGGTCGGCGAGCGGTGCCAGCGTGTCCAGGCCGCGCCGCGCCAACCCGCCCAGCTCGATCAGGCGCGTTGCCAGGCTGCCGCGCTCGCGCGGCAGGGAGACGGAAGGGGTGGCGTAGCGCACGATCAGCCCTTCTTCACCGCGGCCGCGCCGCCGTGCACGTTCTCGGGCTTGTTGGTCACCTTGCCGCCGGCGATGCGCTCGCAGGTGCCGGCGGGCACCAGGATCCAGGCCTCCGGATCGCGGTCGGCGGTCGAGGTGCCGGCGCAGGCGCTCTTGCTCGTGCCGCAATCGTTCTTGCCGGCCTTGACGACGCCGGCGCACTTCTCGGTGTCGCCCTTGGCGGCGAGGGCGGCGCTGCTGGCGGCGGCCAGGCCGATGGCGATGAAGCCGGCGAGGGTGTTGCGCATCAGCGCTTGTTCACGTTCAGACATGGGATATCTCCTTAAAGGGTGGTGTTGGCGGATCGGCACGGGCGGGATGGCCTCGCGTCCTCTCCTGGGTCATCAGTGTCGACAGGTCACTTCACGGGTCGTTCAACGACTGCTCACGTTTCGATCACATGTGCGTCCTCCTCGGAAAGAGCGGCGCTGCGCGCCAGCACATGGACCGCGAAGCGGCCGCGGCCGTCGCTCCAGAGCTGGCGGTGCGCCCACGACCCGGCCGATGCCAGCCGGGTGAAGCGAGCCAGCGAATCGCAGCGCGGGGTCGGCGCGCCGACGACCAGGAGCGTGTCGTCGGGCGAGAGCTCGCGGACGCGGCGCAGCGTCGCCGCGAGTTGCGCTTCGGTCATCACGTCGGTGCGGGCACCGGGCACGAAGACCAGGCGGCGTCGCCTCGGCGCGGCGCGGTCCGGCTCGGGAGGCCGCGCGTCGATCGCAGCCTGCAGAAGGACGGCGCCGCGGCTCGAGCGGCCGCCGAGCTCGACGACGCGGGCGCCGGGGCCGGCCTCGAGCGCGATCTCCCGGGCGCAGCGCTCGAGGATCCAGGTTTCCTCGGGCGGGCCGTCGGTCCGCGGTGCGGCGCGTTCCGGCCCGACCGTCGGCGGTGCGAGAAGAAGTGGATGGAGGACGGCACTCATCGCGGCTCCCGTCGTGCAGAGGTGGGTTGCTCGCGGCCCCGCGGCTACTTGCCGCGAACCGTCGAGGTGATCGACTCGACCACGCTCGTCGCCATCGCGAACTGCGGCTCGCGGTCGGTGATGTGGTGGCGCCGGGCGATCCAGGCGAAGTCGCTCCAGGCGACCCAGACGCTGCCGTCGGCCTGCTGCAGCACCAGCACCCGCACCGGCCAGTCGAGACCGGAGAAGGGGTTGGCGGTCAGGAACTGCGCCCCGAGCGGCGGGTTGCCGAAGGTGAGCAGGCGCGACGGCGGCAGGGCGATGCCGGCCTTGTTCGCGAGCTGCGCCTGGTCGACGTCCTGGAAGAAGAGGATGCCCTTGGCGGCGATGTCCTGCTTGATCCGGGCCACGGTCTCGTCGACTGGATAGGCGCTGCGGACCTTGACGAGGCCGTCGTCGCCGACAGAGGCGGTCTGGGCGTCGGCGCCGGTGGTGAGGAGCATCAGCATTGCGCCGATGCAGAAGGCAGCGATGCACTGCCGGATGAAGTTCAGCATGGAAGACTCCCTGTGGGTGGTCGTTCCGGCCGGCGGCACGGGCGGGGCCCGTGGCCGGCCGGTGCGCTTACATCATGTGCTCGTCCATCTTGGCGGCACCCGGGAACAGGTCGACCGAGATCAGCACCGCCTTGGTCGTGCCGGTGTTCTTCCACCAGTGCGAGGTGCCGTTCTTCTCGGGGGCGACGTCGCCGGCGCGATGGGTGATCGGCACCGCGCAGCTGCTCGCGTACTCGACCACCTCGCCGGAGACGATGTAGATCATCGCCGGGCGCTCGTTGTGGCTGTGCCAGGGGACGACGCCGCCCGGCTGCATCTCGAGCTGGCGCAGCCGGAACTGCCGGCCTTGCAATGCGACCGGCTCCTTGGCCAGGTCGGTGCTGGCGCGGACGACGTCGGTGACGCCGCTCGGCGCGGTCGGGCCCATGGGCTGGCCCTTGCCGTCGGCGACGCGCTTGTCGGCCGGGCATTCGCCGGCGTAGGCCGCGCCGGCGGCGCCGAGCACGGCGACCACCGCGGCGGCGAGAACGAGACGCGGCCAGAGCGGCGGACGGTAGAGACGAATGACGTTCATGATGCGGACTCCTCGGTGTGTGAAGGTGGATGGGCGGGCGGCTTCGGAACGCTTCTTTTGCGGCCGTGCCGTCGCTCCGGAAGCGACTGTCGAGGAGCGGCTTCACGCTACGATCAAGGAAAAGTCACGTCTTCATCACGTGCGAGAAAACCGCCGACGGGAGAGCGCATGGGCCCGGATCACGAGCAAGCGCGGCGCGATCTGATCGCCGACATCTCGCACGACCTGCGCACGCCGCTGGTGGCGATGCGCGGCTACCTCGAGCTGCTGGTGGCGCGCGGCGACAGCCTCTCGGCCGAGGACCGCAAGCGCTACGCCGCGATCGCCTTGCGCCAGAGCGAGCACCTCGCCCGGCTGGTCGACGACCTGTTCGAGCTCGCCAAGCTCGACTTCCGCGGCCTCGTCCTCGACTGCGAGGCCTTCGCCGTCGGCGAGCTGGCCAGCGACGTGGTCCAGAAGTTCGCGCTCGCGGCCTCGGCGCGGGGCGTGGCGCTCGAGGTCGCCGTGGCCGCCGACCTACCGCCTCTCGAGGCCGACCTGCGCCTGGTCGAGCGGGTGCTCGAGAACCTGGTCGGCAATGCGCTCGGGCACACGCCGGCGGGCGGCCGGGTCGAGGTGCGGGTGGCGCCGTCCGCGGCCGGCGTCGAGCTGCAGGTGCTCGACACCGGCGCCGGCATTCCCGCGGCCGAGCTGCCGTTCGTCTTCGATCGCCACTATCGCGGCGCGGCCTCGGGCGACAGCGAGGCCGGCGAGGGCGCCGGCCTCGGCCTGGCGATCGCGAAGAAGATCGTCGAGCTGCACGGCGGCGCGATCCGGGTCGAAAGCGAGCTGCGGCGCGGCAGCCGCTTCGTCGTCGTGCTGCCTTCGCGCCGCGACGCCGCGCCGGCAGCGGCGCCGAGCCCGGCGTCGACCGTTCGCGTCAGGCCAGCAGCACCTCGTTGATCTTCGCCGCGAGGCGGGCCGCGATCTTGCGGTAGCCGCCGAGGTTGGGATGGATCTCGTTGATCCAGTCGTTGCTGTTTCCGCCTTCGGTCGGGTTGGCCCGCACCAGGGTGTTGCGGGTGTCGATGACGTGGAACGCCGGCAGTGCCTTGCCGGCCACGCCGCTGTCCGAGTCGAGCACGAGCAGGGCATCGGCGAGCCCGTCGGTCAGCAGGTCGGCGATCCGCTGCTGCAGCATGATCTCGAGGCCCGAGCCGGCGAAGGCCTTGAACAGCCACGGTCCGGCGATCGGCACCGCCCCGACGAAGCGCGCCGCGGCGTTGCGCGGCGT
>Ga0207701_10006887_pt1 | contig 11330 bp, 5 predicted proteins | sample KBSSwiSSwithPhiX_FD_184294 | JGI IMG/M metagenome (GOLD analysis project Ga0207701, IMG submission 184294) | Switchgrass rhizosphere bulk soil microbial communities from Kellogg Biological Station, Michigan, USA, with PhiX - S5 (SPAdes) (version 2) | ecosystem: Environmental > Terrestrial > Soil...
CGCGCCATTAATGTCGGCAAGCGAGTTGTGAAAATGGCTGAGCTCGCGAAGCTCTGTGAGTCATATGGGTTGAAGAATGTAAAGACCCACTTTCAGAGCGGCAATATGGTCTTTGAAACGAAGCAGGTAAATCGAGCGGCGATCACACGAACAATCGAGAAGCGGTTAATGGAGTCGCTGGGTTACAAAGTGGAGTTATTGCTGACCACTAGAGACGAGCTTGCAGCGATAGTGAAGAAACATCCGTTCAAGCGCTTTGATCCCAAAACCGACGTAATGCTGTTCGTTAGTTTCTTTATCGGTGAGCCAACGTTAACACCCCGGTTGCCGCTGACCTCAAGTTCTGAAAACCTGGAACTCTTCGCGGTACACAACAATGCCGCATTCATCGTCGCACGACGAAAGAAGAACGGCTGGTTTGGATTTCCAAACATCTTTGTCGAGAAACAATTTGGCGTTAGCGCGACGACGCGTAATTGGTCGGTGGTTAAGAAACTCGTTGCCTTTGCTGACGGAGGTGATGAGGTCTAACAGTTAGGGCGGGGCCGGGTCGGCGGCTGTGAAAATACAGCCTCTCATTCTCCCCAGGCTTGAGCCTGGGGTTCCGCGCCTGTTTGAAAGCGAGAACCGTTTCAACGGTTTTCCCAACGCGTTCGCTGACGCGTAGGAGTCTGGGAAGAAACCGTTAAAACGGTTTTCAGTCTGCGCGGGCCGGTGACCCCAGGCTGAAGCCTGGGGTGAATGAGAAGTTGAAATCCTTACTTGATTCCTTTTCGTTTAAGTTGTTCCTTCAATGCGGTCACAACAGCCGTATCAAATGCATCGCTCTTAGCTCCGAGCTTCTTCCGTTCAGCAGCAATGAATTCTTCACGTTGTTTTGAAAGAACAACGATCTGAGCACGCAATTCACGCCGTTCTGCGAGTCGCTTTTCAATCTCCTGTTTCCGTTGTGCCGGCGACATGTCTCTTAGGTCCACCGGCAATTGATTCGCGTCGATCTTGTCCAGCTCAATCGATCCGTTTTCGATACTTTGCAGCAAATCACCGATGTACGCTTCGCGATTCATCGCCTTGTTGAGAGCACGTTCAGCCTTGGCCGTTGGTTTTGCCGACTCATTGACCAATGCCTCGACTTCGGCGACGCGCTGCCGAGCAACAGAGCGATCTTTATCACCCGCCTCACCAGCGCCGCCGCCATAAGCAACATAAGTTCCGCCGAGTTGATTTGCCAGCTTGCCCATTTGCTCGTCATACGGAGTTGAAATTACCTGCACGCCGCCGTTCTGCTGGATCGCAAAATACTGTCCATTGCCTCTCTGCGCGATTGCTTCCCACACCGAGCGCGTGCCCGGAATGGTTCCGCATTGAATGGTGTTAACGACTATTCCGTTTCTTGCGGCATTCGCTGCAGTAGTGGGTGCGTCGGGCGCGTCGCCGTAATCATCGTGTGGCGGCGCATCACCGACCAGAAAAAGTATTTGAGCGACTCCATTCGCCTGCGCGGACCAACCCGCTTGATTCACACCTTCGAGTAGCGCGCGCCTGACGTCTTCAGGGGTATCCCCTCCGCCACCCGCCTCGTAGGCCATCAAAACGGTATAGACGCGATCGAGATCGTTGGTAAGTGGCAACACCTGAGTTACGTAAGCGTCTCCGCGGTCGCGGTAGGCAACAAGCCCGATACGAACGGCCGGATGCGACTCCGTTTGCATCACTTCGTTGACGATGCCCCAGATTCTTTGTTTCGCGCCGTCAATCAAACCGCCCATGGAACCCGTCGTATCAAGAACAAAGACCATTTCAAGTGCTGGTGACGAGCGCGGCTTTCCAGAATCGCCGATATTTACCGGATCGATCGTGGGACCACGATCAATGAAAACCCAGGCACTGGCGATGGAGATACCGATGACAAACGTAAGAACAGCTGTGGTCGTGCGGAATACAAGCGAATTCATACAGAACCTCCGTGAAGAGCGAATGACAAAGTGGAGTGGTGACCACGATTCGTAAAGGATGGCCCTCACAAAAACCGGGCACCACCCACTTTGAGGTTAGTCGCGGCACCTTCGGTATGGCGCCGTGTTGATGTTTGAACGAATGGGACTGGGGTTTCTTGCGTAAGAAGCTAGAGACTATGAAGAAGATGGCAGGTGGGTGTTATGTTCCTGTGAGGATTAGCGGGGGCGCGCTGGTTGAGTGTTGGGGGCGTTGAGAGTTTGACGCTTGCCCCCCTTCCTGACTGCACCCATGAAAAAAAGGCGGGCACGAAACGCCCGCCTTTTTGTCGAACACTTTGTGAGGATCAACTACTGATCAGTCTCTTTCTTCTTCACGTAGATGTCGCCGCGCTGGATCATGCCGGCTTTTTCTGCAAGCGCAGCCAGCACCGAGTTCAAAATCGCTTGATTCTCTAACTTGAAACTGGTGGTGCCAGTCATCCTTGTGTCTGGATCGTTATATTGCAAAGTCAGATAACGCACCTTCGTCTTAATAAACCGCGCTGGAAGCGTGAAGATAGTGGGAACACTGCTGGCGACGGTGGCGGCTGCTGGTTGAACTTTTTTCGTATCCGCGAAGGCAGACACTATGGCGCCGTAGGGGATGTGGAGCTCCTTTTCCGAGCCCTTGTGCTTGAAATAGAGCCTGTTATTCCTGTCATCGAGCGTCAGCAGGCCTTCCATGGTCTTTGTATAACCAAAAATGCCGCCTTCATACTTCGCTTTGACGGTGCTTGGCGCGGGTGCCGGTTTCGTTTTGTTCTCCGCTGTTTCACGTGGCCGCTGCGCCACGATTGCGCCAGGGGCAATCAAAATTAACAACATCAACAGAAGTAATTTCATTTCTATCTCCTTAATTCAGCAGGTCCACCGACCAATGGGTGGAAATCCGTGGACCTGCTCTTTCGAACATCAAAACTCTCTTGCCCACTGGGGTACCTTGTAAAGAATCCACCAGAGTAGCGTTTGCAAAAGCAGCACAACCACACCCGCTATGACGCTGAAGTAACAACTTTTTCGATCGCCCGCTTGGTTTCGCGTTCGATACGAGCGCGCCACACCCAAGCTTCCGAACAGAACGGCGCCCGGACAAAACAAAATTCCTAGATAGGGCACGAGGGAATAGGTTGCGAACGCTTTCGCTGTTGCCGCGAGGCCGCCGCGGTCATCTTCCATAACGGTCGATACCGGTTTCTTCGGTCTTTACTTCGCGAAAGGTTTTACGCGCTCAACTGATTCTTTAAAGTCAGCATCACCCGGCGCCAACGTCAAGCCTCGTTGATAGGCAGCGAGCGCCTTCGTGTACTGCTTTGTCACTTCGTACGCGTATCCGAGTTCTCGATACACGTTCACGTCTTCGGGCGACTTCTTTGCTCCTGCTTCCAGAGCAGCAATCGCTTTCGGGAAATTGTTGGATCGCGAATGCGCCACTCCGAGCAGATAGAATGTCACACCGGTGGCATCCGCACCAGTACTCGCCTTCTCCAGAACTGACGCTGCGCGAACATACTGCTTCGATCCAATGAGCGCCTGGCCAAACAGCGTTACCGCTTCGGCGTCTGTCCGCAAACGAATTAGTCCCTCACCAGATCGTACGGCGCTAACGTAATCGGCGTCAGCTTTCGCTTGATCGCTACTGGTCGCAGCACGCCGAAGATACGCGGTGACGAGTAGGGTCCAAGCGTTCGTCATTCGCGCGTCAACTACAGTCGCCCGATTCAACCAGGCGATTGCCCCATCGAGATCGTTTTTGGAGAGCGCTATTTGGGCAAGGTAGAAGAGCGACAATGAATCTTTCGCGTTCGCTTTAATCGCTGCGTTGAAACTGTGTTCCGCGTCTGCGGTCTTACCTGTTTTGTATTCCGCGACGCCACGGTAGTAGAGCATTAATGGATCTGGAGCGCCGCCGGTGTTCGAAGTTGCCGCCGTAAGAAGAGGCAATGCCTGCTCATACCTTTCAGCCAGCACGTATGCCTGGGCCAAAGCGGTGCGCGTGTTCACATCCTCTTGTTTGTTTTGCCGCTGCAACGTTAGCGCCTTTTCCAGATCGGTCGCCGCCTCGGCATATTGCTTCAGGTTCAGTTCTGCAAAGCCCGCGATCTTCCACGCTTCGGAATCGTTGGGATAGCGCACCGTCAATTCCTTTGCTTCCTTTGCGGCCGCTGCAAACTGCTTCGACTCGAGCAACGTATAGGCATGTGTTGTATCGGCAGGAGCCACCGTGTTCACGACTGGCTTAACCGGCTGGACGTCGAGCAACGGACTATTCGGATCGCTGCGGCGCGCACTTGGCGATGACGTCGGTTCTGGCCTGAGTAGCGGATCAGATGCCGGTCGTTCAGACGTAGAAGTCGTGGGTTTTGTCGTTTGCCGTGAAGCACGACGCGGTCGCGTCGATTGAGCGGTCACGGTCACAGACATCAACAGGACAACGCCTGTCAGGCTAATGAGTCGAGTAAAAACAGATCCAGTCATGGCTAGCGATTGTATGCGGGAGAAGGTTAGGTTTGAAAGTCCGGACAAACTCCTCGAAAACACCCTTTCGGATGCTCATGATGCCTGATAGCGTTGCCGCCTTCCCCCGGGGATTGTTCTGGTCAGCCCCCCGATTTCCCCGCTGAATCCCCGTGGAAGACGCTGATAAGCTTGAAAAATGTGGGCACTCCCGCGGTTATAGCTGTGATGATCGGCAATGTCGAATTGTAGATCTCGCGTTGGGTCAGCAGTAAAAAGACAATCACGCTGGCGACACCAATCGACAGCGGCACCTTCAACGCCTCCCAATTGCTGCTCTTTCTCGCCTTCTCTTCGCAATGGGCCAGCGTCTCACCATCCTCAACGCCCAGCACGAAATACTTGAAACTTTCATTCATCAATCGAACCGCTGGCTCACGAACTATCAGACCTTTCTTCATGAGCCGCTCGAGATCAGGATCGTTTGAGCTGAGCAGGCCATCGTGGGCCAAATGTGACAACGTCAGTTTTTCATCGTCGGAACAGACACGCCAGATTGATTTGTAGTAAGGCATCGCCTGCACGAACACTTGCCTGGTGATGCCTTCCGGCGTTTGCGTGCCGATGTTGCGCTGATTCGCAATGCCTTCGCCAATGCTCTGCAAACATGCCCTGGGTGAGCACTCTCGTTCTATCCGCACAAACACAGCCTCGATTTGCTGTTTTGCTTCAGGCGTGAGTTTGTCGTCCGACAACACTTGCTTCTTCCGATTTGTTACCGTCGTCTTGAAAGCTCCAGGCTCGCCAAAGTCCTCGAGCGAAACTCTGAGAAACCGGCTTACCGCGCCGGTCCATCGTTCAGTCATGACCGGAGAAGTTCCGTTCTCAGTGTTTCCGTCGCTCTTCCCACTCATGAATCTATCCGGCTCAAGATTCGACACCGCAATAGCCACGCGTTTGAGCTCGAACAACTTCTCAAGAAGCCTCAGTCTCTGCTGATTGTAGGCGGCGTTCTCACATCCATAATCGAAGTTATCGAGGATTATCGGCAGAGCTTGAGTAGGGGGTTGTGTGGTCCCAGGCGACGCCGGTGGGTTTCTATGCTTGAACCACTTTTCAACTTCGGCGCTTTGTTGCACATCAATTCTTTCAAAAGTCCCTTTATCTAAACCCAATCGCCTTAGAAGTTCGCGACGGCCGACAAATGGAGGGTTCAGTACAAGAAAAAGGTTTTGCGAGACTGAGTCGGCAGTAAACCCATTCAATTCGTCGCAGGCTCTCTCATTTCGTTTAAACAGAAATATCTGCCGGCACATGTACGTAACCAGCAGCGCCACGATTGTCAGCAGAACCGGCCAGATAAACCACCACACTGAACCGTTCATGCGTGGGAGTGTTGAAACGATGTGGAGCGCAGGTGTGGCCTGGGAAGAAGTAAGCGACTGGTTCACATGCAAGATCAGCTCGCCTGATGACCGCTCCTCCCATTTCCACGATTGGTCGGCAGCCGGCCACAGCAGAGCATGCCTTTGTATGCTGCTTTGATTGAATAGCGGGACGAAGTTCTTGAAGAACCTGATTAATTTATTGTCGCGCTCTTCGCTATGATTGGCAGCAGCGTCCTCAAGTTTCGTCTGAAAAAAGAAGCTGTTGTAAACATCATAGCCAGTGTCGTCCAATCGGTTCGCGAGGAATTTTTTCATCGCATCCTGTCTAGAGGCGACATTAGTTGTTATCGAGTACTGACTGCGTAGTCGCTCTTCGCGTTGGGCCAAGTCCCGCGCCAGATCAAGTTGTCCCTCCTTGATGAATAGTTTCATCTCCTCAACGTAAGCCAGCTTAAAACACGCGTAAGCGGGAATGATGCTGATAAGAGCGAAGAGCAGCGTTGCGTTAAGCGTGTAGACCGCCCGATGATTAAGAAAATTGCGTTTCGTTAGGCGCTCGATAAGCTTCGTCGAAAGGTGCGATTCCTTCTCGCGCTTGATCAACCAAACAAACAGGAGAATCGCGGACAGAGAAGTCGCTACGGGAACGCCAATCTTCCACAAACCAGGTAGCCAACGCACGGCAGCCAAAGATAGAAAGATCAGAAAAATGTTGAGCACCGTCAGCGAAGTGTAGATTCGCGTCTTATCCGGGGCTGGCCATAACCATGCCACTGGATCACGACTCGTCCGATTGATCAGATAGACCACCAGCAACACGATCAGTGTGAAAATTAAATGGGCAAAAAACAAAACCAGGCACAGCGACATGATCTCGCTGAAGGTTGTGCGCAGAAAGTCTTTGTTGCGGAACGCGATTACGGTCCAGCCAAATTGGCTCACGCCCATGGGCCGCACGTACATACTGTGGCCTTTGCCGAGATACGAGACACTCAGTAATTGGTTGGAGCGTCCGAGAACGGCAGCGCGCAACTCCTGGTTGTTATCTGATTCTTCAAAGAAGTTCTCACCGAGGTGACGCTTTTCATCTGAGTGAAAGAGCACCTTCCCTGAACCGTCGATCACTGCAAATCCGAATCCAGATGGTATGACCGGCTGCGCCAACGAAAGCATTCTCGTGTTGATAGCCGAGATCCAAACCTGTGGATTGTTGAATGGCGTAATGGCCTTTGAGATTGTTACCTCATTCTGGCCTGTCGTTTTTGAGACTATCGGCTGCAAATAAAACTTGTGTTCGCCATAGGTGTAGTGCTGTTCCATGCGCGGCTTGAAGAAGTATTCGCGATCAACTACTGAGACGTTATTGGTTAGGTTTTGCCGGGTGGTCCACTTGATTTGTTGTTTGCCGGACGTGTTCACCCAAAATGCGGAGATGAAGTAAGGGTAGTAGCTGAGTTGTTCGTCCGTCAGGATTAGCCGACGGTCTATCGATGCAAGGGTCTCAGATGCACTAAGCCGCTCTAGCAACTGCTGCGCTAACGGCGCTTGCTGCTGAGCTAATGGCGCTTGCTGCTGAGCTAATGGCGCTTGCTGCTGCGCTAACGGCGCTTGTTGCCGAGCTAATGGCGCTTGCTGAGCTAATGACGCTTGCGTTTCCCGCGAAGGCACCGTCGGAGCGGCCTGTGTTTTAGGGCAATTTCTTGGCGCTTGAAAGCCTCCAAACCTTTTGGTCACTAACAAGTATTTCGTCGAATCAATTAGTTTCGGAGAACAGTTCAGTTCGTCAATTTCTGTAAGCGCATTGCCGAGCTCTTTCTCGAAGTTCTTCTGAAGGTCACCTGCGAAGGACTCGAGCGCGGTATCCAGCAACTTCTCGGCTCTTGTATAACTGGCGCTGAAAATGCCAAAGAGAGTTAGCAGCGCCGTGATCATTACAGCAGACACAACCAGCAGGTACGTGTCGATTGGTCGCAAACGATCCTTTGGACCAATTAGCAACAGCTTCAGGAAAGGCCAACTCAGTGCTACCAGCGCAGCAAGAAAGAAAAAGATGATCAGGACGGTGTACGACACTGCCCAACTCTCTCGACGAAAGCGACCGCTTTCCACGAAGCCACACACCATCCAACTGATTTGCTTCTTGTCGTTACTACCGAGCCTCTCTAATGGCAACTGAACCGGTTGAAAGAAGAGCTTGTAGTCTCCGGCGCCAACCTTTACGTCGGCCATATTCGTCGATTGGCCCAACAGCTTTAAGTCGATCTTGGAGCCATCTGAGGCGCCTGTAAGATTATTAAGTGAGGCGAGCCGCAGCTTTGCCGAACTTTCCTGAAAGATGACGTTAACAGCATCATCGACCTCTGCAAGAACGATTGCATCAAACCCGTCGCCGCCATACGAATCCTCGTTGTCTTCGATTTGACGTTTGTCAACGAACTGTCCGATCAGATCCGCCAGGTTTGTTTTGACTTTGAAGTTGAGATAGAGCGGTTCTTGCCCCTTTCCTTCGATGGCTGCCTTACCAAAGTTTGAATCGAGAGCCGGATACACCGTCGTGTAACTGAAATATAGGAATCGCTGATTATCTTCTTGCTTGACCTCGATCTTCGGACTTGCCAGCAACGATTCGTCCGCGGGTTTAGATACCAGATCCAAGTTAGTAACGGTGAGATTAGTGCCATCCCCTCTTACCAAATTCAGTGACTGCCGTTGGAATTCTAGCTTCACACTTTCACGGTCGGTTTGGAGTCGTTTGTAGGCAGTGGTGGGTTTATCCACAGCATTCTCTTCGGTGTCTTCTTCCGCTGGGTTGAGCTCGAGGTTCGCCAGGAATTTCTTTACGGCATTAGTAAAGACGTCTCCCTGACTTTTCACGCTCTCTTCGACGTGCCTGGTCAGCGCGGCCAAAACGCGAAGGTCGCGCCCGGTGAAGTATTTGGTTTGATTCGAAACCCAGAAGTAGTAGTAGACAACGAAAGGCACGAGTACCAGGAGCAGGCTGAAGCCAATGATGCGGACTCGCTTGAGGCTGGAATCGGAAGGCATCCGGAACATATGAATACCTCGGAGGCAAAGGCGCGACGAAACGATTCGTCACGCGAAGGGTCAAATGAACGAAAGAACGAGATGGTGTCGGAACTTCGACACCGGTGGAACAGCGAGGACATCTGATGGTGTGCCCGAATGTGGCGGAAACCCGGGCACCCAATAGTAATGGTTCTGGCCCGATTATGTTTCGTTCCGCGGATTAGTCAAGCCCTCGGGGCAGCCTGGGCGCGAAAAACCAGGAACGCAAAAAGTTCATTGACTGGCGAATAGCGCAATCTGTATAAGCGTTAGAGGTTCTCTCGTTCTTGAATTGAAGGGGTTTTAAGCATGAAAAAGTTCTTAACCATATCCGCAATTGCGCTGGCGTTGAGCTATTCCCTTAGTGCCCAGGAACACGGCAGACCGCGCAGCAGTACTCCCGCTCCCACTCCCGTTCCTCCCAGGACCAGCACGCCCCCGACGACATTGCGCGACTCGAGCGTGCGAGACGTTAGCGGTTGGATCAAGTTTTCATCAGCTGCCGGCCGGTTTTCTGTGCTAATGCCGGAAGCGCCGACTGACAAAGCTGAGACGACGCAAAGCGAGCACGGCCCGTACACAACTCACTTGTTTATTGTAAGAGACACTATAAGCGTTTATCTGATCGGTTGGGTTGATTACGATCCATCGTTCAACTTCAACCGGCAAGCTGAGCTGGAAGCCAATCGCGATAACTTTGTTAAGGGGATTAATGCGACGCTTCTTACGAGTAGCCCGACAACGATTGATGGGTATCAGGCAATCGAGTTCGTTGCGGAAACTACGGAGCGGGTTTTCAAATCGCGCGTGTACCTGGTTGGCCGCCGCCCCTACCAGATAGTGATCGGCACAACAAAGGGGAAGGACGACTCCGTCCAGACCAGCAGATTCTTTAATTCATTCAAGATCACTCCAAGTTAAAAATAAGAGACCACCGACATAAAGTTGGTGGTCTCAGCCTAGAGTCCCGTTTCTGGTTAGGCTGAAATTGAAGGACCACCGACATAAAGTCGGTGGTCTCTTGTCTTAGAAGTTTAACTTCAATCCAAACTGAAACTGCCGTGGATCAAACGAGGCTGTCGGCCGACTGTAGTACCGTCCGTTGCCGGCTCGTTGGTTGAATGCACGAACGTCTTCGATAAACGGCGAGGCCGCCGCTTCATTGAAGCGATTGAAAAGATTGAAACCTTCTGCAATAAGCTCCAGCCGCACACGGTCGCTGAGACGAACCAACTTAGCCACACGCATGTCAAACGACATGTAGTTGTGGATCAAGCCAAAGTTGCGTGGCAAGTTTCCGCGCGTGAAATCACCGTTCGTGATTCCCGCTACGCAGCCAAATTCTCCGGCCACGCACAAGGTTCCGTCTGCTAACACAGTAGGCCGATCTGTCTGGTTCGATTGGTCGTTGTTTGTATCCTGATTGCTCAGAATGTTGAGCGGTCGACCAGATGACCATTCAAATATCGGAGCCACCGTGAAGTCTGACAGGAAGCGGTGGAATCCGTCGCCTGAGCGCCAGGCAGCGGGTGAAGTAATCACACCGCTGAAAACAAATCGATGCCGTTGATCGAAAAGCGCATCAGCGCGTTCTTCATTGAAGCGACGATTGTCCTGCGGCAGCAGTAGTGTTTGCAGGTCAGAAGAGTCATCGATTGAATGCGACCAAGTGTAGGAGGCGAGAAACTGGAAGTGATTCGAAAAGCGTTTCTTCAGATCAGCGTTCAAGGCGTGGTACGTAGAGTTGCCGTCGGAGGTCTGCGCGTTAATCGACCCGAATGGCGAAATCGTACCAGGGGTTCTTAAGGTACCCGGAAGTTGTGAATTCAGCACTGCCGGAGTAACTGCCCCACCACTTGCCGCCTGCGCCAGGAAATAGTTCGGCGCATTCGGTCGGAAGAAGTTTGCGATCGCCGGTGCAATAATCCTGCCTCGAGTCGGCGAGAAAACGATCATTCCAGGAACAATCACTACGAGGGGGTCTGGGGTGGTCAGGAGCGGGTTTTGAAACACCGTTCCGGGCGCGCTGGTTGGAAAGCAGGTCCCTCCAGCACATGAAGCCATTGCGACTTCCGTGGTGTTCGCAGGATCGCGATTAGCATAACGGCGGAAGTTCGCGATCTGCAGGTCAGTGCGCGGCGCATTCACATCCAGCGGGTGTGGCAGGTGACGCGCTCCCACGTAGATGTAGCTACCTGATAGCGACATGTCCTTCGTAATCTGCCGCTCAACAGTGAAGTTGCCCTGGTTCGCGTATGCGTATTCAAAGTCTTTCTGAACGTGTAGCGTGAAAGGAAGTACCGGTCCAAATCCAGGGAACGTCTGGTCGTCGAATCGTTGACGGCCAAACTGGTAGATCGAACCTGCCGCGACACCTGGAGTTACAACGCCCGCAGGACAAATCGGCGTTGCTGGTCCACCCGGT
>Ga0207701_10006890_pt1 | contig 11325 bp, 7 predicted proteins | sample KBSSwiSSwithPhiX_FD_184294 | JGI IMG/M metagenome (GOLD analysis project Ga0207701, IMG submission 184294) | Switchgrass rhizosphere bulk soil microbial communities from Kellogg Biological Station, Michigan, USA, with PhiX - S5 (SPAdes) (version 2) | ecosystem: Environmental > Terrestrial > Soil...
GGCGAAACGCCCCGTCAGGCGGCTTTGCCGAAATGGCCCTCGGCCAGCCAGCGCGCGACCGCGGTCAAGCTTTCGTCGCCCTGCCAGCGACCGAGCAACTGGAGGCCCAACGGCGCGGCGTCGACCGCAAGCAAGGGCAGGTTGATGGCCGGCGCACCCAGCACCGACGACGCCTCGTTGAAGATCGCGCTGCCCTGATCCATGCCGATCGGACCCGGTCCGGGCGACGACAGGGTGATGAACCCGTCGGCGCGCTTTGCCAGTTGCTCGTGCATGGCGCGCAATTTCTCGCGTTCGACATGCGCGACGCGATAGGTCTCATGCGTGATATGGGCGCCGTCTTCGATGCCCTTGAGGAGGCGCGGCGGCAGCTTGTCTTGGTAGCGTTCGCGATATTGCAGCATCGGCCAGTGCATTTCGAAGCGGTACAAGTTGGTCCAGAGCGCGGGCATGGCCGTCAGCGCCATTTCATAAGTCTCGATCGCCGCATCGTCACGGCGGGTGATAATCTCGACGCCTGCATCCACAAGCCGCGACAGATGCACCTCGAACGCCGCCTTGGCGGCAGGTTCCGCGACCGGCCAGCCGGCGGTGTCGAGGCGAATGAGCCGCGCAGGCTTGTGCGGCAGAGGCGGATGCAGCGCGCCCTCAAGGCCCGGATGACCGGGATCGCCGCCGGCCTCGGTGACGATGAACCGTGCTGTCGTCCACATGTCGGACAAGGTACCGGCGAACACGCCGAGATGGTCCATGCTGTAGGCCATCGAGAACGAACCCTGGCGGTTGATGGCGCCGAACGTCGGCTTCAGCGCATAGGTGCCGCAGAAGCTCGCGGGGCGGATGGTTGAGCCGCGTGCGTGGGTGCCGAGCGCCACCGGCAGCATCCGTGACCCCACCGCGGCCGCGGTGCCACTCGACGAGCCGCCTGGCGTGCGGCGGGTGTCGAACGGATTGCGCGTGCGCGCTGGATCGCCACCGCCGAAACACACCGTGACCGGTCTTGCCGACCAGCACCGCGCCGCCCTGCCGCAACGCGCGCACGCAGGCCGCGTCGGTTATCGGCTGATGGCCTTTGAACAGTTCGCTGCCGAACTCGGTCGGCATGTCATAGGTCTCCATCAGGTCTTTGATGCCGACCGGCATGCCGTCGATGGCGCTCAACGGCTTACCGGCCTTGTATCGGACACTGGATTCGTCGGCGGCCTGGCGCGCCCGGTCGAGATTGAGAAAGGCGAACGCCATTACGGCGGGCTCGAGCGCCTCGATTCTCTCGATACAGCGCTCGAGATAAGCGCGCGGCGTGTCTGCACCGCCGCGGAATTGGGGGACCACGCTGTGGAAACCCAGCATCCAATGCGTTGCCGGATCGTAGGTTCCCGCCGGCGATTGCTTGTCGATGTCCGGCATCAGATCAGTTTCGACGTGACCGGCAGCCCGAGCAGAACCTGTCCGGCGACCTCGAAGTTTACGAATTGCGACTGCACCTGCTGGGTCACCGCGTGAATGTCGCGTAGCCGCCGCTCGAACGCCTGGTTCTCGAAGATCGCCGTGCCGCCGGCGAAGTGGTATGCGGTCTCGACGACCGCCTTGGCTTGGTGGCTGGCATGAACCGCCGCAAGCCGCAGCGCTGCACGCTGCTGTAACGTGGCGCTCTCACCACGGGATGCAGCATCCCACATGTCTCGCAGCGCTTGCATCAAATAAGCTCGTGACGATTGCCATTCTGCCTCGGCGACCGCCACCTTGGACTGCACCACGGGGTTATCACGCAACGGCTTGGAGCCAAGCATCGGCACCTTGGTCGTCGCGATTTGGATGAAGGCGTCGAGCGTCGCCCGAGCGATGCCGAGTGCAACAGCGGCAAAGGCCGCGCCGTAGATCTGATAGGTGGTGAAGCGGTAGAGCGGTCCAGCCTCGCGGCGGTCGGCGACCGATTCCCGAGTGAAGGTGTACCGCGCCGGTACAAACAGATCGGTTACCGTGTAGGTGTCGCTGCCGGTGCCTTTAAGTCCCACGACCTGCCACACGTCGCGGATGACCGCCTTCGTTTTCGGAAACAACATTGTCCGCTCGGTTGGCTTGCCGTCCGCGCCGAGGCAAGGCTTGCCGTCCGCGTCGACCAACGGCGAGTGGCCACCGAGCCACTGCGCGTGACGGCTACCGCTGGCGTAAGACCATGTCCCGGTGACGCGATAACCACCGTCGACAGCGGTCGCTTTTACCGTCGGCCCGACGGGACCCCAGGCGACAACGGCATCTCTGGCGGCGAAGATTTCCTGCGCGACAGCGGGTTCGATGTAGGCTGCCGCCATCGAGCAGCCGGACGCTTGGGCCAGGCACCATGCAGTGCTGGCGTCGGCTTTGGCGATCTCCTCGACGGCGGTGACGAAGGTTACGGGATCGCTTTCTTCGCCGCCGCAGCTTCGCGGCAGCAGCATTTTGAACAAGCCTGCATCAAACAGCGCGGCGAGAAGCTCCTGCGGCAACGCGCGATCGTGCTCAATCGTTGGCGCAGAGCGTTCAATCAGTGAGCGTAGTTGCCGCGCCCGTCGCTCTGGATCGCCGGGCCAAGCCGTCGCGAGTGGCGCGTCGATATTCATCACGCGATATGGGTGTGGTGGTTTTTGAGATACCACTCTGCGATCTCCTCGCGAGTGGCGAACCAGACGTCGTCGAATTGCTTGCAGTAAGCAACGAAGTCGCGCAGCGCGCGAATGCGGAACGGCTGGCCGACCACATGGGGATGCAGGCCGACATTCATGAAGCGCCCGCTCTTGGCGCTTTCCTGATAAAGCCAATCGAACTGCTCCTTGAACACCGCGAAGGCACCGTTGACGTCCTGGCCCTGGCGCATGAACACGGTGAAGTCGTTGACCTCCGACGTGTAGGGAATCGACACCATGGTTTTTCCCGAGCGCGTCTCAATCAGATAGGGCTGGTCGTCGTTGAGCAGGTCGGTGGTGAAGATCAGGCCTTCCTCGGCGAGGATGTCCACCGTGTTCAAGGTGCAGCGGAGTGAGCTCGACAGCCATCCCTTGGCCGGCTTTCCGCAGACCTCCTTGTAGACGCGCAGGGTCTCGCGGATCACCTCGCGCTCCTTCGCCTCATCGAAGGAATAGTCGGCGAGCAATTCGGTCTGCACGTAATTGTGGGCGACAATCTCCCAGCCGCGCTTGAGCGCTGCGTCGATCACGGCGCGCCGCTCCAGTCCCATCTTGGCGTTCATCGTGCAAGTGGAAGGCACGCCGAACTCGTCGAAGATATCGAACATGCGCCAGACGCCGACGCGCTGCCCATATTCGCGCCAGGTATAGTTCGGGTTGTCGTAAACGTTGCCGGGCAGGTCACCGCCGACAATGCCGGGGCCACCCGGATAGAACGGTTTCGGCGTATCCTTGGTGCTATCCCAGTATTCCAGATTGGTGGTGATCATCACGGCGAGCCGTTTTCCGTTGGGCCAGCGCAGCGGCTTGCGTTGCGGCAACGGCACGAACTCGTACTTCATGATCAATCCATTCTACGCGGCGGGTTTTCTGTGGAAGCATTGTCCATCCGGCGGGACGCCATGACAAGGCAAGTACCGCTGCGACCGGGATCCGCGGCGGTTGCCGATCCCGGCAAAGAAAGCCCCGGGCTAGGCCGATTTGCCTCTTGCGGGATTGGTTCCCTGGTATGAAATAGGGCCCCATGACCGGGGTGCGCCTTCTTATCGTTGCGGCATTATTGGCCGGCCTGCTGGCCGGTTGCGACAACAAGCCGGGGGCTGGCGCTGCGCCGCCTCCGCCGCCTGTTACGGTGTCGAAGCCAATTCAGAAATCGATCACCGAGTGGGACGAATACACCGGCCGGTTCGTGCCGGTCGCGACCGTCGAGGTTCGGGCCCGGGTCTCCGGCTTTATCGAGTCCATTCACTTTAAGGACGGCCAGATTGTCAAAAAGGATGACCTGCTGTTCGTCATCGATCAGCGCCCCTATCAGATCGCTGTCGAACAGGCCAAGGCCGACCTGGAGCGCGCTCGCGCGAAGTATGACATCGCCACATCCGATGTCGACCGCGCGACTGCGTTGGTCCGTAACCAGACGCTGACCGAGCGCGAATTCGACACGCGGAAGTCGACGCAGCGCGATGCCGCCGGCCAAGTTGGCTCGGGGGAGGCCGCCCTCAAGCAGGCCCAGCTCAATCTCGAATGGAGCGAGGTGCGTGCGCCGATCGCCGGGCGCATCTCCGACCGGCGTGTCGACGCCGGCAATCTGATCACCGGAGGCCAAACCGGCGCCACACTGCTCACGTCGATTGTGACGCTCGACCCCATCCATTTCGCTTTTGATGGCAGCGAGGCGGACTTCATCCGCTACCTGCGGCTTGCTGCGTCGGGCGTGCGGCAGTCGTCTCGTGACACGCCGAACCCGGTTGCGGTCCGGCTCGCGGACGAAACCGAATTCAAGCATCAGGGCCGGATGGATTTCGTCGACAACGTCGTCAATGCGAAGACCGGCACGATTCGCGGCCGCGCCATCTTCGATAACAAGGACGGATTGTTGACGCCTGGCTTTTTCGGGCGGTTGAGGCTCTACGGCGGCCAGCGCGACGCCTTTCTAATTCCCGACAGCGTGATCTCGTCCGATCAAGCGAGCAAGATCGTATTCACTGTCGCCGATGACGGGACCGTCGGCACCAAAAAGGTGGAGCTCGGTCCCATCGTCGATGGCTTGCGCATTGTCCGTTCGGGCCTCGCGCCGACCGACCGCATCGTGATCGATGGGATTCAACGCGCCCGTCCAGGGCAGAAGGTCACGGCCGAGGACGGCACGATCAAGGCTCCCGGAAAATAAGCGACGCCCGGCGCTTCGCGCAGGGGTGAAGAGGCACAATGCGGTTTTCACATTTCTTCATCGACCGGCCGATCTTTGCCAGCGTTCTCTCGATCATCCTGACGCTTGTCGGCGCCATCTCGTTTCGTGCACTCGCGATCACGGAATTTCCCGACATCGCTCCGCCGACCGTACAGGTGATTGCCACTTACGCCGGCGCTGCGGCGGACGTCGTGGCGGAAACCGTTTCGTCTCCTATCGAGCAGGAGATCAACGGCGTCGACAATATGATCTACATGGTGACGCAGGCGACCGGTGACGGCACCTCGCAGATTGACGTTGTCTTCAAGCCGGGCACGAACATCGACCAGGCCCAAGTGTTGGTGCAGAACCGCGTCGCCATCGCGATACCGCGGTTGCCGGAGGAGGTGCAGCGCATCGGCGTGACGGTGAAGAAGAAGTCACCCGATCTGATGATGGTGGTCCACCTGATCTCGCCGGATGGGTCGCTGGATCAGTCCTATATTTCCAACTACGCGACGATCCACATCAAGGACGTCCTGACCCGTGTCGACGGGGTCGGCGATACGGTCGTGTTCGGCGCCCGCGATTATTCCATGCGGATCTGGCTCGACCCCGCCAAGGTGCAATCGCGCAACCTGACCGCGAGCGATGTGGTCACGGCCTTGCGGGCCGCCAACGTCCAGGTCGCCGCGGGGGCGATCAACCAGCCTCCGGCAAAATCGCCGGCGGGGTTTCAGGTCGCGGTTGAGACGCTCGGCCGGCTACAGACCCCGGAGCAATTCGCTGACATCATCGTCGCCACCGATCAGGACGGCCGCGTCACGCGGGTGAGCGACATCGGGCGCGTCGAGCTCGGAGCATATACCTACGTGTCGAACGCCTACCTTGATGGCAAGGTTGCCACAGCGATCGGCATCTTTCAGCGGCCGGGCTCCAACGCACTCACGACTGCGGCTGGCGTGATCAGGACGATGGACGAGCTGTCCAAGGATTTTCCGCCGGGCCTCGCCTACCGCATTGCCTACAACACCACCGAGTTCGTCAAGCAATCGGTCGATGAGGTGATCAAGACGTTGTTCGAAGCGGTCGTGCTGGTCGTGCTCGTCATCATCCTATTCCTGCAAACATGGCGCGCCGCGATCATCCCCGTCGTCGCCATCCCGGTGTCGCTGATCGGCACGTTCTTCGTGATGGCGAGCTTCGGCTTCTCGCTCAACAATCTCACGCTGTTCGGTCTCGTGCTGGCGATCGGCATTGTGGTGGACGATGCGATCGTCGTCGTGGAGAACGTCGAACGCTATCTGAGCGAGGGCATGAATCCGCGCGAGGCTGCGCATAAGACCATGGATGAGGTCGGCGGCGCGCTGCTTGCGATTGCCCTTGTGCTCTGCGCCGTGTTCATCCCGACGGCCTTCATCACCGGCATTTCAGGCGCGTTCTACCAGCAGTTCGCGTTGACCATCGCCAGCGCGACGGTCATTTCCTGCATCATGTCTTTGACATTGTCGCCGGCGCTGGCGGCGCTGTTGCTGCGGACCCATAGTCACGAGGAAGCAAAGCCCGGGCTTCGGACCACTCTGGCCCGCCCGTTCAACGTTTTCTTCGGGGGTTTCAACAGGCTGTTCGACAAGATGTCGCATGGCTACGGCGGGCTGACGCGACGGGTGCTGCGTATCTCCGCGCTCATGCTGGTGATCTACGGCGGTTTGATCGGACTGACCTATTTCCAGTTCGCCCGCACGCCGTCGGGCTTCATCCCGCCGCTCGACCGGGCCTATTTCATCACCGCGATTACCTTGCCGCCCGGTTCAAGCCTCGAGCGGACCGATGCGGTGGTCCGTAAGGCAGTGGAGTTGTTGCAATCGCGGCCTGGCGTGGCTCACACCGTGACGTTCGCGGGCTTTGACGGGGCAACGTTCACCAACGCGCCGAACTCAGGCGTCATATTCACCACCTTGAAGCCGTTCGAAGAGCGGGTGAAGGAAAAGCTCACGACTCAAGGTGTCCTCAATGACCTGCGTGCGCAGATGGCGTCGCTTCGCGAAGCCTTTGTGCTGGTGATTCCACCGCCCTCCGTCCCGGGTATCGGTACCGGCGGCGGCTTCAAGCTCTACGTGCAGGACCGTGTCGGCCGTGGCCCGCGGGCGCTGGAGCAAGCGGTGGGCGGCGTTCTCGGCCCGGCGAACCAGACGCCTGGCTTGGTGCAGGTCTTCACGCTGTTCAATGCCTCGACTCCTCGAATCTACGCCGACATCGACCGCACCAAGGCCGAGATGCTGGGCGTGCCGATCTCGCGCTTCTTCGATACCCTGACAACCTATATGGGTTCGACCTTCGTCAACGACTTCAACATCCTGGGACGCACCTATCGAGTCACCGCGCAGGCCGACAATCCGTTCCGGCTGTCGATTCGAGACGTCGAAAATCTGCGGACTCGTTCCAACTCGTCCGACATGGTTCCGCTCGGCTCCGTCGCGACCTTCCGCGACACCACCGGGCCGTTCCGCGTGCCGCGCTACAATCTTTTCCCAGCCGCTGAGGTGCAGGGCGCCACGTTGCCGGGCTTCTCCACCGGCCAGGCGATCGCCGCAATGGAAAAAATCCTCGCCAACCTGCCGTCCGGGTTCGGCTTCGAGTGGACCGAAATCGCCTTGCAGGAAAAGGCCGCAGGCAACACCGCGGTGATCGCCTTCAGCCTCGCTGTGGTATTCGTGTTCCTGCTGCTCGCCGCGCAGTACGAGAGCATTCTGCTGCCGCTGGCGGTGATCCTGATCGTGCCGATGTGCCTGCTCGCGGCGATCAGCGGCGTGCTGCTGCGCGGCATGGACAACAACATCCTGACCCAGATCGGCTTCGTGGTGCTGATCGGCTTGGCCGCGAAGAACGCCATCCTGATCGTCGAGTTCGCCAAGCAAGCCGAGGAGGCCGGCGCCAATCGCTGGGACGCTGCCGTGCAGGCGGCGCGGACACGGCTGCGCCCAATCCTGATGACGTCGCTCTCCTTCATCCTGGGCGTGGTGCCGCTGGTCATTGCCACCGGCGCCGGCGCCGAACTGCGTCAGGCGCTCGGCACCGCGGTGTTCTTCGGTATGCTGGGCGTGACGCTGTTCGGCCTTTTGTTCACGCCGATTTTCTACGTTCTGGTGCGCTGGATCGCCGAAAAAACCGCGCGCAAGCCGGCGACACACAATCCGCCAACCTGATTACTGCGGCTGAATCCCTAGCTCCTGCGCCAGCGCGCGCCATTTCTCCTGCTCGCCGGCGATGAACGCGCCGGTGCTTTGCGGCGTGCCGGCACCGCTCGTCGCCAGCCCGAAGCCGGCCAGCCGCGTGCGGATCTCGTCACCCTTGAGAAACTCGCCGACCTCCTTGTTCATCCGCGCCACAATGTCGGCCGGCACGCCTGTTGGCGCCACCAGCACGAACCAGCCATCCATGGTCACGCCCGGCACGGTCTCGTTGATGGTTGGCAGGTCGGGCAGCGGCGGAAAACGATTGGAGGAGGATAGCGCGATGCGCCGGATTTTTCCCGCCTGCACCATGGCATTGGACGCGGCCATCGACGAGATCAGCACCGGGATGACACCGCTGGCGACGTCGTTTGCCATCTGCGCGGCCGAACGGTACGGCACCTCGACCATGCCGAGATTGGCGCGCTTGTTGAGGAGCCGCGCCGCGAATGGCGCCGCGCCCGCGGTGACATCGACTGCGTACGACAACTTGCCGGGATTAGTCTTGGCATAGTCGATCAACCCGGCGACGGTCGTGACCGGCACGTCGACGTTCACCGACAACATCTGCGGGCCGAAGTCCACCACCATCGCAACCGGCGTAAAATCCTTCACCGGGTCGTAGGGGATCGACTTGAAGGTGACGAGATTGGTTGCGAGCCCGGAGGTGTTGGTGAACAAAAAGGTGTATCCGTCGGGCGCGGCGCGCGCCGCAGTCTGGTGCGCGCCGAGCCCCGAGGCGCTGGCGTTGTTCTCCACCACCACCGGCTGGCCGAGCCCGCGCGTAACAGCATCGGCCATCAGCCGCGCCATCACGTCGGTGGCCGCACCTGGCCCGGTTGGCACGATGATCTTGACCGGACGCGTGGGCCAACTCTGTGCCTCAGCCGTGACGGTGGGGCCAAGCACAAGCGCGCACAGCAGAAGTGCCGTTCGGATCGTCATCATTATTCCCCCATCTTGATGCCGAGCGTGCGCACGGCGCGGCCGAAGTTGTCGCGCTCGTTCAATAGAAATGCCCGCACGTCCTGGCTCGGGCTGCGCTCGACGCCCTGCTTGGCCAGCGCGTCGCGGGTCTTGGGGTCGTCGATCGCGGCAAGCGTTTCCTTGCGGATGAGCTCGGCGATCTCGGCCGGCGTGCCTTTCGGCGCCAACATCACGGTCCAGCTCGCGAGATCGAACTCTGGAACGCCGGCCTCCTTGAAGGTCGGCACGTCCGGCAGCGCGGAGGAGCGTGAGTCGCCGGTCACCGCCAATGCCTTGACCGAGCCGCCATCGATTGCGGACTTTCCCACGGCCACGCCGCCATAGAAAATATCGAGATGACCGCCGATCAGGTCAGTCACGCCCTGTGCGCCGCCGCGATAGGGAATGTGTGTGACGTCGAGATTGCGGACCTTGTTCATCCACGCTCCCATCACGTGCGGCGGACTGCCGATGCCGCCGCCGTAAGTGTATTTGCCCGGGTTGGCGCGGATCTCGGCGATGAAGTCCTTGAGGTTGTTGGCCTGGATGTTCTTCGAAGTCATCAGCACCACCGGGACGAGGCCGGTGATTGCAATCGGCTCAAAATCGTCGACCACCGAATAGGTCGCGGTTTTGGAAATCTGCGGCACAATCACCGTCTCGGAGGTGTAGCCGACATAAAGCGTGTAGCCGTCGGGCTTGGCGGCGATCGCCGTTTTGATGCCGATGGTACCGGTTGCGCCCGGGCGGTTAAGGACGACAAAGGGCTGGCCAAGCCGCTCCGCGAGCTTCTGCGCCACCGTGCGCGCGACGATATCGGTCGAGCCGCCCGCCCCGTAGGAGACGATGATCTCGACGGTGCGGGTGGGATAAGAAGCGGCGAGGACGGGGGTAAGAAGACACGGGAAAGCGACGAGAGCGCCGGCGAAGCACCTGAGGGCTTTTGTCACGATTTGCCTCCAGCAGGACCTCATATCGAGGAGCCGCCTCGGGCGGCCGTCGAAGCCTTGCCCGCAATTGAGGCCGCCCCCATCCTTCGAGACAGCGCTCGGCGATGAGGGCGGAGAGAGCTTCGTTCTTACAGCTTCGTCACTCGCAGATGCAGGATCGCTGCACGGCCGCCGCGCACCTCTTTCACCGCGCGAGCGAGCGCGGCCGGCACGTCGTCCGGGCTGGTGACTTTCTCACCATAGGCGCCGAACGCCTCGCCGATCTTGGAGAACTCTGCGTCCGGCATCAGGCTCGCCTGGAACAGGCCAGCCGACTTCGCCTCGCCCTCCGGGAACACCCGCAAGGTCGATTCCTTCACCGCCGACCAACCGGTGTTGTCGAGCAGCAGCACCAGGATCGGCAGCTTGTATTGCTTCGCCACCGCGAACACCGAGCTCGGGCCGCCGAAATAGAAACCGCCGTCGCCGACCACCTGCACGACCATCTTGTCGGGCGCCGCGAGCTTGCAACCGAGCGCCATGCCGCCGGACCAGCCCAGCCCGCCGCCGCCGGAGCGGATGCAGGTGTTCGGCTCCGGCCGCTCAAGTTGAAGTAGGCAGGCGCCGGCATTGCGGACGCCTTCGTTGCAGACGATATCGTCGGACTTGAGCAGCTTGTTCAGTTCAGCGAACAGATAGTGCGGGTTGATCTCGCCCTCTTTGCCTTTGTTGGTCGCCATCTTGGTGGCACCGTCACGCCAAGCCTTGCGTTCGGCGGTGTGCGCCTCGATGCGCTTCTTGGCCGCCTCCTTGAACTTCGGCGTGGCCTTCTTTTTCAGCTCCTCCAGCAGTTGCCCGAGAATGACGCCGGAGTCGCCTTGCATGCGGAGATTGCCTGGAAAGGTCCACATCGGCGACGCGGACTTCAGCGTGTCGACATCGATATGCGCCCAGAACGACTTGTCCTTGTGCGACACGTCGGCCGGGAACCACGGCACGTCGACGTCCACCAGCAGGCCAACGTCGGCCCTGGAAAGATGTTTGTTTGGGGAGTAGCCGAGGAAGCACGGAAATTCATGCGAGATGTTGAAGGTCTGGTTGCCCTCGAACACGGCGATGCCGGCGAACATGGCCAGCTCCTCGATCAGCTTCGGTGCGTTCTTCGATTGGCCGGCATAGCCGCACACCAGGATCGGGTGCTCGGCGGCGATGAGCTTGTCGGCCAGCTGCGCGATCGCCGCAGGGTCGGCGCCGCCGGACTGCGGCTGCGCGAACTGGTCGCTCGAATAGCTGCGGATCTGGTCGCTCGCCCACTGCTGCGTCAGCGTCTCCCGCTGCGCCATGAAATAGACCGGCCCGGCGGG
>Ga0207701_10006892_pt1 | contig 11324 bp, 9 predicted proteins | sample KBSSwiSSwithPhiX_FD_184294 | JGI IMG/M metagenome (GOLD analysis project Ga0207701, IMG submission 184294) | Switchgrass rhizosphere bulk soil microbial communities from Kellogg Biological Station, Michigan, USA, with PhiX - S5 (SPAdes) (version 2) | ecosystem: Environmental > Terrestrial > Soil...
GTCGCTGCCGATCGCGCCGGCCGTCGTCGATGAAATCGCGAGTTTCGTTAAGCGCTAATTGCGCTTCTGGCCGGGGGCCTTGGCCTCCGGCCCCATGGCATCGTCAAGCAGCTTTGCCAGGCGGACTCCGCCGGCGAGGACCTGTCGACGGACGACGGGGATGAGCTCGCGCACCTCCGCTTCGGTGAGCGTGGGCCGGTCCTGCGGCTTCGGTCCGCAGGCGTCGCCGATCAGCGAGGCATAGGCATATTTGCGGGCCGCCTCCCAACTGTCGCGGCTCCAGTCTTCGACCGTGCCGGCGGCAAGCTGGGCCCGCTCGTTGGGAGACGATGCCGCGAGGATGGCGCGGGGCCCGGCGGGCGGCGTCGAAATCGACCGCTCGGCCAGATAGCCGTCCCAGATGCTGTGCAAATTCGTATAGCCGCCGACGATGCCGTAATTGGCCTTCACGTCATTCCCGCCTTTGTCGCCGCGATCGCCTGCATGCATCGGCTGGACGAGGTCGCCCATGAAATGGACGAGAAAGACGAGAGCCATGAGCCTCTCGCGCTCCGGCACCTTGCGGTCGGCGAGCAGCCGGGCATTGCGCTCGATCTGCGCGGAAACGCAATTGCCGTCTTTGCAGGCCGGTTTCAGGTCGAACGGCTTGCAGATGTCGACGTTCTGATAGTGCCAGGCGTAGGCGTAGGTGAAGCGGTCGTCCAGCGGCTTGACGCAATCTGCCCAGACGCTGGCCTCCTCGATCGTCGAAACCGGGCATTCCGGCGTTTCCAGAAGGCGGCCATGGGCGAGCAGTCGGTTGATCTGCGCCCGCGTATCGGGCCGCACGCTTTCAAGCGCGATCCGGCCGACGCTTTCGTGACCATATTCCCACCAGGCAGAGGCGGGGGAGGCCGCGCACAGCGCGGCGGCGAACAAAGCTAGCTTTCGAATCGGCACACAAGCGACTTAACGCGGGCAGAGCCGAATTGCAGCCGCCAAGCTTAGCCGACCGACAGGTCGAGTTGCTGGATGATGAGCCGCCATTCGTCGAGGTCGCCAAGCATTGCGCGCGCCGATTGCTCTATCAGGTCGGCGGATCGGTTGAGGTTGGATTTTCCCTCCGCGGCCTGGTCGCGGATGGCGGCCAATGTCTGTGCGGTTGACCGGGACCTGAGCGCACTGGCGCCAAAATCGCCCTGGAAGCGGATGCCGAAAATGGCCGTGCCAACCGCTGGGAAGCCGGCCGACATCAAGGTCGCCCAATTCTGCGTGTTGTTCACCCAGTCGGGATCGAAGATCAGGCCCCATATCACCGCAACCGAGGCGACGAGCGTGAGCACGAAAAGAGCCATGCCGAAGCGCGCCAGCCTTCGGTCGAGGGTCTCGATCTGATGGGCGCTGCGCTCATTGTAGGCGATCTGCGGTTCGATCTCGTGACGGACGATGGATTCGGTCAGCTCCGCGACATTTTCCTGGCCGATGCGGCCATGCGGGCAACCCAAAGCCCGCCAGATGCTGGCGGCGTACCAATCGATCCAGCGGCGGGCGATCGGATTGGCCTGGCTGCCCGGCGAGTCGGGTGCGGCAATGCCCATCAGCTTGAGGCTCCGCAATGGGCGCAGGCGCTCGGCAAGCTGGCGATAATCAAGCCAGCGGCGATGCCATTCCTGCTTCATCCCGACGGCCGTGTTCATGATGATCGCGAGCGTGATGAGCATTTCGGCAATCGCCAGGTGCAACTTCGATGCCGGCAAAGCAAAGGACGACAGGCCGAGGATTACGGCGGTGGCGGCGAACACGAAGTTGAAGATGTGCCCGCTGCGGAAGGTCTGGGCGTAATAAGTCGCCATGCGATCCGCCCAGCCATAGGCTTTCTGCAAGAGGTCGAGCGAGGCGGAGATGCCATGACAGTCGGTGCAGCCGGCGAGGAAATTCTGCCATTCCTCGTCGATGGCCGCCGCCGACTTGCCCTCGTGCCAATGCGAGCGTTTCAGGCGTCCTGTTCCGGTAAGCGCCAACAGGATCGGATATTCCAGGCGAGCGCGAAGCCGCCGCTGCCGCTCGTTCGAAAATTGGGAATAGAATCGTCGCTCGGCCTTGCTAGGCGGCAGGGCCAACATTCCTTCCAGCAACTGGCCAAGGCTATCTTCGTCAAAGGGCCGGCTGACATTGGAGTCGTGGCGGCTGCGGGTCAGGACATTGGGATCGAAGGCGCTCCACAGGATACGGCTTTCGACGGAGTCGACCGGAATATGAATGATCGCGGTGCCGCGCTGGATGGCGAGCTCGATCACTTCGGCCGTGCCGCCCCGGCCGCGTGGAGGAAGGCCGTCCCAGACAGCGATCAATATGTCGCAGTGGGCGACGGTTCCTCGGCCGGCCATGACATAGGCTTCGAGCCGGTCGTGCGGGTCGCCGGGCAGTTCGAGCGTGCAGCGCGCAGACGCGACAAGCCGGTCGTAGCGGGCGCGGCTGTCTTCGTCGTTGAAATCGGCGAGATAGGCCGGGCGGTCGAATGGCAGGATCGCCTGCAATTGCCAGCCGCGGGCCAGCGCCGCCTCGGCCGCCATCTGGTCGGTGCCCTCGGCGAGCGGGCTGACTAGAGTGAACAGGGGTGCATCCGGCGCAAACAGGTCCTGCTCACGCCGGTGAAGTAACAGCGCCTCGGCCTCAATGCGCTCCAGAGCATCGGCAATGCGCGCCTGAACGCTCGCCCTTTGTGCGGCCGGAATGGCCTCAAGCCGGTGCCCGGTGACACCGACCGTCAGCGCAAACGGCAGCGGCGGCGGGCCGGCACTCGCCCCCCGTCGAGCCCCGTTCCGCACGGCCGCCATCACAACTGGGCGAGGCCGTTCCGGTTGTCGCCGATGGGATCGTATTTCAGCCTGTATTTGGAATCGCCCTGCAGTCCGAAGAAGAAGGCAAAGCCGAAATATTGCTTGTATTCGTTGGGGTTGACGACGCTCAGCGTCTTCCGATCGGGGCTCATGCCCGTTGGCGTGAACCCGACCCAGGTCGAGCCCGCCCTCGGACAGTGGCCATTCGCGTTGATGACCTTGACCGCCATCGCGTCATTAAGGTCCGCCTTGGTTGGGTTTGGATCCTGGAAGTACATGTAGCCCTTGCCGGTATCGTCCTGAATCCGGAAGGCGATCTCGAACCCGTCCTTGAACTGGCCGCCCTGCCAATTGTCGAAGGTGACCTCATCGTCCCCGCCGGCGCCCCCCTTCTTTATGGGTGTATTGCCGGTCGTCGACAGTTCAAAATCGTCGGGGTCGTCACTCTTGATCCTGACCGTGATGGTTACGGGCCTGCGTGCCATGATTCCCTCCCTCTCAAAGTGCGCGAGGTCAGCGCAGCAAGACGTAGCCAACCGCCAGAACGAGCGCGACGCCGACCACGATCATCGTGTTGGAGATGGACGCCGAGGCAATCCCCTTGGGATCGATCGAGCTGCCGCCGTTCCGATTGTCACCGATGGGATCGTAGGGGATCAGTTTCTTCACCCCCTGGGTCGAACTGTCGACGAAGTTGATCGTGAAGCTGAAGAAGCTGTTCGATGGATTGGTGTTGACGACCGTAAGCTTCTTGGGGACCGATTTCTCGGCATAAAAGATCGGGTCCGCCTTGCCGGTCCCTGAGGTCGGGCAGGGGGGGATGTGGTCCTTGTCGCCCCAGGCCACCCAGAGGACATCGGTCAGGCTTTGCGCGAACTCCAGCGTCATGCCGGATTCCTGGACGAGCGAGAAATGCAGCTCATGCTCGTCCTTCTTGGCCATCAGCTCGTCATCCTTGCTGAAGACGATGCTTTCGAGCTTTTCGCCGTTCGGAGTTTCCAGGTGGAAGGCCACGCCGTCCGGCTTGCTGGCGTCTTCGTGAGCGATGATGTTCACGTGCTTGGGAAACCTCTTTGCCATACGTCCCTCCCTCTTGCTTTCTTGTGACCTAGATCGAGCGCCTGAATCCCATTGCGGCGAGGCGAGCTTCGATTGAACGCGCGTCCGCGACATTCCCAACGCGCTTCAACAATTCGGCACGTTCGCGAAGCTCGCGCGGGCGCTCGACGACGTTCTTCGGCAGGATGTCGAGGCCCGCTTGCCATGCCTGCTGGGCGCGGGCGCGGTCGCCTTCACGATTGGCGACGTCGCCGACGAGCCGCTGCGCAGCCGCCACCTTGTAGCGATCGTCGAGATTGATTGCCTTGCCGCCCGGCTGGGTCGCGCGGAGCAGCTGGCCAGCGAGGGAAGCGGCTTCGTCCGTCGCATTGGCAGCAAGGGCGAGCTCGGTGCGCGCCGTCAGGCAATCGCGGTTGATCTCCTGCCAGTAGGCGACCTCGGGCGACCGGGCGAGCAGGCGATTGACCATGTCGCATCCCGAGCGGGCCTGGACGCCGGCATCCTCCGTCGAGCCATAGGCAAGCAGCGTCCTGGCGAGCGCGAGCTTCGAGGACGCGGCATATTCCACCCAGCGCATATTGTCCGGTTCGGACGGGATGAGATTTTCAGCAACCGATACCGCTGCATTCAGGTGCTCGAGCGCCTCCTTTGACTCGCCGCGCGAAGCGAAGAGCCGGCCCAGGGCCTGGTGGGCGATAATCATCTGCTCGAGATACTCGACGTCGCGGCCGCGCTTGCTGAGGCGGGTGAGCAGGTCGACTTCGCGTTCGCGCTGGGCGATCGCCTCGTCGAGCTTGCCTTCCGACCATTGCGCATCGGCGAGCCAGGCGAGCGATTTCGAGAAGTTCAGCTGGTAGTCGCGGTTGTTGGGCTCGGCCGCCGCCACGCGCTCGATCGTTGCGACCGCTGCCTTGAACTGGCGTGAAGCCTCGGGGAAGCGGCGCTTGGCGAGGTAGACGATCCCTAGCCCCGCATCCGAATATTGTGTCTCCATCCGGTAACGGACGCTGGCCGGATCGATGGACGTCATCCGGTAGGCGAGGTTCTTATATTCTTTCGCGGCCGCTTCCGCCTGGTCGAGCTGGCCTCGCTCACGGGCGATCTCGCCGATCCAGAACACATTCTGCGCATGTTCGAAGAGCCGTTCCGCATCGTTGGGGGACCGGCGGACCATTTCGGCGGTGCCGGCCATGGCCTCGGCATAACGGGCGCGGGCGCCGTCGAGGTCGCCGCGGGTCTGGGCGATCTCGCCCATCATGGTCAGGGCCTTGCTGCGCTGCGCGAGGGCGGCGTCGGACAGCTCCGATTTGTCCTGCTTGGCAAAATAGGCGAGCGCCCGGCTGCCGACGGCATCGAGCGCGTCGAGCCGACCGATGGGCTCCAGCTTCTGGCGAAGATCGCCGAGCATGAACCCGACCAGGCCCTCGGCTTCGCGGCGCTGATCGCGGGCCTCGTCACGCTTTTCGAAGGCGAAGACGGCGAGGCCGCTGGTCAGGACCATGCCGGTCAGCGAGGCGGCGGCGATATAGGTCAGGCGCTTGTGGCGGCGCTGCTGGTCGCGCTGGACGAGGTCGTCCAAGCCAACGCCGAGCATGCCGGCGACGATCTTGAGCAAGCCGAGCTGGCGGCCGTCGCCGGTGGGGCGAAGGTCGGCGGCGATGGGTTCCGCACGCTTGCCAGTCGGGCGGCCGCGGCTGTCGAACCGCTGGCGAAGTGCCGGCGGGAAGCACTCTTCGCCCTCGTGGCCTGGAAGCTCGCTTGCAAAGGGCTCGCCATCTACGATCGCCGCGAGGACGCAGCCGGACGGATGCCGCTTCTTGAAGGCGATGATCTCCTCGTTGGTCCAGCGCGACTGCGCCGCGTCCGGGGAGCAGAGAACGATCAGGCAGCGCGATGCCGCGAGCGCTTCGCGGATCGTATGGCCGAGATCGCTTGCCGCCGCGAGTTCGTGGCGGTCGCGGAAAATCGGGCTAAAGCGGGCGGGGATAGGTCCGTAGGGACTGTCATTGCCGACCAGCGAGCGCGGGACGGCATATTTTTCCAGCGCGCCGTGCAGCCAGTCGGCGGTCTCGCTGTCCTTGTGGCTGTAACTGAGAAAGGCCCAATAGCGCGCAGTGACGGGCGAGCGGCCGCGCCGGCTAGGGCTGGCAGCGCTTCGCGGCGATATTAGGGCGACCTCCCGCATTCGGTTTGCCCCACCCGACTGTTAATGTCGGGCAATAACAGAGATTCGTAAGTCGCGCGATTCCCGAAGGATAAGGTTGGCGCGCATGGCCCGGGGGCCTATATCGCCGCCATGTCGATACGACCCTGGCGCGACATTGAGCGCCGTCCTTCCCGCCAGATCATGGTTGGCAGCGTTGCTGTCGGCGGCGACGCGCCTGTCAGCGTCCAGACTATGACCAATACGCCAACGTCGGATGCCAAAGCGACGATCGACCAGATCCGCCGCTGCGAGGAAGCGGGCGCGGACCTCATCCGGGTTTCCTGCCCCGATGTGGAAAGCACGACTGCGCTGAAGGAGATTGTCCGCGCCGCCAAAGTGCCGATCATCGCCGACATCCATTTCCACTATAAAAGGGCCCTGGAGGCTGCCGACGCCGGCGCCGCCTGCCTGCGGATCAATCCGGGCAATATCGGTTCTGAAGACCGGGTGAAGGAAGTCATCTCGGCGGCGCGGGCCAACGGCTGCGCCATACGCATCGGCGTCAACGCCGGCAGCCTGGAAAAGGACCTACTCGAGAAATATGGCGAGCCGTGCCCGGAGGCGCTGGTCGAGAGCGCGCTCGACCATATCCGAATCCTCGAGGAACATGACTTCCGGGATTACAAGGTCGCAGTGAAAGCGTCGGACCTGTTCCTCGCCGTTGCAGCCTACCAGCAGCTCGCGAGCCAGGTCGATTGCCCGCTCCATCTCGGCATTACGGAAGCCGGCGGCCTGCTCACCGGCACGGTCAAATCATCGATCGGCATCGGCAGCCTGCTCTGGGCCGGGATCGGCGACACCATCCGCGTGTCCTTGTCGGCCGAACCGGAAGAGGAAGTGCGCGTCGGCTACGAGATTTTGAAGGCCATGGGCATCCGCAATCGCGGCGTTCGGGTGGTGTCCTGCCCGAGCTGCGCCCGGCAGGGCTTCGACGTCATCCGGACAGTCGAGACACTGGAAGCGCGGCTGCAGCATATCAAGACGCCGCTTTCGCTCTCCGTGCTCGGTTGTGTCGTCAACGGTCCCGGCGAAGCGCGCGAGACCGACATCGGCATCACCGGGGGCGGCCAGGGAAAGCACATGGTCTATCTGTCGGGCGTCACCGATCACCATGTGCAGGACGCCGACATGGTCGATCATATCGTCAAGCTCGTCGAGGCGAAGGCAGCCGAAATCGAAGCGGCCGAACAGGCGGCCGCCGAAGCCGCCGAATAGGCTTTCCCTTTCCGCGGGCGCGTCGCTAGGTCCGGGGCATGGACAAGCCGCGGCATCCACCACTGATTGCATTCATGGTGGCGGCGTTCGGCATCGCCACCTTCTCGGCCATGGACGCGGTGATGAAGGGGTTGGTGCTGGCCATCGGCACTTACGTCACGCTCTTTTGGCGCAGCCTCGCCGGCATGCTGATGACCGGCGCCTTGTTCGCATCAAGCAAGCCGCGCCGGCCGGACCGGAGAACGATGAGGATCCACGCCACGCGCGGCCTTCTCGGTTCGGTCATGGCGGCAACCTTCTTTTGGGGGTTGGCACGCGTGCCAATGGCGCAGGCGATAGCCCTGGCGTTCATCGCGCCGCTGATGGCGCTCTATCTCGCTGCGGCGATCCTCAAGGAGCATGTCGGCCCGCGGCTGATCGGCGCGTCGATCGTAGCCTTCGCCGGCGTCCTCATCATCGTCTGGGGCCAGGCACAGGCCGCCCTTGGGCGGGAGGCCCTGCTCGGCAGCATCGCCATCCTCTGCTCGGCGGGCTGCTATGCGGTGAACATCATCCTCATGCGCCAGCAGTCGCTCGCCGCGCCGCCGGTCGAGGCCAGCTTCTTCCAGAGCCTCTTCATGTTCATCGGCCTGATCGCGGCGGTGCCGGTTCTAGGCATCGAGCTGCCGCCCATGGAAAAATTGCCTATGATCATCCTGGCGGCGTTCCTGGCGACGACGTCACTGCTGCTGTTGAGCTGGGCCTATGCGCGGGCGCAAGCGAGCTATCTCGCCACCACTGAATATACGAGCTTCCTTTGGGCGGCGCTATTCGGCTGGCTCATCTTCAGCGAGGCGGTTTCGCCCTTCACCGTCGCCGGTGCGGCGATGATCATCGGCGGCTGCCTGCTGGCGGCGCGGACTCCGGAAGAGGCCGACCCAAGTATGGAAGTCGCGGCCTAGCCGGCGAGGACGTTCACCGCGAGCGCGAGGACCCCGAGATTGTAGATGAAGGCGCCGATGCAGTGCATCACCACCAGCCGCCGGATGCGCGTTGAGGTTATACAGACGTCCGAGGTCTGCAGCGCGATTCCAAGAGTGAACGAGAAATAGACGAAGTCCCAGTAATCGGGCTCGGGCCGCTTGCCGGGGAAGTCGAGCCCGGCATGGTCGCCACCCGCTTCGCTCGAATAAAAAAGATGCGCGTAATGTAGCGCGTAGACGAGGTTGGCGAAGAACCAGGCGAGCATCAGGGTCGTCACGACCAGGGCCTTTTCAAAACCGGACAGGTGACGATCCCCGGTCAGTTCACCCGCCACGGCGACCAGGATGACCAGCGACAGGACCAACGTCAGCAGGAGCAGAACCAAACGGTTCGCGTCGTTCTCACGCGCGGATTTGCGCATCTGCTTGGCTTCATCGTCGAACAGGCCGGCGCAAGCGATGATGAAGCCAAGGGCCGCAACGTCGAAGCCCGCCATGATGGCGAGCGTCCGCTCCAGCCAGCCGCCCGCAATTGCGCTTCCCACGAGCATCAAGGCGAAAAACAAGATGAAGCGCGGTGGGGCGATGCGATTGCCGATGGTGCGCCTGGATGCCATGAGCCGGAGCCTAACGTCCAATTCCGGCAAGGGAAGAGCATGGCATGGTTCTGGCTGATCATCGGGGGGTTTTTCGAAGTCGGCTTCACGACCTCCCTGCGCTTCGTTGACGGTTTCAGGAACCTGCCCTGGACGCTCGCCTTCCTGGCGTCCGTCGGAGTCAGCATGGGGTTGCTGGAGGTCGCTTCCCGACAGATTCCGATGGGGACGGCCTATGCGGTCTGGGGTGGAATCGGCGCGGTCGGCACCGTCGTGGTCGGAATGCTATGGTTCAATGAGCCGTCGAGCACGATCCGGCTGCTGCTGATTCTCGCCATCGTCGCTGCCATCGCCGCGCTTCGCATGACCGGGTGACCACCCTCCGTCGGGGCGACAACACCCGTTTGTCGAAATCACCTCTGTAACAATCAGCCGTTCATCGTTGCGCCGCCAAGCGCACGGAGCCGAATGATGTTTCAAAGGTTTCCCGGCTCATGCCCCGTACCCTGATTTTCCTCCTCGCCAGCGTCGCCGCCGTTCCTGCTTTTTCCCAGCAGGTCGGGCCGGTCCAACCACAGCAGCCGACGCAAGCCGCCGAGCAGCCTGGCGAGGCGACCGACGAAGACGCCGAGTCCGAAGAATCCGTTGTCGTCGTTGGCCAGCGCGCGCGGGGCTCGGTGATCGGCGACATCCCCGCGGAGAACACCCTTAACGCCCGCGACATCCGGGCAACCGGGGCGACCAGCATCCAGGAACTGCTGGACGCCATCGCGCCGCAGATCGGTAGTGCGCGCGGACGTGGCGGCGAGGCGCCGGTCCTGCTGCTCAACGGACGGCGCATCTCCGGCTTCCGGGAGCTTCGCGACATTCCACCCGAAGCCATCGAGCGCGTCGATATCCTACCGGAAGAGGTGGCGCTGAAATATGGCTATCGCGCCGACCAGCGCGTCGTGAATTTCGTCCTCCGCCGCCGCTTCTATTCGACGGTCGCACGCGCCGACGGCACGGCGGCAACCGAGGGCGGCTATGTGGCGGGGCAGGCCGACGGCACACGGGTCAGCATCCGCAACGACACGCGCACGACATTGAACCTGCACGGCGAGGCCAATAGCCGGCTCAACGAAGACGAGCGCGAAATCCACCTTGAGGATCCGACGGCGTTCGACACCCGCCCCTTCCGGGGCCTCGTCGGCTCAAAGGGCATGGTCCGTGCCAGTGGCTCGGTCAGCCGGACCATTCTCGGCGATGTGGGCGCGACGCTGAATGCCGAAGTCCAGCACAGCGACGGCAAGTCGGGCCTCGGTTTCGAGGACGTGCCGTTGTTCCGCGATACGTCGAGCAACACGGCGCACCTTGGCCTGTCGGCGAACAAGGATGCCGGTCACTGGCACTATACGCTAACCGGCAATGCCGACTGGTCCCGCAATGTCACAACCAGTGACGTAGACGCCGACATCACCGACAGGGCACGATCGACCCAATTGTCGGGCGACCTCACCGGCCTCGCCTCCGGACCGCTGTTCACGCTCCCGGCCGGAACGGCCAATGTGAACTTGAAGCTGTCGGCCGACACGGCCGACCTCGAGACCGAGCGCCGCCGCAACAATATCGACGGGGCCAACAAGCTCGGCCGCGACCGAGTGGATGCGTCCGCGAACCTCGATCTTCCGCTGCTGAAGAGCAGCCCGGTCGGACGGCTGGGCGCCAACCTCAACGCCGAGGTCGAGCATTTGTCGGACTTCGGAACGCTGAGCACCGTCGGCGCCGGGTTTAACTGGGCGCCCAGAGACAATCTGCATTTCATCGGCAGCTGGACGCGCGAGGAAGGCGCTCCGACGATGCAGCAGATCGGGGATCCCATCCTGGACACGCCGAATACGCGCGTGTTCGACTTCACCACCGGCGATTCAGTGCTGGTCACTTCGATTACCGGCGGCAATCCTGACCTCAATCCCGACCGTCGCGACGTCTGGAAGCTGGGCGGCAATTGGAAGCCGTTCGAGGACAAGGATCTGCGTTTCCGGGCCGACTATGTCCATGAGGTCATCAAGGATCCGATCTCCAGCTTTCCGGGGCCGACCGCCGAGCTGGAGGCGGCCTTCCCGGATCGCTTCGTCCGCGACTCCGGCGGCAATTTGGTCGCAGTCGATTTGCGGCCGGTCAATTTCGAGGAGTCGCGGCGCGACTCCCTCCGTTGGGGTTTCGATTTCTCAAAGCCGCTCAAGTCGGCACGGCCGACGCAGGCGCAGATCGAGCAGCTGCGTGCGCGATTCAGGCCGCCTGCGGGCGCTACTCCGCCCGCGGCTGAGCGTCCTCCCGAAGGAGGCCCGCGTCCAGAAGGGGCGCAGCCACGACCCGAGGGCGGACTGCCGCCTGGGTCAGGCGCTGGTGGGTCTGCCGGCGGTGGAGGCCCGGGTGGCGGCGGTTTCGGTGGCGGCGGATTTGGGGGTCGTGGCGGCGGGGGCGG
>Ga0207701_10006893_pt1 | contig 11323 bp, 8 predicted proteins | sample KBSSwiSSwithPhiX_FD_184294 | JGI IMG/M metagenome (GOLD analysis project Ga0207701, IMG submission 184294) | Switchgrass rhizosphere bulk soil microbial communities from Kellogg Biological Station, Michigan, USA, with PhiX - S5 (SPAdes) (version 2) | ecosystem: Environmental > Terrestrial > Soil...
CGCCTACGCGCTGCTGAGGGAAGCCATCCGCGAGTCGGGCCGCGTCGGCGTCGCCAAGTTCATCCTGCGCGACACGCAGCACCTCGCGGCCGTCGAAGTGATCGACGACGCCATCGTGCTGTCGGTCATGCGATTTGCCGACGAACTGGTCGACGAGTCGCAGTTCTCGTTTCCGCCGTCGAAGAACATCCGGAAACCCGAACTCGACATGGCCAAGTCATTGGTCAACAGCCTGGCATCCGAGTGGGACCCGTCGAAGTACACGGACGAGTACCGGGCCAACCTCATGCGGATCATCGAGGGCAAGACGAAGGGCAAAGCGGTCGCCCTCGAGGCTCCGGAGGAACCCCGGCAGGCCGAAGTCGTCGACTTGATGGAGCGGCTAAAGCGCAGCCTCAATCAGTCAAGGCCGCGCGCCCGGTCGGCTGGAACGAAGCCGGCCAAAAAGCCTGCGGCTTCGAAGAAGGCCAGGAAGCGCAAAGCCGCATGAGAATTGCTAATTGCCAAATGGCTAATTGCTAATTGGAAATGCCGGTCACCCGTTCGCCGTCGCTGATTTCAATCAGCAATTGGCAATGAGCATTTGGCAATCAAATTTGCGATTAGCAATTAGCGATTAGCATTTACCAATGTCGCCGTCCATTTCTCCGATGCTTGCGACCCTGGCCGAGGCGCCGCTCGTCGACGCCACCCTGGTCTACGAACCGAAGTACGACGGCATACGCGCCGTCGCGGAAGTGGAGGCGGGCGGACGAACGATCCACCTGTGGTCGAGGCTCGGGAACGAGAAGACCTCGCAATTCCCGGAGATCGTGGCGGCGCTCGCCGCCTGGGCGAAACGCCGACGCGAGCCGGTCGTGCTCGACGGCGAGATCGTCGCGCTCGATGCCAGCGGAAATCCCGCCGGGTTCCAGAAGCTGCAGGGACGCATTCACGTGAAGGACGAACGCGGCGCCGCAGGAGCGACGGCATTCGTGCTGTTCGACGTTCTGCAGATCGGCACACGCGACCTGCGCGAGCAGCCGCTGTCCGCGAGGCGTGAGGCGCTCGAAGCGCTCTTCAAGGGGAAGGAGTCGTCGCTGCTCCGCCTGAGCGAACAGGCGGCTGGAGACGGCCGCGCGCTCTACGAGCGGGCACTCGCGAGCGGGTGGGAAGGGCTGATCGCGAAGAACGCCTCGTCCAAGTACCGCTCCGGAAAGCGCTCGCCCGACTGGTACAAGCTGAAGATCCTTCAAGAGCAGGAATTCGTCATAGGCGGCTGGACCGAGCCCCGGCAGACACGCGCCTGGTTCGGTGCCCTGCTGCTCGGTGTCTACGATGCCCATCGCCTCGTCTATGTCGGCCACACCGGCACCGGCTTCGACGAGAAGGAACTCGCACGCGTGATGGCGAAGCTCAAGCCGCTCGAAACGAAGGAGTGCCCGTTCGCGGAGAAACCAAAGTCGAACGAGCGCCCGCATTGGGTGCGCCCCGACCTGGTCGCGCAGATCAAGTTCACCGAGTGGACCGCCGACCTCCGCCTGCGCCATCCCGTCTACCTGGGGTTGCGTGACGACAAGCGTCCGCACGACGTGGTCCGTGAGAGCGGCACGCGGCTGCACAGCTCGGTCGCCAGGCGCCTCCGTGACGCCCCGAAATCCGAGTCGGCCCCCGTCAGCCGCATCCGCAAAAAGCAGCGGGCCACCGCGTCGGGACCGAGCCGGACCGAAATCCAGTCGCTGCTCGACCAGCTCACCGAGCTCGAGAAGGCGCGACGCGACGGCCACCTCCAGCTGCCCGGCGGCGACACACTGTCGGTCACCAATCTTCACAAGGTGTTCTGGCCGGCGCTGAAGCTCACAAAGGGCGACCTCTTTCGGTATTACGCACACGTGGCACCGGCTATCCTGCCCGTGCTGGCCGATCGCCCGCTTGTGATGAAGCGCTACCCGAACGGCGTTCACGAGAAGCCGTTCTATCAGCACCGTGCGGCCGAGGCGCCCGCAGGTATCCGCGTCGAGCCGGTGCATTCGGCCGACGCACGGCCGCAGCTCGTCGGCGGCAACCTGAAAACGCTGCTCTATACCTCGCAGCTTGCCGCCATCTCGCAGGATCCCTGGTTCTCGCGCGTGCAGACTCCCGGCATCGCGGACCAGGTCGCACTCGATCTCGATCCGCCGGACGACCTGCCGTTTGGCAAGGTCCTCGACGTCGCGCGGTGGATTCGCGACGAGCTCGAGGGGCTGAGCGTGTTTGCACTGCCGAAGACCTCCGGCTCCAGCGGGCTGCACATCTACATTCCGCTGGCACCTGGCACGCCGTACGATTCGGGCCTTCTGTTCTGCCAGCTCGTGGCGACGCTGGTCGCCGAAAAGCATCCGAAGGCTGCCACGGTCGAGCGGGCGGTCAAGTCGCGCGGCTCGCGCGTTTACATCGATTATCTGCAGAACATCGAAGGCAAGACGCTCGCATCGGCATACAGCGCACGAGCGAGCGAGTATGCCGGCGTCTCGACGCCGCTTACCTGGAAAGAGGTCGACGAGGGCATCAACCGGGAAGACTTCACGTTACGAACCGTCCCTGGCCGCGTCGACAGGGTGGGCGATCTGTGGTCTGCGCTGCGTTCGGCCCCTGGCGCGGACCTGCGATCGATAGCGAAGTAGCGAGTGCGGGCCTATCGCTGCCCGCACTCCCATGCCTGGTCAGTAACCGTGGTCAGTCCTCTTCCACTTCGTCATCCTCGTCCATTTCATCGTCGTCTTCGAGTTCCTCGTCCTCATCGTCGGCGCCGGTCACGTCATCGTCGTTCACATCGGCTACCTGCTCGTCTTCCATGTTCGGGGTGCGCTCAGCCATTTGTCCTCCTGTGAAAGTCGGACCGCGAGGCAGCAAGGCAAGTACCACATATGAAAGCCACTCTTCACTTTGTCGCCGGGATGGCTGGAGCCGGCAAGACGACGCTGGCGCGCCGGCTTGCGGCGGAGCAGCCAGCGGTTTTCATCAGCGAGGACGAGTGGTTGTTCCACCTCGCAGATCCGATCGAGACGCTCGACCAGTACCTCACCGCGGCGCGCAGGGTTCGCCGCCTGCTGACACCGCACATCGCCGACCTGCTTCGATGCGGCGCCTCGGTGGTGCTGGACTTCGGCGGGAACACCATCCGCGATCGACAGTGGGTCCGTTCGATCTTCGAGGATGCCGGCGCCGCTCACGTGCTGCACTACATCGCCGCGGACGAGGCCCTCTGCCTCGCGCGCATCCACGAGCGCAACGAGAGCAAGCCAGAGGGGATCTTCTTCGGCGTCGTGACCGACGGGCAGGTCGCCGAGGTGAATCGGCACTTCGTCGCGCCCTCACCTGAAGAGCGCTTCAACCTGTTCGTCCACCGCGCACGCGTGCTATAGTCCCGGCTCGCTTGACTTCGTCAGGTCCTTCAACGCCACGACATTTCCCGGACGTTGCGTTAACGCGCGGCGACGACGACGAACGGCGACCCACCTGGGTGTTTGTCCGCGACACCATCACGATCACGGTCCAGCGGCTGGCCGGCCTGACCCTGCACATCGAATCGAGCGAGGGCAACGAGCGGGTCATCCCCTTCACCAATCTCGATGAACTGACGGCCTTTCACTGCGGCTTCGAGCAGCACCTGGTTGCGACGGGATGGTCGCTCGTCGAGTTCGGCCCCGAGCGCCGCTCCGGACAGGACCGTCGCTCCACCCCCCGAAACGGACAGGATCGTCGCCGTCCCTGGTTGAAACCCGGTCCGGCGTGACGTAGCCTGCCTCTCGGAGCCGGCCGGCAAGCTTCTGGGACTTTCGACGTAGGACTTGAGTCCCGTTTCCTTCTCCCCCTGTTCGAAAGTAAGGTTGTGCGGTAACTTAAGCATTTCCGTCTCATCTGGGGAGCACTATGCGCAGCGCACCTGTCGTTCTCGCGGTCGTCGTGTCGCTCACACTTGGCACGTCAGCGTCGCTGGCGGCTGCCAGTCAGACCGTGACCGTGACTGGAACTGCGAAGAAGGAAGCCAAGCGCCCGTACGGCGACTACGTCGTGCGCGCGCGGCAGGTGGATACGGGCCAGATTGCGGCATCCGTACCGCTGGACGGCTCGGCGAACTTCGAGCTCACGGGCTTGACACCTGCCGTCTACCTGATGGAACTCGTGAATGCCACGGGTAAGGTCGTCTGCACCGAGGGTCCAATCGCGACCGCGGCGCTCACAGCTGGCCTTGAAATCGACTGCGACAGGAAGAAACCCTCGGCGGCCTGGCTGCTGCTCGCCGCGGCTGGCGCCGCGGGTGTCACCGCGGCAGTCCTCGCCACGCCGTCGGAGAACAGCGACTCCAGCACGGGCGGCGGCGTCGGCATCAACGCGGCCAGCTTCGGCGCGCCGCCGGCAAGCCCGTCACGCTGACACACGCGGCCAATGGTGAGGTCATGAGAGCAGCCGCTGCAATCCTCACCGTCCTGGTCGTCACCTCGACGGCGACGGCGCACGCCCAGTTGGTGCGTCCGCCGTCCGCGTCGAGCTTGCTCGATCGGATAAGCGTCGAGACGAGTGTCGTAGCCGAGAAAGCGGTCCCCGGTGGAACGGTCGTCCTCCACCTCGAGGTGAGCCCCGACCGCGGCATGCGCGTCTTCGCACCGGGCGCGAAGAACTTCGTGCCGGTGATGGTCATCATGACGAGGCCGAAGGGCATCAAGTCAGGCAAGCCGTCGTACGACATTCCTGACTATGAGAAGAACCCGGGGAACGACAAGCGGGTTCCTCTATACGGCCGCAACTTCAAGATCGATCACATCGTCACGATCGACAAGGACGTGGAGCCAGGCACCGAGATTCGCGTTTCCGGGGCGCTCACGTATCAGACGTGCGACGAGCGCATCGTGTACCCGAAGCGCACGATGGCGGTGCGATGGACCATTCGGGTCGAACAACCCGAGTAAGACACGGCAACCCGATTCTCCCAGGGAGTCGAAATGCTTCGACCTTCGACGTAGGACTCGAGTCCGATCCGTTTCCCCCTTGTTCGCAAGTACTGTTGGATTCGTTTGATCAAGCAAAACAGAGCAGGCGCCGGAAATACTGTTCAGGTGTCCGCTCTTACCGCGTCCCTGTGAACCGCGTCAGGGGAGAGCAGCATGCGCAGCACACGCGTCGGCGTCGCGGTCGTCGAGTCGCTGACGTTCGTCATCTCAACCGCTGGGGTGACTGCCGCTGGACGGCACGGCGAATCCTGCGACACTCCTGCCTGCGTAACGAATCCGGGGAACGATAAACGCGTTCCCCTCTACGGCCGGTCGATTGAGACCAATCACACCGTCACGATCGACAGGGACGGGAAGCCAGGCACCGAGACCGGCGTTTCCGTGGCGCTCACCTGTCAGACGTGCGACGAGCGCATCGTGTACCCGAAGCGAACGATGGCGGTGCGCTGGACCATTCGTGCCGCACAACCCGAGTAAGACAAGGAGTCGACATGCTTCCCCGCAGCATTGCTACGAAGTTCCGCAGTAGGGCGACGGTGTTTCCGGGTGTGGTGTTCGTCCTGCTGCTCACGCAGTTGCCTGCCCAGGCGCAGAATGCGCCGGCGTACTTCAATAATTTCTTCCTCACCGGGGATCACCGCCTCTACAGCGTGCAGACCAAAGGCAGCGGCAACCCGGCGACAGGCTTTGCGACGGCAAACTTCGTGATCAGCGACATTCCGTCGAGTGCAACACCCGTCGCAGCGTATCTCTACTGGGCCGCCGTCGCGACGAGCGGCAACGGTATGGCTGGGCTCACCGGAACGGAGTTCAGGAACGCCCCTCTCGCGCCAGTGACCACTGTGGTCAACGGCACGTCACCGTGCTGGTCATCCGGCGGCGGGGCCGGCGGCGGGGCCGGCAAAACGGAATACCTGTACCGCGCGGACGTCATCGGCTTGTTTCCTGTGGAGGACGGCAAGTACAAAATCAATGGTACTCATTCGCTGAAGTTGGTCGACGTCGGCGGCACTGGCAATACGGTGCCGTTCACGCTCGGAGCAACGCTGCTCGTGGTGTTCCGAGACGTGAAAGAACCGTACCGCGCCATCGTCGTGTACGACGGCGGCTTCGTGATGAATCAGGGCAGCGAGTTCATCACGCAGACCATGAAGGGTTTCTATCAGGCCGCGGACACGGCCGATACAAAGCTCAGCATGATCACGGGTGAGGGGCAACTGAACTTCTACGACCGCGTGCTGGTTAACGGCAAGGTGCTCATGACTGATGCCTTTGTCGGTCCTTCCTGGGAGGACAAGACATTCATTTTCAACAATTCCGCCAGCGGCTTCGATCCCGCGTATGGCGCAATCACGAACAAAGACCGTGCGACCGTCACCATCGATCACACCGGCAGCAGTTCGTTCGACTGCCTGACGGGCGGCGCGTGGATCCTGAACACGCCGGTGGTTGACGTCGACAAGGACGGACTGGTCGACAACGTCGAGGACTTCAGCATCAACCCGAACACCATCACCGACCAGAACCCGGCCGGTGACGTGTGGAGAGACCCGATCGATCGACCGTTGCCGGATATCAAGGCGATGGGGGCGAGTTCAAACCATCCTGACTTGTTCATCGAGATCGGCGCGATGTGGGCGGGCGCGGCAATCGACGCGCACACCCTCGCGATCACCTCGGCGAATACGCAGTACGGCAAAACCGGCGGGGCGGACACGGTGATCGATACTGCTGGTCACCATCACTTGCCGAATGCGACGGTGCTGAAACTGATGGGCGACGCGTTGGCGGCGGCGCCGGCGCCGAATCAGATCCAGGTTCATTTCGATGTCGGCGACGCGTCGGCGTACGCCACCGCATTCGGCCACGACGCAGATGCCTACCTCGTTTCGGCTGGCGCCCGAGGCGGCGAGTTCGTGAAGGAAGTCGCCTGCGTCAACAATGACGTCCCCGACGACCCGCGGGTGTGCCAGTTCCCTGATTATCCGGGAACCATCGCCTGGAAGTTCGGCCTCCAGGCCGTTCGAGACTCCTGGGAGGCTGCCAACGGCGACCAGCTCAGTGAAAACAACCAGGCGACATGCCAAGCGAATGGCGGAGGAACCAACTGCCGGCGCCGATTCGATCTGGCCAGAAAGGACATCTTCCACTACGTGTTCTTCGGCCACAACGCGGGAGAGTCGAAGTCGCCGAATCCATGTTTGAGTCCCGCAACCGGCACGAACCCGAATGGATCGTGTACCACACAGAACCCGGATTTCCATGTCGTCACCAAGCGGTCGGGCTTTGGGGACCGTCCGGGCGGCGATGCCTTCGTGACGCTCGGGGCCTGGGGCAACGGCTTCAGGGGGCCGGACTTCGTGCAGGCGTCGACCATGATGCATGAGATCGGGCACCACTTCTGGCTGACACACAGCGGCAATCCGTTCGATCTGCTTACGCCTCCAACGGGGCCGGCGCCGCTCAATCCGAGGGAGTTCAACTGCAACCCGAACTACCTCAGCATCATGAGCTATTCGCTGCAGATCGACGGGCTCACGACCGAGCTCCATCCGGAGTCTGTTCTCGATTTCTCGCGTTCGGTGTTGGGCGATACCTTCTACACGGCGCCCGGCGGCACCATCGCGAGCATCAACGAGTATTCCTTACCGCTCGACTTGACGAACCCGATGGGTTACCGCGGGACGTGGTATGCGCCGGCGACGACCGTTCATACGTCACTGGGCACCACCATCGCGAAGAAGCACTGCAACGGAACGCTGATCACCGACGGCGCCCGGATGATACGCATCACCCTTCCGATCTCGGGTGTGTCCCAAATCGACTGGAACGGCGATCTGACCCAGGCTGGCGATGCGGGCCCACAGGACGTCACGTTCGACGGAACGGCGCGCAACGGGAGCACCCCGGCAGAGCTTCTCCGCGGATCGGACGATTGGTCGTGGATCAGCAGTTACGGTTTGCGACAGCTGGGCAGCCGCCGGAATTCTGTCGGAGCATCGCTGGGCTACGCCAGTGGTGACGGCGCCTTTGCCGGTGACGGCGCCTTTGCCGGTGACGGCGCCTTTGCCGGTGACGGTGCCTTTGCCGGTGACGGCGCCTTTGCCGGTGACGGCGCCTTCGCCGGTGACGGCGCCTTCGCCGGCGACGGCGGCGCGCCGCCCGAGCAGGATTTCGACACCGCCGACTCGGTTGGGCATCCGGCGCATCTGCTGAGCGCGACCGCCAGCGTCGTCAACAAGAAGCCGGTTGTTACCCTGACCTACTCGGCGCCAAACCTCCGCGGTGAGCAGGTCAAGGTGGGTGGTGTCGTCAGATACCCCACCTACCGCGTTTGGAGAGTGCCCGGCACGAGCGTGACCGCGACCAGCATCCTGAACAAGGTGCTCGTCGCGACGACAACCGATCTCACAGCCAAAGATACGACCACCAGTTTGAAACCCGGCATCTGGACTTACTTCGTCATCACGGAAACGCCCGCCGGTTTCAGCAGCATGTCCAACTCGAAGACCGTCACGGTTCCGAAGTAACGCAGCGGAATCTGAGTCCTCGACACCACGGCGGGAGCCGATCGCCATCGGTCCCGCCGTGTTTTTCGTACTGGCGCCTGCGCGTCAAACTGATACGACGCTTGGAGCGGATTCGAAGCCGTGTAGTACGTGGCGTCCGGCTCGAAGGGCGCACACCACGCACAAATAGAAACGGCCAGCCGGACACTACGGAGTTCCGACGGACTGAGCCACACGCTTTCGCACGTCCGGCACCAGCGGATCCTCGGTCGACTTGCCGCGGATATCGAGATACTTGTTGTAGGACTCGGCGAAGCCGGCGCTTTTCAACTCCTGGCGAACGCGGCCCTGATAGTAGTACGCGGCAGGCAGGTAGCCGAACGTTGGTTCCTCGTCCAGGAACAACGACAACGTTTCTCCACGCCGCTTGATGCACCGATCGAATTCTGAATCGGCCTGCGGAAACTGGGCTGCTTCCAGGTACGCACGGCCGAGATCGAAGTGGCCGATCCAGGTGTCCAGGATGGCATTCGCGTCGTTGAGGCTCTTGACCGCGTTCGCCCGGTCGCCGCTTCGCAGCGCTGCCACGCCTTCAAGAATCTTGGCGTGCGCCTGCGAATCGGCCTGGATTTCTTTCGAAAGATCGCCTGCGATCGCGCGACCTCGCGCCACCTGCCCGCTCTCGATCAGAATGCGCCCCGCCAGGAAGCGGATCTTCACGGCCCTGCTCGTCGCCAGCGCTTTCTCTGCAGCCGCAATCGCCGCCGCCTTTTGGCTGCGAGCGAGGTGCGCGTAGGCTACTGCCACCAGCTTGGCCGCGGCGCGGTCGGCGCTCTTCGCGCTCAGGTCCGCGGCCGCACCTGACTCGAGCAGTTTCACGGCCTCGGAGAACCGGCCTTCGTAAATCGCCACGTCGGCCAAACCGGAGGCTTCCCATGAGGTGGCAACCGGTCCAAGCGACTCCACTTTCCCGAGATTTCGATAGCTCTCGGCCGCGTCTGCAAGGCGCTCCTGTCCTGCCTGCGCGAACGCGAGCGGCAGCAGGCTCAGCGGACTGGCGAGTTCCTGCGCAGCGTGGGCTTCCTGTTCGCCGGTTTGAAAATCGCCGCCGTAGATCGCGAACAGGGCCAGGTTGATGCGGAACAGCGCACGCTTCGGCAGAATTTCAACCGCCCGCCGCATCTCGGACAACGCTTTCGGCATGTTCCGAATCAGACTCGAGCACAACGCCAGGTTGTTATGCGCCAGGACGTCGCCGTCGAAGCGTGCGATAAGGTCGGTGTACTCCTTCTCGCACTGCTGAAAATCTCCAGTCAGTCGGTAATACACGCCCCGCGTGTTGTAGCGCTCACGCTCGGTCATGCCATCGAGGTGACTCAACGCCTGCTGGAAGTACTTCTCGGCGTCCTGCGTCTTGCCGAGGTTCAGCGACACCGTCGCGAGTCCCTGGTAACCGATCCCGAACTTCGGGTCGAGTTCCACCGCTTTCTGGTAATTCCGCAACGCGTCCTCGAACTGTCCGTTCGAGGACGCTTCGCGCGCGGCGGCGTAATGGCGCAGCACGTCGAGCGAAGTCGCCGACAGACTCGCCATGGCGAACATCTGAGCCGAATCCGACGACGTCTTGTCGCCAAGCGCGCTTCGAACTCGTGTGGCAAGACGGGTCGCCACTTCGAGCACTTTGTCCTTGCTCGCCGCCTGGGCGGTCTCGTTGGCCACCACCTCGCCCGTCACCGTCTGCGCCGCTTTGACGGAAATGCCGAAGCCGTTCCCTTGACGGTCGATCGCGCCGGTCATGACCACGCCGACGCCGGCTTTGGCCGCAATTTCGACCGCCGACCGTTCGTCGAATTTCTCGGGCGCGCGCTGGCCGAGCGCTCGGACGCCGCTATGGTCGTAGGCGCTGATGAAACCGGCGCCTTCCAGCGCGAGCTTCAGGACCGGCTCCATCGTGCGATCAAACGTGGGATCGCCGGTTCTGTTGTCGAAGTCGGCGATCAGCACGGACACCGGATCGTGCGGCTTTTCGGGCGGCGGCGTGCGCGTGAAGTACCACGTCGCCGTCACCAGTGCGAGTACGAGCGTTGCCACGGCCGCGATCAGCTTCCTGCTGAACCGCGGCGGAATTGGAATCGGAATGCCTTCGTCATCCAGCAGCGCCAGCGCCGCGGCCACCTCTTGGCTCGTCTGGAAACGCTTGTCGGCCTCCGGCTCGAGGCACCGCGACACAATGCGGTCGACGTGCTCGGGGACCTCCGGCACCAGCGTCTTCACCCCGGGCGGCGCCTGCTTCATCCGCGCCTGCAACTCGCTGATCGGGTTCTCGCCCTTCTTGGTGCGGCGCTGGCCGACGAGCAGGTCGTACAGAATGAGCCCGAACGCGTACACGTCGGCGCGCTGATCGACCGGCTGCCCTCTCGCCTGCTCCGGCGCCATGTATTCGACCGTGCCGACCACGGTGCCGTAGACCGTGGAATCGAGGTTCGTCGCGCTGGTGTTGCGCAGCGCGCGCACGATCGTGTCGGGGCCAGGCACCGCGGACGAGGTCGGCGCCCCGGTCGATCGCGCGATGCCGAAATCCATGATCATCGCCTCGTCGTCGGCGTCGATCATGATGTTGGCTGGCTTCAGATCGCGATGGACGACGCCGGCCTTGTGCGCCTCGACGAGCCCCCCGATCACGGAACGCGCAATGCGCATCACACGAGACACCGGCAGTTTGCCGTCGCGCCGCTGAATCGTCGCGAGATCGTCGCCATCGACGTACGGCATCGTGATGTACTTGATGCCCTCGATCTCGCCGAGGTCATGAATGCGGACGACGTTCTTGTGGGTGACTTGACG
>Ga0207701_10006894_pt1 | contig 11323 bp, 8 predicted proteins | sample KBSSwiSSwithPhiX_FD_184294 | JGI IMG/M metagenome (GOLD analysis project Ga0207701, IMG submission 184294) | Switchgrass rhizosphere bulk soil microbial communities from Kellogg Biological Station, Michigan, USA, with PhiX - S5 (SPAdes) (version 2) | ecosystem: Environmental > Terrestrial > Soil...
GAGCCGTTGCGCCGTGCAGTCGGCTTCGGTCAGCGTCACGCGATCGGTGTCGGTTGCCGCTGGCGCCGCCGCCTGCCGCGATGCCAGCGACGTCATCGTTCCGCCCGAGAGGGCGAGCAGGACGAGCAGAACAAGGCGACGGCTGGCCGGTGAGGGGTTTCGCAATTCCATGCTCCAGTTGCCGGGCCGAAAGGCCCCGGCCTACGTTGCCGGGTCCGGGGGGGACCCGGCCTACTCCGCCCTGATCCAGTCGGCGACGAGGGTCAGGATGCCGTCGAACACGTCCGCGCCCTTCTTGCTGCGAACGGTCAGCGAATGATCGGCGCCCGCGATCGCCTGCAGCAGCACCGGCGCCGTCATCGTCTTCAGGTGCGGCTTGAACTCGTCCGGCGCGCCGAAGGTGTCCTTCTCGCCCTGCACGATGAGCACTGGAACGGTGATCGCGGACAGATGGGCCACGCGCAGTTTATCCGGCTGGCCAGGTGGATGCAGCGGATATCCCAGCACCACGATTCCCTTCAGCCCCGCCACGTCCTGTGCACCGAGGTGCGTCGCCATCCGTCCGCCCATCGACTTCCCGCCGATGAACAGCCGATGTCCGCCAAGACCCTTACGCGCACGACTCGCCTCGATGACGCGGTGGAAACAGCTCTCGAGCACCGGCGCCTTGTCCGGCGCCCCGCGCTTCGCGTGCATGTAGGGAAAGTCGAACGTCACCACGTCGATGCCGCGCGCCGCGAGTCCCGTCGCGGTCTTGACCATGAACGGATGCGTCTGCCCTGCGCCGGCGCCGTGCGCACAGACGAAGAGGGTGCCGGCCGGCTTCTCGGCGGCGTAGTAATCAGCGGTCGTGGACCGACCGTCCGCGAGGGCGACGTCGAAGGGCCGGTTCAAGATCTCTCCGACCGAGCTGAAGCTCGGTGCTGCGGGTTTGTATTCATGGAGCTCGGTGCTGCGGGTTTGCGTTCTCTCCGACCGAGCTGAAGCTCGGTGCTGCGCTCGGACCGAGCTGAAGCTCGGTGCTGCGGATTGGATTCAAGGAGCCGGCTCCAGCCGGAATACGCCGCCCGCCGTTTCGTCGGTCAGGAAATAGATGTATCCGTCCGGACCCTCGCGCACTTCGCGCACGCGCTGACGCAGCTCGGTCAGGAACATCTCGCGGCGGATCTCCTCGCCCTTCTCGTTGAACACGATCCGCTGCATGTGTCCGGTATTCGGAATCTCGCCATAGCGCATCGACCCGACGATGGCGTTCCCGCGCCAAGCGGGGAACCGGCTGCCGTTGTAGAACACGAGGCCACCGACGCCGATCGACGGCATCCAGTACACCTCCGGCTGCTGAATGCCCTCCTGCATGAACTTGCCCTGCCACGGCCCCGCGTAGTCGCGGCCGAGACTGACGATCGGCCAGCCGTAGTTCTTGCCCGGCAGGACGATGTTCAGCTCGTCACCGCCGTTCGGTCCATGCTCCGCGTTCCACAGCGCTCCGGTCTGCGGATGGAAGGCCAGGCCCAGGGTATTGCGATGCCCGTAGGACCAGATCTCCGGCTTGAACCCGGCCCGCCCGATGAACGGATTCCCCGGCGCCGGCGTCCCGTCGTCACGCAGCCGCAACACCTTGCCGCGCAGGTGCGTCGTCTCCTGCGCCTCCTCGCGCTTCTCCCCGGAGGCGCCCGTGCTCATGAAGAGGAGCCCGTCCGGCGCGAACGCGAGACGCGCCGCGGCGCCACCGCGACAGTCCCAGTACGGCGTCGCCACGAGCAGCTCCTGGACGGCCGTGAGGGTCTTGCCCTCGAGACGCCCGCGCGCCAGCGTCGTCACCATCGTGTCCTTCTCACCCGGCTTGCTGTAGGTGAAGTAGAGGAGATGGTTCTCGGCGAAGCGGGGATGGAGCGCGATGTCCATCATCCCGCACAGACGCTGGGCCGCAACCGCGGGAACGCCGGCAACCGGTTCCGGATCGAGCACGCCGTTATGGATCACGCGAAGACGTCCCGGACGCTCGGTGACGAGCATCGATCCATCGGGGAGAAACACGAGCCCCCACGGATTTACGAGACCACGGGCGATGGAGACGACCTTGACGCGATGCTGCTCGGCGGTGTCGATGATCCAGGGCCCATCGCCGATCGGCTGCCGCGCGACTCCAAGCGGCGCCGCACCGCGGCCCGCCGGTGCCGCTGCGCCTGCGGCAGGCGGCGCTTGAGGCGCGGCTCCCCCAGCGCGCGGGCCCTGCGCATGGGTCAAGGCGACGATGCCGATCGCAATGGCGAAGGCGGTACCGCTCGCGACGCCCACAACGGCTCTGAACATGCTGCGCTCCTCTCGGTCGACGTCACACGGGCCGAACCGGCCCAGATCCTACGTCATCGGGCCGGCGCAGCACGGAAGTAATATGAGTAGTTCCAGAGTGGAAAGAACAGTGCGCGCGACTGCCGTCGCCGGCTGGGGGCGCGGGCCTCTCGTCGAGACGGACCTCATCACCGGCGAGACGCTCGCAGCGGCGCAAGCGGCGACCGCATCCGCTGACGGATTGATCGCACGTGGCAGCGGACGCGCGTATGGCGACGCGGCGATCGGTGCGCGGCAGACGCTCGACGTCACCCCGCTCGACCGCATGCGGTCGTTCGATCCGGAGACCGGACGGCTGACCGTCGAAGCGGGCGTCCTCCTCGCGGATATCATCCGCGCCTTCAGTCCGCACGGCTTCTTTCCCGGCGTTCTCCCGGGCACGCGGTTCGTCACCGTGGGGGGGGCCATCGCCGCCGACATTCACGGCAAAAATCATCATCGCGACGGCGGGTTCGGCGAATGCGTCGAGAGCCTGGTCCTGGCCACGGCAGCTGGAGACACGTTGCGGCTGTCACGCAGCGAGCAGCCGTCGCTGTTCGCGGCAACGATCGGCGGCATGGGTTTGACCGGCACCATCCTCGAGGCGACCCTGCGCCTGCGACGCATCGAGACCGGATGGATCCGGCAGCGGACGATCGTCGCGAAGGATCTGGCGGAAGTGCTCGCGGCGCTCGACGAGAACGACGCCGCCACGTACTCGGTCGCCTGGATCGACGGCCTGGCGAAAGGCCAGGCGCTCGGACGGTCGCTGGTGTTTCTCGGCGAGCACGCGGGGTTGCGCGATCTCTCGCCGCGTGCGGCGCGCACCGTGTTCCCGCCGATGGACGAGCCGCGCCTCGGCGTGCCGGTCGATCTGCCCTCGCTCACCCTCAATCACTTCAGCATCAGCGCCTTCAATGCGATTTATTACCGCCACGGCGCGTGGAAGGCCGGCTCACCGTTTCTCGTTCCGGCCGGCGCGTTCTTCTTTCCTCTGGACGGCGTGGCAGCGTGGAATCGCATCTATGGTGCGCGCGGCTTCGTCCAGCATCAATGCGTGCTGCCGCTCGACACGGCTCCGCAGACGCTCGCGGAGATGCTCGGCCGGATTGCGGCTCGCGGTGACGCGTCGTTTCTCGCCGTGCTGAAAAAACTGGGACGCGGCAGCGGCCTGCTGTCCTTCCCGATGCCCGGGTACACGCTGGCGCTCGATTTCCCGATGACCCGCGGGCTCGTCGACTTCCTCGGCGAGATGGATCAGATCGTGACCGCCGCGGGCGGGCGCATTTATCTGGCGAAGGACGCCTGGCAGTCGCGCGCGACGTTCGAGGCCGGTTATCCCGCCGCCACCGAGTTTCGCGCGATCCGGCGTGCCATCGACCCGCACGGCCGTCTACGCTCGCGGCTCTCCGAGCGGCTAGGCTTGTAGTCACGCATGACCACGTCCGATTCGTCCCGTGCAGCCGTAGGCCGGGTCCCCTTGGACCCGGCTGCCGCGAGGCCGGATCCCACCGCGCGCGTGCTCCTGGTGCTCGGCGGCACCTCCGACATCGGCCGGGCAACGGCGTTGGCGTTCGCCGAAGACGGCTGGACGATCCAGCTCGCCGGACGCGACCTCGACGCGCTCCAGCGCGAAGCCGACGACATCGCCACGAGAACCGGCGTGACGGTCTCGGTGCACCGGTTCGATGTGCTCGACACGCCGTCGTTCCCCGCGTTCGTCGATGCGCTCCCCGCATTGCCGCAGACCGTCGTCTGCGTCGTCGGCCTTCTCGGCGAGCAGGCGCGCGCCCAGGACGATCCCGATCACGCCGCGACCGTGATGCGAACGAACTATGAAGGACCGGCCCTGGTGCTCGGACTGCTGGCCAATCGTTTCCTGCAGCGGGGGCACGGCACCATCGTCGGGGTGTCGTCGGTGGCCGGCGACCGCGGCCGCGCATCGAACTACGTCTACGGGTCGGCGAAGGCCGGTTTCTCGGCGTTCCTGTCTGGTCTGCGTAACCGGACCGCGTCGAGCGGCGTGCACGTCCTCACGGTGAAGCCCGGATTCGTGCGCACCCGCATGACGCGGGGCATGGCGCTGCCGGGCGCGCTCACCGCCAGTCCGACTCTGGTCGGGCAGCAGATCCGCGACGCCGCCACGAAGCGGAAAGATGTCGTCTACATCTATCCGTCGTGGCGCCTCATCATGGGCGTGATCAAAGCGATCCCCGAGGGGGTCTTCAAGAAGAAAAAACTATAGAGATAAGGCACGAAGATCGCGAAGGGCACGAAGGAAGGCCCCCTTCGTAATCTTCGTACCTCGTTCTTAAGCCACTTGCAGCCCCTGCTGATCTGAGGTGAGCTCGAACTGGCCGGCCGCAACCTTGTTCGCCCATTCCGCCGTCCGCTTCAATCCGCCGAACGGGAAGAAATGCACGCCGGTGATCGGGCTCTGCGGGTTCTGCGCCTTGTGACGCGCGAGCCCGACGACGATGTCGTCCGGCGCCGAGATGGTCAGCAGCTTGGTCAGGCTGGCGGCGCGCTTCGAGAACGCCTGCAGTGACGCGCCGACGCCGCAATCCATCGCGAACTTGAGCAGCGTCTTCGTCGACGCGAGGCCGGGCAATCCCGCCGTCACCGGCAACTGCCCGATGTCGGCGCGACGGGTCTTCTCCCACTCGATGAAGGGATCGGCGCTGAAGGTGAACTGCGTGACGATGCGGACGTTGGCGCCGGTGCGCTGCGCGTAGGCGTTCTTCCGGCGCAGCGCGTCGCTGAGCGCGCTGTCGGGCACCTCTTTGTGTCCTTCCGGATGCCCGGCGACGCCGATCGTGCGGATGCCGTGCTTTTCGAGCAGGCCCGATTCCAGGATCTCGAGGCCGCTCGTCAGCTGCCCCACCGGCGTCGCCACGTCGCCCGCCACGACCAGCACCTGCGTGACGCCGGCCTGCCCGGCGAGGCGTCCGAGGAAGTCGTCCACCGCCGCGAGCGTCTCGATGCGCCGGCCGACGATGTGCGGCACCGGCTCCATGCCCTCCTGGCGCAGCCGGGCGGCCAGGGTCACGGTATCCGCGAAGTCCGTTCCCGGCACGTGCGCGATGAACAGGCGGGTACCGACCGGGACGACGTCGGCGAAGCGCTCGACCCGGGCGCCTTCCTTGACCGTGGTTTCAATCGAGTAGTTGTTGAGGAGATCCTGAACAGCGCGCTTTTCCATGATGAGACTGCACTCCAGTAGGGCGGGGCTTCCGCCTCGGCGAAGGGTTCGGGCGAGACCCGCCTTCGAGCCAAACCTGTCAATGTTATCTGAGAACGCCGGGTCCAAGGCACCCGGGTCCTGGGGTCGCGGCGCCCGGTCATGGGGGACGCGGCGCCGGGTCCAGGGGGACCCGGCCTACGGGCCTTGGCGTATCATGTTGCCGCTTTCCTTCTTATCCGCGCGCGGTCACACTCCGGCGCACAGAGGTTTGGCCACATGAAGCGCTTGACGTTCATTGCGGTTTTGGCGGTTCTTCTCGGCGTTGCGGGGCTCTCGCAGACGTTGTCCGGACAGGGTGGCGGCGGCGGGATCCCGCAGGGTGGGGCGGCCGGACCTGGTGGCCCTGGCGGCCAGGGCGGACGTGGATTCGGCGGCCCGGGTGGCCCCGGTGGTCCGGGCGGGCGCGGCGGCGCGGCGGCCCCGTCGAATCTGCCGACGACGCCGACTGCGGTGGCGCTGCCAACGCTGTCCGAGGAAATTACCGGGCCCGGGCCGATCTACGAGTCGGTGCAGTCGCTCCCGCCCGGCAAGACGCTCGCGGCGGCCGGGTATCAGGCAAAGGAATACTTCGTGACCGGTACGGCCAACGGCCAGCCGTACAAGACGCGCATCGTCGTGCGGATGCCGTCGGACAAGTCGAAGTTCAGCGGCCTGGTGCTCGTCGAGTCGATGCACGGCAGCGGCTCGGCGCACATGTTCGAGTTCACGTCGATGTACACGATGGCGTCGGGCCACGCGGCGGTCGAGATCCAGACGACGGCGCCGACGAACCTCACGCAGCTGAACGCCCAGCGCTATCAGGGGATGCAGGTCAACGACTCGCAGCGCAACGAGATCTTCGCGCAGGTCGGATCGCTCGTGCGCACCGGCAAGCCGCTCGGCGGGGCCACCGTGCGCAAGATGATTCTCGCCGGCACCTCGCAGACCGCCGGGTTCGTGATCAACTACCTGCCGGCGCACGTCGTGTATCGGACGCCGGAGATGGGACGCATCTACGACGGCTTCATGCCGACGTCCAACGGCTCGAACATCACGCAGGACGTCGACGTGCCAATCATGCACCTGCCGACGATGCTCGAGGTGTCGGCGGCGAACATCACGAGCCGGCAGGACAGCGACGAGCCGGGCAAGCAGTATCGGCTGTTCGAGTTCTCGGGCATCGCGCACATCGACACGCGCGACAACGTGCGCATGAAACCGGATCCGTGCGTGCTGCCGATGAGCGAGTTCCCGCAGCAGGCCTACTTCTCGGTGGCGCTGAATCACCTCTACAACTGGGTCGACAAGGGGATCAAGCCGCCGCATGCCGAGCGCATCTGGCTCGATCGCGACGAGCTCAATGACGGCTCGCGCATGGCGCTCGACGAGCACGGCAATCCGCGCGGCGGCATCCGCAGCCCGTATGTTGATGTGCCGGTGGTGAAGTACTCGATTCGTCCGGCCGCGCTCAATCCGGTCGTGCCGAACGCGAGCGCCTACATCGCGCAGGGCGGGCTGCAGGCGGCGAATCAGATGTGCGGCCTGGCGGGCGCGCAGACACCGTTCCCGGCGTCGAAGCTGAAGGAGCTGTACAAGTCGAAGAAGAACTACGTCGCGATGGTCGAGAAGCGGCTCAACGAGCTCGAGAAGCAGGGCTGGTCGCTGCCCGTGTATCACGACCTGATCATGGGCGACGCGAATCGCGTCAATTTCTAGGAAACAGGAGACAGGAATCAGGAAACAGGGCTGGGCCAGTAAGGAGCCAGTTTCGTGGCCTTCCAGAAGGCCACGACCGCTGCCTTGCCCTCGATACGGCGTCCGTCCGGCGCAGGCGAGGTGTCCTCGAAGACCGTGTCGTCGGTGAGCCACTGCGCGAGCGCATCGGCATCGTGACGGTTGAACGCGTCGTTGAAGCGTTCGATCCCGGTCGCAGTCGAGGCGTCGCTTCGTTCTGCGTTCATCGTCGAATCAACCATTCAAAATGCCGGGTCCAAGGGGACCCGGCCTACGTAATTCTGCGACCGAACCCTCGAACCTTCGAACCTTCGAACCTTAGTCGTCTCCCTCCGCCTTCATCGTCATTTCGGACGCGATGCGCGACGAGTCTTTCTTGCTGCGCTTCACCGACGAGGACGCCGCAGTCGTGATGCGCGCCGCGTCGAGCGCAGGCGTCTTGGTGAGCACGGCGACGATCGATGCGGCGCGTGCCGAGGCGAGGGCGTTCAAATCGTCGGGCGTCGCCTGCTGCGCCTCGAGCAGCTTCGCGCGCAGCGACTCGTAGAACGCGGCGGCATCGAAGGCGGGCGCCGTCTGCGGTGCTGGCGCGGCTGACGGTGGCGGCGGCGCCACGGGCGCGGCCGGCGATGCTGGTGGAGCGATCGCTCCGCCACCTGGCGCTGACGGCGTCGAGAAGCGCCTGCGCTCCGCCTGCAAGGCGTCGGGGGAGAACTGTTCGGTGAAGAGCGTCTCGAGAATCGTCTCGAGCGCCGAGCTGCCCGGCGCGGCGGCGGCGGTCGCAGCCGGCCGGCGGGCCTCAACGAGCGCATCGAGCTTCGACCGCGCGATTGCGGGTGCGTCGGCCTTGGGATCGAAGCGGCCCTCGACCGAGAGCGACAGGCTGCCGCGCTGCACCATCTGCTCGCCGAGCCTGGTCAACATGTCCTGGTCGGCAGGCAGCAGATCGCTGCGGCCGGGATCGAACTCGACGAGCTCGAGGTCGTCTTCGTCCCGGCCGAACAACCGGCCCAGCGCGCGGAACGGCGCTTTGGCGGCGTTGCCGACGATCGTCCTGACCGCGCTCCACAACACCTTCCTGTACGAGAACTCCGGCGAGTCGACGGTGCCTTCAATCGGTACGTTGATGTTGATGCGCCCCTCGCGATCCTTGAGCAGCGAAATCGCCAGACGGATCGCGAAGCCGGGGCCCTGGGAGTCCTTGACCCGCTCGCCGAGCACGAGGTCGTGCGCGACGAGGGTGTGATTGCCGATGAGACGCCGCATCTGCACCTGGTACTTCACGTCGAGGTCGAGCACGCCGCTCTTCACCCGGTAACCGGCGAACTCGGCGAAGTACGGCGACAAGCCGGCCATCTCGATGCTGCGAAAGTCGACGGCAATCTCGGATGACGCCATCGGATCCGACATGCGCAGCGTTCCACCGACCTTGACGTAACCGGTCCTGTCGACCCGCCCTTCCACATCCACCGCCGCCGGAGCCGCGGCGAATGTCGACAGATCGCGGATCGATCCGTTGGCCGAGTGGATCGAGGCGGTAAAGGTCCCAAACAGTGGCGGCAGGCTGTCGTCGGTGAAATCAGAGGAGGCATCCCGGAGGCGAATAGTCCCGACTTCCAGCGTCGGCGCCCGTCGCGCGGCCGACGCGCTCGTAGACGACGTGCCCGGTGATGAACCCTCGCCAGAACCGCGCTCCGGGAGCGCCAGGAGCCGGGTCAGGTTCAGATGGCCCTGAGGATCGATGTGCAACCTGGCATACGCGCGATCGAGTGTGACGGTACTGATCCGCGCGCGATTGGGCGGATCGTCCAGCGTGAATCCGTCAATCGTCATCGCATGCCACGCCGCCAGGCGTTCGCCGCTGGCGGTGTCGCGGATCTCCACGTCGTCGAGCGACCCTTGCGCTGCGACCTTGAGGGCAGCCGCGCCGCTCATGACGGCGTTTCCCTTCAGCGACGCCGAACCGGTGTGGAGTCGTGCGGTGGCTGGATGGGAGATGTACGGCTGGAGAGCGGGAAGGTCGATCGCACTCGCCGCGAAGTCGACGTTGAATGCCAGCGGCGATGGCGTTACGTGGCCGGATGCCTCGAGCGTCCCGTGCTCCTGTACACGCGCACGCGACGTGAAGGGAATCATCGCCGCGAGATCGCTGGTGACGTCGCGCGCATGAAGGCCGATGTCAGCGACCTCCATGGACGCGGTGGTCGGCGTCGCGTCTGCCTCCAACCGGGCGACGCCGCCTTCGATATCCGCTTTTGCGATCCTGTAGGTCCACGGCTTCATCCCGGATGAAGAGGAGGATGACGCGGTGAAAGCGTGCTGCCAGTTCCACCCGCCGCCGGCGTCCATCCGGGCGAGGATACGCGGGCGGGCCGCCGTAACCTCCGCCACGTCCAGCCGCGCCGCCGGCCAGGCGACGTCGATACCCGTGACCCGCAGCTCCGGCAAGGTGAACCAGTCCGTTGTCCCGGTGCGCGGGCGCAGGACGAGACCGGCGACGCGCGCGGACGCGCCCTTCAGGTTCACATCGAAGGGATCCCTGGTGCCACGCCGAATGTCGTAGGGCAGCACGAGATCGAAACGTCCTTCTCGCACCTCGAGCGGCTGCTCCGGCGCGAAGTAATCCCAGAGAGGGTGCAGACGGGCATTGGTGATCTCGAGGCGGCCGCTGAACCGCAGCGGTTCCACGGTCTGCCGTCCGCTCCAGCGCAGCTGCGCGCCAGTCCCGGCGCCGATGGTAATCGCGTGCTCGCCACCTTCCTGCGGGATGGTGATCAGGTCCTTGATGTCGAGATTGAGCGGCTCGAAGCGTGATTCGTACGCAGGCTGACGCGAGGCGTCGGTGAACTGCACGACGCCGGACGTGAGCTGCAGGTGGTCGATGATGAGCCTGCGCAGGACGAACTTGTCGTGCGATGGCCCACTGCTCGGACCAGCGCTCTCCATCAGGTCAGCGACGCTCGGCCTTCCGTCACGCAGAATGCGCGCGTGTACGCTCGGGCGCTCGAGCACGATCTCCTTGAACCGCCAGGCGCGGCGGAAGATGCCGGAGACCTCGAAGTTGACCCCGAGCCGCTCGAGGCGCAGCAGTTCAACCGCGTCTCGATCGAGCACGCGCAGGCCGGCAACCGTGGCCGTCAGCGTGAACGGATTGAAACGGACGTCGTCGACGCGGGCCTCGCGGTGCAGCAGCTCGCCCGACCGGCTCAGAATCTGATTGCGGATGAAGCGCGGAACGATGAAGAAACCGACGAGCGCATACACGAGGACGAGAACGGCGGCACCGGCGAGCCAAATACGCGTGCGCGCGCCGAGGCGGCGCGACGTGGCGTGGCCAGCCTCGTGCGAGATCTGATCGGTCGACATCTCAACAGCCCGTAACGGAGGATAACGGCCGGCGTTCCAGCCGTGGAGGAGGCGAATTGTATGTCACGGATGCGGGCGGGAACGTAGGACCAAAGGGCAGTGGTCGCAGGTCCGCCTCAAGGCGGACCCCACGTTCGGTGGCTGCAAGGTCCGCCTCAAGGCGGACCCCACGTTGGGTGGCGGCAGGGTCCGCCTCATGGCGGACCCCCCGGTTAATCAGTTCGCGCGGTAGTCCTTGCGGGCGGGATCGGCGTACGGAATCGGAGCCACGGTCGCTCTGATTTCCATCTGCTTGTGCCGTTCGACGGTCGGCTTCGACGTGCCGCCGTTCTCTTCCCCCCACACGAAGGTCACCTGGTTGCCCGGCTCGCTCTGCGCCACGTCGACGATGGCGAGCGTGAGCATACGGCGCTCGTTCGAGCTGTAGCCGCACCAGGTCGAGACGCCGATCGTCTTGCCGTCCTTCATCACCTTGTCGTACGGCAGCGTCGAGTAGACGGCCGACGGGAACTCGAAGAACTTCGCCCGTTCGCCCTCGCGGTTGAACTGCGACGCGATGCACTTCTGCACGTCCTCGTTGTTCAATTCGAGCGTGACCTTCTTGCGCTTCGGGTTCTGCGCAATCTCTTCCAGCGCCTCGCGGCCGATGAAGTCGTGATCGAACTTCAC
>Ga0207701_10006895_pt1 | contig 11322 bp, 9 predicted proteins | sample KBSSwiSSwithPhiX_FD_184294 | JGI IMG/M metagenome (GOLD analysis project Ga0207701, IMG submission 184294) | Switchgrass rhizosphere bulk soil microbial communities from Kellogg Biological Station, Michigan, USA, with PhiX - S5 (SPAdes) (version 2) | ecosystem: Environmental > Terrestrial > Soil...
CCACGGCTCCCGCCGCCGCGGCGGCCCTGCCCGACGCCGATCCCGCGATCTGGGTCGTCAAGGATCCGGATACGACCATCTATCTGTTCGGGACCTTCCATGCGCTCGATGGAAAGTCGGACTGGTTCAATGACGAGGTGAAGATGGCGTTCGACCAGTCGAAGGAGGTCGTACTCGAGCTTCCACCGATGGAGGACAAGGCCGCGCTGCAGCCGGTCATCATGAAGTATGCGCTCGACACGTCCGGGAAGCCGCTTTCAGAGAAACTCTCACCGGCGGCGAAGGCGAAATATGTAAAGGCGCTGGGCGAACTTGGCGCTCCGCCAACCGCCTTCGACAAGTTCAGGCCCTTCTTCGCCGCGCTGACCGTCATCATGGCGGGCGCGCAAAAGCTCGGCATGACCGGCGAACAGGGCGCGGAGGCGATCCTCACGAAGGCCGCGAAAGAAAGCAAGAAGCCGATCAGCGGCCTTGAAACCGTAGACTATCAGATGTCCCTCTTCGCCAACCTGTCCGACGCGGACCAGATCAAGATGCTCGAGGAAACGCTGAGCGAGCTCGACAAGCTGGGGGACGTATTTGCCGAGATGAACAAGCATTGGACTTCGGGCGATTCCGAAGGGATGGCCAAGCTCATGAACGATATGAACGATGAGTCCCCGACCATGTACAAGACGCTCCTGACGGACCGGAACGCCAATTGGGCGGAGTGGATCGATAAAAGGCTCGACCAGCCCGGCGTCGTGTTCATGGGCGTCGGCGCGGGCCATCTCGGCGGCAAGGACAGCGTGCAGGAACTGCTCGCCAAGCGGGGCATCAAGAGCAGCCGACTAAGCGGCAAATAAGGGAGCCGGAGCGCAGCCCTTAGAGGAGCGGCCGGCCGCGAAAGCCGCCGGCCGCTCAACTCATCGTGAAAAAATCGCTTCGCGCTGTTTTCGCTAGACATTTCTTAACGTTCCGATGACCATCCTATGCATGGGTATCGGGCTGGGGGGCTACGATGCACCGGGTGCGGAAAGGCGCGCCCTGGCGCGCCAGGTGGGGAGGATCGCAGGATGCTGCACTCCGTACTCGCCTACCTCTGCTCTCCGGTTTCATCCCAAGTCCCGACGCGGCCCGTCGCATGTACGGAGGGTTGGGATGATCACTGCATTGATCGCCGCCGCGATCGCGGCTCCTGCACCGGCGCTGCCGGCTGCGGGAACGGCAGTGCCGAATGCAAGGCCTGCCCTCTACGTCGTCAACGACGAAGACACGATCATCTATCTGTTCGGAACCTTCCACGCGCTCGACGGGAAGAGCGATTGGTTCAATGATGAGGTCCGGACTGCCTTCACCGCTTCGAACGAGCTGATCCTGGAGACGTTGGTGCCGGCGCAACTGCTGAAGCCGATCATCCAGCGCCCGGTTCCGCCGATGCCGGTCCAGCCGGTCGGGCCTTTCGCCGGCTCGGCTTCCTTCCTTTCCACCAACAAGATGGTCATGTCGGCCGGCCAGTCGCAGGGCATGTCGACGAAGCATGGCGCCGACGCGATACTCCGCGACGCCGCCGAAGAAGTCGGAAAGCCGGTAGGCGGGCTGGAGAGCTTCGAATTCCAGCTCGGCATGTTCAGCAAGATGCCCGGTGCGACCCCGCCGTCCGATCCAGCGGATGCCGCCCGCACCAAGGCAGCGGTAGCCGCGATGCTCAACCGGCTGCAGGCCGCCTGGAACCGCGGCGACATCGAAAGCTTCACGCCGATGCTGACCCAGATGGAGACCAATTCTCCGGAGACCTATCGCCTGCTCTTCAACGACCGCAACGGCCGCTGGGCACAGTGGATCGCGCGCCGCCTGCAGCAGCCGGGCGTAGTGTTCGTCGCCGTCGGCGCAGGACATCTCGCGGGGAAGGACAGCGTCCAGCACAAGCTCGGCCGGTACGGCATCCGCAGCGCGCGTCTGAACTGACGCAGCCATAACTTGCGCTGACGGCGCCCCTACCTTATAGGCGCGCCCTCCCCGACCATGGTCATCCCTGGAGGCGTGGCGGGGTGTAAACTCACTGGAGAACAAGCGAAATGAGCGAACAGCTGACGCTGCCCGCCGAAGCGCGCGACCGGGCTGGCAAGGGAGCCTCCCGCGAATTGCGTCGTGATGGACGGGTACCCGCCGTTGTGTACGGCCAGAAGAAGGATCCTCTCTCGATTCACGTCGAGGAGAAGCTCCTGTCCAAGATGCTTTCGACGGGCCACTTCATGAACTCGGTCGTGATGATCGACGTCGGTGGCAAGCCGACCCGCACTCTGCCGAAGGCAGTGGATTTCCATCCGGTTTCAAGCCGCCCGATCCACGTCGACTTCCTGCGCATCAGCGAGCACACCAAGGTGAACGTCGCTGTTCCGATGCGCTTCGACAATGAGGAGGAATCGCCGGGTCTGAAGCGCGGCGGCGTTCTGAACGTCGTCGTCCACGAGCTCGAGATCGTCTGCGACGCAGCCCACATCCCGAGCGAAATCCACATTCCGCTCGACGGGCTGGAGATCGGCGATTCGATCCACATCAGCCAGGTGAAGCTGCCTGACGGCGTCACTCCGTCGAACACGGAAGAAGACTTCACCGTGGCCACCATCGTCGCCCCGTCGGCGATGAAGGCCGAGGAAGAAGAGGCGGCTGCCGCCGATGCGGTCCCGACCGTTGAGGGCGAGGAAGCCGAGGGCGAAGGCGAAGCTGCCGAAGGCGGCGAGGAAGCCTAAGCTCCTTCCGATTGCGAATAAGGGAACCGCTCATCCGAACGGATGGGCGGTTTCTTTTTGCGCGATGCACACGCTAGGTGGTCGCAATGCAGATCTGGGTGGGCCTTGGAAATCCCGGCGCGAAATATGCGCTTCACCGGCACAATGTCGGCATGATGGCTGCCGACATCATCGGCGAAGTCCATGGCTTCGGGCCCTGGCAGAAGAAATTCCGAAGCTTGGTCGCCGAAGGCCGTGTCGGCCGCCACAAGGTGCTCCTGCTGAAGCCACAGACGTTCATGAACGACAGCGGCGATGCGGTTCAGCAGGCCCTCCGCTTCTACAAGGTCGATGAAGAAGCGCTCACCGTCTTCCACGACGAGCTCGACCTCGTTCCGTTCAAGGTGAAGGTTCGCGTCGGCGGCGGCCTCGCTGGCCATAACGGGCTAAGGTCGATCAATTCGTCACTAGGACCCGATTTCCGCCGCGTGCGGATCGGCATTGGACATCCTGGACCGGGGCAGAAGGAAAAGGTCACGCCCCACGTCCTCGGCAATTATCACAAGGCCGAGATGGGGAGCTTGTCGGACATGCTCGCAGCGATCGCGGCTGAGGCGAACTGGCTCGCCGACGGCGATGATCCCCGTTTCATGAGCGAGGTCGCGCGGCGACTGCAGGACGAGCAGTGACCCGCTCCCTCTTCGCCACCAAGCTGTACGAGACGGAAATTGCGGACGAGGCTCTGCTCAGCGAGCTTGCGCATTCGATCCGCAGCCTCGCAGAAGACGATGTGGCGGGGCAGCGCTGGTCGGAAGAGCATCGTTATGCAGGATATACGAGCTACGCCTCGTTGAACGACCTGCCGCGACGCGATCCTGTGATCGGCGACCTCGCGAAGCTGCTGACAAAGCACGCCGCCAAGTTCGCGCAGGAGTGCGCGTTCGAACTCACCGGCAAGCCGAAACTCGACAGCCTGTGGGTCAACCTGCTGCGCGGCCCCGGGCATCACAGCGCGCACATCCACCCGCACAGCATCATCTCCGGCACACTTTACGTCGAAGTCCCGAAGGGCTCCGGGGATATCCAGTTCGAGGACCCTCGCCTGCCGATGATGATGGCTGCTCCGACCCGCCGGACCGACGCTCCGGAAGAGCTTCAGCCGTTCGTGACCGTCCAGCCCCGCCCGGGCCTTCTGCTGCTCTGGGAAAGCTGGCTGCGGCATGAGGTGCTGCCGGGCGCCGGTCGCGGCGAGCGGCTCAGCATCAGCTTCAATTTCGCCTGATCTCGGGTTTCCTGGTCGAGACATCGGCAGCACGCCGCCCGCGGCGCCGCCTGACCCTCAGTCTTTCGAAGGAATCTTCAGTCCGCGTTGAACCGCGGGCCGCGCCAGCGCCCGCTCGAGCCAGGCATGGACGTTCGTCAGCTCATGATAGTCGACGAGATGCGCCGCCTCGTAGAACTCGACCAGATTGCGGACCCATCCGAGCAGTGCGATGTCGGCGATCGAATAATCGTCCATCACCCACTCGCTGTCGGCAAGACGGTCGTCGAGCAGCTTCAGCAGGCGCTTAGACTCGTCAGCGTAGCGCTTGAGCGGACGCTTATCCTCGAAGTGACGTCCCGCGAATTTATGGAAGAAGCCGACCTGGCCGAACATTGGGCCGACATGCCCGACCTGCCAGAAGACCCATTGAAGCGTCTCGTACCGCCGCGCACCTTCCGGGAGCAGCATCCCGGTCTTGTCCGCCAGATAGACGAGGATCGCTCCGGATTCGAACAAAGCTATCGGCTTCCCGTCAGGACCGTTCGGATCGATGATTGCCGGAATCTTGCCGTTGGGGTTCAGTGACAGAAATTCCGGCGTCCAGCTCTCATTCTCGCCGATCACCACGAGGTGCGGCTCGTACGGCAGCCCCGTTTCCTCAAGCATGATCGAGACTTTCACCCCGTTCGGCGAGTTGATCGAATAGAGCTGGAGGATGTCGGGATATCTGGCCGGCCATCGGCGCGAGATTGGGAAGGACGATAGGTCGGCCACGAATAACTCCTGCGAGGGAGACCGTCAGTTAGGTACTGATCCGCAACCTTTCAAACGCGGTTGAGGAAGTTCGGCAATTTGCCTACATGCCCGCCCGACTTTCCGTCATCGCGAGGAGCGCAGCGACGTGGCGATCCGGCTGGATCGCTTCGCTCCGCTCGCAATGACGATTTGACCTGGAGATTACATGGGCTTTCGCTGCGGCATCGTCGGCCTGCCAAACGTCGGCAAATCCACGCTTTTCAATGCGCTGACCGAGACTGCGGCGGCGCAGGCGGCGAACTATCCCTTTTGCACGATCGAACCGAACGTCGGCCGCGTCGCGGTCCCCGACGAGCGGCTTCACCGCATCTCGGGCATCGCCAAGAGCGCGCAGACGATCGAGACCCAGATCGAGTTCGTCGACATCGCCGGCCTCGTCCGCGGTGCTTCCAAGGGCGAGGGCCTGGGCAACCAGTTTCTCGCCAACATTCGAGAGGTCGACGCGATCGTTCACGTCCTGCGCTGCTTCGAAGGCGGTGACGTCACGCACGTTGAGGGCCGGGTGGATCCGATCGCTGACGCCGAAACGGTCGAGACCGAGCTGATGCTAGCCGACCTCGACAGCCTCGAACGACGCGTCCCCAACCTCGTGAAGAAAGCGCAGCAGGGTGACAAGGAAGCGAAGATCGAAGCCTCGGTGCTCGGCCAGGCGCTCGAGCTTCTCCGCGTGTCCAAGCCTGCGCGGCTCACGAAGCCCAAGGATGCGGAAGAGGAGAAGGCGCTCCAGCGTGCTCAGCTTCTGACCGCCAAGCCGGTGCTCTATGTCTGCAATGTTGACGAAAGCGAAGCGGCAGAGGGCAATGCGCACAGCGCTCGCGTCTTCGAGAAGGCGAAGGCGGAGAATGCGATCGCGGTCGTCATCTCAGCCGCGATCGAGGCCGAGATCGCAACTCTCCCGGCGGAAGATCGCGAAAGCTTCCTCGCCGACCTCGGGCTCGCCGAGACGGGCCTCTCCCGCATCATCCGGGCAGGCTACGACCTCCTCGGCCTGATCACCTTCTTCACCGCCGGTCCGAAGGAAAGCCGCGCCTGGACCGTGCACCGGGGCGCAAAGGCTCCAGAAGCGGCGGGCGAGATCCATACTGACTTCGAGCGCGGCTTCATCCGGGCCGAGACGATCGCGTTCGACGATTATGTCGCGACCGGTGGCGAAGCGGGTGCAAAGGAAGCCGGAAAAATGCGGGCGGAAGGCAAGGAATATGTCGTCCAGGACGGAGACGTGCTGCTCTTTCGCTTCAACGTATAGCTTCGCGATACAGCGCGAATGCCAGGCTGCCCGCAATCAGAAGTCCGATGAGGCTCACCCATTGCGGCACGTCACAGTCCGCCACCCGGATGGGGAACGGCGAAACGAGGCGGTAGGCGTGCGCCAGCGCCATCAGCAGAAAAATGGCAGACGCGAGCACGGTAAAAGGCCGTCGAGCGGTCATGCTGCCCTCCTCGGCTTCCACCGCTCCATTATAGCAAAAACCAGGCCCAGCCACAGCAGGCCGAACGCCCAGCCGCCGACCACATCGCTCGGCCAATGAACCCCGAGCATCGGCCGGCTGATCCCGATCATCAGAGCCAGGATCATGGCCGCGATCACCGCCACGCGCCGCCGTTCTGGGTCGACGAACAACAGGAGGGCCAGGCCGACGTAAGCGATCGTCGAATTGGCGGCGTGCCCGCTTGGGAAGGATTGATAGCTTACTTCGACCAGACGCAAGTTTTCCTCTGGCCGAAGACGCGCGAAGTAATCCTTCTGCAAGATAACCAGACCGCGGCCCGTGAAGGTCGCAATCAGCAGGGTGAGCGCGTCCCACCTCTTCCCGCGCCAGAACAGGAACATGGCACCGGCGAGCGTGACCCCGACCACCGTCCACCAATTGCCGAGCTGCGTGATGCCGAGCGCGGCCTGCTGCAGCAAAGGCTCGTCACGCGTGTAGAGCGCATAGAGGATGTCTCGGTCGACAGCGCCGGCGCCGAGCAGGAGCATGGCCAGCCACAATAAGACGAGAATTCCCGCAAGAAGCACCGGCCGCGCCGGCAGGCGATTGGACGTCATCCGACGCCCAACGCTGCTAGTCGGTCATACGCTCCGCTAGAACTTGTACCCTGCACGCAGACCGATCGTCCGCGGCCTCCCTGGCGTGACCAGCGCGCGCGTGCAGCTGCCGCACGCGGTCTGGCGGCTGAGGTCGATCCTCTTGTCGAACAGGTTCGTGACGAAGCCCTCGACCATCCACTTGCTGAAATCGAGCCCCGCAAACGCGTCGAACAGGAATGCGGAGTCGAGCTTGCCCTGGAACACATTGGGGTTCACGATCTCGCCCGTTCCGACCAGCTGGATCGCTGTCCGGAGCGAAGAAGGTGCCGACCCTCTGTAGGTTGCCGACCCTTGGACGTGCGCATTCACGTCAGCCCAAGCCGGCCAGGTGTAACGGACAGTCGCATTGCCCTTGAATTTCGGGGTGATCGGCAGTCGCGTCCCGCTTGGCACCGAGGGGAAATCGATCGTGTCGTCGGTCGGATCCGCCGGGGTGCCCCCGTCATCCAGCACAAGATCGCAGTCCGGCGTCGTGTCCCCTGCATCGGTGCAGATGTTGCCCTTCGTCTTGGCGTGCGTATAGGCGGCTGCCGCGTTGATCTGGAGCCCGCCGGAAACGTAGCTCACGTCGGTCTCGATACCGTTGATCTTGGCATCCTTGCCGTTGTGGACCTCGGTGAAGCTGTTTGCGCCGAGGAAGGTGAACTGAAACTTCTTCCAGATCTCATGATAGATGGCGCCGTTCCAACGCAAGGGACCGAAGCTCGTCTTCCAGCCGAGCTCCCAGTTCGTCAGATAATCCGGATCGTACGGAGCGATTTCGCCGCGGCGGTTGATTCCGCCCGGCCGGAAGCCGCGCGACCAGGTCGCGTAGAACATCAAATCGTCGTCCGGCTTCCACTGCGCGTTCAGGCGATGCGTGAAGCCACTGTCCTTCGCCCGCTTCGGCACCAGCTTGCCGTTCTTGAATTCTGCGAGGTTCGTACACGGACTTCCCGACACAACGGCTGGCAGCAGGACCGTATCGGTTCCGAACTGCTGTGAATCGCGGAGCGTGTCCCCGCTTTGGGTGAAGCACGCCGCCACACCCGTCCTGGAACTTCCGGCGGCGTTCGGCGGCGGTGACCCCGAGACGGCACTACCATCGGGTCCCGTCTGATAGAGTGGATCCCGGCCAAAACCGAAGAAGCCGATCAGCGTGTTGTCGAACTTGAACAGGCGCCCGCCACCGGTCAGGGTGATCTCCGGAGTGACGTCCCAGCTGGCCTCGCCGAACAGCGCATAGTCCTTGTCCTTGCGCTTCTGCTGGGTCAGCCAAAGCGTTCCAGGAAAGCCGTTGACCGACAATTCGGGGGCGAGACCGTCCACCTTGTAATCCTGGTGGATGAAGTTCTTCTGCACCTGGAAGAAAGCGCCGGCGATGACACGGAAAGGCTCCTCGGCGGGAGACGCAATGCGAATCTCCTGGCTAAGCTTCTTGAAGTGGTTCGTGCCGATGATGAACTGCTGCGGGTTCGCAAGCGGATTGCCGGCCGCGTCGTTGAAATAGAAATAGGCGAGGCCGCCGGAGGCCGCATACAATTGATCGTAGGCGTCCGTGTAATCGGCGTAATCGTTGAGGGTGGAGGTCGGGCGATCCATGTAGGCGCCCGCATAGGTGACATCGAAGTTGGCGATTTTACCCTGCACCGTCAGAGCTGCCTGCCAGAAGCGGTCCTTGCTCGTTTCGTCGCGGAACCGGTCGATATTCAGATCGCCCAGGTCGGGATCGTAGAAGAAGACGCCGTCGGCCTTCATCTTCTGGTACATGAACGTGGGTTCGACCGTCCAATTCTCATCCAGGTCGACCTTCAGCGCAGCGCGTCCGCCGTACGTCTTGATGTCGTTGAAATTGCTGTCTTCGAGACCCGCGTTCGTCACGGTCGAATCCGGAATCGAAGCGCTGTTGACGTAATAGGTGCGCGACCCGAAGATGTTGTCGATGAAGCCGGCGTCCTTCTGATAGAAAGCGACGCCGCGGAACGCGACATTGGACGCGACCGGCAGGTTGATCATGCCCTCGAGCTTGCCGCCCATGCCTCCGTGCGCGACGGTGTTGATCTCGGCATCCACACGACCCTCGGTGACGCCGAGCCGCGGCTTGTTGGTGATGATGCGGATCGTACCGGCTTCGCTCGAAGCGCCATACAGCGTGCCCTGGGGGCCCGAGAGGCTCTCGATGCGGGCGATGTCGTAGATATGGACGTCGAGCGTTCCGCCGATCGTCGTGACCGGCTGCTCATCAAGGTAGGAACCGACCTGCGGCAGCGGACCGGAGTGGTTGCCCTCCGCGTTCGTTCCGCCCGCGGCAGACACGCCGCGCATGTAGACGGTTGTCACGCCCGGCTGGGTCGTCAGGAACGACACCGAAGGCAGCTGCTTGGTGTAATCCTCGAAGTTGGAAATGTTCAGCTGGTCGAGCCGGCGCGTGCCGATCGCCTGCACGCTGATCGGAACGTCCTGCAAATTCTCTTCACGCTTCTGCGCGGTGACGACGATCTCGGTCGGGTCGTACGTCCCAACCTGCGCCTGCTGCGTGGTTGCCGGTGGCGCGGTCACGTCAGTGGCGTTTGTGCCGGGCGCGGGAGACTGCGTCGTGTCCGTCGGCGGGGCAGTCGTTTGAGCCAGTCCCGGCGCGGCGATGGCCGTCGAAGCCAGCAGCCCAAAGGTGAATGCTCGGATATGCCGTACGGCCATTGTTGCCCCCACTGACCTATGTGAATGCAATGCTGCAGAGGCGTCGCAGCTTGTCAACGCCTACCGTTGCGGTACCGTCACTTTCTTCGGGGAGTTGTGACTCTAAGAGCGCAAGCCGCTCGGCGGCGCTGATGGATAGGAGTCGAGGACGGGTCCGAGCGCCTCCTTCAGCGGTCCAAGGAACTGGTCGTACCGCAGCCATTCCTCGGTCGCATCGCGGTAGATCGGCTGACGTACCTGTTCAGAGCTAGCAGTCCTCACCGCCCGGTCGGTTTCGTAAAACGATAGGCAAGCCGGCTCGAAGGGCAGCCCGCAATAATCCAGCAGGGTCCGTATCTCCGCTTCCGTGTCATCCACCATCCGCTCGTAGATGACGCGATGGACCCGCCCCGGAAGCACGTCGTCGACATGCGCCATCAGGCGCACGTAATCGGCATAATAGCGGCCGAGATCCTCGAGATCGTAGGTGAAGTCCTGGCCCCGCGCGAAATGCTGGCGGAAGTTTGAAAAGCAGCAGCCTAGCGGATGCCTGCGCGCATCGATGATCCTGGCGTTCGGCAGGACGAGGTGGATGAACGGCACGAACATCCAGTTGTTGGGAAGCTTGTCGATGAAGAACGGCCGGCTCGTCCGGCGCTGCACGGAAGTGCGCTTGAGATAGTCCTCGCCCGCTCTTCGGCGGTCCTCCGCGTTCATCTCGAGCGTATGCGTGACATAGCTGCCGGTCTTGCGAGCGATGTCGGGCATGTCGGGCAGCTCCGACGTGCCTTCCACCAGCGAGTGAGAGGACAGGATCTGCTCCACGAGAGTCGATCCGGCACGCGGCATTCCTACAATGAAGATCGGGTCGGCAGCATCGCAGCCGCCCGGCTTGGTCAGCACGTCCTTCGTGAACGCCTCGATGCTCCGGTCGACCAACTTCGTGATCGCTTCACCTTTGAAGGGACGCAGTTTCAGGCGCAGCGCATTGCCCTCGGCATAATGTGCAAATGCACCGTCGGCAGTGCCGATGTCGTGCATCGCCTTGCCCAGCGCGAAATTGAGCTGAAGCCGGTCTTCGTCGCTGAGGCCCGGCGTCGCGAGGGCACCCCGCATCGCTCCGACGTCGGCTTCGTCGAAGCGTATCGTCTTCAGGTTCGCGAGGCTCCACCATGCCTCACCGAGTGAAGGCTTCAGCTCGATCGCACGGCGATAGGCGGCGACACCCTCGGCTTGGCGCCCGATCGTCTTCAGCATGTGACCGTAGCTCAGCCAGACGTTGGGCTGGTTCGGAGACCTGTCGAGCACGGCGCGGTAGAGGTCGATCGCTCCGTCGAATTCGCCGAGCCGCCCGAGCGTAGCGGCCTTGAGATTCCAGTGGCCGATCTCGTCCGGCTCGCGCGCGAACACGTCCTCGAGCAGGTCCAGCGCTTCGGCGGGCCGACCCGTGCGGCCCAGGATCAGCGCGAGGTTCGCGCGCGGCGCCGTCCATCCCGGAGCAAGCTCCAGCGCGCGCCTGAGCAATATCTCGGCATCTCGCATGCGCCCGATCCGCGCCGCGAGCTCGGCCAGCATGCGGATGGCGCGTACGTCGAAGGGATCGTCCTTCAGATGCGGCTTCAGCAGCCGCTCGGCCGCGTCCAGCCGGTTCTCGTTGAGCGCTACCGCCGCCTCGATCAGCCGCGGATGCCAGTGCTGCGTCTCTGTTGCCTCGGTCCCCACATGCGGTTGGTAGCGCGGCCTTTGCGCTCGCGCCAAGCCGTAGCGGCGGCTATGCGGCGCTGATG
>Ga0207701_10006898_pt1 | contig 11319 bp, 8 predicted proteins | sample KBSSwiSSwithPhiX_FD_184294 | JGI IMG/M metagenome (GOLD analysis project Ga0207701, IMG submission 184294) | Switchgrass rhizosphere bulk soil microbial communities from Kellogg Biological Station, Michigan, USA, with PhiX - S5 (SPAdes) (version 2) | ecosystem: Environmental > Terrestrial > Soil...
AACGGCCTTGAGGTTCAGCCAATCGGCCGCCGAGTTGACGATCGAGATCGGCATGGTCGTGATCCACGCATCGATCGGCGTCTTCATCGAAGCATGCGGCGCCTGAGCACCCGAGCCGATGTGAATGTTGATCGCAGTGTCGTTATCGGCGCAGGCCTGCCACATCGGCTTCCAGTATTCGTCATGGATGCTCGGCATGCCCTTGACGCTGGGGTTGTCCGAGAAGGTGATGGCGTGGCAGCCCTTCTTGGCGACGCGGGCAATTTCCTTGGCGGTTTCGTTGACATCCCAATAGGGCAGGATCGCCATCGGGATGTTGCGGCCCGGATACTTCCCGCACCATTCGTCGATGTGCCAGTCGTTGTAGGCCTGGCACAGGATGCGGGCGTTTTCCTTGTTGTCGAGCTTCATCAGCAGGCTGCCGTCAAAGGTCAGGATGCTGGGGAAGTTGAGCGAGGCGAGCAGGCCGTTGACGTTCATGTCATCAATGCGGGCATCGATGTTGTAAACGCCGGGGCGCATCTGGTCGAGCGCGACCGGCTCCATCCCGTACTCTTCCCGGGGACGGCCGACCACCGCATTGAGCCCGCCCTGCGAGGCGCGCTTGCCGTCGAACAGCCAGTAGTCCGACCCATCCTCGGGATCGCGCCGCATGATCGGCTTGAGGTGCTTGTGCTGGGCGCTGATCACGTTGTCCCACATATCCGCGGGCTCGACGATGTGATCATCGACGCTGACGATGACCATATCTTCCATCTTCATAGCAAAGCTCCTGTCTGCACGTGCCACCTGCCGGATGGCGTTCTGGTTCCTGCCTGGAGTTGCCTGACCGAGCGGCGCCCGATCCAGGAGACCGAACGGGACGGTGATTGGGGACGGAAAGCGCAGCGCCGCTGCGCCGAGCCTTCCGGCCATTCTGCAAATCTCCCAACGCCTCCGATATTACCCCAACGCGAGGCGATGTCGAATCAAAAAAATACAAACCGTACGCTTTTCGCTCGGCGGCGATAGACGGGCGGTGCGAGGACCACAGGGCTCTTGATCGGGCGAGGTATCTGGGGCTAAGGCCAGAAGCCTACAGAGTGTCGGCTCCCGGGCTCCGGGATTGATTCCGGCGAGTCGGGAGACGAGAAATGGTCAAGGTCATGGAAGGCGTGCGCATCCTCGAGGTGGCGCAGTTCACCTTCGTTCCGGTGGCCAGCGCCATCCTGGCGGATTGGGGCGCCGACGTCATCAAGATCGAGCATCCGGTTCGCGGCGACACCCAGCGCGGCTTCATCAACCTCGATGGCGCGCCCGTGAATCCGGAGCGCAACGTGATGATGGCTCACCCCAACCGCGGCAAGCGCAGCGTGGGGATCGACGTCGGCTCGCCGGAAGGACAGGAGCTGATCTACGAACTTGCCAAGCAGTGCGACGTCTTCCTGACCAACTACTTGCCCGAGCAGCGCCAGAAGCTGAAGATCGACATCGAGCATATCCGCGCCGCCAACCCCAACATCATCTACGCCCGCGGCAGCGCTCTCGGCGACAAAGGGCCCGAACGGCTCAAGGGCGGCTTCGATTCGACCGCCTACTGGGCGCGCGCGGGCTCGTCGCTCGCCGTCACCCCGCCCGAACTCAACGGTCCGTTGACCCAGCCCGGCCCGGCCTATGGCGATACGATCGGCGGCACCAATATTGCCGGCGGCATCTGCGCGGCGCTGTTCCACCGCGAGCGCACCGGCGAAGCGGTGGAGCTTGACGTCTCGCTGCTCAGCTCAGGCGTATGGGCGCTGGGCATGAGCGTGGCCATGGCGATCGAATGTGGGCGCGTGCCCTTCACGCCGAAGATGCCGCAGTCGGGCGGCGCCAAGGGCAATCCCTTCGTCGGGGTCTACCAGACTGCGGATGGCCGCCATCTCAACCTGACCATCCTCACCCCAGGACCCTATCTCGAGGATACCTGGACGCACCTCGGCCGGCCCGAACTGATGCAGGACGAGCGGTTCAACACCGCCGAGGCGCTGATGGCGAACTGGGTGGATGGTTCGGCCGAAGTGGTCCGCGCCATCGGTTCGCAGCCGATGGCGTACTGGCTGGAACGCTTCAAGACCCTGCGCGGCCAGTGGGCTCCCTACCAGAACCTGATGGAACTGGCGAACGACCCGCAGGTCCTGGCCAACCACATGATCTTCGAGGTCGAGGCAACCAACGGCGGCGATCCCGTCAAGCTGGTGGCCGCGCCGGTCCAGTTCAATCACGAACCCACCGTGACCACCCGCGCGCCGGAAGCCTCCGAGCATACCGAGCTGGTGCTCATGGAAATGGGCATCGACTGGGACCGGATCGAGGCGCTGAAAGCCAAGGGCGCGATCGCCTGAGCCGACGGCACGTGGTGACAGCCCGGCGGCGGTCGGGCATGGTCCTGCCCACGTGTAACAGCAGGTGCCAGGCCAAGGCGCCGCAGCGCAGTGAAGGAACAGGGCAATGAGCGGACGTGCGATCATCATCACCGGAGGCTTCGGCGCGCTGGGCCGCGTGGTCGCGGCCGGCTTCGCAGCCCAGGGTGATCGGGTTGCGCGGATCGACTTCGCCCCGGCAGCGCCGGACAGCCTGCCTGGCGGGATCGACCTCGCCGGAGTGGACCTCACCGATGCTGCGGCGGTGGACAAGGCCGTGGCCGCCGTCACCGCGCAGCTGGGCGGGATCGACGTGCTGGTGAACATCGCCGGCGGCTTCACCTGGGAAACCCTCGAAGACGGCGCGATCTCCACCTGGGAGCGGATGTTCGCCATGAACGTGCGCTCGACCGCCACGATCACCAAGGCGGCCCTGCCCGCCCTGCGGCAGAGCGCGGCCGGCCGTGTCATCAACATCGGCGCCGGCGCGGCGATCCAGGCGGCGGCGGGCATGGGAGCCTATGCGGCGACCAAGGCCGGGGTCCACCGCCTGACCGAAGCCCTTGCCGCCGAGTTGGGCGGCAGCTCGATCACCGTAAACGCGATCCTGCCGAGCATCATCGACACCCCGGCCAACCGCGCCGACATGCCGGATGCAGATTACAAACAGTGGGTCCAGCCCGAAGCGATTGCCGAGGTGATCCGGTTCCTTGCCTCGCCGGCTTCGCGGGCGATCACCGGCGCGCTGATCCCCGTTACCCGCGGCGGGGCGTGAGCAGGGCGCTCACCCCCGGCCAACTGCGTCCCACTCAGCCTTCCGCGAACATCTCGTCGTCGCCGACCCCGAGCTGGGCGGCGATGATCCGCACCTGCGCATCCACCAGTTCGTTGGTGGGAGGCCCCGGACGATCCGCGGGCAAGCTCATGAGCGAGGCCGAGATCCGCTCGACCGCCGAATAGAGCACGACAGCCTCAGCCCTCGCCTGAACCTTGGTCAGCCGCGGACGGGCGGTGAAAATGGCGTCGGTCAAACGGTTGATGGCCGGGACCGAACTGGCCAGGCGCAGCAGCATGAAACGTTCGTTGCCGCGGTCGGCCTCCATGTTGCGGTAGTGCAGCACGTGGCAGTGCGCGTCCCAGACACGGTTGAACTCGGCCACGAAATGGCGCGCATCAGCCACATAGCGGGACCGGTCGGTGAACCACTTTGCATTGGCTTCCAGCATGGACTGGAAATCCTCGGACGCCTCGACGCTGAGCTCATAGAACACCGAGGAAACGTCGTCGAAATAGACGTAGAGCGTGCCGGGGACAGTCTTGGCCGCCTTGGCGATGGCCGCCACCGTCAGGTTGAATGGCGAGACCGTTTCCAGCAGTTCCCGGGTGGCACGCAGCAGGCGCGCGCGGGTTTCGATGCCCTTGCGACCGAGATTGGGCCGCCCCTTGCCGTTCTCACCCTTCAATCGCAAACTGCCCGCCTCCCTTATGGCGGCGCTATATAGCAGCCTGCGCGAAGGACAAAACCCAATTGCGGCCAGGCTGCCGGGCCCTCTTCAGCCCGCTCCAGCATGCACGCGATATCGCCCAAGACCGCCGCGGGATTGCGGCGAACCGCTTGCGCAGCCGCGCTGGTTGCCGCCAAGGTCGAATGCCGCTGGCAGAGGAGGCAGGAACCGATGCAGTCCGAAGATCCTGTCCTGCTGGACATCCGCGGCGAGGTCGCGCTCGTCACGCTCAATCGCCCCGCCGCCCGTAACGCCCTCTCGCGCGCGCTGATGGCCTGCTTCGCCGAAATCTTTGCCGAGCTCGGGCGTAGCGACACGGTGAAGGTGGCCATACTCACCGGCACCGGGACGGCCTTCTGCGCCGGGGCCGACCTCAAGGAACTGGCCCTCGGCAGCGGAGGGCTGCAAGCGGCCGACGAGGCAATGGGCGCCGGGCACACCCGCTTCGGCATGGCCGCTTTTCCGGGCCCGGTGATCGCCGCCATCAACGGCCCGGCGATGACCGGCGGGCTCGAACTGGCGCTCAACTGCGATATTCGCCTGGCCTCCTCCCACGCCCGCTTCGCCGACACCCACGGCCTGGTGGGCGTCATCCCCGGGGGACGCATTTCCGCCCTGCTGCCGCGACTGATCGGCTTGTCGCGCGCCAAGGAAATGTCACTCGGAGCGCGGATCATCGATGCTGCCACGGCGGAGCACTGGGGCCTGGTCAATCGCGTGGTCGAGCCTGACCAGCTCCTTCCGGAAGCCCTCGCCCTCGCCACCGAGATCGCCCGGGTGGAGCGGGACATCCTGTTCACATACAATCGCCTGATCGACGAGGGCTACGACCTCGCCTACGGTGCGGCGGTTGACAACGAACACATTCGCTCGCGCGATGCGAACCAGCAGTTCCGCAGAGACCGGGTCGATATCGGCGCGCTTACCAGCCGCCGCTGAACCCTGTTCCGCACAACTCACCAGAGGATGCCATGACCATCATTACCGAAGGAACCGATCTTACCATTGAAGACGGCGTCGCCGTCATCACGCTCGACTATCCGCCGGTCAACGCCATGTCGCCAGACCTGATGGACGGGCTCTACGATGCCGTCATGGCCGCGCTGGACGATCCGGCCGTTAAGGCGATCGTGCTGGCCTGCGCCGGGCGGACCTTCATCGCCGGTGCGGATATCAAGTCGATGGGATCGGGCAAGGCGCCCAAGGTCGATTTCTTCGAGCTGCAGGACGCCGTTGAGAATTCGCCCAAGCCGACCATCGCGGCGATGCACGGGACCCCGCTCGGGGGCGGGCTCGAAACCGCGATGACCCTGCATTATCGCATCTGCACCCCCAAGACCCGCATGGGTCTGCCCGAGGTGCACCTCGGGCTCCTGCCCGGTGGCGGCGGCACCCAGCGCTTGCCCCGGATCGTCGGGGCCGAAGCCGCGCTCGACTTCCTGCTCACCGGCCGCCAGATCCCGGCGACCGATGCCCTCGCGGTCGGGCTCGTCGATGCCGTGTCGACCTCCGAGGAAAGCCTGCGCGCTGACGCTATCGCCTTCGTCCGCCAGGTCCTTGCCGACGGCCGCAAGCCCGTGCGCATCCGCGACCGGGAGGACAAGCACCTTGCCGATCAGGCCGATGCCGGCCTGTTTGACCGGCTGCGCCAGCAATGGGCGGCAAACCTCAAGGGGATGGATGCCCCGCAAGCGATCTTCCGCTGCGTCGAGGCCTCGGTAAAAGGGCCGTGGGACGCCGGCATCAAGGTTGAACGCGCCGAATTCTGGCCGCTCATGAACGGAGCCCAGTCAGCCGCCCTGCGCCATGTCTTTCTGGCCGAGCGCGCGGCGGCCAAGATCCCCGGCCTCTCACCCGAGGTAAAGCCGCGCAGCATCGGCAAGGTTGCCGTGATCGGCGGCGGCACGATGGGCAGCGGCATCTCCGCGGCCTTCATCGATGCGGGCTTCCCCGTGACCATGGTCGAGACCAGCCAGGAAGCGCTTGATCGCGGTGCGGCCCGCGTCCGCGAGGTTTTCGCCTCGCGCGCCCAGCGCGGCAAGCTCAGCGCCGAAGAAGCCCAGGCCCGCGGCGCCCTGCTGTCGCCCACGCTCGACTATGCGGCCATCGCCGATGCCGACCTCGTCGTCGAGGCCGTGTTCGAGAGCATGGCCGTAAAGAAGGAGGTCTTCGCGAAGTTGAGTGCGGTCGCCCGACCGGATGCGATCCTCGCCACCAACACCAGCTTCCTCGACGTCAACGAGATCGCCACCGCGGCCACCAACCCGGAGCGCGTGCTCGGACTGCACTTCTTCTCGCCGGCGAACGTGATGCGGCTGCTCGAGATCGTGCGGGCCGCGAAGACCTCGGACGAGGTGCTGGTCACCGCGCTCGATCTGGCGAAGAAGCTCAAGAAGGTCGGCGTCGTCTCCGGCGTGTGCCATGGCTTCATCGGCAACCGCATCCTGCGGGCCCGGGCGGCCCAGGCCGATGCCCTCCTCAAGGAAGGCGTCTCGCCCTACGATATCGACGCCGCGCTCGTGGAATTCGGCTTTCCGATGGGCCACTTCCAGATGCTGGACCTCGCCGGGCTGGATATCGGTGAGCCCGACCCGGCCCGTGCCGCGCTGCTCAAGACGGGCCGCAAGGGGCAAAAGTCTGGCGCCGGGTTCTACGACTACGCCGCAGATCGCAAGGGCAAGCCCGATCAGGCCGCGCTCGACATCGTCGGCGAGGCTCTGGGCACGAAGCTCGGCTCGAAGACGGTGGCCCAGGACGAACTGCTGGCCCGTCTGCTCTACCCGATGACCAACGAAGGCGCGAAGATCCTCGAGGAAGGGATCGCCCTGCGCGCTTCCGACATCGATATGGTCTACGTCACCGGCTACGGCTGGCCGGCGCACAAAGGTGGCCCGATGTTCTATGCCGATCTGGTCGGCCTGCCGACGGTCGCCGCCGCCCTGAAGGGGATGCCTGGAGTGACCATCTCGCCGCTGCTCGAAAAGCTCGCCGCGGACGGCGGCAAGTTCAACGGCTGAACCGGGGCGAACCCCAAACAAGCAGGCCGGCCCCGCGGATCGCGAGGCCGGCCTGCTTGTTAGCGTTTGGCAAGCTCAGCGGATCTCGGCCATGCGCGCGTAGTCGGCCGCCAGTTCGGGGCTGGTGTCCTCGCGCTCGCCCCACATGGCAACGGCGCGGCCGCGCAGGTGCGGCAGGTATTCGGGCGGGAACCGGCCCTCGTAGGGGTGGGCTTCCTTGAGCAGCGCGCGGGCCACGAACATCTGGTGAATCTCGGTCGGCCCATCGGCCATGCCCATGGCCATTACGGTGCTCGCCCACATCCGGCCAAGCGGGGTCTGGTTCGAAACCCCCAGCGAACCCAGCATGTGCGCGGCCTTGAATATGATGTCCTGCGACACCTGGGCGCAAGCTACCTTGCACGCCGCGATCCACGGCAGGGCTTCCTTTTCCATGTGGTTGTCGAACATCCACGCCGTACGCAGCACCAGGAGGCGGAACTGCTGCCACTGGATCCACGCCTGGCCGATATCGACCTGGACCAGCTGCTTCTTCGCCAGGGTGGAGCCCTTGGTCACCCGCGCATGCGCCCGCTGGGTCATCATGTCGATCGCCTTCTTGCACATCCCGATCGTGCGCATGGCATGATGGATGCGGCCGCCGCCGAGGCGCGACTGGGCCACCATGAACCCGCCGCCGCGCGGCCCAAGCAGCGCATCGGCGGGCACGCGCACGTTCTCGTAGCGGATGTGGGCATGGGTGCCGTCGGGGAACGGCTCGCCGGGCAAGCCGGGGTTGCTGAGGATGGTGATCCCCGGCGCGTCGTAGGGCACGAGAATGGTCGACATCTTGTTGTAGGTCGGCGCGTCGGGATCGGTCACGCAGACGACGATGTTGAATTCGGCAAAGCGCGCGTTCGACGAAAACCACTTCTCGCCGTTGATCACCCACTCATCGCCATCGAGCTCGGCCCGGCAGGTGAACTGGGTCGGATCGGAGCCGCCCTCCGGCTCGGTCATCGAGAAGCAGGAGACGATCTCATTGGCGAGCAGCGGATCAAGGTAGCGCCGCTTCTGTTCCTCCGTGCCGAAGCGAGCGAGGATCTCTGAATTGCCGCTGTCGGGAGCCTGGCACCCGAACACGGTCGGACCCCAATGCGTTTGCCCGAGGATTTCGTTGAGGTGCAGCAACTGCACGGCCGACCAGCCCGGCCCGCCCAGCTCGGGCGGCAGGTGCGCGCCCCACAGGCCTTGTGCCTTGACCTCAGCCTGGAGCGGGCGGACGATCTTCATCGCCACCTTGTCGCGCGGATTCCACGGTGCGCCATGCTCGGGAAACAACGCATCGAGCGGCTCGATCTTGTCCCGCACGAAATGTTCGACCCACACGAGCTTGTTCGCGAATTCCTCGTCCAGCTTGAAATCGATCACCTTGCCATCCTTCCGTCTGCTCACGGCGTCCCACAATCTACAAGCGAACCCTTGCTCCGGCCGCTGTCCCTTGCAGGTTGCCCGCGACCCGGTGATAAGCTCCGCCCGGCTGAAACGACCTATGTACATTCACTGGACATATGTCTAGTGAAATCCATGACACTGAATTGCCCGGCAGGAAAGATCGCCCCCCTGATGACCGCAGCAGTCCCCGACGGTGAATCCGAACAGCCCCGCACCCTGCGCGACCAGCAGCGGGAACTGACCCGGCGCCGCATCCTCGATGCGGCCCACAAGGCGTTTACCGAGGCGGGAATCGCCACGACAACAGTTGACCAGATCGCCCGCGATGCCGGGATCAGCCGGGCCACGCTCTATCTGCACTTCTCGAACCGGGAGGCGATCCTGGTGGAGCTCCTGCGCCGCGACCTGCGCTACGTGCAAACCACTTTCGAAGCTCTGCCCCGGGCCGTGGCGGGCGGCCACGGTCCGACGCGCGACTGGCTATCGGCCCATGCCGAGCGCCACTCCCGCCACCGCGCGGACCTGCGCCTGTTCAGCATTGCCACGGCGACGGATCCGGCGGCGGTCGAACTGGTGCGCGAACACCTGGTGCGGGTGGCAGGGATAGTGCTCGGGCCCGGCGGGGAGGCCATCCGCTCGTCCGATCCGGCCTTGTGGACCCGGGTGATCCTGATGCTCATGCGGATCAACCAGGTCGTCGCCAGCCTCGCGCAATCCGATCCGGAGCTTGATCCCGCCACCGCGCTGGACATTACCGCGGCAGAAGTCATCGCCGTGCTCGGCGGACGCTAGGCCCGCTCGTACAGGACGGTGCCCGCGCCGATCGTCAGGCGAACCGGAGCGGCATCCAGCCGGCTGCGGGCCTGCGCCCAACTGCGATCGAGCAGGCACAGATCGGCCGGCCCACCGGCTGTCACGCTGCGCAAACGCCGCGGATCGGCGCCTTCGGCAAGGTACAACGAGACCGCCTGCTCCGGCGAAAGGCACTCCTCCGGGCCGATGACCACCCCGGAAGCCGTGCAGCGCGAAACGGCGGCGGCCATCGCTGCCCAGGGATCCGCTTTGCCGAACGGCGCGTCGCTTCCCGCGGCCAAGGCAACGCCGGCACTCAGGAAGGCGCCGCCGCGATAGAGGAACGGCTGCTCTGCGAGGTCGACATCGGCCAGGTAGGCATCGCCGCGCTCGGCAATGAAGTTGGGCTGGGTGACGACGATCAGGCCGAGCGCGGCGATCTCCGCGACCTGCTCGTCGGGCGCGACCCCGGCATGCTCGATGCGGTCGCCCGCCAGCGGGCCTGCCTCGCGCAGCACCGCGAGCGCAAAGACCAGTTCGGCCAGGGTCACGCAGTGCACGGCCATCGGTCGGCCCCGGCCATGGCTCTGCGCCACCAGCCGGCAGGTGTCGTCATAATCCGGCAGCCGCGCGTCGTGGAGGTGCAGCTTGGTGTAGCGCACCAGCAGCCGCGGGCTGACACTGTCCGGCAGCACGGGGCAGCCGGCGAGCACCACTCGCTGGCGCAGTGATCCGCGTGCCTGCTGACCGGCAAGAAAGGTGAGCGCGGGCCCTTCATTGGCCGGGGTCATCTCGGTTACCCCGGTTATTCCGCAAGCGGCCAGCTGGGCGCTGACGGGGCCGAGTTCGGGAAATTGCCCGGCCATCCGCGCGCGCAGCCAGCCATCCTCGTCGTCGAAGTGTCCGCGTGCCCGGTCCAGTCCCGCCGGGGGCGCCGCGTCACCGGCCAGCAGCAGGTCGAGCGCCCGGCTGTTGACGATCCACCGCCGCCCTCCGCGATGCTGCACCCGCAGCGGCCGGTCCGGCCCATGACGATCGAGCCAGGCCCGGTCGAGATCGCCCGCCACGCTCTCGTGATAGCCGGTCCCCCGCAGCCAGCCCGTCCCCGGGGCGGCAGCGAGGCGGGCGGCAAGGGCCGCGCTGTCGGTGATCTCCGGCGGGCCGCAGAACACGGAGCTGCGGGCTGCCGCCAGGGCAAAGAGGTGAAGGTGATGGTCGTGCAGGCCCGGCAACAGGGCCCCGCCCGCCGCATCGATCACCCGCTCGCCGGCGCGCGGCTCGAGCGCACCGATGCCGGCGATGCATTGCCCCGCGATGCGCAGGTCCGCGATGCGCCGTTCTCCCGCCCAGGCCCCCAGTTCGGCATTGCGGATCAGCATGGTACGAGCTTTTCCAGCGGCCAGTCATTATGCGCGCCCGGGGCACCGACCGGGCCGGTGATTGGGCGAACAGGCGGCGCAGGATATCCGTCACGGGCAACCCTGGCGAGCATGCTACCCGCCTCGCGTGCAAACATGGTGCGATCGTGGTGCAGCGCCGCTGCAACACTGGCAGACAGAGCGACCGATCCCAGCACCCCGCCGCCGCTGCGCCAAGCCTGCCACGCTGCCCGCGCGGCGGCAATTCCAGTCAGCGGATCGGCCAGGGCATCACCGATGAAGACAAGGCTGCCCGTCGCCTCGCGCACCGCCGCGCACAGCCCCCCAGCCGCGGCGGCATCGTCGCCGAACCCGGTCCAGTCCTCCTGCGGTGCGCCCCGGCCATGGGCGGTGATCGACAGCCAGGTGAGGCCCGGCCTGTGGGCAACCAGCGCTTCGGCGTCGATGCCAAGCTGGCGCAGGGCTCGCGGTCGGCTCGACTCCAGCACCACGTCGGCCCGGTCGATCAGCGCGAGCAGGCGTTCGCGCCCGGCGGGCGTGGCGAGGTCCACCGTGATGCACAGCTTGTCCTGGTTGAGCAGGCCGTAGAACCTGGCATGGCCGCGCCGGGCGCCGTCGGTGCGGGTGGGGCTCTCCACCTTGATCACCCGCGCCCCGCCGCGTTCGAGCAGGTGCCCTGCGAGCGGACCGGCCCACAGGGTGGTCAGATCGAGAACCACCGGCTGGCGGCCCGGTTTCGGCTCGCGCGGCGGAGCCAGGCGCTGGGGCGCAAGAGCAGTTGTCGGCGACAACGGCAGGACATCGGCGCGGG
>Ga0207701_10006899_pt1 | contig 11318 bp, 7 predicted proteins | sample KBSSwiSSwithPhiX_FD_184294 | JGI IMG/M metagenome (GOLD analysis project Ga0207701, IMG submission 184294) | Switchgrass rhizosphere bulk soil microbial communities from Kellogg Biological Station, Michigan, USA, with PhiX - S5 (SPAdes) (version 2) | ecosystem: Environmental > Terrestrial > Soil...
TAGGCGAGATAGGCGGCGCCCGCCCCCGCCAGCGCGCGCCCGCCGCCGGGCGCCTCGGCCAGCGCCAGCGCGCGGTACACCAGCACGGTGTTGGCAAACGCCGCCAGCATGGTGTCCATGCCGGTCCCGGCGTGGAACCGAAACGGCTCGGAGTAGGCGACCAGCGGCCACAGCAGCGCCGCCCAGATCACCGGCCGCCCGCGCAGCGCGGGATGGCGCGCGAAACGCGCGCAGGTCAGCGCCAGCGCGATCAGCAGCGCCGCCGCGGCCAGGCCCGACGCCAGCTGCAGCACGGCGGCGTCGGACAGGCGCGCCGAGAGCGCGCGCAACGCCGCGACCACCACGACGTGCGGCAAGCTGGTGGCGCCGAAGACCGGCGCCTGGTCGCGGTTCCAGCGCAATCCGAACCCGCCGAGCAGGTTGTTCGCGTAGCGCAGGAACATGTAGGCGTCATCGAAGTCGGTGGGCGGCGCGCGCAGCAGAGTCCGCAAGCGCTCGACCGCGACAGCGCCCGCCACCAGCGTCGCGACGGCCATCACGGCGACAGCGACGGCCGGCCGCCGCGACCAGGCCGCGGTCGGTGTCCACGCAGGCACGCGCGCAGCATAAATCACCGCCGCGACCAAGTTCTCGCAATTTCGTGGCTGTCGACACTTGCGTCGCGCGCGGCTCGATCGGAGGATAGCAAAATGCGAACTGTGGGATGTGGGAGCAGCGAGAGAGCGCGGTCCTGGATTTGGCTGGTCGCGGCGGCCGCAATGACGATGGCCGCATCGGTGGTTTCCTGCGGCGGGGACGGCGGCGGCACCTGCGCCATGACCAGCGCCTGCGGCGGCGACATCGTCGGTGAATGGCGGATCACCGCCTCGTGCCTCAAGGTGTCGGGGACCTTTCCACTCAACGGCTGCACCGCGCCAGCGACGGTCTCGGGGTCGGTCAACATCACGGGAACAGCGTCCTACCGGGCCGATCTGACCTACACCACCACGGGGACGCTCACTGGTTCGGAGTCGGTCCTGTACCCGGCGGCCTGTCTCGGCGCCCTGGGGGTCACCTGCGCCAACCTCAATCAGGCCGTCAGTGCCGGCGCGACGGGGACAACCGGCTCTTGCGCCAGCACCTCCGACGGAGGGTGCCGCTGCAACCTCACCCCCGCGCCCGACGCCTCGAACGAAACCGGGACCTATTCGACCTCGGGCGGGACGCTGATCACCACGCCGGCCGGATCGCCCCCGTCCGACCCGGGCGGGTACTGCGTGCAAGGGAACCGACTCGACATGACTCCGACTCCGTCGATGATGCCGGTCATGATGGATGGCCTGACCATCAGCGGCGACATCACGCTGATGCGGCAATAACCGGCGTGGAGAAATTGTCACCATCCTGTGGTGAGTGACACTTGCACCCAGGCGCGTTCGATAGGACGATGCCAGTATGACGAATGTCGGTAACGGGGTTGTGGCCTGGTCCCTGGCGCTGATGGCGCTGTCTGCTTCGGTGGTGTCTTGCGGTGGCGGGGACGGCGGCAGTTGCGGCATGGTGGCCAGTTGCGGCGGCAACATCGTGGGAGAGTGGACCATCACCTCTTCGTGCGTCGCCGCCCATGGCACGCTGGGGGATTCGTCCTGCCCCACCGCCACCTTGACCGCCCACGCGACGGTGACCGGCACCTCGTCTTACCGGGCGGATCTCAGTTACACCACCAACTGGACCCTCCAGGGGAGCGAGACCATCGGCTTTCCTGCGTCCTGTCTGACCTCGGGCGGGGTGACGATCACCTGCGATCAACTGAACCAGGTTTTCGCCGGTGCGGGAGCACCCACTGGTGCCAGCGCCGTCCGCTGCAGCAACGCGGGCGGCGGCGGCTGCAACTGCGTGGCGGACCTGGCCCAGCAAACCATGTCGGAAATCGGGACCTACACCACCAGCGGCGTTACCGTGAACACCACGCCGGCCGGCTCGACCACCAGCGACCCGAGCGGATATTGTGTGCAGGGCAACCGGCTGGATCTGACGCCCCCGACGACCATGATGGACGCGTCGCTGACCACCACGGGCGACATCACGATGATGCGCCAGTAGCGGCGCGCGCGCGTTACAGATCCAGGTCGGCCTGGGCGGCGCGTTCCATGATGAACTTGAAGCGCGCCTCGACGTCCTTGCCCATCAGCTCGGTGAGGACCCGGTCGGTCTCCTCGATGTTGGGGATGGTGACCCGCAACAGGCGGCGCGTCGCCGGATCCAGGGTGGTGCGCTTCAGCTCCTCGGGCTGCATCTCGCCCAGACCCTTGAAGCGCATGATCTCCGGCTTGGCGTTCTTGGGCAGGGTGCCGACGATGCGATCGCGGTCGGCCTCGTCCAGCGCCCAGAAGGTCTCCTTGCCGTGGTCGACCCGGAACAGCGGCGGCTGGGCGATGTAGACGAAGCCGTCCTTGATCAGCGGCTGCAGGTGCCGGTAGAAGAAGGTCAGCAGCAACGTCGCGATGTGGTGCCCGTCGGAGTCGGCGTCCATGAGCAGCACGATCTTGTGGTAGCGCAGCCGCTCGATCTTGAAGTCCTCGCCCACGCCACAGCCCAGCGCCGACACCACGTCCTGCAGCTCTTTGTTGGACAGCACCTTCTGCAGCGAGGCCTGCTCGGTGTTCAGCACCTTGCCGCGCAGCGGGAGGATGGCCTGGGTGCGGCGCTCGCGCCCCTGCTTGGCGGAGCCGCCTGCCGAGTCGCCCTCGACGATGAACAGCTCGCTGCGGCCCGGATCGGTCGACGAGCAGTCGGCCAGCTTGCCGGGCAGGTTCAGCCGGTGCGACACCGCGGTCTTGCGCGACACCGCCTGCGCCGCCGCGCGCGACGCCTCGCGCGCCTTGGCCGCCAGGCCGATGCGCTCGACGATGGCGGCGCCCGCGGTCCGGTTCTCGAGCAAGAACGTCTCCAGCGCCGGCCGCACGATGCTGTCGACCTGGTTCTGCGCCTCCGGACTGCCCAGGCGCTCCTTGGTCTGGCCCTGGAACTGGGGCTCGTGCATGTAGATCGACAGCACGCCCACCACGCCCTCGCGGATGTCCTCGGCGGTCAGGGTCACGCCCTTGGGCGCCAGGTCGGTGGCCTCGATGAACGAGCGCACCGCCTTGACGATGGCGGCGCGGAAGCCCTGCTCGTGCATGCCACCCTGGGTGGTGGGGATCGCGTTCACGTAAGAGCGGATGGTCTCTTCGTGCGACTCGGTCCACTGCAGCGCCACCTCCAGGCGGAAGCCGCCCTCGCCGTCGCGCTCGGCGTAGAAGACCTGCGGCGCGGTGGGCGGCTTGCCGCGGTCGCTGACCACCCGCGCCAGGAAGTCGGCGATGCCGCCCGCGTGCTGCAGCACCTCCTCGGTGCCGGCGGCCTCGTCGCGGTAGGTGATCTTGAGGCCCTTGTGCAGGAACGACTTGGCGTCCAGCCGGAACCGGATGGTCTCCGAGCTGAACTGCTGGTTGCCGAAGATCTGCGGATCGGGCCGGAACATGATCGTGGTCCCGGTCCCCTTGGCCGCCTTCACCTTGCGCAGCTTGCTGACCGGCTTGCCGCGCTGGTAGCTCTGCTCCCACTCGGCGCCGTCGCGCTTGATGGTGGCGACCAGCTCCTCGGACAGCGCGTTCACCACCGACGAGCCGACGCCGTGCAGACCGCCCGAGAACTGGTACTGCGCCGACGAGAACTTGCCGCCCGCGTGCAGGGTGGTCAGCACCAGCTCGAGCGCCGACTTCTTGAACTCTTTCTTGACGTCGACGGGGATGCCGCGCCCGTCGTCGATCACGGTGACCGACTTGCAGTCCTTGTGCAGGGTGACCTGGATGTGGGTCGCGTAGCCGTTGATCACCTCGTCGACCGAGTTGTCGACGATCTCCCACAGCAGGTGATGGTAGCCCTTGGTGTCGGTGCCCCCGATGTACATGCCGGGCCGGCGGCGCACCGGCTCCAGTCCCTCGAGGACCGTGATGTGCTCTGACGTATATGCGGCAGTGGCCATGTTTGCGTTCGTCGTGGGTTAGTTGAGCAACGTCGGAGTGGGCGGCGGTTCAGGCAGGATCACCCGCACCACCTTCGCCTTGCGCGCCAGCTGATGGCCGCGGCCCCCGCGCGCGGTGACCGACGGACGGCCCGTGCCCATGGGTATCTTCTTCCCGCCGTCGGTCTCGGCGGTCATCCATTCCTTGTCGCGCGCGCGACCGACGGCGAAGCCGACCACCGGATCGTCGGCGTCGACCTTGATGACGATCACCCCGCGCCCGGGGTTGGCGAGCTCGGGGATCTCCTCGACCTTGCACGCCAGCGCCCGCGCCTCGCTGGTCACGACGCAGACGACCTCGTCGGACTGGGCGACGGCGACGCTGACGATCTCATCCCCCTCGGCGGGCTTGGCGAAACGGCGTCCGGCGCGCGTCGACAGCTCGCGATGAACATCGAGGTTGAAGCGCAGCCCGTAGCCCTGGCGCGTGACGGCCAGCGCGACCGCGCCCTTGGGCGCGCCGGTCTCATCCAGCACCATGGCGGCGACCGCGCGCTCGCCGTCGCGGAAGTTGAACAGCTTCTGCACCGGCTCGCCGTAACCGGTCGAGGCCGGCACGTCGTTGACGCGGGTGACGTAGCAGCTGCCCTGGTTGGAGAAGATGGCCAGCGCCTCCTTGGTCGAGCCGCGCAGCCCGGCCAGCACGGCGTCGCCTTCGCGCAGGCGGGTCGCCGAGATGTCCTTGATCTCACGCACCCGCTTCAGCCAGCCGTCGCGAGACAGGATCACGGTCACGTCTTCGTCGACGATGAACGCCTCGGCGTCGAACTCGACGTCGTCGCCGCCCGGGCCGCCGATCTTGGTGCGCCGCTTGTCGGCGTACTTCTGGGCCACCTCGCTGAGCTCGGTGCGGATCACCTTCCACAGCTTGCGCTTGTCGCCGAGGATCGTGCGGATCTCCTTGGCGCGCGCGCGCTTGTCCTTGAGCTCTTCGACGATGAGCAGGATCTCCAGCTTGGCCAGCTTGTACAGCTTCAGCTCGAGGATGGCGTCGGTCTGCTCCCCGTCGAGTCCGAAGCGCTTGATCATCTTGGCGGCGGCGTCCGCCTTGCCGTCGGATGCGCGGATCAGCTTGATGGTCTCGTCAAGGACGTCGAAGATGGTGGCGAAGCCCTCGAGGATGTGAATCCGCTTCTCCAGCGCGGCCAGCTCGAACTGGAACCGCCGGGTCACCACCTCCTGGCGGAACTCGAGGAACTCGCGCAGCATCGCCGCCAGATCCAGGCGCAGCGGGCCGGCGATCTCCTTGTTCTCGGTCGGCACCAGGCAGGTCAGGTTGACGTGGAACGATTGCTCGAGCGGGGTGTGCTTGTAGAGATACGACATCACCAGCGCCGGGTCGGCGCCGCTCTTGAGCTCCAGCACCACCCGCACGTCGTCGGTCGACTCGTCACGCACGTCGACCAGCATGGGCAGCTTCTTGTTGATGATCACCTCGGCGATGCGCTCGACCAGCGTCGCCTTGGAGACACCGAAGGCGATCGAGGTGATGACGATGCGGTCACCGCCCTTCTCCTTGCCCTTGGCGCTCTCGGTGGTCCACTCGCCGCGCAGGCGGACGCCGCCCTGCCCGCTCTCGTAGATCTCGCGCAGCTCCTTCTTGGAGTTGGTGATCTGCCCGCCAGTGGGGAAGTCCGGCCCCTTGATGAACTTCAGCAGATCCTTGGTCTGCAGATCTTTGTCGTCGATGAGCGCGATGGCCGCCTGGCAGACCTCTTCCAGGTTGTGCGGCGGGATGTTGGTGGCCATGCCGACGGCGATGCCGGTGCAGCCGTTGACCAGCAGCTGCGGCACCTTGGCCGGCAGCACGATCGGCTCCTCGGTGGAGCCGTCGTAGTTGGGGCGGAAGTCGACCGTGCCCTGGTCGATCTCCTCCAGCAGCTCCATGGCCAGCGGGGCCAGGCGCGCCTCGGTGTAGCGGTAGGCGGCGGGCGAGTCGCCGTCCAGCGACCCGAAGTTGCCGTGGCCTTCGACCAGCAGGTAGCGCAGCGAAAACCACTGCGCCATGCGCACCATGGCTTCGTACGAGGAGGCGTCGCCGTGGGGGTGGTACTTGCCCAGCACCTCGCCGACGATGGTCGCGCACTTGCGGAACTTCGAGTCGGGGTAAAGGTGCAAGTTGGAATACATCGCGTACAGGATCCGCCGTTGCACCGGCTTCAACCCGTCGCGCACGTCGGGCAAGGCCCGCGCGGTGATGACGCTGACGGCGTAGTTCAGGTAGCGACGCTGGGCCTCGTCGGCCAGCGAGGCGTCCGCCGGCGGCGGCGGGCCCCCGCCCCCATCGCCCGCGCCATCCCCACCCCCGCCGCCCTTGCCCCCACCCTTGCCGCTGCCACGCTTCTTGCCGCCCTTGCCCGCCCGCCCCGCTTCTTCGCCAGCCGAGGCCTTAGCCCCCGCTGCCAGGAGGTCGAGTTGCCGCTGCGCCATACTGCCTCGGCAAGCTACGGGAGCCCGCCCAGGTTTGCAAGAAACAGGGGGTCGGGGGCCGGGGGGCTCGGGGAAAATTACGGGGCGTGCTTCGCTCTCTCCGTTGTGGCGCGAGCGGTGGGGTGGGGTCGGGAGGGGACCGGGTTCCCTCGCTGCGGACGGCGCCCTTACGCCGCAATGCCGTTCGGATAGTGAACGCCAAGACGCCCAAGGAAGGAGCGAGCGGTCGTCGTCCTAGCTTTGGAGCTTCTTGCGCTTCCAGTCGCGCGGGGGGCGCTTCTCGGAGGCGTTGGGGTTGGGGGAGGAGTAGTCGACCCAGCGGTAGCTGGGCAGCGGGCGGACGTCGATGTGGACGAACTGGCCCTTGGGGTAGATCCCCACGCCCATGCCGCCCGTGTCGATGCTCTCGGCGAAGAGCTGGATCTTCTTCGACGTCACCCCGGCGATGCGGATGTCGGTCGCCGTGCCCTTGTAGTGGTTGCTGGTCTTCTTGCGCTGGTTCCGGTAGCCGGACACGATGTCCAGCGCCTTGCCACCGAAGTGGTCGTAGACGTGCGAGAGGATGGTGAACAGCCGCGGCTCGATGGGCTTCTCGTCGTCCGTCCGGCGGCAGCGCAGGACGTGGTCCAGCGCGCGCAGCGACTCCAGGTTGTAGGAGCCGTCCTCGTTGTAGATGTTGACCTTGACCGCCTCGTCCATGCCCAGCATGTGAAGCTCCAGGTTGCCCGAGGGCATGGGCAGGGGATCCTTGCGGAGGTTGGCTTCGGGTACCACCCGGCCGGTGAAGCGGCCCCGCTTCTTGATCGACACCCCTGCGCGCGTTCGCCGCACGGGCGCCGGCGCCTCGCTGGCACCGTCTTCAGCACCCGCCGCCGCTGCGCTCCCCCCCTCCTGTGCCTGAGCTAGCGACCCAACTCCGGCCTGCTGTCCAGTTAGTGCAACGAAGAGAGCGCTCCCGAGAATTGCGAGTCGGCGCATGGACCCTTAGCGTGCCTGGCTTTACCGGTGGGGGTCAACCCCAAAAAATTGCCGACTTTTCACAGGTTTACCCGACTTTACGCCGTTCGCCCCCCCTTGCCGCACCAGGTCGGACGCGCTCTCCCCCCGAAAAAAGGGCTTTCTGCCCTCCCAGAAAATGGAACCTCGCCGGCTCCCAGACGCACAGCCTGCGACAGCGGCGCCCGGCGGAGCAGCGTCAGTCACCGTCAATTCTGGCTGTCAGGTTCGTGGCGCTTCGACGTGGCTCTGCAGATGCAGAAGGTCGATGCCCAGCCGCTCGGCGACCTGGAAGATGCGCTCGTCCCGGTAGAACTCGCCGTAGACGATCCGGCGCACGCCGGCGTTGGCGATCTGCTTGAAGCAGTTCCAGCACGGGCTGGCGGTCACGTAGATCATCGCACCGTCGATGATCACCCCGTTCTTGGCCGCCTGGATGATGGCGTTGGCCTCGGCGTGGATGGTCGCCACGCAGTGGTCGTTCTCCATCATGTGCCCGGCGTCGGTGCAGTGGGGCATGCCGCGGATCGACCCGTTGTAGCCGGTCGACAAGATGGTCCGGTCGCGCACGATCACCGCGCCCACGAACTTTCGGGGGCAGGTCGAACGCGACGCGACCACCTGCGCGATGTTCATGAAGTACTGATCCCAGGGTACGCGCTCGTCCATGGCGCATTTTTACCAGACCGGCGGGGCTGACTGGGGACCTGCCTGGTAGTATCCGCGCCAATCGTGGACTGGAAAGCAACGCTCAACCTGCCGAAGACCGATTTTCCGATGCGGGCCGACCTGGCCAAGCGCGAGCCCGCGTGGCTGGAGCGCTGGGAGCGGGAACGCCAGTACGCGCGGATTCTCGAGGCCCGCCTGCGCGAAGAGGCCCCCCCTTTCCTGCTGCACGACGGCCCCCCCTACCCGACCGGCGGGATCCACTACGGCACCGTGCTGAACAAGGTGCTGAAGGACATCGTGGTCCGCTCGCAGCTGATCATGGGCCGGCGCGCCGTGTTCCGGCCCGGCTGGGACTGCCACGGCCTGCCCATCGAGCAGCAGGTCGAAAAGGACCTGGGCAAGGCCAAGGCCGATCTGTCGCCCGCCGAGTTCCGCGAGCGCTGCCGCGCCCACGCGCTGAAGTTCGTCGACGTGATGCGCGCCGAGTTCAAGCGACTGGGATGCCTGGGGGTCTGGGACGACCCCTACCTGACCCTGTCCCGGGACTACGAGGCGACCATCGTGCGCCAGCTGGCGGCCTTCGCGCGCCGCGGGCTGATCTACCGCGACAAGAAGCCGGTGCACTGGTGCGTGGTCCATCGCACCGCGCTGGCCGAGGCCGAGGTCGAGTACGAAGAGCACACCTCGCCGTCGATCTACGTGCGCTTTCCGGTCGAGGGCGACCTGGGCGCCGCCGACCCCCGCCTGGCGGGACGGCGCGCCGCCTTCGTCATCTGGACCACCACGCCCTGGACGCTGCCCGCCAACCTGGCCATCGTCGCCAACCCGGAGCTGAGCTACGTGGCCCTGCCGGTCACCCGGGACGGCGCGACGGAGCTGCTGGTGGTCGCCGAAGGGCTGGCCGAGAGCTTTCTGGCCGCGTGCGGGATCGACTGCCCGGTCGAGACCTGGATCCGCATTCCCCGGGAGGGCTTCGAGAAGCTGCTGGGCACCCGCTACACCCACCCGCTGGGGATCGCGCGCAACCACGACGCGGTCTTTCGCCTGTACTTCGCGCGCCACGCCACCCTGGAAGCGGGCACCGGCCTGGTGCACACCGCGCCGGGGCACGGCGCCGACGACTACGTGGTGGGTCGCCAGGTCGGCCTGCCGATCTACGCGCCGGTCGACGCCTCGGGCCGGTTGACCGCCGAGGTCCCTGACTTCGGCGGCCTGCCGGTGTTCGAGGCCAACCCCAAGATCGTGCAGCGGCTGGCCGACACCGGCTTCTTGCTGAACCGGCCCGGGCAGACCGTACGCCACCAGTACCCGCACTGCTGGCGCTGCAAGACCCCGATCGTGTTCCGCGCCACCGAGCAGTGGTTCGCCCGCCTGGGCAGCGCCGATGACGCGACCTCGCTGCGCGCCGAGGCGCTGGCGGAGATCGGCCGCACCCAGTGGATCCCGACCTGGGGTGAAAACCGGATCCGCGGCATGATCGAGGCCCGCCCCGACTGGTGCCTGTCGCGCCAGCGGGTCTGGGGCGTGCCCATCCCGGCCTTTCGCTGCAAGTCGTGCGGGAAGGATCTGCTCGACGCAGCCGTTATGGAGCACGTGGCGGAGATCTTCCTCAAGGACGGCTCGAACGCCTGGTTCACCCTGCCGGCCGGCGCGCTCCTGCCGCCCGGCACCAGCTGCCCCAGCTGCAGCGGCCGCGATCTGGAGAAACAGGGCGACATCGTCGACGTCTGGTTCGAGTCGGGTGTGTCCTGGGCCGCGGTGTGCGAGGGCCGCCTGGTGCCGGCGGGCGACAAGGTCGACCTGTACCTGGAAGGCTCGGACCAGCACCGCGGCTGGTTCCACTCGTCGCTGCTGACCTCGGCGGCCACCCGCCACCAGGCGCCCTACAAGGCGGTGCTGACCCACGGCTGGGTGCTGGACGAGCGCGGCAAGGTCTACTCGAAGTCGGAGATCGCGAGCGCCCGCGCCGCCGGCGCCAAGGTCGACTACGTCGATCCTGCCGTGTGGATGGAGAAGAACGGCGCCGAGCTGCTGCGCCTGTGGACCGCGGCGGCGGACTACCAGGGCGACGTGGTGTTCTCGGCGACGATCCTGAGCCAGCTCGGTGAGTCGTATCGCAAGCTGCGCAACACCTGCCGCTACCTGCTGTCGAACCTGTACGACTTCGTCCCGTCGCGCGATCGCCTGGAGGATCACGAGCTGCGCGAGCTGGATCTGCTGGCGCTCGGCGTGCTGCGCGAGCGCGACCACCAGGTCTTCGACGCCTACAAGCGCTACGCCTTCCACGAGGTCGTGCGCATGATGAACGACTACGCGATCACCGTGTCCGCCGAGTACCTGGACCCGATCAAGGACGCGCTGTACTGCGAGGGACCCGCGTCGCGCGTCCGGCGCAGCGTGCAGACCGCGGTCTACGAGATCGTCCGGACGATGTCGCTGTGGATGGCGCCGATCCTGTGCTTCACGGCGCAGGACGTGGCGGACGAGCTGGGCCGCGCCACCGGTGAGGCGTTCGACGTGCACGGCGCCGTGCGCGTCGTCGACGAGGGCGAGAAGCTTGGCAATCCGAACAAGCGCTGGACCGAGGAGATCCGGCCGCGCCGCGAGGCGATCCTGCGCCAGCTGGAGGCGTTCCGCGCCGCGGGCCACAAGTCGCTGGAGGCGCGCGTGCACGTGACGCCCGCCGCCGACGAGCGGCCGCACTGGCAGTGGAGCCTCGCCCACCTGGCCGAGCTGTGCGTCGTGTCGCGCGTCGAGCTCGACCCGACGGACGCGCCCGAAACCCGGATCGCCGTCCACGAGGCTTCGGGCCCGACCTGCCCGCGCTGCTGGCGGCGGACCGGCGAATCGGCGGGCCCCAGCGCGCCCGATCCCGACCTGTGCCTGCGGTGCGCGGGCGTGATCGCTGCTATGAAGGAGAAGCCCTCGTCGTGAGCGACCAAGCCCCCAGCGTCCGGAAGAAGTACGCCCTGTTCACGATCTTCACCGTGATCAGCCTGGTGCTGGATCAGTGGACGAAGGTGATGGCGCGCAACAGCCTGCGCCCGCTCGGTCCGTTCCGGCCCAAGGTGGTCATCGACGGGCTGTTCGACCTGCGCTACGCCGAGAACCCGGGCGTCGCGTTCAGCATGCTGCAGGACATTCCGGGCGGGCGGATCTGGCTGACGGTGCTGGCGGT
>Ga0207701_10006900_pt1 | contig 11318 bp, 4 predicted proteins | sample KBSSwiSSwithPhiX_FD_184294 | JGI IMG/M metagenome (GOLD analysis project Ga0207701, IMG submission 184294) | Switchgrass rhizosphere bulk soil microbial communities from Kellogg Biological Station, Michigan, USA, with PhiX - S5 (SPAdes) (version 2) | ecosystem: Environmental > Terrestrial > Soil...
CACATCGATTTTGGCTTCCAGCTGACTGTCTGCTTTCTTTTGAAAATAACTGGTAACAAACCGGTAACCGTACCAGTTGAATACGAGGAGACAAATGAGTGATATTGCAGCAATCTTTCTCACTAGTGGAGGGCACAATTTAAACGAATTCCCTGAAAAAACAAGTTTGTTTTTGAATCTATGACAGGGCAGTAGCCCATTGTGCTGCTTGGGCCCGGCATGAAATGGATTTCGACTCGCTCCAAACCGTACAAGACATTTAAGACATAAAAGAAAACCCAGATACCTTGTATGACTTGTATTTCTTGTAGGGTTAATTCTTTACTACATAAGTCTTCTTTTCAGGACCCACGCCTTTTATCGTTAGACTCTTCCACTGGGGAGGTAACACAGACTTTACCTGGACTATGCCTTTTGGAGTTATATCTAATCCACCAAAACCCATCATCACCGACTGGAGAATGCCCCCGGCGCCGGTCGAGAAATACGGATTCGTTCCGCCCTTTGTTTCTGCCAGCACTCTGAAAGGAGGATTTAAATTGGGGACGTATGCATCTTTGAACCAGTGCCAGGCCTTGTCCTTATCACCCAGCCGTGCATACAATAAAGTAAAAATCGCCTGGGTCATCGCGGGAGTACCTTCATCGGGTATTCTTGTTTCATAATACTCTAAATCCTTTCGGATCTGATTTACATCTGTAATTTGCTTTAAGGGATAAGCTAACAGGTTTACGTCAGTCTGTTTGATTTTTTCACCGTGATAACTCGCATGTTCACTAGTAACACCATTTTCCATTTTAAGGATAGGGATATTATTGGCTACATTCATCCAGTCCGGATTAGGAATGATTCCCAAAATTTTCGCCGCTTCAGTTGCATTTTGAAGATTTGATTTTGCTGCAGCATTTGTAAATGCATTATTGTCGACATTCTCGGCCCACTCGTCAGCAGCCACTACATTTTTAATTTCATATTTACCAGGGCCATTCCGTTCAACACGTGAAGCCCAGAAATCAGCCGTCGCCGACAAGATGGGCCATCCTCTTTCACGGAGCCAGTTCTTATCTTGCGTCACACAGTAATAATTCCACGCAGCTATGCTTACACAAGCAGTGATGTGATGTTCAAATGGTCCGCTTAATGCCCACACGGGTGTTTCTTCCACTCCTGTTTCGGCACTTTCCCATGGAAACATAGCCCCTTTGAAACCATTAGCAAACGCATTTCGCTTTGCTGCTTCCAGTCGCTGGTATCGATATTCCACCATGCTCTTGGCAATTTCCGGATGCAACACGAGCAAGGAGGGGAACATCCAGAGCTCCGTATCCCAAAACACATGACCATTATAACCCAACCCGCTTAGACCCATTGGTGACGGAGAAAGGGCAGTGCCTTCTCTTGTAAATGAGTAAAGATGATAAAGCATGCTATGAATATCCTGCTGACTTTGATCGTCGCCTTCGATCACAATGTCACTTTGCCACAGATCATCCCATGCTTTGTTGTGAAAATTCACCAGGCGATCGCGGCCTTCCAATTTTGCATAAATGGTCAGGCGTTCTGCCTCGTTCAACGGATCATCGTGATGAGCGGACGTGATCGAAGAGCCTGCAATCGAAAAACGATAGGTTTCACCCGCTTTTATTTTCTTACTGAATTTCATCAGGTGCATGTTGTTGTCCCACATTTCATGGATCACTCTCGGTTCCTGTCCATGCGACTCGGAGAATAAAAATGTATTCGAAGCACACATCAGTAATTTGCCCGTGGGGCTTTTGGCCGTAGACGTGAGTAGGCTAATGACAACATGCGGCCTGTCAATTTCATTATAATAATTCTGGACATCCTTTAATGCATCGGGTGCCTCCATCACACTGGCGCCTGTTACATCAATATCTTTTTTTGCGGTTATGCTGATATCCATTAAAACGGTGAAGGGCAAATGCCGCAGGGAGTAATAGGTGTAAGAAACATTTGCTTTATCGCCGTAATCAAACCGGGAAGTGAAATTGGCATGTCTCATGTCCAGCTCCTGCTGAAAATTCGAAACGGATCTTGAATCGAGCCGTTTTCCGTCGACTTCGAGATACATGTTTAGCAGGTTAAAACTGCGCAGAAAATTACTAACTCTTCCTCTCCCATAAAGGTCATACGCGCCGGCCAGAACGACATCCTTTACTTTAAACGGCTCTGGTGAAGACACGATCCCGATCATTCCATTTGCAACAGTGACTCCATAATAATTGGAGGGATCAATCTTATTCGTTTTGATTTTCCAAGTGTCCACTGATTGAGAAAAGGCGTTTATGAACACCATGAATACAAGGCAGAAGCTGAACGACAATTTTCGCATAGTAACGATTTTACAATCGGCTAATTTAAGTAAACCGCCATAATTAGCGCCGCCAACATTCAATCGAAATATCTAACTTCCCGTTTTTGAATGTAATCCTGATCATGAAAAAAATTCTTTTATTCATCTCGATCTTTGTTGCCCTTTGTATAGCTGCCGTCTACATTTTTATTCCGAAGAAATTAGTCGTTTCAAGTGCCTTATCTTTTCGCGGCAACAGCGATGGACTGTTACGTTCCCTGGCAGAAAATAGCAATTGGAAAAAGTGGTGGCCAGGTAGTATTTCAAAAGCCATTAGCGATTCATTGCATTTCACACACGACGGCTATGATTTCCGGGTCCGGAAGGTCCTTTATAATGCCATTCAATTAAAAGTTACCCAGGAGGGCGATTCTTCTGATGGCTTGCTTCAAATAATTCCCATTAATTATGATAGCATGAGGATAGAGCTTTTGTATCAGCTAGACGCACGCCAGGATCCGTTTAGCAGGGTAGGCGCTTATTTGCGTGGCAAACGAGTTGAAAGGACACTCAACGATATTGTATTGTCATTAAGCAAGTATGCAAGTCAATTGAAGAATATATATGGGATGGACATCGAAAATGAAAAAGTACAATTCCAAAATCTTGTTTCAGACAAAGAATCTTTCTCACACTATCCCACGACCGAAGATGTTTATGCAATCGTTTCCAGGTTGAGGAATTATATCCGACAGGCCGGAGCGAAAGAATTGTTTTCGCCTATGCTCAATATCAAAAAAACTGACAGCACAAATTACACCGCGCAAGTAGGACTTCCGGTTGATAAAGCGCTCCCCGGTAAAGATGATATCACGTCAAAATGGATGATGAAGGGAGGGAACATATTGAGCGCTGAAGTAACGGGGGGACAAAAACAAATTGAAGAAGCCCAAAAACAAATGGAATTATACATCATGGATTATCAACGCGCAATCATCGCCATACCGTTTCAAATGCTGATCACGGATAGAACAAAAGAGACAGATAGCACAAAATGGATTACAAGGCTCTATTACCCTGTGGTGTAAACGTTTTTACCGGGCCGGTACCAAGGTAAACCTCTTTCAGTGGTTCCCACAGATGCCGCTGATAACGCAGATCGTTAACGCATCTGCATTTTTGTGCAAACTCCACAGGACATTTAACGGGCAAGTTGTTGTTGACACGACGCTAGCGGTTACCGGCCTTTGATTGGCTATAATATCTTATTACCCGGGCGCTGTCATTATTTTTTGCAAGAATAAAAGCATCCTCATTCGCAATTCTGATGTTTCTTACATGTCGAACCTGGCCTTTGATCTGCAAACCGTTGATGCTTTCACAATCAAAATTACCCCGGCCTTTGTTGAGAAGGATTGTCCCAAAGTCAGCGTCATATCTTCCCATTTGAATGCTGTTGTCGTAGTAATTCCCCATCAATAAGATGTCGGGGAGATTATCCCCATTCGCATCCACAACTATAGCATCGCGGTATGGAGTTAACTGTGCTTCCCATGGCAAAGCCTTCACGGCGAAATTCATGTGCCCGTCATTTACCAATATCGCGTTCGAGAAGTAAGTGGCTGTATGAACCTGGGCGTCTTCCAGTTTTTTTTCTTCAAAAATTTCATCAATGGTTGCCTTTGCAAAATCCTCGGCATACAAAAATTTCTTCTTGATATTAGGCAGTTGATGCTGCAATTCGTCTTTGCTGGCGAATGGCAACTCCTTTCCATTCACATAATAGGTCACTATTTGCTCCTTTTTACCATTATCGTCAAAGTCATTGTAGTATAGCCTTACCGGTTCCTTATCTGATGCCTTTAACCGGCTGTTCAGCCCAAGGTTGCCGGCGATAAAATCTGTGTCGCCATCATTATCTATATCGACCGGAAGAATAAAATTCCACCATCCGTTTTTTTCGGTGAGTTGTTTTTTATTAAATTTTCCGTTGTCATTTATGAAAGCAGTGATACCTCCCCATTCACAGGAAACGACGAGGTCCTTGTCGCCATCTTTATCTATGTCGCACCAAACCGCATTTGTCACCATGCCAATTTGTGAAAGCTCCTTTGCATATTTCCCGGTGACATCCATAAATTTTCCTGTGCCGTCGTTCTGGAGCAGATAGGAATGGGGCATTTCTCCGTAGGTCCGCGGCATTACCCTTCCCCCAATGAAAAGATCAACAGAGCCGTCCCCATTGAAATCATATGGTACCACACAAGAAAACGTTTCATACAGATTGGTGAACGCATTTTGAAGCCTGGTAAAATGGCCTTTCCCATCATTCAAATATACCCGGGGCAACAAATGCTCATCCGTCCCAAAATATTCATTTCCTCCACTGGCCACGATCAAGTCAATGTTACCGTCATTATTTACATCTGCCCACGCAGCATCCACATCTTCATACATGCTATCCAGGTACATGGCCGGTTGATCTGTTTTGAGAAATTTTCCATTGGCTTGTTGTAAGTAGATAGCATTGTGAAAACTCCTGGACGACCCAATAAATACGTCCTGAAATCCATCATGATTGATATCGGCGACAGCCAGCGCCGGTCCTTCTGTCGAGACCATATGTGGGAGCAGCGGTTCCCGATTAAATTCAAGAAAAGCGTTTTCACGGTGTTTGTAATCGAGATGTACGGACGAAGTGATGTCCTCCATTGGCCTTGTGTTGTCAACACGGAAGGAGGTAATTTTTCGGTAATCAAACGGCGGAAGTCCTTTTTGATACGAAAAAGCTAACCTGGGTTGATCGAGTTGAATAAGTTGATACGAATTATCCGGCCAAACGAGGAAAGCAGAATCTACTTTTGTTTTATCGAGCCCGATGTGAACGGGTACCTCCATACTTGACTGAAAGCCTCTTACAGGATTATTTTCATACGTCCTGATACTGCCATTTACAAATAAGATTATTTTAGTTCCTACGGCATTGATATTTTTTTCGGGTCCTTTCAATTTGATCTCTGCATAGGGTTTATCCTTTTTATCGTTACTCCTATTTTCATAAACCAGGACAGGGTCGTCGATATTATTCACTACTATATCGAGATCTCCGTCATTATCGAGATCAGCATATACTGCCCCATTTGAATAAGTTTGCTCGTCATGGCCTATACTATCGCCAAGGTCCTGGAAACTGAGATCACCTCTATTCCTGAAAAATTTGTTAGGAATTTTTATTTGTGGGAAGCGGCTTATCAGGTTCATGTCTTTTTCACCCATTTTATTTTCGCCGAGCTTTTCCTGGATTTCTTCATTGGAAATAAAATTCACATAATCCATGTCGTTGAGTCGCTTGGGAATACCGTTTGAAATGAACAGGTCTTTCAAACCATCGTTGTCAAAATCCATCCATAGCGGCGCCCAACTCCAGTCTGTTGCATAAATTCCGGAATACAAACCTATTTCGCTGAAAACGCCGTTGCGCCGGTTGTATTGCAGATTATTTCTTGAGTACTGGTAATTATATCCTGCTGCGAGTCTCTGTTGGAACACATCATAGTCATCATCGCCCAGTGACCTCTTCAAAATATACGGATCTGCAGGAAGCATGTCTACAGAGATGATGTCAGGATACCCGTCATTATTCACGTCAGCCACATCCACTCCCATTGAATAACGGCTGGTATGCATCAGGTGTTCGTCAGTTTGTTCTGAAAATTTTCCATTTCTCTGATTAATATATAAATAATCGTTTTCGTGAAAGTCATTGCCGACATACAGATCAGGCCAGCCGTCTAAATTAATATCTGCAGCAACGACACCAAGTCCAAAGCTTATCGCCGAACTATTGATGTCTGTCTCTCTTGTCACATCGGTAAATGTGCTCCCATCATTCCTGAACATGCGATCCCCGGAAAGCACACTATAGGTTCCCAGGAAATTATTACGTGGTGCAAATGTTCCATTTTGATGAACCGCATGATTCAACAAGAACATATCGAGGTCACCATCCATGTCATAGTCAACAAAAAGAGCCTGCGTGCTAAATCCAGAAAAGTCCAAACCATATTCCTTTGCCTCGTCTTTATAATAAGGTACCCCATTTTTGTCGAGCCCCTCGCAAATGAGAAGTTGATTTTTACTGTGAAGCGTTTTGTAGTTCCCGACCCGGCAAACATAGATATCAAGAAGGCCATCATTATTAATATCGACCACCGATACACCGGTGGACCAGGCGCCATCCTGTGGTACCCGTGCCTCCTTCGTAACATCCGTGAACTTTAATTTTCCCTGGTTGAGGAATAATTTATTTTCGCCCTGGTTAGAAGCAAAGAAAAGGTCGATCAAGCCGTCATTGTTGAAATCGCCTGCACCAATTCCGGCACCATTGTAAAAATACATGTAGTCAAACATGTTGAATTCCTTCGTGGCCTTAAGACTATTGACAAAATGAAGGCCGGTTTTGTCATCACCCAACACCTCAAACGCCGCATTTTTATTCTCATGTTTACCGCAACTATATAATAGAAACGTTATGATGGCGAAAAGAAAAAACTTAATGCCTTCCTCCTTTTTGCAATAAAATATGTGACGTCCTTTTACCATGAAAAAAAGAAGCTCATCTTACTTAAATTTATCTTTTGCCTGGTATAAAACGGGATACTCATCATTTTGTAAAAAAAGCAAATAGTCTTTTTGTGCCGCATGAATTTCTTGTATATCTCTCAACTGGCCACGGAGATCTAACCCCGATAAGCCTGGCTCAACCCATCTGAAGTTACCCTTGCCATCATTTATTAATACATCTCCCATGCTTGCATCGAGTCGCTCTAATTGCGGAATAAAATCAAACTGGTTACCTCCACTCACTATGTCAATCTTCCCATCATTATTTATATCCATGCAATGAATAGCATTGACAGATGAAAGTTGGATCATTGGGGGCAGTTTCTCAACGATAAATTGTCCATTGCCTTTATTGATCGCAACACAAGACGGAGAAAAATCAAATTCCTTAACCAACGCTTTGTTTAATGCCTCACGTGGTATCAGCTCCTGTACAGACTTCGTTGCATACTCCGCATGTCTCAAATTATTCTTTTTCAAAAATGGCATCGCATCTTCCAGGTCATGCTTTAGAAATACAGGCTTGTCTTTTCCATCCACCGTGTACGTAAGAACTTTATCAGTGATCCCATTTTGATCAAAATCACTTACCCATAATTTTACCGGATGAGATGAATCAGGCCTCAGATAAAAATTCTCTCCAATATTTCCAAACAGCAGGTCCTGCTTACCATCCCCGTTAACATCGGCCGTGGCGACTGTTTGCCACCATCCATAGAGATCGCTGATATTGGTTTTTATTTCCGCGAAGTGATCCTTGTCAAATGAAAAAATTCGCGGCGCCATCCATTCTCCTACAATGATCAACTCTTTTTTTGCATCTCCCGTTACGTCCGCCCATACCGCTCCTGTAACCATACCGATGCCCGCAATAGCTGGGTTTTTATTTTTTGCGATGTCTGTGAAATGACCGGTGCCATCATTCACAAACAAATAGCTTGAGGGATCCAATCCATATTCACCCGGTACACTCCGACCGCCAATGAAAAGATCGAGATCACCATCATTGTCAAAATCGTAGGTTGCAGCCACGCTTATGTTTGCATTGTTGACAGGAAAAGCACTGGCATCTAGTTCAAAATTTCCTTTCCCATCATTCTTAAATAACCGTAGTTGCAGCTGCCTGCTGTTAACCGGGGCATTATTTCCACCGGGACAGATCAGCAAGTCCAGGTCTCCATCTTTATCGCAATCAAAAAGCAAAACAGCCACATCTTCAAAATCGGTGAATTGATCAAACGCTTTCTCATCTCTTTTTATAAATTGCCCATCCTTTGATTGGATATATAATTGTCCCGGGTGTCCAGCAGTACCTCCAATAAAAACATCTTCCCGTCCATCTCCATTAACGTCTCCCACTGCTCCCTTTGGACCTTCACGTGAAAGCATTCGCGGAATATTTCTCTCGTAGAAAAAATCAACGTAATCATCTTCAGTATGTTTCTCGAACCCTCCTGGGTGGCCTGCAGGATTGTTTTTTACCGGCAGGAACATCGCATTGTACGCGACCGGAGTTTGCAACGACTCCGCAGGATATTTTTTTTCTTCACTTTCCTTCAGCTTGTAGACCTTGTTGATCGCAGGTTGAATATATTTTGAATAAGAAAGATCCGGCCATTGAATGATCATGGAATCCACTTTTTTCGTTTTTCCCAGGCCAACGACAATTTTATAGTCCATTGATGATTGAAACCCGCGGCTCGGGATAACCTCTCGGTTTAATACCTGGTTACCTTCGTATACCTTGATCTTACTCCCGATCGCAAATTTATTCTTATCAGTGCCGGCAAGGGAGATCGCGATATAATTATTCTGGTTTAATTCCCTTGAATTGTTTCTGTATATGAAGGCAGGTTGATTGACATTGTTTACAACTACATCAAGGTCACCATCATTGTCGAGATCACCGTACGCTGCTCCATTTGAAAATGACGGCTGGTTGAAGCCCCAGCTGACGCCAACATCTTTGAATGAAAGATCGCCTTTGTTCTGGTAAACCTTGTTCAATACGTGAATCGAAGGCATTTTATCAATGATCACCTCCATGTCCTCCTTCTTCCCCGTAGCGATCATTTTATTCATGATATCGTTTGCAGAAAAATCCAGAAAGTCCTGGTTGATGAGATCGTGATAAATGCCATTGCATACATAAAGATCAAGTAAGCCATCGTTGTCTGCGTCAAGCATTAAACCGCCCCAACTCCAATCTGTTGCCGAAACTCCAGTATAATTGGCAATATCTGAAAACCTGCCATTTCTATCATTTAACTGCAGTGTGTTTTGAAAGTATTGATGATAAAAGCCATTCTGCTGTTTAAGACGATATACATTTATGTCTTCAAATGCCAATGTTGTCTTCATCCTGTAATCATCACCCGGCAACATATCGGTTGTAAAAATATCAGCGTATCCATCATTGTTAATGTCTCCAAAGTCAGCGCCCATGGAGGCAAGACTCGTGTGCTGCATGCATTGCTCCAGCTCGTCTTTAAATGTGCCGTTTTTTTGATTGATGTACAAATAATCTCTTTCGTAATAGTCATTGGATACATACACGTCTGGGTAACCGTCATCATTCACATCACCTACGGTAACACCCAATCCAAAACTAATGAGGGTCCCGTGAATACCGGCTTGTTTTGTTACGTCGGTAAAATGTCCGTTGTCATTGCGCAATAAATGATCACCGCCTCCCTTCCAAACTGGCGCGACCGGCCAGTCAGCATCCGGAAGATCACGCTGGTTGGCATAATTGAGGCTCGTCGGCGAGATAGGACTATTATTTATAATAAAACAATCCAGGTCGCCATCAAGGTCATAGTCGAAAAAAGAAACCTGTGTTGTGTAACCGGCATCGTCTAACCCGTATTGGGCGGCGGATTCTGTAAAAGTGAGGTCGTGATTGTTTATGAATAATTGGTTTCTTCGAACCGAAGAGTCATCCATGCTTCCCGCATTGCACACATAGATATCCAGCCATCCGTCGCTATTGATATCAGCCATTACAACGCCCGTACTCCATTGTCTCTTTTGCCTGAATCCTGCTTTGCCAGAAATGTCTTCAAACTTAAAATTGCCTTTGTTCAAGTACAATTTATTGCTACCCTGGTTGGCTGTAAAAAAGACATCGGCCAGGCCGTCATTGTTGATATCGCCGATCGCCACACCCCCTCCATTATAGAAGTTGCGGTAGTTCAAAATATTCAACTCCTTTGTATCATGAACCGTATTGACAAATTGAACGCCCGTACTGTCCATTAAAGTGAACAATGTTCTCTCCGCAGTATTTTGTCTGCAGGAAACCAGGAGCACCGCGAGAAAAGCACTTATGAAGAAAAAAATAATCCGCACTTTAATTAGTTTCAGCTAAAGCGATTTAATTTTTGTTTGAAATTTTATTCAGTTTGTATAACACCGGGAATTCATTATTTTGAAGGAACAGAAGGCAATCGTCATTTTTTGTTTTTAATTCTGCAATATCTCTTTCTTCCCCACGCAAAGCCAATCCTGTTTTTGATGCTTCCTGCCACGCAAATTCGCCTTTCCCATTGTTGATCAGCACATCTCCGAGACTTGCGTCAAGTCTTTCAAACTGTGGCAAAAATCCAAACTGATTTCCACCCGTAACCAGATCAACGCGTCCATCTCCATTGACATCCATGCAATGGATCACATTGATACACGACAACTGTGACATAACGGGTAATTTTTGAATAGTGAAATTACCATTGCCATTATTGATAGCAATACACGAGCTGGGGTAGTTAAATTTTTTGACTATGGACTTGTCAAGCAGACCCTCCGGGAATAGTTCCTGTATCGATTTTTGTGAGTAAGCCTCGTTTTTTAAGTTGGCCTTCTTGATAGAAGGTAACTGGTCCTCCATATCCTTTTTAAGAAATACCGGCATATCTTTTCCCTGCCCGACAGTTTCATTGTCTGAGTAACCATGAAGAGGCAGGCGGGCATCAACGGTGTAGGTCATAACCTTTTCAACACTGTTATTTTGATCATAGTCATTTATCCATAACTTCACCGGCTTTTTTTCATCCGGCTGCAGGTAGAAATTTTCGCCAATGTTTCCTAATACGAGGTCCGTCTTTCCATCACCATTCACATCGGCAGCGGAGACAGTTTGCCACCAGCCAAACATATTACCAAGATCGGTTTTCACTTCTTCGAAATGATTTCCACTGAATGAAAAGATCCTTGGCGACATCCATTCACCAACAACAACCAATTCCTTTTTAGAGTCACCGACAACATCGGCCCACACCGCGCCGCAGACCATTCCTATATCAGCGATCCCCTGGCCGTCTGTCTTTGCCACATCCCTGAAATGCCCGCTACCATCATTTACAAAAAGAAAACTCTCAGGAGT
>Ga0207701_10006902_pt1 | contig 11314 bp, 8 predicted proteins | sample KBSSwiSSwithPhiX_FD_184294 | JGI IMG/M metagenome (GOLD analysis project Ga0207701, IMG submission 184294) | Switchgrass rhizosphere bulk soil microbial communities from Kellogg Biological Station, Michigan, USA, with PhiX - S5 (SPAdes) (version 2) | ecosystem: Environmental > Terrestrial > Soil...
GGCGGCGATTGCCGGCGCCCTGGCGTCGAATTACGTCGAGACGGTGCTGCACAAGAGCATTCCAGTGATCGCCATGGCGTTCGTACTGGGCGGCATCGCGATATTAGTGATCGAACGGTTCGGGCCGCGACCGACGGTGCGGAGTGTGGACGATGTCAGCGTGCCGCAGGCGACCGGCATCGGTCTGTACCAGACGCTGGCCTTGATTCCCGGAGTATCGCGATCGGGCGCCACCATCATTGGCGGGATGCTGGTCGGTCTTGAGCGGGCCACCGCGGCGGAATTTTCATTCTTTCTCGCCATGCCGACGTTGACTGCCGCCTTCGCGCACAGCGCCCTCGAGCTTCGTCATCAGATCACGTCCGATCGGCTGTCCACGATCGCCGTGGGATTTGTGATGGCGTTCATTTCATCACTGCTCGTCGTCAAGCCGTTCTTGAACATCGTGCGACGACGAGGCTTCGTGCCCTTCGCGTGGTATCGCATCGTCGTGGGCGCGGCACTGCTCGCGGCCGTCCGCTGGGGGTATCTGTAATGCAGTGGCTTCGGCGCAGCTTCATCGCGGGGTTTTTCGTCACCGTGCCGCTGTTCATTACCGTTGCGGCGTTCGTCTGGCTGTTCGGGATTGTCGACGGCTTTACCGCGCCCTTTTACCAGCAGCTGCTCGGGCGGCGCGTGCCCGGCCTGGGGATCGCCACCACGGCGGTCGGCGTCCTGCTGGCCGGTGCGCTGGCGACGAACGTCATTGGCAAGCGTTTTCTTCAGCGCGGTGAAAGCTACCTGCTGCGCGTGCCGGTGTTCCGGACGATCTATGCGCCGGTCAAGCAGCTGGTCGCGGCGTTTTCTCCCGACAACGAATTCGGGTTCAAGCAGGTCGTGCTCATCGAGCACAAGCAGGATTACTCGCTCGGCTTTCTCACCAAGGAATTCAGCGTCGATCGCGGCCGCGGTCCCGAGCCGATGATCGCCGTCTACGTGCCCACCAACCACTTGTATCTCGGAGACATCGTGGTCGCCGAGCGCAGCCGGGCGACCTTTCCCGACATCACCGTTCAGGAAGGTATACGGATTTTCCTAACCGGGGGGATGGCCCTTCCCGAGCGCATGCGGGGGAAGCTGGCCGACGACCGTGTGAAGGAGTTCCGAGTATAATCCGTCGTTTTCTCGGGTACCAGGAACCGGCACCTAGAACCTAGAACCGAACCCAGAACCGAGAACCCAGAACCGAGAACCCAGAACTCAGAACCGTCTTTTGTGAGAGGTGTGATGAACGCGACCGTGCAGAAATTCGTGAGACGCCTGATCGTCGTGGCCTTGTTCATGGGGGCGATCGGTGTGATGCCCCGGGTCGCGCTGGCCGGCCAGGCCGCGCCCGCGCGCGCCGAACAGGCCACCCATGAGGCCGGTGAAGCGAATCTGGTGGTCCCCGATCTCTCGACCGTCACGTTCCGCGGCTGGAACGGCCGCACGCTGCTGATGGGAGGGCTGGCCGTCTGCGCGCTCGGGCTCCTGTTCGGGCTCATGACGTTCACCGAGCTCAAGAATCTGCCTGTTCACAAGTCGATGCTCGAGGTCTCGGAGCTGATTTACGAAACCTGCAAGACCTACCTGGTGACGCAGGGTCGATTCATCCTCATCTTGTGGCTGTTCATCGCGGTGATCATTGGTGCCTATTTCGGCTGGCTCTCGCCGGTGCCCGGCAAGCCGATCGCCGTCACCCTGCCGATCATTTTGATTTTCTCGTTGATCGGCATCGGCGGCAGCTACGGGGTGGCGTGGTTCGGCATCCGTGTGAATACGTTCGCCAACTCGCGCGCCGCGTTCGCAAGCCTCCGCGGCAAGCCGTTCCCGATTTACGCCATTCCGCTGCGCGCCGGGATGAGCATCGGCATGCTCCTGATCAGCGTCGAGCTGTTCATGATGCTCTGCATTCTGCTCTTTATCCCTGGCGACTACGCCGGTCCGTGTTTCATCGGCTTCGCGATCGGCGAATCGCTCGGCGCCGCCGCCCTGCGTATCGCCGGCGGCATCTTCACCAAGATTGCCGACATCGGATCCGACCTGATGAAGATCGTCTTCAACATCAAGGAAGACGATGCGAGAAACCCGGGCGTGATTGCGGATTGCACGGGCGATAACGCGGGCGACTCGGTCGGCCCCAGCGCCGACGGGTTTGAAACCTACGGCGTCACGGGAGTGGCGCTGATCTCCTTTATCCTCCTGGCGGTCGGCAGCACGACGGTCCAGGTCCAGTTGCTCGTCTGGATCTTCGTGATGCGCATCATGATGATCGTGGCCAGTGGCCTCTCGTATTACGTCAACGAGGCCGTGGCGAAAAGCCGTTACGGGAACGTCGACAAGATGAACTTCGAGGCGCCGCTGACGTCTCTCGTCTGGCTCACCTCGATTGTCTCGGTGGTCATTACCTATATCGTGTCGTACCTGCTGATCGCGGACCTTGGAGACGGCTCGCTCTGGTGGAAACTCTCGACAGTGATTACCTGCGGCACGCTGGCGGGCGCCATCATCCCGGAATTCGTCAAGATCTTCACGTCGACCGAGTCCACTCACGTGAAGGAAATCGTGACGTCGTCGCGTGAAGGCGGCGCGTCGCTGAACATCCTCTCGGGGTTCGTCGCAGGTAACTTCAGCGCCTACTGGCTCGGGCTGAGCATCGTCACGTTGATGGGCATTGCGTATCTGGTCAGCACGCTGGGCCTGAGCGCTCTCATGCTGGCGCCCGCCGTCTTTGCGTTTGGTCTCGTGGCCTTCGGCTTCCTGGGCATGGGCCCGGTGACGATTGCCGTCGACTCCTACGGGCCAGTCACGGATAACGCGCAGTCGGTGTTCGAGCTGTCGGTCATCGAACACATCCCCGGAATCAAGGAATCGGTGAAGCGCGACTACGGATTCGACGTCCGCTTCGACCGGGCAAAAGATCTCCTCGAAGAGAACGACGGGGCGGGGAACACGTTCAAGGCCACCGCCAAGCCGGTGTTGATTGGCACGGCGGTCGTCGGCGCGACCACGATGATCTTCTCGATCATCTTTGTGCTGACCAACGGGCTCACCGAAAACCTTTCGAACCTGTCGTTGCTGTATCCGCCGTTCTTTCTTGGTCTGATTACGGGCGGCGCGGTGATCTACTGGTTCACGGGCGCCTCGGCGCAGGCCGTGACCACCGGCGCGTACCGCGCGGTCGAGTTCATCAAGGCCAACATCCGGCTCGACGACGGCGCCGAGAAGGCGTCGGTCGCGGACAGCAAGAAGGTGGTCGAGATCTGCACGCAGTATGCGCAGAAGGGGATGTTCAACATTTTCCTGACGGTGTTTTTCTCGACGCTGGCGTTTGCGTTCCTCGAGCCGTACTTTTTCATCGGCTATCTCGTCTCGATCGCGCTTTTCGGCCTGTACCAGGCCATCTTCATGGCGAATGCCGGCGGGGCGTGGGACAACGCCAAGAAGATCGTCGAGGTGGAGCTGAAGGCGAAGGGCACGCCGCTCCATGCGGCGACAGTGGTCGGCGACACGGTCGGTGACCCGTTCAAGGACACGTCGTCGGTGGCGATGAACCCGGTCATCAAGTTCACGACGCTCTTCGGGTTGCTTGCGGTTGAACTGGCGGTCAAATTGTCGACCGATGCCGGGTCGACCGTAACCAACGTTCTGGCGGCCGGTTTCTTCGTTCTTTCGTTGTTTTTCGTCCGCCGGTCGTTCTATGGCATGCGGATTGGCTCGGAGAAGGCTTGAGCCAGCCCTACCGGAAGCAGGTAGGCCCTCAAAGTTAGAGGGCAACGAGCCTCGTCCGATTCGAAAAAAAGGGTGTCTAAGGTCTTGATCGTTCGTTGACTCTCTGTTTTTCGACTGACTATAATCGCCGCCTTTGGCCGGACCGTGGTTCCCAGCAGAGGGGAGCCGGCGCCGGGCGACAGAGGCGACAGAGCCGAATAGGACCTGACCTCAGAATCAGGGACCCTTGGGAGAAAGAGGAGAAACGCTGTGGCACGTGACATGTTCGGCGATGTCGTCAACCCATCGATCAAGGTGGGCAGCCGGAGTTGGTACACTGTCCCGCTTTCGATCCTCGTGCATACGGTGGTGATCGGTGCGGTGGTCATCATTCCCTTGATGGCGGCCGACGTGCTGCCGACGCCGCCGTCGATGATGGCGTTCGTCGCGGCAGCGCCGCCACCCCCGCCCCCGCCCCCGCCGCCGCCGCCACCACAGGCACCGCAAGCTCCCGTACCGAAGGTCGAAGTCAACCCGAACGCCGCGCCCGTCGAAGCGCCTAAGGAAATCAAGCCCGAGACCGGTCTCGAGCAGGGCACCAAGAGCGCGGTCAGCGGCGTAGAGGGCGGCATCGTCGGTGGTGTCACCGGCGGCATTGTCGGCGGTCTCGAAGCGGCTCCACCGCCACCGCCGCCGCCACCCCCGCCGCCGGCGCCGGTGCGCGTGGGCGGCGCGATCAAGCAGCCGACGAAGATCAAGGATCAGCGGCCCGTGTACCCGCCGATTGCGCAGTCGGCGCGCGTCCAGGGCGTGGTCATTATCGAAGCGACCATCGGGCCGGACGGCCGGGTGCAGGAGGCGCACGTCCTACGATCGATCCCGTTGCTCGATGCAGCGGCGCTCGATGCCGTGAAACAGTGGCAATACACGCCGACGCTGCTCAACGGCCAGCCGGTGCCGGTCATCATGACGGTCACGGTGAATTTCACGCTGCAGTAATTCGCGTCTGGATTTTGTAGACTGGGTGGTTGGGTGAGGCACGGTTTGAGTTCGCTGTGCCTCTCTAGTGTTTCTAGACTATTGTTTCGGGGCTTTTACAACCTAGACTTTCGTAACTTCGTCTCGATGGAGGATTGACCGTGGACCTGATGGAAATGTACGCCAGTATGACGATCGTTGCGAAGGCCGTGGCCTTCGTGCTCATTATCATGTCGATGTGGTCGCTCGGCGTGGGCATTGAGCGCTTTTTCACATACCAGCAGGCGCGGAACCAATCAAAGCTGTTCGCCCCGCAGGTCGCCAAGCACTTGAAGGAAGGGCGACTGAAGGACGCAGTGGCGTTGTCCTCGTCGAAAAACTACCGCTACAGCCACCTCGCCAAGGTGGTGCTCGCCGGCTTGCAGGAATATCAATTCCAGCAGGAAACCGGTAACACGATGACGCGCGAAGACCTGATGGACACGGTGCGCCGGTCCATTCAGCGCGCCACCGCGTTGACCGCATCGGACCTCAAGAAGGGCGTGTCGGCGCTGGCCACTATCGGATCGACGGCCCCGTTCGTCGGGCTGCTCGGCACGGTCGTCGGCGTCATCAACGCGTTCCAGGGCATCGGCAACAGCGGATCGGCCGGTATCGGTGCGGTCTCGGTGGGTATTTCCGAGGCGCTCGTGGAAACCGCTCTGGGGCTGGTCGTGGCGATTCCCGCCGTGTGGATTTACAACTACCTCACGTCGCGCATCGAGTACTTCAACGTCGAGATGGATAACTCGTCGTCGGAGCTCGTGGACTACTTCATTCGCAAGACTGCTTAGGACTCCAGGCTCCGGGCTTCAGGCTTCAGCCGTGCACGCTGGAGCCCGAAGCCCGCAGTCCGAAGCCGTGTTACAGGTTCCCTAGGGAGATTTCGTTATGTCAATGGATCTTGGCGGCGCCAAGGGCGGAGTCAAATCCGATATCAACGTGACGCCGCTCGTCGACGTCATGCTGGTGCTCCTCATCATCATGATGCTGGTGGCTCCCATGCTCGAACAGGGTGTGCAGGTGAAGCTGCCGGTCGCAAACAACGCGTCGCCGAAGCCTCAGTCGCAGGACCAGACGATCGTCGCGATTGGCGCCAACCGATCGATGTACGTGAACGCCAAACCGGTCCAGGAAGCCGAGCTCGCGACGAAGGTGTCGGAGCTGCTCGAGAACAAGGCCGGCGGCGAAAAAATCGTCATCATCAGGGCCGACGAGGAAGTCGAATACGGCGCGGTGATGGCGGCGATGGACCAGCTGCGGCAGGCCGGCATCGAGGACATCGGCTTGATCACGCAGCCGGTCGCGCAGACTGGCGCGCTGTCGCCCGCACCCGCACCAGCAGGAGGTAAGTAATGGCACACGCACACCATCATCTTGGCGCGGACAAGGTCGTCACCGGCGCGAAGCTGCAGGCCAGCGCCGACATGAACGTCACGCCGCTCATCGACGTGCTGCTCGTGCTGCTGGTGATTTTCATGGCGACCCTGCCACTCGGTCAGCGCGGTGTCGACATCAACCTGCCGGCGGAAACGAAGACCGCGCAGCAGCAGCAGGAAAGCGACATCAGCCAGATCATGCTCGAGTACACGGCTGATCGAAAGATCTCGATCAACAAGACCGATGTCACGGTGCCCGAGCTCGAAAGCCGTCTGCGTTCGATCTTCGAGACCCGCAAGGACAAGAAGATGTTCATCGCCGGCGCCGAGACGCTGCGCTACAAGGACATCATCGAAGTGATCGACGCGGCCAAGGGCGCGGGCGTCGAGAAAGTCGGCATCGTCACCGCCAACATGCGGCGGGCGGCGGGAGCGAAAACAAACTGACGCTGTAATTCTGAATTCCGAATTGAAGAACGGCCGCTCAGATAGCTGGGCGGCCGTTTTCTTTTTAGGACGCCCGTTGTTGTTTGCGGCGGTGTCTAAGCGGCAGAGGAGCCGACGATGACGCTCTCCCGCAAAGCCGACATCAACGTCACCCCGCTCATCGATGTGCTGCTGGTGCTGCTGGTGATTTTCATGGCCACCCTGCCGCTGAATCAGCGCTCAATCGACAGCAGTATTCCTCCGCTGCCGCAGCCCACGGCGATCCCCTCGCCACAGTCGATTCTGCTCGAGTATTCCGCCGACGGCCGGATTGCGATCAACAGTCAGACGATTGTTCTCGAGGATTTGCAGCGCCGCTTGACCGAGATCTATCAGGAGCGCCGCGACAAAACGCTGTTCATCGCCGGCGACGGCCGGCTCCCCTACAAGAAAATCATCACGGTGATGGATTCCGCGAAAGGCGCCGGTGTCAAGCGTCTTGGTGTGGTGACACCGGCGATGCGCCGCGCACAGAACAAATAGACGGATTCGATCCGACGAATCGGATTCGCGGCGTGCGCATCAAAAAAATCCGTGATTTGTGGCGGGACATTTGCGCGCCGGCCGCGACGAAAACGTCGCCGGCTTTCCGACAAAAGCGTGTCGATTTCTCCTCCCGAAACCAAGCTGGACAACGCTCTGACGTCACGATATCGTTACCAATCCGGACTACGCTGACGACACCATACGCACGTCGGTGAATCCGTATCACCACTCTGTTAGCCCCCATATTGGAGAAACGAATGAGTCGCACGATCTTTCGGACGCTCACGCTATTGGCGTTGTGCGCGCTGCTCTCGCCTGTTTCCACAGCGAGTGCGCAAGGTGCCACCACCAGCGGTCTCACCGGCATCGTCAAGGATCCGCAGGACGCGGTGGTTCCTGGCGTCACCATTACCGCCGTGCATCAGCCGTCGGCGACGACCTACGAGGCGGTGACGCAGACGGACGGCCGCTACTTCATCCCGGGCATGCGCGTCGGCGGACCGTACACGGTTACCGCGACGATCTCGGGATTCCAGACGCAGATTCAGAACGACATCACCCTGAATCTGGGCGTGGTCCAGGATGTGTCGTTCAAGCTGACGCTGGCGACGATTTCCGAAGACGTGATTGTGATCGGTGCGACCAGTCCAGTGTTTGCGTCAACACGAACCGGCGCGGCAACTTCAGTGAGCCGGAACGACCTCGCGACGCTGCCGACCGTCTCCGGGCGCATCAACGACATCGCGCGGCTCGCGCCTCAGTACAGCGGCAGTGGTACCTTCGCCGGTCAAGACAACCGGATGAACAACATCACGGTTGACGGCTCCTACTTCAACAACTCCTTCGGCCTCGGCGGACAGCCGGGCGACCGCACGGGGGTGGCGCCGATTTCGCTCGAGGCCATCGAGCAGGTTCAGGTAAGCGTGGCGCCGTACGATGTGCGTCAAGGCAACTTCGTCGGCGCCGGCGTCAACATGGTCACTCGCAGCGGAACCAACCGGCTCGTTGGATCTGCCTACACCCGGTATCGCAACCAGTCATTCGTGGGCACCGACGCGAAAGGCCAGGTCTACAGCCCCGGCACGTTTACCACCAAGGACAACGGTGGATTTGTTGGCGGACCGCTTTTGAAGAACAGACTCTTTGCGTTTGGAAGTTTCGAGAAGCAGTCCGACGTGAGGCCTCTGACGACCTTCAAGGCCAACCCCGGTGGCGTGCCGGCCTCGGGTCAGACGACACGCGTGCTGGCGAGTGACCTCACTGCACTGAGTTCGTTTCTGTCGACAAACTTCAAGTACAACACCGGCCCGTTCGAGAACATCGACAAGAACACGCCGGGGAAGCCGTTTCTGGTCAAACTCGACTACAACCTGAGCAAATCGAACAAGATCAATTTCCGATACAGCCGTCTTGATTCGAGCACCGACGTCCTGCTGTCGACGTCATCGTCAGCGGGCAATCCCTCGGGTCGAGCGTCGGGAACGAACACGACCTTTCTCGGCTTTCAGAGCTCCAACTACTCGATTCTCGAAAATATCAAATCAGGCATCGGCGAATGGAACGCGGTGCTCGGCAGTTCGATGTCGAACAGTCTGACGGTCGGCTACACGACCAACGATGAGAGCCGCGCGCCTGTTCAACTCTTTCCATTGGTGGACATTCTCGACGGCGCGGGGACGACGTATACGTCGTTCGGCACGGATCCGTTCACACCGAATAACGAACTGCGGTATCACACGTTTCAAGCGCAGGATAGCTTCACGCGGTTCAGCACGACGCACTCCTTGACGTTCGGCGTGAGCCTCGAGAAGTATCACTCCGATAACGTATTCTTCGCGCGGAGCAACAGCGTCTACGCGTACAACACGTTGGCCGATTTCTACACTGACGCGAACGACTACCTGGCTCACCCGAACCGGACGACATCGCCGGTCACGCTGCGGCGCTTTCAGGTTCAGTACATGAACCTGCCGGGTGTCGACAAGCCGCTGCAGCAGCTCGACGCCTGGTACTTCGGCGGATACATCCAGGACCTATGGCATGTGCAGTCGAATGTCACCATTACGGCCGGTCTTCGCGTCGACACGCCGAAGTTCAAGAACACGGCGTTCGACAACCCGAACGCCGACGGGTTGATCTTCCGCGACGAAAACGGCAACAACGTCTCCTACAACAGCGGTAAGCTGCCTGATCCCAAACCGCTCTGGTCGCCACGAGTGGGTTTCAACTGGGATGTGAGCAAGGATCAAACCACACAGATTCGCGGCGGCAGCGGCATCTTTACCGGGAAGCCGGCCTACGTCTGGATTTCGAATCAGATCGGCAACACCGGCCTGCTGACCGGCAACATCCAGGAAGACAACATCACGGCCCGGCCGTTCAACCCGGCCCCGCGTTTCTACTGGCCGGCGGGCGTCACGGGCGCTCCGGCTTCGAGTTACGAGCTGGACGTCACGAATCCAAATTTCAAGTTTCCTCAGACGTGGCGCAATAACATCGCGGTCGATCGCATGCTGCCGGGCGGCATCGTCGGAACCGGTGAGTTCCTCTACAACCGCGATATCAACGGGATGTATTACATCAACGCCAATCTTCCGGCAGCACAGTCGCAGTTTGTCGGTGCTGACAACCGCCTGCGGTGGGTTGGGGCGACCTGCGCGGCATCCGGGCAGGTGGGCCCCTGCGTGAACCGGATCAACAATGCCGTCGGCAACCAAGTGACTCAGGCGTTCGTCCTGGAGAACCAGAACATCGGCCGCTCGTACGTGATGTCGGGCAGCCTGATGAAGACGCTCGCCAACGGCTTGGCAGTCCGCGGCGGCTACAGCTACGGCGTGGCGAAGGACACGCACGATCCCGGCAGCACAGCCTTTACGAACTGGGCCAGCAACTACCAAAGCAACGATCCGAACAATCCAGGTGTGTCGTATGCGAACAACAACCCCGGCAACCGCGTATTCATAAGCGCGACCTACAGCAAGGAGTACTTCGGCTTCGGCAGGACGACGATTTCGACGTTCTTCGATGGTCACCCGAACGGAAACATCAACTACATTTTCTCAGGCGACATGAATGGCGATGGCGCGAGCAACGACTTGATCTACGTCGCCCGCAATATCGGGGAGATGAACTTCTCGCCCATTCCCGCCGGTGCGAACAATCGGGCTTTTACAGCCGATGAAGAAGCCGCTGCGTGGGAGGCCTACATCAACCAGGATCCGTACTTGAGCAAGCATCGCGGCGAATACGTCGTCCGCAATGCGATGTTCCTCCCGTGGATCAACCGGATGGACCTCAGCATCTCTCAGGGCGTCTTCCGCGGGAAGTCCGGACGACGTCATAGCGGTGAAGTGCGGCTTGACGTGACGAACTTCGGCAACCTGGTGAACCACAAGTGGGGCGTTGGGCAGCGCGTGATCCAGCCGAGCATCCTGACCAATCCGAATGTGGACGCTGCCGGGAAATCGACATATCGTCTGGCGCTCGTCAACAACGCGCTGCCGATCACTTCGTTCCAGACGACCACATTCAATTCCGACGTTTACACGCTGATGCTGAGTTTCCGCTACAACTTCAACTAGGAAACGGGAAAGTCCAATAGTCGTTAGTCGAGAGTCGAGAGTCGAGAGTCAGAAGGAAGCCGTCGGGAGAAATCCCGACGGCTTTTTTAGTCAGCTGACGAAGACGGAACGCAGAAACGCAGAGGCCGCAGAAGAAATAGCTGGAAGAGTCTGGCTGTTGATTCGACGCTTTTCCCGTCGGCACGCAGGTTCGGTCGGAAACTGCGGACCGGGCTCAGTGTCGCATCGCAAAGAAAAAGGCCGGCGGGAGATTCCCGCCGGCCTTTCAGTTTCGTGGACTAACGACTAGCGACTCACGACTAGTTCGTCGTGCTCTTCTGCTGCGCCTTGCGGAGCTCGTTGGCCTTATCGCCCAGGGCGGTTCCGTCTTTCAGCAGCTGCTGCTGCTTGGCGGGATCCTTTTCGACCAGCGCCTGCTGCCGCAGCAGGAGTCCTTTGAATGTCAGCGCCTCGACGAAGTCGGTCTTGATGGCGAGCGCCTTGTCCGCGGCTTCCACGCCCTTCATGATGTAGTCGCGCTTCTGGGCGTCGGTCAACGATGAATCGCCGCGCGTTTCATCCCAGTAGAACGCGGCGATCGTCTGGAACGCCTCGGGGTTGTTCGGTTCGACCTTGGCGCGTTGTTCGAGCGAATCG
>Ga0207701_10006903_pt1 | contig 11314 bp, 13 predicted proteins | sample KBSSwiSSwithPhiX_FD_184294 | JGI IMG/M metagenome (GOLD analysis project Ga0207701, IMG submission 184294) | Switchgrass rhizosphere bulk soil microbial communities from Kellogg Biological Station, Michigan, USA, with PhiX - S5 (SPAdes) (version 2) | ecosystem: Environmental > Terrestrial >...
GGCGCCGCTGATCGTCCCGATCGAGATCGTCTCGTTCCTCGTCCGCCCGTTCATCCTGGCGCTTCGACTGTTCGTCGCGATGATGGCCGGCCACATCCTGATGGAAGTGTTCGGCAGCTTCATCGTGAGCGGATTTAGCTCGGGGAGCGTGATGGGTTTCGGGGTCGGGATCGTCAGCTTTCTTTTCATCGTCGGCGTGGGCGCGCTCGAGCTGCTGATTTGCGCGCTTCAAGCCTACGTGTTCGCTCTGTTGACGTCGCTCTATCTCAGCGACGCGATCAATCTTCACTAACCCACGGATTTTTCAAAGGAGTTCAATATGGACGTCGCTTCCGCAAAGCTCATCGGCGCTGGTCTTGCCGCCATCGGTACGGGCGCCGCCGCCATCGGCGTGGGCTTCGTGTTCGGCCAGTTTCTCAACAGCGCGCTGCGCAACCCCGCGGCTGCGGACGGCCAGCAGGGCCGCCTGTTCCTCGGCTTCGCGCTCGCCGAGCTGCTCGGTCTGATGGCGTTCACCGTCGCGCTTCTCATCCTCTTCGTTTTCTAAGCAGGATTTGGGGGACGCGTCCCTGGCGCGTCCTTCCGGCACAGGATTAAGCATGCCTCAGCTCAATCAGCTTCCCGAGATCTTCTGGTCCCAGCTTTTCTGGCTGGCGGTCGTGTTCGGAATCATTTTCTTTGCGATCGGCAAGGGAATGGTCCCGAAGATCCAATCGACCGTGGACGCCCGCGAGAAGCAGATCGCCGAGGATCTTGAGAAAGCCCAGGCCGCGCGCCTGGCGGCCGACCGGACCGAGGAGGCCTGGCGGGAACGGATGGACGCCGCGCGCGCCGAGGCGGCGAAGATCGCCAACGAGGCAAAGCAGGCCAGCGCTCGCGACACTGAGGCCAAGGTGAAAGCGGCGGCTGACAAGCTCAACGTCAAGCTCCAGGCCTCGGAGAAGAAGCTCGTCGAAGCGACCCAGTCTGCCCGTGCTGAGATCGAGGCGGTGGCGGCCGAGCTGACCCGGGACCTCGTTTCGCGGCTTACCGGCCTCAAGATCGACCCAAAGGAAGCCGCTGCCGCGGTGAAGGCGGAAATGCATGGCTGAGCAGCCGACTCACGCGGGCACCGAGGTGCCGGCCCACAACGAAGCGGAGCCTACCGCATTCGGCCTGACCGCGCCGGCCTGGATTGCGCTGGCGATCATCGTTGTGCTTGCACTCCTGGTCTGGAAGAAAGTGCCGGCCGCAATCGCCGGTGCGCTCGATGGAAAGATCGCACTGATCCGCGATCAGCTTGCGGAAGCGGAAACGCTGCGCAAGGAGGCCGAGGCGCTCAAGGCGGAATATGAGGCGAAGTCCGCGTCGGCCGACAAGGATCGTGCCGCATTGCTTGAGCGCGCGCGTCACGAAGCCGACGAGATCGTCGCCAAGGCCAAGACCGATGCCGAGGCGCTAATCGGGCGCCGCACGCGGATGGCCGAGGAAAAGATCGCGGCCGAGGAGCGAAGTGCGGTCGAGCAGCTGCGCGCATCCGCGGCCGATGCCGCCGCAAATGCTGCCGCGCGCCTCATTGCCGAGCGCAACGACGCCGGGACCGACGCGAAGCTCGTCGACCAGGCGATCAAGTCGATCGCCACGCACTAAGCGGGAAGTGCCGCGGCGTTATTGCCGGTGTTCGCCGCCCGGCTGGCTGACACCCTCCAGCGCCTCGGTCGCGCAGTCGTTGTCCGCCTCGCGGCTAAGATCGCCGAGGCTGACGATGCCGCAGAGACGCTCCTGCTCGTCGACCACCGGAAGCCTGCGAACCTGCGCGTCACTCATCTTGCTGGCGGCGTCTTCGATGCTGTCGTCAATGTGCACGATCACGAGATCGTCGGTCATCAGCTCCCGCACGGGCGTGTCGGGGCCGTAGCCCTTGGCGATTCCGCGAACCGCGATGTCGCGGTCCGTGATCATGCCGATCAGCCGGTCGTCCTGGGTCACGGGGATCGAGCCCGCGTCCGCATTGAGCATGAAACTGGCTGCGTCCTGCACCCGCTGGTCGGGGCGGACCGTCTGCACGTTGCGAGTCATGACTTCACGGACTTTCATGGTCGCTCTCCTCCGGAATAAAGCGCGAGAGAAAACGAACGGCCGCCAAGCGACGTTCCTGAGGTTACGGCACGTTCTCGGTCAGGAGGTCGTACGTCGCGACCAGCTCGTCCCTTTGATTGAAGATCTCCACCGCCCAGCGGACGACGCCCGTGTCCTCGCTCTTGAGGGACTTGGAGCGAACGCTGAGCTCGACCCGCATCGAATCGCGAGGATAGAGCGGGGTCAGGAAGCGCAGGTTCTCGAGACCCGTATTGGCGAGCACCGGCCCGGGATCGGGATCGACGAACAGCCCCGCGGCAAAGCTCAGGATCAAATAGCCGTGAGCGACTCGACCCTCGAAGATCGGCGACGCCTTGGCCGCCTCCTCGTCCATGTGGGCGTAGAATTTGTCACCGGTGAACTCGGCGAAATGTTCGATGTCGTCGATGCTGACTGTCCGGCTTTCCGTCTTCCAGGTGTCCCCGAGGTGAAGCTCGCTCATTTTCAGGCGGAACGGGTGCACGCCCATGATCCGCTTGGGCGCGCCGGGAATATATTGCTCCGTGATCGCCGCAATCATCGTGGGTGACGACTGGATCGCAGTGCGCTGCATGTAATGCTTCACGCCGCGGACGCCGCCCATCTCTTCACTGCCGCCCGCGCGACCAGGCCCGCCGTGGACGAGGACCGGGAGCGGCGAGCCGTGGCCCGTGCTCTCGGCGGCATTGTCGCGGTTCAGGACCAGCATTCGCCCGTGATAGGCCGCCGCGCCCTGGACGAACTCGCGCGCGGCATCGGGCGAATGGGTGAAGAGCGACAGGACAAGACTGCCGCGGCCGCGGTTGGCGAGCGCGATTGCATCGCCGATGTCCTTGTAGGGCATGATTGTCGAGACGGGACCGAACGGTTCGCAATCGTGGACCGCATCCGTTCCCCACGGATCGTCGGTGCGCAGCAGGACGGGCGGCAGGAACGCGCCGCCGCTAACCGGCGGTTCGGCATTTGGGTCCCCCGCGACGATGCGCGCGCCCGCCGCCTCAAGCTCGCGAATTCGGGCCCTGACGTCGTCCCGCTGGCTGATGCTGACGAGCGCACCCATGCGCGTGTCTTCGGCACGCGGGTCGCCGACCTTGGTCGTCGCCAGCCGCTCGCCCAGCGCCTTCTCGACGGCGTCGAGATATTGCGCGGGGGCCATGGCGCGGCGGATGGCAGTGCATTTCTGCCCCGCCTTCACCGTCATCTCGGTCGCGACTTCCTTGATGAACAGGTCGAACTCGGGCGTACCGGGTCCCGCATCGGGTCCCAGCAGCGATGCATTCAGACTGTCCTGCTCCGCGACGAACCGGACCGATTCCCGCATCACGGCCGGATGAGTGCGAAGCTTGAGCGCAGTCGATGCCGAGCCTGTGAAGCTGACGATGTCCTGTCCGGTAAGATGGTCGAACAGGTCGCCGACGCCGCCGACGATGAGCTGGACCGCGCCGGCCGGCAGAACGCCAGCCTCGATCATCACCTTGAACGCGGCCTCCGCCAGATAGGCCGTGGCCGACGCCGGCTTCACGATCGCGGGAACCCCGGCGAGAAGCGTCGGCGCCAGTTTCTCGAGCATTCCCCAGACCGGGAAATTGAACGCGTTGATGTGCACTGCTGCGCCCTGCAGCGGCGTGTAGATGTGTTGGCCAACGAACGTGCCCTGCTTCGACAGGCCCTCCAGCTGCCCGTCGAGGAGGACATGGGCGTCCGGCAGCTCGCGGCGGCCTTTCGACGAGAAGGAGAAAAGCGTGCCGGCGCCGCCCTCAATGTCGATCCATCCATCCTTGCGGGTCGCACCGGTCAGATAGTTGAGCTCGTACAGTTCCTCCTTGCGCGCCATGATCGCCAGGCCGAGCGCCTTGATCATCCGGGCCCGCTCATGGAACGTGAGCTTGCGCAGCGCCGGGCCGCCGACTTCCCGCGCGTGCCGAAGCATCGCGCCGAAATCGAGCCCGCTGGATCCCGTCGTCGCGACCGGCGCACCGTCGATGGCGCTCGGAATCTCTGACAGGTTGCCGTCGCCGGCGATCCAGCGATCGCGCTCGTAGTTTAAAAGTTGGACAGTTTTCATCGCGCGTCCTTAGAACAAGTTGAGGCGCGCGGCACCTCTCGCGAGCGGCACCCGCACGCACGCCGCTCGCAGAGCAATGGACAGGCCCACTACGCAATGGACTTCCCTGAATTCATCGCGCCGATGCCCGTCGGCGAGTTCATGGCCGGCTATTTCGGCCAGCGGCCGGTCCATCTCCACGGCGGGGCGGGGGAGCGCGACGGCCTGTTCTCTCTGTCGCGGCTTGAAGCGCTCATGTCCGCGCGGCGCCACTGGACCGAGGACAATCTCAAGCTCATCCTCAATAGCCGGCCCATTTTCGCCGAGCATTTCCTTGAGAGTGCCGCCGGCAATGCCGCCGCGCGTTTTGCGGATCCGGCCAAGGTCCAGCTGTTCGTCCGTATGGGCGCGAGCCTGGTCGCCGATCACATCGAGGACGTCGATCCGCTCGTTCGGGGCGTGACGGCGATGCTGTCCGAGCGCTTTGCGGGGACGGCCGGCGCCAATGCTTATTTTTCCTTCAAGGACGTCCAGGCGTTCAACAGCCACTGCGACCTGCACGAAGTGTTCGCCGTCCAGCTCGAAGGCAAGAAGGTCTGGCGGATTTACGAGAATCGGGCCGACTCTCCGGTCGAGACGATCCAGGGGCCGAACGCCCAGTCGATCATCGACCAAGCCAAGGGGCGGGTGCTGATGACCGTGCGGATGCAGCCCGGCGACCTGCTCTACATCCCGCGCGGTTATTTCCACGACGCGCTGGCCGATGAGGGCCGCTCGCTTCACCTGACCTTCGGCGTGGCGCCGCTCGACGGCCGGTATGTGTTCGATCTGCTGAAGCAGCTTGCGACCAGGAATGCGAAGTTCCGGGCCTATTTGCCCAACGGGCGAGCCGATCCCGATGCCCTTCGTAAGCATCTGGCCGGCCTTGCCGACGAGGTCGGAGCGCTGCTTCGTTCCCCGGTCTTCGAGTCCACTCTCGCGGGTCGGCAAGGCGCGCTGGCGCGTGCGCCTTATGCCGTGAACCTCGCCGACCAGGAGAAGCTGGACCATTTCGCCCGGACCGATCAGCCCGCCGAAATTGCCTGGCGCCTCGATGGGGCAGTCCTTCGCCACGGGGCCGGCGAGGATCCGCTTGGATCGATTGCGGAAGCGATGGAATGGGCGCTGGAGCAGGGGGCCTTTTCCGAGCAGCAGTTGAGGGCGCGATTCCACTGGCTCGACGGCGCGGAAGTGGACCGGTTGACGGAACTGCTAACGGGCGCGCGACTGTTCGTTCGATACGAACCGCAGCTTTAACCTTCGCCGTCGGGCCGGGTCATTCGGATATCGAACCGCCGCGTCGTCGGATGGCTGCTCGAGAGGCCGCCGTCGACGACGAGCGCTGCGCCATTGACGTAGCTCGCCGCGCCCGAGGCGAGGAACAGTGCGGCCTGCGCGATCTCGCTTGGGTCGCCTCCGCGGCCCGTCGGGTTGAGCTCGCCGATCCGGTGTGACTGGCCGCTGTCGCGGGCCATGTCGTAGATCGGCCTGGTCATGCCGGTCTCGATCAGTCCAGGGCAGATGGCGTTGACCCGAATGCCGGAGCCGGACAGCTGTTGCGCGGCCGTCTGGACGAGATTGATGACGCCGGCTTTCGATGCCGAATAAGCGGCTCCGCCGGCTCCGCTGCGCAGTCCCGCGACGCTTGCGGTGCAGATGATCGATCCGCCGCGCCCGGCCTTCTCCATGTACCGAGCGCCATATTTGATCGCGAGAAACGGTCCGATGAGGTTGACGCGCAGGATCTCGGCCCAGTCCTCGGCAGTCTGCTCTGCGATCGACGCGAAGCCCCCCGAAACACCGGCATTCGCGAAGAGGATGTCGAGCCCCCCGTGGGCTGCCACCACCTCCTCGATGAGCGTTTTGACCTCCGCTTCACTGCCCGCATCGGCGCGCACGTCCGCGCCCTCGCTGACATCCGCGCCAATCACGGTCGCGCCCTCGTTTCGGAACAAGTCGACGGTTGCTTTGCCGATTCCCGATGCGGCGCCCGTTACCAGTGCTACCTTGCCCGACAGTCTTCCCATTGGCGGCTCATAGCCAACTGACATTGTTGCTGATAGGCGGCGCCGATGGATTTCAGCCTTAGCAGCGCCGAGACCCAGTGGCGCGACCGTGTTCGCGACTTCATCCAGGCCGAGGTTCGCCCGCGCGTTCCCAATTACGATGCACAGCAGCGCGCGGGTGAGCGCTGGAAGGTCCTTCCGGTCATCGAGGAGCTGAAGGAGAAAGCCCGGGCGGAGGGGCTGTGGAACCTGTTCATGCCGCCCTCGCACGGCGCGACACCGGTCGATGACAGCTTTCAGTTCGACGGGCCCGGGCTCAGCAACCTCCAATATGCCTTTTGCGCTGAGGAGATGGGGCACTTCCTGTGGGCGTCGGAGGCGTTCAACTGCTCCGCGCCCGACACCGGGAACATGGAGGTCATCCACCGCTACGGCACCCGCGAGCATAAGGACGAGTGGCTGAAGCCGCTGATGAACGGCGAGATTCGCTCAGCCTTCCTGATGACCGAGCCAGACGTCGCCTCGTCGGACGCCACCAACATCAAGTGCCGCATCGAGATGCGCGGCAACGAATATGTGATCAACGGGCGCAAGTGGTGGTCGAGCGGGGCGGGCGATCCGCGCTGCAAGGTCGCGATCCTGATGGGCAAGACCGACCCGGACGCCGAGACCCACAAGCAGCAGTCGATGATCCTCGTGCCCCTCGATGCGCCGGGAGTGACGATCAAACGCCACCTGCCCGTGTTCGGTTACGACGACGCGCCGCATGGGCACATGGAGATCGAGCTCGACGATGTGCGAGTGCCGCCGTCAAACATGCTGCTCGGCGAGGGCCGAGGCTTCGAGATCGCGCAGGGGCGCCTGGGACCTGGGCGGATTCATCATTGCATGCGCATCATCGGCGCCGCCGAGGAATCGCTCGACGCGATGGTTGGGCGGCTGATGTCGCGCACCGCGTTTGGAAAGACCATCGCCGAGCAGGGTGTGTGGGAGGAGCGCGTCGCGAACGCCCGGATCGACATCGAGATGACCCGGCTCCTCTGCCTGAAAGCTGCGGACATGATGGACCGTGCCGGCAACAAGGCCGCGCAGGGGGAGATCGCGATGATCAAGGTCGCCGCTCCGATCATGGCGCTCAAGATCATCGACGATGCGATCCAGGCGTTTGGCGCCGCGGGCGTGTCGGAGGACGCCGGACTGGCTCGCGCTTATGCCTCGATCCGCACGCTGCGCCTCGCCGATGGGCCCGACGAAGTGCATCGCCGAGCCATCGCCCGGCTGGAGTATAACAAACACAAGTGAGCGAGCCGGGCCTTGACGAAGCCGCGCTTGGATCGTGGCTCGAAGCGAACGTCGAAGGGTTCAGCGGCCCCTTTACGCTGACCAAGTTTCCTTCCGGCCAGTCGAACCCGACCTACAGGATCGGCGCCGGGTCGGGCGACTATGTGCTTCGACGCAAGCCTTTCGGCCAATTGTTGCCGTCGGCGCATGCAGTGGATCGCGAATATCGCCTGCTGTCGGCCCTGAGCCCGCTCGGCTTCGCTGTGCCGCGGCCGCTCGCATCATGCGACGATCCCGCCGTCATCGGCGCGATTTTCTACGTCATGGAGCTGGCCAGGGGGCGACCCTACGCCGATGGCGCCTTGCCGGACTTCGATCCCCCGACCCGCCGCCGGATGTACGAGCAGCTGGTCGATACGCTGGCCGAGCTGCACAATATCGACCCGGTCGACGCCGGGCTCGGCGACTTCGGCAGGCCGGGAAATTATTTCGAGCGGCAGGTCGCGCGCTGGACGCGGCAGTATCGCGATTCGGAGACGGATTATCTCCCGGCGATGGAGCATCTGATCGCATTCCTGCCGGAGACTTTGCCCGAGCAGTCGCGCACCTCGATCGTCCACGGCGACTATCGCATCGACAACGTCGTCTTCGACGGCGACGGCACGCTCATCGCCGTGCTCGACTGGGAGCTTGCGACGCTTGGCGATCCGGTCGCCGATTTCTCTTATCTCGCGATGCAGTGGATGATGCCGGCCGACGGCGGGGCGGGGCTTGCCGGCCTTGAGCTGGCGCAGCTGGGCATCCCAGACCTGGACGAGATCGTGGAGCGTTATTCCGCGCGCTCCGGCGTGCCGGTGGCCTCGGGCCTCGACTGGTATTTCGCCTACAACCTCTTCCGCCTCGCGGGAATCGTCCAGGGCATCAAGAAACGCGTGATCGACGGGACCGCGAGCCACGCCCGGGCCGCCGAGATGGCAAAGCGGGTGCCGATGCTCGCCTCGGCGGCCTGGGACTTCGCGACGAAGGCGGGAGCGTCTTAGAGGCGACCCATCAGCAGCAGCACCACGATCACGACCAGGACCAGGCCCAGGATGCCCGACGGGCCATAGCCCCAGTTGGCGCTATGACCCCAGCGCGGCAGGGCGCCGATCAACAACAGGATCAGCAGGATGATGAGAATGGTGCCAAGCACGTCGTGCCTCCTTTTTGTCCTTGTTCACTTCGCGTAACGAACCATCGGGAAGGAGAGTTGCAGCCCATGATCGAACCGGTTCGCGCAATTGCGCTCGGCGATATCGAGGAGGCGCGCGCGCGGATTGCGGGAACCGTGCTCCGAACGCCCTTGGTGAAGCTGGACCTCGGTCGCGACAGGCCCGAGGTCTACCTGAAACTCGAAAACCTCCAGCCGACCAACGCCTACAAGATTCGCGGCGGCACCAATGCGGTTGCGCGCCTGTCGGACGAAGAGCGGGCGAAGGGCGTGTGGACGATCAGTGCGGGCAATGCCGGGCAGGCCGTCGCTTATGCCGCGCGAACATTCGGCGTCCCCTGCTCAGTCGTTGCGATCGAGACCGCGCCGCAGACCAAGCTAGAGCGGATGCGCGCGCTCGGTGCGAGGATCGTACCGGTGTCCTACAGCGACGCGTGGAAGGCCGCTGAATCCCATTCGTACGAGGGAATGGAGGGAACGTTCGTCCATCCGTTCGACAATCACCATTTCATCGCCGGTCACGGAACGATGGGCCTGGAGATCGTCGAGGACCTGCCGGAAGTTCAGACGGTCATCGCCGCAATCGGCGGCGGCGGGCTGATCACCGGCGTTGGAAGCGCGATCAAGGCGCTTCGACCCGAGGCGCAAGTCATCGGCGCCGAGCCCGAAACCGCCGCGCCTTACGCTCACTCCCTCCGCGAAGGAGGGCCCTCGAAGTTCCCGAATTGGGAAGCATCGTTCGTCGATGGCGCAGGCGGGCAAAGCGTCACGGAGCGGATGTGGCAGCGAATGCAGCCGGTGGTCGACGGCGCGATCACCATCACGCTGGACGAGACGCGCGAAGCGATGCGGCTGATCGCGGACAAGGCGCGCGCGATTGCCGAAGGCGCGGGGGCGCTGTCGCTGGCCGCCGCGCTTACCGGCAAGGCCGGTCAAGGGCCAATCGTGTGCGTCGTCTCCGGCGGGAACATCGACCTCGCAAAGTTCGCTGACCTGGTGACCGCCTGATCAGCGGCCCTTGAAGCTCGGCTGGCGCTTCTCGAGGAAGGCGGCGACGCCTTCGCGATAATCCTCGGTGAAGCCGAGGCGGCGCATCTCGTCGCGCTGCAGGTCAAGCTCTTCGTCGAGGCTGCGATTCCAGCTGGAGCGGATCATATGCTTGATCGCGGCCAGGCCCAGCGGCGGCATGCCTGCGAGCTTTTCGGCAAGCGCGTTGACTGTCGCGTCGAGCTCCGCGTCGTCGACGCATTTCCAGATCAGGCCCCAGTCCGCGGCCTGCTCGGCGCCAAGGGGCTCGCCGGTCAGCGCGAGGCCCATCGCGCGTGCCTGGCCCAAATGGCGTGCCAGGTGCCAGCTTCCGCCCGTGTCCGGAACCAGTCCGATCGCCGCGAAGCTCTGGATGAATTTCGCGGATTTCGCGGCGATCACCATGTCACAGGCCATCGCGAGGCTCGCGCCGGCCCCGGCCGCAACGCCGTTCACCCGGGCAATGACGGGCTGCGGCAAGGCAGCGAGCGTCCGGACGAGCGGGTTCCAGCAGCCTTCGACCGTCGTCCCGAGATCGACCGCTTCGCCCGGCGCAACCGCGCGGTCGTTGAGGTCCTGGCCAGCGCAGAAGCCGCGGCCGGCGCCGGTCAGCACCACGACGCGCGCATCGCCAAGGCTCGCAAGCGAGCTTCGAAGCTCCTCGTGCATCTGAACGGTGAAGCTGTTGAGCCGGTCGGGCCGGTTGAGCGTGATCCGGGCAATGGGCCCGGGTTCAAACTGAATGATCTCGTAGGACATTTCGTTAATCCGTCACCCTGAACCGCCCTACGAACAAAATGGATGCTGAAACAAGTTCAGCATGACGAATTGCTGGGGGAATTTGGCAGGCCGAGCTCAGCATGACAGAAATGAACAATGAACAGTGACGAACTCGCGAACCGGGTGGCGCATCACATGATTGCCGCCGAGGGCACCGGCCCCGCCTGGGGCCTCAAGATCGAGGAGGTGCGCGAGGATTATGCGCGTGTGTCGATGGTCGTCCGCGCCGACATGCTGAACGGCCACGGCTTCGCCCATGGCGGGATGATCTTCGCGCTCGCCGACAGCGCTTTCGCTTATGTGTGCAACGGCGCCAACCACGCCAGCATGGCGGCGCAGGCGTCGATCGTCTTCCTCGACAAGGTGCGCGAGGGCGAGACGTTGATTGCCGAAGCGGCGGAGGTTGCTCGCGAGGGTCGGGCCGGTGTTACGCGCGTGGCAGTCCGGACGTCGGACGGCAGGACGGTCGCCGAGTTCACCGGCTATTCGCGCACCCTCGGCGGACCGGTTGTCGAGATTTGAACGTTAAGCCGTCCCGGACTACATCGCTCCCATGTACACGACCGAGCTTCAGAAGACGGCGAAGATCGAGAATCTCGAGGACCCAAAACTCCTCGAGGCGTTCGAGGCGCGGGTTGCTGCCGATGACTTCATCGAGCCCAAGGACTGGATGCCCGAGGCTTATCGGCGGACGCTGACTCGGCAAATTAGCCAGCACGCACATTCAGAGATCGTCGGCATGCTTCCGGAAGGCAATTGGATTACCCGCGCGCCGTCGCTCCGGCGCAAGGCGATCCTGCTCGCCAAGGTGCAGGACGAGGCGGGGCACGG
>Ga0207701_10006904_pt1 | contig 11314 bp, 10 predicted proteins | sample KBSSwiSSwithPhiX_FD_184294 | JGI IMG/M metagenome (GOLD analysis project Ga0207701, IMG submission 184294) | Switchgrass rhizosphere bulk soil microbial communities from Kellogg Biological Station, Michigan, USA, with PhiX - S5 (SPAdes) (version 2) | ecosystem: Environmental > Terrestrial >...
CAGGGCACAACGGTCGACGGCGGAGTCCACTGGTCTTTTCATCCCTTTTATTTTGATAGCAACGAGGGCGGTTGTGACGACGTCTTCTTCTTCGATGAGACTAATGGAGTGACTTCGGGAGTCGTTTGGGACGGCACCGGAGCGATCGCAACGACGAGCAACGGCGGATCCGATTGGACCACGTCATTATTCCCAAGCGGAATGCAGGGAATGGATTTTCCTAAACCGAACAGCGGATTCGCGGTCGGCTTTGCTGGGACAATTATGAAGTCCAACGACTCTGGGAACACTTGGTCGCCACAAACAAGCGGTACGTTGTTCGATCTCTTCGACGTTCATTTTACCAGTGCCGGACAGACTGGCCTTGTGACTGGGGCGGCCGGCACAATTCTTCGCACGACCAATGGCGGGCAAGCTGGCGGTATGGAATTGCTTTCAGCTGTGTCGAGCAAAGGTAGCTTTGATATCGACTTACCGCTGACAAAGCCATTTGCAGTCGAAAGCCGCAGCGGTGGGGTCGGCGGCAATTACAGCCTAACTCTTACTTTCAATAATCCCATCAGTTCTGTCGACGACATCGCCACCTCGTGCGGCTCAGTCAAAGGTAGTCGAATTGCTGACGACGATGTTCATCGGCTCCTCGTCAACCTCACTGGAGTCAACTGTAACGAGCAGTATCTTACCGTTACCTTAACAAACGTTCACGATGACCAGGGTAACACCCTTTCTTCTGCGGCGGTAACCGCGGGCTTATTGCTCGGCGATATCAACGGCGATGGCGTTGTTGATAATACTGACTCTCATGAGACGAAGATCGATCGTGGGCAGCCAAATGATGCAAGTAACTTCCGCGAAGACATCAACACAAACGGCCACATTGATAAAACGGACTTTAATCGGGTCAAAGCCCAGATCGGCACGGCTTTGCCGCCCTAACCCGGAAGTTAACCGTTGACGGCTGGCCGAACGCTATGCGTCACGCCTCTACGTTCATCGACGTGGGACTCAAATTCCATGCGTGCTAGCTTGCATTAATCCGATTTCTCGAGTCCCACCAACCCGTCCCAAAAATTCGCTGGCCGAGGCTCAGCGATGCAACGATGGGTATGGCCTATGAAACGATCAATCTGCGAGTCAAATCGCGCTCCTCGCACCTCTCAGATGCCCTCCGAACTTGCGCGCGTAATGCCGCGCCCTAGCCGCCGTCCGAAACCGTGGTGGCGGCTGGCCCTTGCCGTGCTAGTTCTTGCCTGTGCGTTCTCGAGCTACGGTTGCTCAGATGCCTTCATCCCTCCGCCCGAAGACCCTCCACTCGGTCAAACAGGCCCGGACGCACCCCCGCCCCATCTTGATAAGCCGGGCGACTTATGATCACATCAGGCTCAGTTGTCCGCCTTTCGGAGCCCTCGGCCGTTTGTTTCAAACCTCCGAAACACCTTCTTCTCTTCCTTGCTTCGGTTAGTGCGATGCTAGCAACTGAAATGGGCGCACAGAACTCTCCGCCGCCTCAAGCGCCCTTCGACGTCGTGATCAAAAACGGTGTTGTCTATGACGGCACCGGTGGGGAGGGACGAGAGGTGGATGTAGCTCTACGCGGCGATCGCATAGCGGGGGTAGGCGACTTCAAGAATTCGCCCGCCAAGCTGGTGATTGATGCTCGTGGACTGGCGATCGCTCCGGGGTTCATCAACATGCTCTCGTGGTCAAATGAATCGCTAATCGCGGATGGGCTTTCCCAAAGCGAGATAAGGCAGGGGGTGACAACCGAGATTATGGGCGAAGGCGACTCGATGGGTCCCGTCAACGATCGAGTCCGTGAAGAGATGCTGCGGGAGCAGAGGGACATTCACTACAAAGTCGAGTGGACGACATTGGCTGACTATCTCCGCTATCTCGAAAAGCGTGGCGTTTCCTGCAATGTCGCCTCTTTCATCGGGGCAACTACGATTCGCAAAAACGTGATTGGCTATGAGGACAAACAACCTACTCCCCAACAGCTCGATCAAATGCGGACACTGGTCCAAAAAGAAATGGAAGCCGGCGCGCTTGGAATTGGGACATCGTTGATTTATCCCCCAGCCTTCTATGCGAAAACGCCAGAACTAATCGAGCTGTGCAAGGTCGCGGCGCGATACAAGGGCAAATACATCTCGCACATGCGAAGTGAGGGCAATCAACTCCTCGAAGCGGTCGATGAGTTAATCCGAATTAGCCGCGAAGCCAACATTCCGGCAGAGATTTACCACATTAAGGCCGCCGGAAAATCGAATTGGCCAAAAGTGGATGCGCTGCTCGCGAAAATCGAAGCTGCGCAAAAGGAAGGGGTCAAGATTACCGCCGATATGTACACTTATACCGCTGCCGGCACGGGCCTCGATGCCTGTTTGCCGCCATGGACGGAAGACGGCGGTTATCCTGCGCTCTTCAAGCGGTTGCGTGATCCTGCAACGCGAGAAAAGATCGCCGCGGAAGTAAAGACACCGAGTGACGCATGGGAGAACCTCTATCTCGCGGCTGGGTCGCCTGAAAACATCCTGGTTGTCGGTTTCAAATCGGAAAAATTGAAACCACTAACTGGTAAGTCGCTCGCTGAGGTGGCGAAGATGCGCGGCAAGGATCCGGTCGAGACCATTATGGATCTGCTCGCTGAAGATGAATCCCGCATCGACACCATCTATTTCGTGATGTCAGAAGAAAATGTGCGCAAGGAAATAGCGAAACCATGGATCTCATTCGGTTCGGATGAATCCTCGCAAGCGCCAGAGGGCGTTTTTCTGAAATCCAACCCCCATCCGCGCGCTTACGGCAACTTCGCGCGCGTTCTGGGTAAGTACGTGCGCGACGAGAAAGTAATCTCGTTAGGCGAAGCCGTGCGTAGGTTGAGTGCGCTCCCAGCAACCAACCTCGGGCTCGATCACCGTGGTTTTATCCAAGAGGGAATGTTCGCCGATGTCGTCGTATTCGACCCCGCAACCATCGCCGATCGTGCCACCTTCGCCCAGCCACACCAGTACTCCGTCGGGATGAAACAGATCTTCGTCAACGGTGTGCAAGTTCTGAAGGACGGCGAGCACACCGGTGCGAAACCCGGTCGGGCTCTCTGGGGACCGGGAAAGGTTCGTTAGGGAAAACTCAGCCGCGACTTATACAAGTTCGCTACAGCTGCCGCGGACCTAACGCCTAACGATAAGGATCGAACAGCGCTTACTGATCCAGCGCATAGACTTCGACCAGCGCGACACCGGTGCAACCGTTCGCGCCTCGAATCCAGGCAAGGAAAAGCGTTCGGAGGGGCTGCAAGAAACTATACACACTATAATTTGTATAGCACTCTGCCTGCCGATTGAATTAGCCAGAAACCTCGATCGCAGACGCCAGGAATATTCGTTAATTACTACCGGTTAATTGGTTATGTCCAATTGAAAAGCGGCCTGCGACTTGCTTCTTAAGACTTCCAGTCATGAGTCAAGCATTGCAGATTTTGGCGGTCGAAGATGAAAAAGCTGTCGCGCAGATTCTGGCGGTCGTGCTCGGCGGTCCCGCTGCGAAAGTGAGCCGGGCGGCGGACGGTTGGGAGGCATTGATGAAGATTGGCGTCGCGGAGCGACCCTATGACGTCGTAATTACCGACCACAGAATGCCAAGAATGACCGGCCTGGAACTGGTGCGTCGCCTGCGGACCCGAGACTTCAAGGGCAAGATTCTTGTTCTTTCCGCCCACCTGACCGACGAGGACATTCAGGCTTACGAATCGCTAAATGTCGACATGATGATGTCGAAACCGTTCGACTTCGAGGAACTGCAAAGCGCAGTTGCGCTGTTAACGAAGGGCGCTTCCGTCCGAGTAGCTGCCTAACGACCACGAATTGTCGTAGCTGATAGTCGATCAATCTGCTCTTCTCGGATTCTTTCCGTTAGGCAAATTGCTGCGCTCTCCCCGCTTACACGCTTCTTGCGCGCTGAGCAGATGGCCTAGCTTTGCATTGACCGTTTTGCTTATGGTCGATAAAGGGAGCTGAGATGAAGCGATTTGCTCTATGCCTAGCTCTGATTGCGCCCTTCGCCCTTCTGTCTAAGCCCGCCGCGGCATCCGAAGCGACGGATTCGTCCTACCAGCAACTGGCGAACTTGTTCACCGACTGGCGCGCATTCAACCATCCCGCGATCGCCAATGGTCGGCCCGATTACAGTGCCGCCACCATGGCCAAGAAGGCCGAGGAGCTCTCCGCCTTCCGCGCGCGCCTAAAAGCCATCGACACCAGCGGCTGGTCGACCGAGCAGAAGAACGACAATCGCGTGGTTGAGGCCGAAATGAACGCCCTCGATTTCTTTCTTCGCATCCTCAAGCCCTGGCAGCGCGACCCGATCTTCTACGTGACCGTTTTTCCGGAAATGAGCGACGTTCCCGCGCATGAAGGACCGTCGGCCGAGCCGAACATCGACCTCTTCGCCTACAAGTCCCCATTGTCGCCGGCCGACGATGCCAGGCTCACGGAATTGATCGGCGCTATCCCGGCCCTCCTCGCCGACGCCAAGATCAACCTCGCCGGAAGCACCGCCCACGATCTCTGGGCCTATGGCGATCGAGCCTTTGCCGACCAAGCCGATTTTCTCGTCCAATGGCAAAAGGGCGGTCTGCAACTGCGCGACCTTGGCGGCACCCGGAAAATCTCGCTGGACGGGACGAGCCCGGCGCTCAAGGCGGCGATCGAGAAGGCCCGCGTCGCCAGCGCGGACTTTGCCGCCTACGTAAGGGCCGAAGCACCCAAGCGCCAAGGCCCCTCCGGCGTCGGCAAGGTCAATTACGATTGGTGGCTCAAGCACGTCATGCTCTCACCGCTCACCTACGACCAGCAAGTCGGGCTGCTCGAGCGCGAGCTCGACCGATCGCTCTCGTCGTTGCGGCTTGAAGAAGCGCGCAACCGCGACAAGCCGCCGATCACTCCGATTGACGACCCCGCCGCATATGCCGCGATGAGCCGAGCCCATGCCGAAAAGCTCTACCGACTATGGGTCGAGACCGGCACCATCACCGATAAACCCTATTTGCACGACGCGCTTCTGGCCCAGGCGCCGACTTACGTGCCTTTGGCCGACCGCAATTTCTTCAGTCACGTGACCGCGCTCGACCCGCTTCCGCTCTCGAGCCATGAATTCCACTGGATTGATCTCGCCAAGCTCGCCCACGAAGCGCAGCCGACACCGGTCCGCTCCATGCGTCCGTTGTTCAACATGTATGCCGACCGTTCCGAAGGTTTCGCCACCGCGATGGAAGAAATCGCGATGCAGGAGGGAATCTACGACGACGAACCTCACGGCCGCGAACTGGTCTGGGCGATGCTCGCCAACCGCGCGGCGCGCGGGCTCGCTTCGCTCCGCGTCCAGAATAATGAGATGACGTTGGAAGAGGCCGGCAAATTCCACGCCGGCTGGACTCCGCGTGGCTGGTCGGACGCGAAGAGCAAGCTGGTCGGTTTCGAACAGCTCTTGTATCTGCGCCAGCCTGGTTACGGTCCCAGCTATATCGTTGGCAAGTCGCAGCTCGACAGCATGATCGCGCGCGCCAGCCACCAAGCGGAATCGTCAGGCAAGCCGTTCAGCCTCCAGCAGACTTTCGCAGCCATCTGGGCGTCGGGCATCGTTCCGCCGTCAGTCATCGACAGCGAGTTTCTCGAGCGCCTGCCCTGACGGCCCACTCGCCAGAGACCTAAGAAAACGACTCTATCCGGTCGAAGTCACCAGGTTCCTTCGAAAGCACCGAGTAGAGCAACGCCGTTTGGCTACTCCGTTCCGCTCATCGTCTTGATTAATCGATAAGTAAATTCGACGCTTTCGTCGAACTCGCGCGCGCCGATCCGCTCGTCGCGGCCGTGCGCACGGTTTTCGTTCACGTCCTGCCATGTGCCGCTCACGTCATAGCTCGGGATGCCCGCATTGCGCGTTTGGCGGTCGTCGCTGAAACCGGTGGCCATCGTCGGCACGAGCGGCACACCGGGCCACATCGAATGCGCGATATCGGTGATTTTCGCCAGCAGTTGCGGCGACGGCGGCGACTCAGGGCTCACTATCGGCGGCGCGTCCTGCGTAATACTGATCTTGGGATCGGCCAGCGTTGCGGTTAATTCTTCCTGAACGTGCTGCGCGGTGTCACCAGGCATGAGGCGGCATTGGATCGTCGCCTTCGCGCGCTGCGGCAGCGCGTTTTCCGCGTGGCCGCCAGAGATCAGCGTCGCGACGCAAGTGGTGCGGAGCTGTGCATTGAAGCGCGGGTTTGCACTCAAGCGATCTGCGGCTGCGAGATCCGGCGGCGTTTTCGCCACGGCGCGCATGTCCGCGCTCTCCGAACCCGGCTCGAGGTCCGCTAATTTCGCGAAGCTCGCTCGCGTCGTGTCCGTGAGCATGACCGGGAACGCGTGCACTTCGAGGCGCGCGAGGCCGTCCGCGATGCGATAGATTGGATTGTCTTTGCCGGGGAGCGAGCCGTGGCCTCCGGGGCCCGTCGCCTCGATCGTAAAGGTCAGGTAAGTCTTTTCGCTGGTGCCGATCTCGAAGAACGCGCGTTTACCATCTTTGTAATCGCCGCCCCCACCGTCGAGGTTGATCGCCATGCTGGCGTCGATGAGCTCACGATGGTTTTTCAGCAGAAATTGCGGGCCATTGGAATCGCCACCCGCCTCTTCGTCGGCGGTGAACGCGACGATGACATCGCACGACGGCGTGAAGCGCTCGCGTTTCAGGCGGATTAGCGATTCGACCATCGCGGCGTCGCCATTCTTCATGTCAACGGTGCCGCGGCCGTAGAGCCAGCCGTCCTTCTCCGTGAGCTTGAACGGACCCATCGACCAGTCGGCGGCCTTTGCCTCGACCACGTCGAGATGGCCGAGGAACAGGATTGGCTTGGCGCTGCCCTTTTTGCCGCGGTAGCGCACGATGAGGTTACCTTTTACGGGACGGTCGGGCGGCGCGATGAAGGTTAGATCGTCAGCGGCGAAGCCGGCCGCGAGAAGGCGGTGGCGGATGGCTTGCGCGGCTTCGGTCGACCCATGCTCGTGCGTGGTATTGATCTCGATCAGCTCTTTAAAGATATCGCGTGCGAGGACCCGGTCGGGCTCAGGCGGCAGCGGGCCCGGCGAGGCGGCAGCGTGGACGGAGGTGCACAGGACGCAAACAGCCAGCCTGGTTGCTCCTAAGTGAGTTTGAATAATCGAGAACATTGCGGGGAGTTGAATGAATTCCTGCCGAGCTGTCGAGAAAGTAACCGACCGATTTTCCCGGTTGGAAGAGAGGCAGAACGGGTGGGTGATGCTCCTGTGGATTCCGAGACTTCAAATCTGCGACCGCAGCCGGTTAGCTTCCGGTCTCCGCAAATCTAGGAATGAATCCCGCTGCACCACGGCTTGACTTTTCCAGACAGGAGTGGACTCTCCGAAAAGTGCCGGAAGGTCAAAACAGGTGGGGCGGCAGGTTTAGAATGACGTGTAATTCTGCAAGTTAAACCACGCCGACAGAGTGGTTTAATGGGTATAGCTCAGTTGGTAGAGCGTCTCGTTCGCAGAGATTTTTTTGCGGCTTTGTGACTTTACCGGACTGACGTGGACGGGTCGCGACCGGTGTGGTCGCTAAAAGAAAAGCCATCGCCTGGGATCTGCACAATCGTGTGGACAGTTCTGGACACGGGTAGACCCAACTTCCAGTCGGAAGGGGGGTAAAACGAGTGGGCCCCCTGGCTCAAGGCAGCACGGGGGTTCGAACCCTCTAGACTCCACGACATTCGCAATCGCCCTTTTCGACCTACGGGATTCGGTCGGAATGCGTTTACAAGAAGGCCAGCCGGCCTCGTCCCCCTCTTCACCCCTCCTTTTCTCTTCGTGGCGTAGTCAGGCGACGTTGATAAGGGAATGATCCAGAAAGTTGCGGGACCGCCTCGCCGTTGGCAAGACTGGCCAATTCAAGCATTTTTGTTCATTGTTGTTGAGCAAGACTATGTTCTTCGACGATCTACCATTGGAAATTACGTGCCTAAAATGTGGCAAGCAGATGAATGAGAGTGTCAAATGGCTCAAGGCCAAGAATCGCAAATGTCCTTTTTGCGGGATGCTCATTGAGACGACAGAGTTTCGACGGGGAATCGATGAGGCTACAAATCGGACACATGAAATGCTGCGAAACCTTCAGAGCAGCCTAACGAGCGTTAAGATAAACATTAAGATCTAATCGCCCGAGCCGCCCTCGTCCTCAACCCCGTCTTTTTCTTTTGGGGAGCATAGCGCCCGGCCTCTCCTAGTCTCCTCGTTCTCCGGAGTAATCCAGAATAGTGGCCAGAGACGTGGCATCGGCGGCTAGTTGAGCAAAGCCGGAAGGTGGGCGAGCAGGGTTAAGGCACAAGCTGATGCCCTTGGCGAAAAATTGAGCTTTGCCAGTAACCGTGAATGAAGGCGCCCGGACTAACCTCGGATACCCCGCTTCAGCTCCCAGACACGCATCGCCGCCGAAACCATGCTCTTAGTGCGCTCTAGAGTGCCGACAGCGGGTAGGGCGGGCCCCTCCTCGGCATTCTTTGCACCCCGCGGGCGCTCGGACTTTTGCAGCGCTTTGTGTTTCCCGGCGGCAGCAGGAAGCCGAATTTCTCCAGATCGAATTCTGGTTCTGGGCAAGTTGGGAACACCGCCGTGCAGGTCGGGACAATTGAAGAAGGATTTGGGATTAGAAGTGAGTTCCGTCAGAGATGCTGTGCGACTAATGTTTAAGATCATGAGATCGTCCCTTTCGTTGGTTCAAGAAGTTCCGGCCCCTAGAGCCCAGAAGGGTCCTCACGAGGTGCGGCCTCAGGGCTTCAGCTGGGGCTTGGAAATCGCGTAAAGCGGTGTCCCAGCGAAGGTCCAGCCTGACGGACAGACCCCGCCCGGCTAAAGATGCGATGAAACGTCGAATGACGTAACTGACGGTACCCCCTACCAGCACCACATCAGCCCGTCAAGGTTTATCCTTGAAGGTGAGAAAACCAGGTTCCCGCAACGCGCCCTGGTCTGTCTCTACCATTTGGGCCCATTCTAAGCAGTTTACCGGGTCAGTTGTTTTCTAAGCTGGAACGGAGAGGAAGAGTGAAGTGAAACGTGCTGCCCTCTCCAAGCTTCGACTCGACCCAGATTCTTCCGGATGTTCTTCGACCATCATTTTTGCAATGTAGAGTCCGAGTCCTATGCCGCGCCGATATTGGTTATATATCTGTGAGAAACGCTCGAAGATCGTATCGATCTTCTCTGGGGCGATTCCCTCTCCAGTATCGCTAACTGAAACTTGCACTTCGTTGCCTTCAGGACCGGTTCTCTGGCAGCTTAAACAAATTTGACCTTTAGCCGGTGTTAACTTGATCGCGTTTCCAATTAGATTTGACAAGACCTGCATAACGCGATTTCGATCGCATACAACGTAGCCACACATGTCTTTTGGCTTCGCGCTCAAGGTTATTTCTTTGGAAGCGGCATCTCCTTTGAATTCCTCTACGGCTTCCTTAATGATTTCACTAACGTCATGCTCGCCGTAGTGCAGTGTCAATTTGCCTACGGCTATTTGCTCGACATCTAGCAAGTCTTCAATGAGTCGGAGCATTTCTCCAGCGCTTCTATTTATCGATGAGGCGATCTCGTGTATATCCTCCGGCTCTTCTAATAGATTCTGCACTCCTATTAATATGTGATGGAGAGGGTTCCTCAAGTCATGGCTTACTATGGCAAGGAGTTCTTCCCTCGTCGTAAGAGCCGCTCTGGTTGCCTGGTGCATCTCTTGTTCGTGCGATAATAGTTCAGCGGAAGAGTTGGCGGATGCCTGATAATGAGCCCTTTCCTTTTCTGTCAGAGCATCAGCCCGGAGCCGTTCGGCTTTGATTGCTTCGTCTGTAATTTCTCTTTCTACGCGCAATCTTTCATCTCTTTCAGCCTGGCGTTCTGCGCGGCTTCTTCCCCTGTCGGCTCTCCCTAGATCCCGAGAGGCGTCTGAATCGCTTCGGCTTTGCAATCTGGCCGCGTCTGCTTCTACTCGGTCAGCATCCCGGTTTAAGTCCCCTTGATGCTCAGACGGTAGATCTGAGTCGCGTCGCGGTTCGTCGGTTTTAACGGGTTTAGTATGTCGGGTTACGGTCGCGTTTTCGCGCTTACCCCTTGTTGGCTTATCTTTTTCGGGTGCCATTTCTATGCTAATGGTCGCTGCAAGAGAAGAAACAATAATGCCAAAAACTCGCAGACTCATCCAGCATATTTAAACGACAAGAATCGCGGCCCGCCTCGAAAGGAAATGTGTGACTAGTGCTGTTTTACACCCTTTGGATGCGGTGCGCGGGCTGCGTGTCGCGCATTTGCTAGAAGCCGCACTGTGGACGACGGATGACTTGCCATGCGAGCGATGAAGAATGCCTCGGCCGCCGCGCTGGTCGTCTCTCTAATACTGGGCGTCACGAGTTCTATTCATGCGGAAAGGTTTGGTTCGGCGGCGCAGACATCGGACGCGGTCGCGCGCAGACTGCTGATTGATCCAAGCTCCGCTTCCCTCGCTCTGGGGAAAGCTAGCTTGATCGTCAGTCCCCTTACGCATCGGGACGGAAATTATGTGGGTGACTATCAACTCAAGGTAAGGCCATATTTATTTAAGAGTGAGAAAGGCACTTTGCTGCTGGCGGCGTCTGATGATTCTGTTCGGAACCTTCAGGCGGGAACAGCGATCGCCTTTACCGGCAAGGCCGTCACGCGCAAAGACGGCAAAATTCATGTCGTGCTTGGGAAGGCAACACCGTCATCACGTGACCGGGGGAGCGTCACATTTTCAATTATCACCGAGAATGGGAAAATGATCTTCAACACTTCCTATCACTTCAAGACAACCAAAACATCAAAGCAATGAAGGTGAGCGATGAGCTTGACCTGAACAACAAATCAGCGCCGTGAGTGGTCGCTATCGATCACTAAGCACGGAGCAAAAACCAGCGGTTGGATTTCCACCCGTTCGCCAACGTGTGTTGAGGCAGAATTCGCACCTGCGCGATATGCGGCCCGTTTCGGTTGATCAATCCCGCTCAATCTCGCCACTTTTCCCTCGTATTGGGCGCAGAAACGTCAGCCAATCACTGATCTTGACCGCTTCAGACGCTTGACTTTCTGGACAGAAGTGGACTCTCTGAAAAGTGCCGTGGGGGCACAACGGGGTGGACGCCCAGGTTAAAATTGACCGGTGGTTCTGCAAGTTAAAACTCAGCGACAGAGGGGCTTAAGGGGGTGTAGCTCAGTTGGTATAGCGTCTCGTTCGCAAAGATTTTTTGAGCGTT